>ODAI011426134.1_pt1 | contig 39104 bp, 54 predicted proteins | sample 1539321 | NCBI WGS metagenome assembly ODAI01 (sample SAMN02144231, study PRJEB22623) | gut metagenome | biome: sheep rumen | host: Ovis aries | place: New Zealand
AGGCGGGAAAATTGCTGAGCTTGTGAGTTTTAGCAGTTTTGAGTATTTTGCGACCTGGTATAGTGAATTGAAGGACGTTGCAGGTTTTGTTGAATTTGCAATGGTGGGAGGGTAATTTGTGGGTATTATTGACAGTATCAAAAACACTGCTAAAAAGTATGACATACCGCAGGGGAGCACGGAAGCCCAGAGATTGGCGGAAATTCTGAACAATACTTTTTACCTTCCGAAGAAGCCAGAGGAAGAAGCAAAATTTATTATACATGTTGCTACGCGTGGATTAGAAACGCAAAAACGGTCCGGGCTACATGCGTCTGGCGTAATTGTTGGAAATGAAAAATATTGCTTGCGTGCGCAAATAATCGCCAGTTTTTATGAGCAGGATAACGAAAAAACTTACCCTGCCAATCTTTTGCGCATTTTTGAAGAAGGAAACGCGGTCCATGAAAAATGGCAGCGTTTGCTCATACGCGCTGGGTTTGCTCATTATCATGAGCTAGACTGCACTTGTCGCGACGAACGTTATAATCTTTTATATACACCGGATATAATCTGCAGAATTCCCGAATTTTCCGAGGAGCCGCTGGTTGGTGAGATTAAAAGTATGAATTCGTTCGCTTTTAGCGCTAATAAACGGCATCCTACTGCATACCTGCAGCTGCAGTTATACATGTGGCTATTGCGGCTAAATCACGGCTTTGTTTTGTGTGAAAACAAGAATACGCAAGAATTTAATATTGAGTATTACAAGTTTGACGAGAATGTAATTGCTCCGATAATTGAGCGCCTGGAAAAAATACGCCATTATCGGCAGGTTTTTGAAACAAAAAAACTTATGGTTTGCAGGCCGAAAGGGATTGCAGGGCCAAAAGACAAAAAATGTGAGAATTGCTGTGTTCGGTCGGCGTGCTGGAAGGTCTCAGAGCGCAGGAGGTTAAAATGAGCAAAGCAGAAGAATTGTATAATCAAAAACGCTATAGATTTAGCCTCAATGAAGCTGTTGAACATGCAAAAGGAGCGGCGGAGCGCTTGGCACGTCGTGCGCAGGATGGTGAGATAATGTGCGAAAAATGCGCCATTGAACATTATCAACTGTATTTGTGGTTAGAGGAGCTGCTGGAAAGACGGCAGGAAGACGGAGAATAAGCAATTTTCTTAAGGGCTGTAATCATGGAGTGAATGAATGAAAATACGGGTATTTAAGAAGCGGCTAAGACGCACAAAAGCGAATTTGAATGTATATGAAATGGCGCGTGCTTGGGAACGCGTTACTGACTTGATAATTAAGGCAAAGTTGCAGAAATGGCCCGAGCCGGTGTTTGACTGCTTGCTAGAGCTTGATTGCATCCTACTGCCTGCATTTAGGCAGCGATTGCAAATGTTGCGACGCTACGGAATAAAAGAAAAATGAGGAAAAATTGCGCTCCGCTTGTCGTACCCTGCTGTGTTATAGGGCTTGATCAGTCGTACACAAAAACAGCGATTGCTGTATGTCATAATGTTGGTAGTTGCTGCAAAATCTGCTCCGTGGGTACTCTTAAAGGCGCTGGCATGACTAAGACGCAGTATCGGCAGCGGTTAACCGCGCTGCTAGGCAGCGTACTGCAGAGGGTGCGGGAGCAGTGGCCTGCCGTGCCGATTGCCGTGGTCTATGAGCGCCCTCGCCTGCATAGCCAGGGCCATATAAGCACTGCCTACCTGCTGAGCATTGGCGGCCTAAATGCTGCAATTATTGACTTTGCAGCGGCTAACGGTCTGCCGTGCTATAGTGTTGATACAAGGGCTTGGCGGTCGGCGGTTGTAGGTACTGCTAAGCAGCACCCCAACAAAAAAGGGATACCGCCGGAAAAGTATTACACTGTTAAGCACTTTTGCCAGGCAGGTTATGCCGACCTAATAAAATTTTTCGACGAGCGCAAAAAAAAGACAGTATATGACCATGATATAGCGGATGCTATGGGAATAGCTATGTCCTGCTGTGTACTATGCAGGGAGGGACGCCACCAGCTGCTCAAACAGGAGGGGTGATTTTTTATGAACCCCTTGACAGAAAAAAGAAAATTTGCTAAAATAACACTGTCAGCAAGACAAAAACAAAAACTTCCAGGAGGAAATAAAAAAAGGAAAATAAAGCCCCTGCTTATAAAAAAACTTGACAAGGCATATAAGCAGGGGTATAATAATAAAAAAAAAAGCAAGTGCCCAGGAGGGTAGAAAGGTTATGATAAAAAAAAGCAGCGGCAAATTTGACGGCGGTTCGGTTTTTGCATATGATTTTTATGGGGTTGCTGACCTGCGCAGTTTTTTAACTAATACCCCAATCGGGAGCTGTTTTACGGAGAATTCGCACTTGGAAACTGACCATAAATTTCAGAGCTGCTTAACGCGTACATGGCAGGAAGCCGAGCAGCTGCTGGACCGCGGATGCCCAGAAATTGCCGAAAAAATCACGCGCTATGTGTGTAGATCGCAGGCTATAGAGCGCAGGAGTGCGTTATGCAGGCAACAGGCAGGATTTGCTCCTGCGGTTGCGTCCTGGCTTTGTGGCGATCCTCAGTCAATGTACGGCTATAAGCCAACGGCACGCAAGGCGCGTGTTATTGATGTATATATGACTGTAGATTTTGGTTATACGGTCGCGCCTGCCGAGATTATCCGTGCTCAATCGCGTAGTTTGTCGCTGATCCGTTCTTTGGAGCAGGCAGGCCTTGCTGTTAATCTTTGGGCAGTGTCTGCCATGCGCAGCGAGCCGCGCTCTAAAAATATATTGTTGCATTGCTTACGGTTAAAGAGCAGTACTGAGCGCCTAAACATTTTGCGCTTATCATATCCTTTGTGCCACCCTTCGTTTTTGCGCAGACACATTTTCGCGGCTATTGAGCATACACCAGAGGCCAATACAACAAAAACTGCTCGCAATTATGGTTATGTTTTGGGTAATAGCCTCGTGCTCAAGGCAATTATGGTAGTGAAAAAAAATGGTGAAAATACAATAATTATTCCTGCCACTTTGGAAGAAGAAGAACTTAAAGCAATTCTGAAAAAGCAGAATTGCGATTTAGCCGTAACCCCTTGACAAAAAGAAAAATTTTCGTTATAATAAGCTTGTCAATGAGACAAAACAAAAAAATGCCCAGGAGGGTAGCTAGTAATGAAAATTTTCGAGCCTCTGAAAGTAAAGCTTGGCGCGTCGAAAAAAAGCGCAGATGTAACCGTAAAGCTGATTGCAAGCGGCGAGGTTGCGGTGTATCACCGTACAGTTTACAGCGATAAAAAAGCTGGAACATACAGCGTTATAATTGCGGGAACGCGCGTTATTTTTAGCTCTGAAGAAAAAATCACAGGATGCGAGATTGCTTACGAGGTGGCGGGAAAGTCGCCTTATAAATCCGAGGCTGCAAATACAGCTGCTACTGAGCCTGTGCCGTCTCCGGCTGCTGAGATTGAGCACTATAGGACTGGTACAATCGAGACCTGCCTGCAATGCGGCATTCCTGTTTTTTTGGTCGGCCCTGCTGGGAGCGGGAAAAATCATGCAGTTGAAACGATCTGCAAACGTAACGGCTGGGATTTTTATTTTTCGAATTCCGTTCAGCAGGAGTTTAAGCTGACCGGTTTTGTCGACGCAGGGGGCCGGTATCACGAGACAAGTTTCTACAAAGCTTGCACTAGCAAGAAAAAATGTGTTTTCTTTCTCGATGAGCTGGACGCCAGCACCCCGGAAGTTTTAGTGCTGCTGAATGCGGCCATTGCGAACGGTTATTTTGATTTTCCAGGCGGCGAGGGCTTTGTTCGTTTGGATAATGTGCTTTTTGTTGCAGCAGGCAACACGGCGGGAGCCGGGGCTGGTGACCTCTATACAGGGCGCTTTGCCTTAGATCAAGCCACTTTAGACCGCTTTGCAATGATTGATTTTGATTATGATCGCGAGATTGAAAAAGCGTTAACGTCAAACAATTCTGAATTGTTAGATTTTGTTCATGCACTCAGAACAACTGCTGTTACATGCGGGGTGCGGGCTGTTTTTAGCTATCGCTGCTTACAAATGGTGACAAAGTTAGAGGCTGCCGGAATGTCTTTGGCGAAAATTATTGACATTGCAATCTTAAAAGGCCTGGACCGTGAATCGCGTGAAGCGTTGTTAAGTGCTCCTGCAATGTTGCTGCTGGATGTGCATAATCGGTATTACGAAGAAGCCTGCAAACTGATAATATAAAAAAAAAGGTGAGCAAAAGTTTTGCAATGTAAAAAACAAAACTTTTGCTTTCGTGTTATAATGTGGGAAAGGGAGAAAAAATGAAAAGAGCACAGCGGTATTATGCAAGAAACGAAAAAAAGGTTATGGAAGAGCTAGGCTTTTATTCTGTGCCGAGGTCGGGGGCGGGCTGGGTACACAAAGAGGACGGCGAGAATGAGCTGCTTCTTTGTCAGCTGAAAAGCACAGACGCAGGCGAGGCAAGGGTGCGTCGTGCTGATTTAGATAAATTGGCAGTACATGCTAGTATAACGCACAAGCTGCCAATTTTCGCTTTACAGTTTTTAAGCGACGGCAAAATTTATTTTGTCGTTGAGAAGGACAAATTTGCCGAAACGGCGAAAGCTCTAGAAGGCAAGAGCAAAGTTGAGCAGGTTTCCCCGCCTTTGCCGTGCGCAGGAGCGACGCAGGAGGGGGAGCTTGCTCAGAATTGCGCAGAAGAAATTTATAGCGCCCGTGAAGCGCGTGATGTGCTTTTAGCCGAAAGGGCAGTTTTTACGGCAGCTTTTAACGCACGCTCGCGGAAGGCGCAGAGGGAGCGTAGGCAGGCATGGATAAAGAGCAAAAAGAAGAGACAATAAAAATTAAATTGACCGCTTTTTTTGAGGGGACAGCCCTTAAGAAAAATGGTGTAATTGCATGTAATTTTTTAGCCAGGCAGAGCAATTTTGTAGCTTTAACGCGCCTGGCGAGTCTACAGAAATCCGACGTTGACTTGTTTTATCGGCTTCGTGAACGGCAGCCTCAGCGCCTTGGTCGCTTTGTTTTTGATAAGTGCGTGCTCAAGAATGGCGCTGCTCAGTTGACTTTCACGAGCGTCCGCGAAGCTGTTGAACTGAAGGAAATTTTTTCGCTTCCCCTGTCCTGTGAAGACATGGGGGAGTTCGATTTGTTATGTAAGATTTACATAAAGGAGTGAAATTTTGGCGAAGAGTGAAAATGAAACGCTCCAGAAATGGCACTTTTGCGAGTTTTGTGGTGCGGTCCGTTTGGCGGCATCCTGCACCCTGGTAATCTCGCGCTTTATGGACGATAAAGGCAATGAAGCGTTTTTTTTGTCAAAGCAGTTTGTTTGTCTTGACAAAAATAATAAATTTGTGGTAAAATATGACAAGAACGCAACGAGGTTCCACACGCTGTGCTCCTTGAAAGAAACTGGGAAAATGCTGCTAGATGTGGCAGCGAGATTTGAGCAGGAAGGGTTTTGAGAATGAAAAAAAGTTTGTTGGATTTGCTGAAATTGGAAGGCTTTGGTGAGCGTTGCGAAGCTGCGAAGGCTTATCCGTCTTTGATGACCGCGATTTCCGACGTAACGCAGGCTATGACTTGCGCAGGCGCTTTGGGCGATTTTTGGCGCTTCATGGAAATGCTGCCTCCGATTTTGGCAGCGGATGCCGAGGCTTGTATTTGCGGCGGCGTTAAGTCTGTGGTTCAGAGTGTGGTGTCTTCTGCTTCCCCCATTCCTGCCGTGCCCACTGAGCAGGCGGAAAAACCTGCCGAGAAAAAGCCCGCTGAGAAAAAAACTGCTGCTGTAAATGCAGCGATTCCCGCCGGGGGCATTCCCGATTTTGACAGTCTGTCAAATGTTGATCTTCGCGAATTTTGCATGAAGAACAGTGTAATTACACGTATAAAAAAGGAATGCGGCAATTCAAAGCGCCAGACCATGATTGACTGGTGCAAAAAACACTTTGGCGCACCCACTGCTGCGAATGCAGCTGAGCAGCCTTCTGCATCCTCTGCCTCCCCTGCTCCTGCTGAGCAGGCAGAAAAGCCCGCGAACCCTTACGAGGGGCTAAGCCCTAAAGAGTTGTATTGCTTATGCAAGGACCGGGGCTTGACGGTAGCGGAAAAGCAAGCTGCCGAGGTATATATACAGGCGCTGGAGATTGATGACATGCGGCTTGAAGCAGCAGAGGAAAAACGGACCGCAGAAGAAGCAGGGGAAGTCGTTGATATTACAGCGGTCCCGACTGAGATAGGTGCCGGCGAGGACGCTGGTACAGAGGATGTTGACGAGTGGGACGACGCCGACGATGTAGCAGCTGATACAGCGCCTTCGGAATCTGGCGATGATGACTGGGACATTTAACAGCTAAATTTTTCTTGCTTAGGCCGCGTTTTTGCGGCCTTTATTTTTTTTGCGAACCCCCTTGACGAAAAGAAAAAAAAACGTTATAATAAGCTTGTCAGTAAGACAAAGCAAAAAAACTTCCAGGAGGAAAGAAAAAATGATTTGGCACTTTAACGCGAAAAGCTACAACACTGAAACAGCAAAGATGATAAAGACTGAAGAAGAATTTCGTTTTATGCGCCATAGCGATGGCAGCCTGTTTGTTCGCCGTTTTGAGTGGCATTTAATGCGAAAGCGCTCCGGCGTTTTCTTTGTCTGGGGAGAGGTTTTCGTGAAGCGTTCGGGCAAGTGGGAGCGTTTCTGGCAGGAATTTTGCTCTGAATTTGACCCGCGGACTCGTGCAATGGTTGCGGGGCTGAGCGCTTAAAATTGGCAGGCGGCCTTTTGGCTGCTTTTAGGAGGTAAAGGTGACAAAAAAAAGCGCTTTGCAGCGCGTTGTTAGTATCCTGCTGGATATGTATGATAAAGCTGTGTATCAATGTGAAAAAGAACATTTGTATATAATGCTGTATAACAAAATTAGGGCTATGGTTGCGGCTGAGTACCCTGCCTTAAAAAATGAGTGCTTACAAATTGGTGAGTCGTTTTATGAAGTTTGGCCTGGCTGGGGCGATCCGAACCGCTGGCATGAATTGATTGAAAATGAATATTCCGAACTTTTGGAGGTGAAAGCATGAGAAAGCCGAAAAAGTTTAAATACGACCATGCAGAGGGTTATTGTTTCCCGACGTGGCTAACGCTGCTTGATACAGATAAGCGCCGGTTTGAAGGTGTGTTGAAAATGCGCAGGGGCAAAAAAGAGGCACTATTGCAGTTGCAAGCAGATGTTAAGGCTGTGCTGGCAAGGCTGCTGATCACATACCCTGGTTCACGTGCCGAGCGCGACTATAAAGATTTGAATACACAAATAAATAACTTACTGGCGAAAATGCAGAAGGGTAAGGTGTAACGAAATGTTCGGTAAAGGTTGTATGCTCGGCATTATTGCTTTTATTTGCTTGGTAGTGTTTGTTTTTTCTTTGCAGCTGCGTTTAATTTTTATTCCTGCTGTATCAATAATCGGCTTTTTTCTCTGCTTAGGATATACGTTGTAATTTTTTTTTGCGTGCCCCTTGACGTAAAAAAAGAAAATATGTTATAATAAGCGCGTCAAAGAGATTTGACAAATTTAACACCCAGGAGGGTAAAACTTATGTCCAACATTTTTTCTGTTAACCGCGTTCTTTGCTGCGAGATTTTCAAGGTCCGCTATGCTAGTGGCAAAACTTACCGTTTTGTGCATAGCGCGTTTAACCGCGACGGCGCAATTATCCTGGAGCAGGCTACAGTTCTTAGCTCTCGCGGCAAAGCTAAAGAGCTGAGTGCTAAGGTTGCAAAGCGGGCTTATGCACTTTATCGCGAGTGGGCAGCTTGTCCTCACGATGTGGTGGCTGCGTACTTTGCGAAGGCGGGAATTATAAGTGCGGAAAGTCGCGTCTTTTACGACGACGCGGATGCAGCTGCGAAAGGGCTCGATTGTCGTACCGTGGTTACCAGATGGAGCGCTTCTGGGCAGGTGAGTTTTGAGAGTTATAGTTCTTACAAGTATCATTAAGGTAAGCGGCCTTTAGGCCGCTTTTGTGCTATAATAACGTGCTAAAGAAAGGCGGCAATTTATGCCTGTAAAAAGATATATCAAAAAGCCGATTCCGATTGAAGCTCTGCAAATAGCCAATGACCCGGAGGAATTAATGGCTTTTATAGGCAAAAATGGAACATATTCGCTGATTGTTGGCTCGTGGGAAATAACAGTGATTATTCATACTTTGGAAGGCAGTATGACTGCACACACGGGTGACTATATTATCAAAGGCGTAAAAGGTGAGTTTTACCCTTGTCGCAAGGATATTTTCGAGGAGTCTTATGCGGAAGAGTCTGATGTATAATTGTTACCAGTTGTTCTCTTGACAGAAAAAACAAAAAGCAGTATAATAACAATGTCGAAAGACAAAAGACAAAAACACCCAGGAGGGAAAGAAAAAAAATGCTTAACAATGAACAGATTGCAAAACTAGAAGAGCTTGGTGGTAACCGTTGGCAGGTTAAAGATATGGATCGTTTGTACTTCAACTGCCGCGACCTTGGTTGCGAGTTCGAATATTACAAAACCGGGAGTATCCGTGCTGCTTATCACGAGGGGACGCGTTGCTCGAATTCTGAAGGTTATAGAATGAAGGGCGCGAAGAGTTACATTGACGTTAAGACTGGCGAAGCTCATAGTACACATGATTGGCTTCTTGACAGCCTCCAGAAAAAGCTGGAGGAGGTTCTTATCGTCTAAAACATGCGGGGTATTTTCAAAGAATAATTAGCCGAACCCTTGACAACTTTCCAGAACATAAGGTATAATACAGGTACCCTATGTTTTAAGTTAAGGCTCAACGTCGTTAGCTTAAGGGCCGATGGCATTGAGCTTTTTAACTTATATACAATTATCGCCATATTTAGGCTTGCATATAATTTAGTGTTTAGTACGCTTCCAGCTGCGTTTCAGAGCGTAGTGGCGAAGCATACTGTTTTTTGTGAGTGCGAAGAAAAAAAATATGAAAAAAAAAAGAATATAAAAATGTTGTATATGAAAATTGGCTAGCCCCCGAAGGATTGCTGCTTATGCGCTGCTGGGCGCGGGACGGACTGAGCATAGCAGAAATTGCAGAGAAAATCGGTGTTACTCGGGCTTGTCTTTTTTACTGGATAGAAAAATACCCAGAAGTCAAAGAAGCTCTTTACACGACAAAAGAAGTTGTTGACTACGAAGTGGAAAATGCGCTTTATCGTCGTGCTATTGGATATAAAACGGTCGAGGTTAAAACTATAATAGGATATGCAAAAAAAGACGGCACAAGGCCGACGCGTATAGAAAAAACCGAGACTGAGATTTTGCCAGACGTTACAGCCTGCTTAGCTTGGCTAAACAATCGCCAGCCGGACAGGTGGAAACGCAATCGTGATAATTGCATAAGCCCCGATGAAGAAAAAAAGAGTCAGAGTGTGACAATAAATATTGTTGCAGATAAAAAAGAGGGGGCGGTAAATGTTGAGCGCGAAGAAGGGTAAAAATCCAGGTCGCCAGATTGTAAAGAAAATTGCTCCTGCATTTACAAATTTTATTGCTGATTGGTATTATGAAAAATATTTACTGATTGGCGGTTATGGCAGTGGCAAAAGTTACCATACAGCGCTTAAAATAATTCTTAAGTGCTTGTCAGAAAAAAGAAAAGTTCTGGTTATTCGAAATGTTTTCGAGACACTAAAAGAAAGCTGTTTCGAATTATTTGGCGACATATTAGCTGAGCTTGGTCTTCTTTTTGACGGCTCGCCTGCGCTAAAAAAGTTGCAGGTTCAAAAGTTTACAAGCCCTTTAGAATACCGCTTCCCTTCTGGAAGTCGAATTATTTTTAAGGGCATGGACGATCCCCAAAAAATTAAATCAATTCATGGTGTATCAATAATTTGGATCGAAGAATGTTCAGAGATAAAATTTTCCGGCTATGAAGAGATTTTAACGCGTTTTCGTGTTACTGATCAGTCAATGCACATTTTACTGACGTGTAATCCTGTCGCTAAAGAAAATTGGGTTTACAAAGTTTTTTTTGAGAACACTTCCGAAGACGGCGAAAAAACTGTTTTGCTGAATGAAGAAGTGTTATACAGTAAAAAAGAACTTATACGCAACAATGTTTTTTATCTGCATACGACTGCCGATGATAATTGTTTTTTACCAAAGCAGTATATACACCGGCTAAATGAGTTAAAAAAATTCGACTTTGCTCTTTGGCGCGTTGCTAGGTTAGGGCGCTTTGGTGTTATGGGTATGCTGGTTTTACCGCAGGTAACAACCGCGAAAGTTGGCCCTATTTTACAGCGCATGATAGACGATTTGGGGGAAGAAAATCAATACTTTGGTTTTGACTTTGGCTTTGAAGAAAGCTACAACGCAGTTGTTTGCTGCAGTGTAGATATAAAAAAATCAATGCTCATAATCTGGGATGAGATATATATCAATAAATTGACCGATGATAAAATGGCAATGTTGCCTAAAATGCAGGCGCTAAAAGAAAAATTGCTGAGTATGCAGTCAAGAGGGGTAGAAAAATTTATCGTTGCTGATAACGAGGACCCGAAAGCAATAGCATATTATAAACAATGTGGCTATAAAATACGCGCCTGCAAAAATAAATTTGCGGGGAGTAGGTTATCAAATACTAGAAAAATAAAGCGCTTCGCAAATATCGTTATAGCAGAAAATTGTTCCAATACTTTGAGAGAATTAAAAAATTTGACTTATAAAAAGGACAAAAACGGCAATTTGATGTATGATGAATTCAACATCGACCCACATACATTTAGTGCTTTGTGGTATGCACTAGACAGTGTAACTGTTGCTGATTACAAGAATAAAGAGTATTACAGCAGGAAGGGGCAGTAAATGAGCATTAAGCAAAAATTGCTGAGCAGGAAATTTTGGGCTGCAATGGCAGGCTTTTTAGCGCCATTGCTAATTTGTTTTGGCATGGAGCAGGATAAAGCGCTGCAAATTGTGGCAATGCTGACAAGCGGCGCTAGTTTGGTTTCTTATATTTTAGGTGAGAGTTATATAGATAGTAAGAGCGTTAACGATTATAGTTTATAACTGTCTTCTTTTTATGCCATTAAAGCGAGGTGTATTATGTCATGCACGGCAGAGCAATTTGTAAATGAAGCTCAAAAATATGTTGGCTATAATGAGTTTGATGGATCGTATTTACAGATACTTAAGACATACAACAATTATAAGCCTTTAGCGCGTGGGTATCAAATTAAATCTACTGATAGTTGGTGTGATTGTTTTGTCAGCGCAATGGCGATTAAATGTAATGCAGTAGATATTATAGGGACCGAGGTAAGCTGCGCTCAGCACAGGGATATTTTTATTAAAAAAGGTATTTGGCATTTAGATAACACATTGACGCCACAAAAAGGCGATATAGTGTTATACAGTTGGGACAGTTATGCCTCACCAAAAAATTACGGTTATCCCTGCCATATTGGGATTGTCGAAAAAGTAAAAGACAGAATTGTAACAACGATAGAGGGCAATTTTAAGGACAGCGTAGGCAGGCGCGAGTATAGTATAGGTTGGGGCTATGTTATAGGCTACGCACGCCCTAAGTATAACAAAGCTAATATACAAGCTGAGCAAAAAAGAAAAATTGCGCTAGCAGTTATTCGCGGCGAGTATGGCAATGGTGAGGAGCGTATGCAGCGGCTAAAAAATGCAGGCTACGATCCGGATGAAATGCAGAATATTGTAAATGACATATTGCGGGGGTAATCAAAGGTTATGGATTTGTTTACATCTGTTATAGTGCCTAGGTATCCTAACTACTTAATGGAGCAGCTATTCGGCAGTAATTTTACTGGTGATTACAGCTCAGAGCTTGTTAGCATTGCTAAGTGCTACGCGGTATATGCGCAGGGTGCGGAAATAATTCCGGAGGGCAGCAATGGCGATTATCGCCCTGCCGACCTGCGCTATAAGATGGCGGCTTCTTTGATAGACAGAGAGGCGCGTTTTTTATTTGCGCAATGTCCCGATATTACTGCAGTTTACGAGGGTGAAACGAAAACAGATGAACTGTCGCAAAACATTGACAAAATAAATGAATTGCTGCGTAAAGTTTTTGAACAATCAAACTTTGAAGCAAATTTGCTTAAGGCAGCACGTGATTGTTTTATAGGAAAAAGAATTGCTATTGTTGCAAATTTTTCTGAAGGCGGTAAAATTGACCTTTCGTTTTTTTCTTCGCTCAATTTTGCGTATTGGTATGAAGGCAGCAGGCTAACTAAGTTTTTGTGTTTTTGTCCTGTTATGCAGGCAGAAAGTGCGACCGAAAAATATTGCTTTTACTGTAAATATTTTGAAGCAGAAAACGATGTAATTTACGTTTCTGAGTACAGAACAGACTTAGAAGGCGCGGTTTTGGAAGAAATTCTGCCGAGGCAAGCAACGCTGCTGAAAGAAATCCCCGCTGCTATTGTCACCAATTCCGGTCTATGTTTAGACGAAAAAGGCAAGAGCGAGATAACCGACCTACAAAATTATGAGTATTGGTATTCGCTGCTTGCCAATGGCGATATTGACGCCGAGCGCAAAAGTATGAACCCCGTTAAGTATGTTGTGGATATGGCGTCGGGGAGCACTAAGGGCCTTTCGACGGCAGCGGGCGCATTTTGGGACTTGGGCAGCGACCAAAACCTCGAAAACCCGAAAACACAGGTAGGAATATTGGAGCCGGGTATGCACTATAGTGCGACACTTGAGCGTACACTAGAGCGCATCCAGACCGCAGGGTACTCAGCGATAGATATGCCAAATACCAATTTGGAGAGTTTGCAGGGCGTGATTACGAGCGGCAAAGCGTTAAAGGCTATTTATTGGCCTCTAATTGTGCGCTGCCGTGAAAAAATGCAGTCATGGCGTTCGGCTTTAAGGTCGCTTGCCAATATGATAATAGCAGGTGCTGCTGCTTATCCTGCTTGTGTTGAATATTTTTTGGGCCGCGGTGAATATTTTTATGCAGTGGATTACCGTATAGATGTAGTCGAAAATTTGCCGTTACCAGAAGACGAAGCAGAAGAAAAGCAGCTGGATTTAGCAGAAGTGCAGGCTGAGGTTATGAGCCGAAAGGCGTACATGCAAAAATGGCGTTTATTGTCTGACTCTGAAGCCGAAAGGGAGTTGAGGCAGATTGCTCTTGAACGCCAAATAATTGATAACGCAACGTTTGAAGGGACCTAGTTATGCCTGCTGATCCGTACATGCTTGCAGAGGCACAGGAAACGCGCGACAAAATATTAAGGTCACAAAAACGTGACATTGAAAACTTATATTTGGGCGCTGCTGCTGAGATAGGCAGGATGGCCAAATATTACGAGCAAAAAAAAACACCTTCAGCAGCTTTGCAGGCGCAATACTTTAGCGAACTGAAAAATCAAATTGTTGCGCAGGCAAGGGAGATTAGCAATAGCAGTGAGCGATTGATATCGCAGAACGCGTATTTGATCGCTGATAGCGTAGCTAAATGCAATGCAGACTGGTGTAAAAAATACGGGATAGAAGGAAAGCCAATAGACGCGGCTTTTTCTACGATCTGTGATTTGTCCGTTCAGACTGTGCTGAATGGTGGAATTTATCGCGATGGGCAGGGATTGAGTGCGCGTATATGGCAGGATTTGCAGCGCACCCAGCACGACATAAACACGATTTTGGCACAAATGCAGGTCGAGCAAAGAAGCGTAGCAGAAACTGCTAGGGAACTGGAACAATATGTAAATCCTAACAAAAAGAAAGCTTGGAATTTGCGCATGAGCGACGGCAGATATATCTATAAGTCTAAGGTCGATTATAGCGCACAAAGGTTAGCAAGAACAATCTCGCAGCATAGTTACCAAAAATCTATAATTGACTCGGCGGCTAAAAATCCATTTATAATGCAGTATATTTGGATAGCCAATGGTTCGCGGGCCTGCTCTCTGTGCTTGGATCGTGATGGCATAAGGTACGACAAAACCTCTTTGCCGCTGGACCACCCTATGGGGATGTGCACATTTGAACCTGTTATACCGTCTGATGATGAGATTACAAGCCGTCTTGCTGATTGGGTAGCAGGCAGCAAAGGTGATGATCCTGCTCTTGATGTGTTCGCTGAGTCTTTAGGTTTTGAATACGAATAAGGAGGCTAAAAATGGCAGAAGAAAACGCCAATGACCAAACGAAAAACGAAGCTGAGGCTGCAAAGTCCAAAGCAGAAGAAAAAAGCGCAGAAAACACTGCAAACGGCAGCGAGAAAATAGTTGAAAGCTTGGGCAAAACACTGTCCGAATTGAAGGCTAGTATAGCTCAAAAAATTGAGGGCCGCGCTGCTGCTGAAACTAAGGAAGAAGAAAAGGCAGAAAAAGAGCAGCCTGCTGCTGACCTCAGCAGTAAAATTAGCCAGCTTGAAACGCAATTACAAGCAGCTGAGTTGCAGCTCGAGGCATTGCGCAGCGGTCTAAAAATGCAGTATTTAGAGGATGCTGTAATTCTTGCCAGCGCAAAAAAACGGCAGGGTAGCGAGAGCAAAACTGTTTTTGCTGAATTGCGCTCTAAATATCCTGCCTGGTTTGAAAACACCGAAAGTACGCAGGGTGCGTAAAAAGGAACAGGCGCGGCTGTAAAGGCAGGAACAATGTCGCAAAAGGTTGACGGTATAGGTGCACGCCTTGCCAAACAGCAAAAAACGAAAATTACTAAGAGTTTCTGGAAAAACTAATTTTGCGTATGCAAAATAAAAAAAACTGTTATTTAGTGGAGGTTTGTGGTTATGTTAAACCGCTCGGGTATTGAAACTTTGAGTTTAGGCGCTCCTACTCAAATTTTGGCTAATGTCGATATGCAGGCGTCGGTCGGCTGCATAGTGGCACAAAGTTTGGGCACTACACAGGACGATGGTAAAAAAATTGCGTATGCAGGCACGCCGATTATGATTGACCCTTCAAACATGCAGACCGCCGCGGCTGCCCCTGGCGAAAATCAAACCGCTAATGCTGTTTTGCTGCATGACGTAGATGTGACGGCAGGCGCTGCTAATGGCATGGCTTTGATTTTCGGCTTTGTCAATTACGACCGGCTGAACGCGACTGTAAAGGCCGCAGTGACACCTGGCATAAATGCTTATGGCGCGGTTTCTGTCATTAAAATGCAATAGTACTTGCTGTTTTTTTTTGTTGCTAAAATTTTGGAGGTAAAAAATGGCTACAATTTTTGACTTAGTTAAAGCTAATGAAATTGCTGCGTATTGGGCGGGAATTTCCGAAGAAGAAATTTATCCCTGTGAAGAGTTGTTTCCGAACGCCAAAAAACGCGGTTTGAGTTTGGCTTGGATTAAGGGCAGCAGGGGTCTCCCTGTTGCCCTTAAGACATCTTCTTTTGATGTTGCGGCTGTTCCACGTGCCCGCCGTGGGTTCCAGCGTCTTGCTTCAGAAATGCCATATTTTAAGGAAAGCGTTTACATTGATGAAGAGCTTCGTCAAGAGCTGAATTTGGTTCTGGAAACTAACAATCAAATTTACATCGACAGCGTGCTCAGCCGTATTTTTGACGATGCAGCCGAGTTGATCCGCGCTGCTGCTGTATCGCGCGAAGCAATGCGTATGGAGGCCCTTACTACTGGCGTGATTGCGATTGCCAATAATGGCCAAAATTTTGTTTTTGATTACGGTATTACGCATAAAGGCAATGCTTCTGCGTCTTGGTCCGTCGCTGCTAATGCTGATCCTGTTGCTGACATTCGGACCGCCATAAATGCGATCCGTGATGATACAGGAGCGACTCCCTCCCGTGCTATGTGTGACGGTGTAGTATGGAGTCAGATTAGGGCAGCAGCGGCTATAAAAAACGCCATTTACCCTGCTTATCCTAATGCGGGCGAGATTTCCGACAATGTTTTGCGCGATTATTTGCGTTCTGTTTTGGGTATTGATGTTTTCGTCAACGATCGCAGATACAAAGATGTCGATGGAACCTCAACTAAATATATGCCTGCGAATACGTTTGTTATTTTCCCAGAAGGCAAATTGGGCAACACCTGGATGGGCACTACTCCCGCCGAAAGCGATCTGATGGCGTCTAATATTGCCAATGTTTCACTTGTCAATACAGGCGTCGCAGTTACAACTGTTCAGAAAGCTGACCCTGTGCAGGTGGAGACTATTGTATCTCAGATTTGCCTGCCTTCTTTTGAGGCTGCTGATACCGTTTATATTCTTGACACTGTGCAGGCATAGTTACATTAATGCCGGATTTTTTTGGAGAGGGGCCGGAAGGGAGGCGGAAAATGGTTAAAGCAACAAATGGCCGAGAAACTGTTGTAGTCTCCCAGGGGGCTTATGAGTGCATTTTATCGCGCCGTGGTTTTTGGCTGCTTGAACAGCCTGCAAATGTTGGCGTAAAAAGCCCGCAGTTTTTGACTGATTCCGAGGCTGCTGAATTAAGCGCTTTGGACAAAGAAGAAAAATGGGCGATTGAGCAGTGCCAAAAACCGCTGAGCGCTTGGGGCCAAAAAGAGCTGAAACGTTTTGCGAAAATCCGCGGGATAAATTTGCAGGGAACAAAAAACGCAAAAGAAGCCCGTGATATTGTGGCAAAACATATACAGTAGTTAGGAGGCTGGCGGTTATGCAGAACGAAGCAGAAAAAATCGCTTACATAAAACGCTGTGTACGCGAAGAGCAGATACCGTATTTTGACGAAGAGGATTTTTCTTTTTTTCTTCAGAAAAATAACGGCGATGTAAAGGCAACAATTTATGAGCTGCTCTGCATAAAAGCGGAGGACAGCAGTATAACCGTTAGCGGCCTAACGACAAAAGACACAAGCGCCTATTTTAGGCGTTTAGCCTCACGCTACAAAACCTACAATAGCGGGGTGTTATAATGGCAGTAAATACAGATTTTGAGGCGTACAAAATAGCCCGCGAGATAAAAAAAAGCGGTGTGCAGAATGTTTTTTATCGCGATGGTAAAAATGAGTTTGGCGAGCCGGACGCTAATACGCGTGTAACTATTGGCACGTTAAAAAGCCTGTATCACGAACAGAACGGCTATGTACAAATGTCGGTTGCTGATGAAGTGCAGTATCGCACTAAAAAAATGCCTATGCTAATGGCGCTATATGAAGACGTAAAAGTGTTAGATTTGCAGGCTGGCGATTATACAATAATCAATAGCCGCAAATATAAAGTCACGAACGTACTGAATTTGTATAACTGGAATATTTTGTGCGACCTAAGTTTGGAGGTGTTGGACGATGGGAACAGTAGCGTTTAACTGGCGTGATAATCTGACAGAAAACCTCGAAAAACTACATGCTAAATGTGATACTGCAGTAAAAATGTATGCAATCACCAAAGCGGACCAACTGCAGGCTTATATGAAGGACCATAAAAAATGGACCGACAGGACAAGCGCAGCAAAGCACGGCCTTAAAGGGGTTGTAAGTGTCCCTGCTGAGCATAAAATCCGTATAACCTTGTCGCACGGCGTGAATTATGGCATTTGGCTAGAATTAGCGCATGAAATGAACTATGCGATTGTCCGACCTACAATCTTGACAAAGAGCAATGAAGTTCTGGAGGGCCTTGATAATCTAATGGCTAAAATAATTGCCAGAATTGCATAATTTTTCATGCGGAGAATTTACAATGCAAAATTTGAATGATTTTGTTTATAAGGCTTCGCGCTGGCAAGATTTGTATGCACACCTAAAAAGTTTTGACTTTGATGTGTATTCGCCTGGTGTAAAGCTAGGTGAGTGTGAAGCGCCTTATTTGGTGATAAAGCAAGACGGCAGCAGTTTCCATACTTTCGCAAGTACCTATGTGGACTTATATACAATTATGGTATTTGTGCCTAAAGAGCAATACAGTTTGCTCGATGTTATGGTCCAGCGCGTCAAACATGCGATGAAATTTGCGGAACCGCTATTTTATGCGACAGGCGCACAAACACCGTCGTATTATGATGACAGTATAAAAGCTCACATGGTGAGCATAACATATAAAAACTACAAAAAAAAATAATCTATTGTTTGGAGGTGCAAAATGGCAACAAGATCACAGGCTGAAATACCTACCATTGATGTAAATTTGGTTACGATTGAGACGCAGGCAGGCGAGTTTGGCTTTGACACGGCAAGCCAGATTAGCTGTGAAGCTCAGATCGAGACTACCGACGCAGTGCCATTGATTGTAAAGGGTATTTTGCGTGCCCAAAAGCCAGAAGTTAGCACATATACAGGCACTGACATTACGTTAACTGATAACGTATTTAATCCCGAGCTTGTTAAGGTTTTGCAGGGCGGGACAATCCAGTATGATACTGAGGACGCAACTAAAATTGTTGGCTATACACCGCCGACGCCTGGAAGTGGCATAAAAGGGGAGACATTTGTACTAAACGCCTATAGTGCGCAGTATGACACAAGCGGCGAGATTAAACAGTATGAAAAAATATCATACCCGCATTGCACAGGCACACCCGTCGCGTTAAGCTCAGAGGATGGCGTGTTTAGGGCACCAGAATATACCATTAGATCGCGCCCTGCGTCTAACGAGCCGCCTTATACTATAACTTATGTAGATGCGTTGCCGGAATTGACTGCTCCAGAAGGCGGTTAGGTTAATTAGTGGCTGTTTTTTTTGTGACGTTGAGCAATATATTTTGCGGAGGGAAAAGAAAATGGAGCTGAAAGTTACGCCTTTTGCGGACATAGTGAAGTACTCTGAGGGTGATGTGTGCAAATTGCCGGATTTTAGTCCTGGCAAGCCTTTTGTCGCGAGAATGCGCAAGCCTTCTCTGTTGGCGCTTGCCAAACACGGCAAAATCCCGAACCCTTTGCTTAAAAGTGTAACCACACTTTTTGCGGGTGGCGAAGTGGTGAAAGATGAAAAATCTTTAGCTGATATATATGACCTGTGTAATATTTTCGCGGAAGCGGCTTTGATTGAACCCAGTTATGACGACCTTAAGGCCGCGAACATGAATTTGACCGATGAGCAATTATTGTTTATTTTCAAATATTCGCAGGCGGGAAACGAAGAGGCGGAAAACTTTCGTTCTGTGTGAGGACATTCTGCCACTAATTGCACTTGCTAAGGACAGCGGCAAAAGGCCCTCAGAAATTTGTAATATTGTTGATGAATACACGGCGTACTGTTTTGATATTGCGTGCATGTATATTAAGCAGCAAATTTCCGAGGGCCGGAAGCCCCGCTGGAAAAAGAAAAAAAGTTCTGAGTGTTTACAAAAACACTACAGTAAATTTAGTGATTTTATCGCCGATTTGAAAAAAACTGCGAAGTTCTCGAATTTGCCGACTTAGGAGGCTGGAAAAATGTCCGTCGATTTAGGGGTAGCTGAAGGCCATATCGTTTTAGATACAAGCGGTTTTATAAGCTCGTTAAAAACTGCTCAGCAGTCTTTAGGGGCTTTTTCTTCCGACGTTGCTCTTAAGATTGGCGGCGCTTTTTCAGCTTTGGGCAGCACGATCCAAAGTTTTGGCAACGCGCTAAATACTGCAATCTCAAGGCCGCTGCAAAACCTGGCAAAAAGCGCATTAGATGAAATGGCCAGTTTTGAGGATGGCCTTAATCGCGCTGCCGTAATTAGCGGCACTACTGGCGAGAATTTCGAGCGCTTATCTGAAAAAGCACTTGAAATGGGCAGAACAACCAAATTTACGGCGACGCAGGCAACCGAAGCACTAAATTATATGGCTATGGCGGGCTGGGACAGCTCGCAAATGATGGATGGCCTAGAGGGTATCATGAACCTCGCTGCTGCGTCTGGTGAGGATTTGGCGTCTGTTAGTGACATTGTAACGGACGCCTTAACGGCTATGGGGCTTAAGGCGTCTGACAGTGCGCATTTTGCGGATGTCTTAACTGTAGCTACACTAAAAAGCAATACAACTGTTAGCATGTTAGGAGAGGCGTTTCGCTACGTCGCTCCCGTTGCAGGCCAAATGGGGTACTCAATCGAGGATTTAGCGCTGGCGCTTGGTACAATGGCTAACTCGGGCATTAAGGCGTCGCAGGCTGGCACTGCGCTCCGCGGTGCTCTTGTGCGCATGACTATAGCCCCTGGGCAGGTTAAGGAGGCTATGGATGAGTTAGGCATTACCATGTACGACACAGCAGGCAACGCAAAACCTTTGGGCGTGCTGCTAGACGAGCTGCGCACAAAATTTAGCGGTTTAACACAAAAAGAGGCTGCATATTATGCGGGTGTAATTTTTGGCCGTACATCAATGGCAGGAATGTTGACCATTCTTAAAGCAAACCAAAAAGAATGGGACCGCTTGCGGGACGTCTTATCTAAGGCTAATGGTGAGTCTCAAAGAGTCGCGCGTGAAATGCAGCAAACCTTTTTAGGGCAGTTAACGGTTTTACAGAGTGTAATTAGTGGCATAATTTTACAGTTCCAAAAAGATGTTTTGCCTGCTTTGACAAACTTTGTTAGATATTTGCAGGATATTGGCACAAAATTTACACAGCTTGACGCAGGGACTCGCAAGGTGGTTTTAGCGCTTGTTGCTTTTGGCGCTGCTATTGGTCCTTTAGTTGCAGGCTTTGGCGGATTACTGGCTACGGTCGGCGGCGCTATTGCCAGTTTAGGCCTTTTGGCGGTATCATTTGAGGCTATTGCGGCTCTCTCTGCGGCTGCTGTTGCGACATTTGCGGGTTGGGGTGCTGCTATAGCGGCGGCTATTGCGGTTGCGTCGGGAGCAATGGTGACATTTACAGCGGCCTTTGCTGATTTGATGGCCAATAGCGAGGATTTTCGCAAGCAATTTATGGTCGTGATTGGCGATATTAAAATAGCTTTTGTTCAGCTTTGGGATGATTTTCGCGCTGCTCTTGATGAATTTGCAGGCAACAATTTAGAGCTTAAAGATCAGCTATACATTGTTTGGATTTACATAAAAAACGCGATTGCGCCTGTGCTGTTATGGATCGTTGCTGAGGTTAAAAATTCGGTTACACTCATAACAACAATTTTGAGTGGTTTTCTGTCGGTTATTGACGGTATTATAAAAATTTTCAAAGGCAATTTCAGCGAAGGCTTAAACGCCATTTTTACCGGGATTGCTAAGCTAATAAGCAGCTTTTTCATTAGTTTAATTGACCAATTAGGCGACAGTATTAAAGCAATTTGGGGCTTTTTTACCTCTTTCAATAAAAGCTCAAAAGAAAGCGCAGATTACGCAGTGGAAGCAAAAGAGCGCATGATAGAGGCGGCGTTCAAGGCCGCTCTTGGCATTGCTGACAATGCGGAAAAGGTCAAAAAGACCGAGGAGGCGATGGCAAAAGAGCACGCCAAACAGGCTAAACAATATGCCGATACTACTACGCAAATGTACGACGAATTGGGCATAAATACGGATGAAGCTGACAAAGAGGTAGCAGAAAAGAGCGCTAAAATGGGCTTTGATATGGTCACTAATTTCAGCGCTGGCGTCCAACAGTTGCCAGAAGCGATCGGCAGGCAGCGCGTGCCTATGACCGTTGAGGTCGATAAAATGCGGACCGATTTAGTTTCTTCTGGTGATATGGCTGCTGCTGGCTTTGTTGGTGTTATTGACGCTAATTTATCGCAGTTGGAAGGTACTTTTAACGACTATTTAAGCGACGCCCTTGACGTTGTGGACGATTTTACTGCTTCTTTGAGCGATAGCGGGACAAGTTCAGCAGCGGCTTTTTCTGGTGCGTTAACGACTGAGCTAAAAAAAATGCCAGGGGCTTTTAGCACGCAGTTAACGGCTGCATTAAACACCGTTAAAACGTGGTCTGTGAACATGTCGAACGAAGCCAAAACAATGGCAACAACTTTTAACAGAAACGCAGCTGAAACTGCTGCCGATTTAACGGCGCAATTAAACACCAAATTAACCGCATCCCTTAACGTTGCTGGCACGTGGGTGCAAAAAATGGGCGCAAAAGGCAAAGATGGCGCGAAGCTGTTTCTGGATTACATGCTGGCAGCAGTGGACGAACAGGGGAAAGAGATCGAAAAATTTGGGCGTGATATTGCAGAGCATTTGACAATTGGCATTGAAGGCCATTCGGAATGGATCAAAAAGCGGCTAAAAAAAGCATATTTGAAGATTATTAATGATATGGAAGTCGACCTTGGTATAACAAGCAAAGCAACGGGTACGTCGGCTGCTAGTGCTGCCAATGTTGCGTACGCTAGTGATTATAGCTTAGGTTATAGCGCAGGGAGCGGGGCTGTTGCTCAGCGTGCTGGTACTGGCACAGTGCAATCGGCGGCTGCTATGCCTAGTACAATAATTTTCAACTCACCTGTTGCGATTGATGAGATCGAAGCCTCGCGGCTCTTACGCAAGACTCAGCAGGATATGCTACTAGGCTTTTAGGGGCCTTAAAAGCCTGCCTAAAACGGCTTAAAATAGCGCCGTTAAGCGTGGGAGGGATAAAGTTACCTCTCATGCTATAGGACGCCAGGACGGGCCGTTTTAGGTGGGTTTCCTGCCCTTCTCCTGCTTCCGTTTCCGACCGCGCTTCGGAGGTGTATAATGGTCGAGAAAATAACACTCGAAAATTTAGCCACTAACAAGCAGATTGTATTAGGTATGTACCCTAGCCAATCTGAAAATTATGTTTTGTTGAATTGCGATTGGGGGACGGCAGAAGGCAGCCATACTACATATAAATATGCTGACCAAATAGGGGTAAGCATTGTAAGCACAGGACTAGAAACGCGCACAATCTCGATTGTGGGAGCGATAGTTTCAGAAAATGCAGGCAGGCTGCTAGAATGCAAAAAAGAGCTGAATAATTTTATTAATCCTCAGCAGAGAATAAAAATACTGTATAAAAATTATTACATTGCTTTTTATCCGGCAAACTCAATCCGCTATGGCACAGAAGAAAATGAAAATAACGACGTAATTTGCAGGTTTAAGATTGATGGAATTGCTCCCCTGCCGTATTTTTTGGTAGATAACGATTTGCAGGTCGACGCAGTTACAACGATCCCGTTTTTTCATTTTCCGCTTATAATTCCTCCTGGTGGCCTTGTTTTCGGGGTGCGCCAGCCTGCTCAGCTTGTGAGTGTTTATAACGCAGGCGCGTTATCTACTGGTTTCACGCTGATTTTAAGGGCCGTGGGCACGTGCTCGAACCCAAAACTGACAAACGCCCGCACCCTCGAATTTTTCGAGCTGGATAAAGAATTTGTTGCAGGCGAACGTGTTGTTATAAGTACAGTAATAGGCGAAAAAAGCGTTTTAGGAACTATTGCGGGTGAAACATTGAATTATTATAGGTATAAAACGCTAGATTCCAAATGGCTGCAGCTGGAACCGGGTGATAATGTTTTTAGGTTTGACGCGGCTGTTAGCCCACAAAATTTTGAAGTGTATATACAGTTTGCAAACAAATTTTTGGAGGTACAAGAACTAGACTAATGGCACAGCAAAGCGGCAATAAACGGGTGCAGTTGAATAACAGGAATTTAAGGCGAGCGCAGGTGAAGAAAAACGACGAATTTTACACCTGCGCTTCCGATGTGCATAAAATTGTAGAATTGTGCAAAACTTATTTTGCAGGCAAGGTTATTTATTGCAACTGCGACAATCCGCAGGAAAGCAATATTGCAAAATATTTTATGCGCAATTTTGCGAAGCTAAAATTGAAAGGTTTGTATTGCACATATTACCGTCAAAACTCTGAGACAAAGGCCTATAAATACTACTATAACGGCGTTAAAATGCGCAGGAAAGAGATTGCAGGCAACGGCAGTTTTGATGATGAAGAATTTGATCGCGTATATAAAAAAGCCGATTTAGTTGTGACAAACCCTCCGTTTAGTTTAGCCCTAAAATTTATACAGCATTTGATAAAAAAAAACGTCAAATTTTTGATTGTCGCAAATTTCAATATTTGCGGAACCGAAGAGCTAATCGAATACTTTGAACGCGGCGATTTACAGTTTTGTCCGCTGCGTGATTGCAGGCTGCGCTATTTTGGTGTACCAATTAGCGCAGAAAACAATATGAACTTTACTGGCCAAAAACAGTGCCGTTTAGGAAATTGTTTTTGGTTAACGAATGATAAAACGCTTTTTCCGCGTAAAAAATACGTAACTTTGACTAAATATAACAAAACAGAGCACAGGCCTTTTGATGATTGGGAACACTGCATAAACATTAATAGGCTATCACAGACGCCCTGCGACTATGAAGGCTTAATTGCAGTGCCAATATCGTATATTGTAACACCATTGGCGGGCTTCCGCTTTATCGGCATGTGTTCGACAGGACACGGTTTTGTGGAGGACCGCATAAAGCCGTTTTTATACCAGGATGGCAAGCAGTGTTTTAAGCGCTGCTTAATCTTAAGGACTCATACTGTTGGGATTGGAGGCGATAACTATTGGCGCAGAATTCAGTCATTATATACGAATTAAAAAACAGCCTCAGCAATTCGAGCGATAATTTTTATGCGATTGGAGAGTTAAACCAATTTGACAGCGCGATTTTGCGCAGGAAATATTGCGGCTATGGTAGTTTTGAAATTTGGGCACCAATTACTGCCGATAATCGGGCGCTTTTCACTTTGCCTGCCGACAATTCCCTGAGGTTTGTGTATTTTGGCGGCTATGTAGCAGGTTTTATCGAGAGTGTCCAGGGCGAGACTGATCAGCATGGGCAGTTAAGGTATCATATCACAGGCAGGACCTGCGAGGCGCTTTTACTTTTCCGTGTTTTCGGCTTGGCACGGCAGAGCGGCGCGAATACGGTTATCACCAATACAACAACATTTAGCGGCCTAAATGCGGTCCAGATTGTGCCTAAAATGCTTTCGGACTGTTACCAGCCGGATTGGAATAACGGCAATCTGCGCAGAATCCCGCATTTAGCGCCTCCTGTTTTTGGCGGCGATATACCTGCTGCTGTGTTTGAGTTTCAGCGCACGGGTGGGACATTATACGACGGCGTAATAGATTTTTTAAGCCAGGAGGCATTAAGCCTGGGTTTCTGGGTTAAATTTGACCCTTACAATAGGCAGCTAATCCCTTATGTGTATGCAGGCGTTAACCGATCCGCTTCTCAAACTGCAGAGAATATTGTTGTTTTTAGCGACCAATTAAATGATATTTTGCAGTCGCAGTATATATATGACAGCTCAAATTTTAAGAATGTTGCATACGTTTTAGGTGAGGGCGAGGGTGCGGACCGCGTGTTTGTGCAGTCAATGCGCGCGGGGAGCAGCTATAGCCTGTCGTATGATACAGGACTAGGCGATGTGCCGAATTTTGCACTCCGTGAATTGTATGTAGATGCAAGGGACGTATCACGGAAAAGCCAGGCAACAATTACCGATAATAGCAATGCAAGCACAACATTGACAGATGCTCAGTACTATACAGCGCTTGCCAGGCGCGGGACGCAAAAACTTGCAGAATGCAATGTTCTGAACACATTTAACGCCACTATACGCACGGCAGGGAATGTAATGTACCAATATGGCGACGATTATACATTAGGTGACATTATCACGATTGAGGATACAAGGTTAGGCATTAGCGTGAACACGCGCATTATGGCCTCAGAAGAAACGTTCGGAGCGCAGTACAGTTTAAGCCTTTCTTTTGGCGAGGAGCCTGCTACGCTTAACAAAAAGCTAAACAGTTTATCAAACGGCTTAACAAACTGACAATAAAAGGAGCGAAAAAATGGAAACAAGCGGTTTTTTTGATGCTACAATAGTTGACAGCGTTTACGACCGTGTTTATGTGGCAGCGCAATTTGCTAATTATTTTTCATGTTTTGTTGGCAACGGCGTTTTTTTGGGGCGCGGCCAAAGCCTGCAGGTTAGCGCATCCTCTCCCGCTGCTATGTCAGTTGTTTTGCAGGCAGGGCGTGCGTGGATAAATGGCTATTGGTATAGCAATGATACACCTTTGACGCTGGATTTGGAGCTATCTGATGCCGTTAATCCGCGTATTGATACAATTATCCTAAGGTATGATACAAGCGCACGTGCGATTGAGGCAAAGGTTATGACAGGGACGCCCTCAGCGGCCCCACAGCCCCCTGCGATTGTGCGCAATGCTGACTACTACGATCTAAGACTGGCAGATATTCGTATCAATCCCGGCGTTATTACGATTTCCCCTTCTGTAATTACTGATACCCGCCCTAATTCTGCCGTTTGCGGCTGGGTTTCCGGCTTGATTGAGCAGGTCGACACAACTGATTTATTTGACCAATTCCAGGACGCGCTAAACAATTTTATTACTAATGAGTCTGCAACATTTGCGCAGTGGAGCACGTCGCAGCGCAATGCGTATGATACCTGGATCAACGGTCAAGAAAGTTCATTTGAAAATTGGAAAAGCACGCAGGAAACGAATTTTTCGAATTGGTTCATTACAAATACTGGCACATGGAGCACACAGTTTAACGATTGGTTCGAAAGTGTGCAGGACCAAATGGAAGGCGACGTTGCAACGCAATTAGTGCAGCAGGTTACAGAATTAAATTCCCGCGTGGATAACACGGAAAAAATGCTGATTAAAGGCAATGCTTTTGCGCCATTATCCACACAAAACAACGAATTATTGCAGACTTACAATGGTGAGGTAATTTTGCTGGAATGGAAACTGTAAAATTATGCAAGCACAATAAACAAATTTGCGCATAAATATTTATTTTTGGAGGCTAAAAATGGCAGTATTAAGCGTTGAAACAAAAAAAATTAGCGAGCTTGCAGCTGCAACAACGTTAGCTGCAAACAGTCTATTTGTCGCTGATATGCCCAATGTTGGGACTCAGAAATTGGCTTATAGTGACTTGGTAAACAACGTCAAAGACAGCTTAAACATCCCCCGCACGGCGGACGCCGTGGCAACAAGCGCGATAGCGATTGATTATACGGACAGTGTTACACAGGTAGCCTCGGCTGCTAGTGTATATACCGCTAAAAAGCGGCTAGATGTTATTACTATGGATACCCTAGCTTACCAGGGATCGCTTGTATCTCAGCAGTGGCAGGAGTGGACACTGTCGGACCTTTTGGCCGCTATACGCACGGGAGACCCCTTAGCTTATCCTTTGGGCGCTTATATCGTGACTAATACCGATTTATGGTGGGTTGTAGCTGCAAAGAATTATTACCCGCAAGAGGCTAACTACATGGGAACATGGCGGCCTCATGCGGTCTTAATGTGTGCTGATAATGTCGCAGGCGGAAGCGGCTATGTGTACAACTCTAGCAACAGTAACGAGGGAGGTTATAACGCCTCCGGCCTGCGTACCTGGCTAGAGGGCACTTTTTACAATACTCTGCCTGCTGATTTGCGCTCAAATATCTTGCAGATTAACGCCCGCGAGGCTATCACAGGCAGTTCAGCGCCCTCGACTTTTGCGCGTTATATTCAGCTGCCGAGCGCGTCCCAGTGCTATGGCGGCGTATCATACGGCCCAACCTATGCTGAGGCCGGACTGCAATTTCCGCTTATGCGCTGCTGGGATTTTGCTGCATCCGATTTAACGTCCGGGCACCAAGTTTTTTGGACCTCCACGCTGCTACAAGACAGCACGACAAGTTTTTTGGCGTTCAATGGGCGCGATTATCGCATGACTTATGGACAAGCCAGGAATGGCCAGTTTGTGAGGCCTTTTATCGTTGTTGGCTAATTTTGCTTTTTTGCTATTGCAATAGTGCAAAAGGAGGCAAAAAATGGAGCAAATTACGCGCGGAGAATTCCAGATTTTTCGCGAAAGTGTCGCAAAAAGCATACAAAAAATTGAAAATAGCATATCACAGGTCCATGATTTAGCCGCTTCGGTACGTGAATTGGCAATTAGTGTTAAGCAAATTGCTGATAACCAACAAAAAATGAACACTAAATTGGAAAATTTGCAGCAAAAAGACGGCGAGATGTGGCGAAAATTGGTGAGTTATGTTATAACTGCGGTTGCAGGGGCTGCAATTATGCAGGCCTTCCAAAAATTCAGTTAACATTTGCCTGGATTTTGTTTACAAAACTAAACTAAACTGTTTACAAATATTCAACAAAATTAGCAGGATTTTCCCGATTTTTTTCCGAACTTAAACACGTTCGTTCAAGGGGCTGCACCCCCTAACAACCCCCTTTGAATGAAGAACCGATAAGGTTCGGAATGAAAAGGGGGCAGGGTTAACAGCCAAAACTGCTAAATATCAACAATCAGCAATAGTTTCAGAATGAAACATTTGCTGCTTGGCAATTAAGATATATACAACTTTACAGCTGCATACATATTCTTCTTCACCCTCTGCTATGTATGCAGCTGTTTTCATTCCTTCTTTGTTCTGTTAACATTTCCAGTTATAACATACTTACATTTAGGGGCTTAAATACATAACATTTTCGGAGGCTTAAACAGTTTAATTGTTATAATATATTGTTTGCTTATTTCTTTGGTTACTTTCTTTGTTACTTATTTTTTGTTTTATTTTTTTTCAGCTTATTGCTTATTGCTTATTGCTTATTGCTTATTGCTTATTGCTTAATATATATACGCACGCGCAAAAAATTTTTTGGCCGTGGGGGCATTGACAAAATTTTTTGTTTGCAGTATAATTTGCGGGAAAGGAGGAAAGAAAATGCAAAAAGAAAAAGCGAAGAAAAAAAACAAAAAAGAGCAGCTTTGCCACTTTGATAAATTTGTTCTTTTTGGCAGAAGAAAATACAGTTTAACAAAAAGCGATATTTGCTCTGTTCTGCTTTTCGGAAATGATTTTGATTATAAAGAACACATGCACAAAACAGTTTTTCTGAAGTGTTTTATCGGCAATAAAGTTTTGTATTACAAAACTTTTTACGACAGTTATCAAATTTTTTCTGCTTTGGCTTCTTGTTTTGCAGCTGCAAAGCAGGCGGTCTGCAAACAATATGGCTGCGTTGATTTAGAGTCAGCAGTCGAGGCAGGCATGACAAGCGCAGGGCAAATGGTGCGTTATACCGAGCGCGAGGCCCCTGCCGAGATTGCTGAGAAAAAATGTCCTGTTGATTAGCAAAAAAAAATATTTTTCAAAACCCCTTGAAAAAAGTGAATAGTATGCTATAATAAACATGTCAGCAGGACAAAGCAGCTGCTGAAAAAACCTCCAGGAGGAAAGAAAAATGTTAAAATTCGATGTTGAAGGCAAAGAAAGCCAGATAAGCGTTATCACCATTGACACCGAGGACTGGACCCGCTACGACGAAGAGATTTGGGAGGCCAATGTAATGGCCGATATGATTGAGGGCGGCGTCGAGTGCGACGAAGAGGGCCGCTGGGTAGTAGATCGCGAAGAGTATAGGGCTTTGGAAGACAGCGCCCGCGAGTATGCTGAGCACTGGGATGTTGAGGATAGCAGATACAAATATGAAGCAATTCTGAGCTAAAAAAAAACGGCGGCTGCGTAAAAAAAGCGCAGCCGCCTAATGCACAGAAAAAAAACGTTTGACAAAAAGAAAAAAATGCGCTATAATTTGCGCAAGAAAGGAGGGTGACAAATGGGGTTACGCAGAACAGCAATGCAGCAGCAGCGAGCCGCCGAGTATGCAGCACACTGCCCACTAGGCACGCTCTGCGCTTATAATGCGGGCGGTGTGATTAAAACGGCTAAGATGATTGATCGCGCTGCTACTTATGTTGTGCTGGAGCACTTGAGTGGCAAATGTTACGAGGTCCCGTACAAACTGATTGTATGGGTTAAAACGGGCAAATCATGGCCTGGCTTCCTAATGGATATTTTTCGGAGGCAAAAAGAGAAAAGCTTTGGTGCTTGACAATTTTTTGCGGTATAATTTTTCAAGAAAGGAAAAAACTGTGAGCCTGCTAAATGAGATATGTAGCTTTCTGGAAGAGAAAGCAAAGTTTGAAGAGGTAGAAAAAAAGTTTAAGGCTAAGAAAGCCTTGTTCTACGCGTATGTCGAAAAAAGCGTGTGCACCCAGAAGCTGGGGATGCGCGTTGAAATCCCAGATGAACGCGGAGAGGGTGATTATATCTTGACACGCGTCCAGCGTATAAAAGTGGTCTGGGATACAGATAAAACGGAGCAGGCGCTTAAGGCCTATGATAGCGAGCTTGCCTCGCAGGTGGTACAAAAAGAGCTTGTATTGATGGACAAGCCGGGATTTATTGCTTATGCAAAGAGTCTCGGAGCTGAGGTTAAAAAAATGCTCAGCTTTTTTGTTGTAAATAAAAAAATCGACGACAAGGCGCTGAATGCTTTGTGTGAGCAGGGGCTATTGCCGGAGCACAAGCTAAACGGATGCTACAGTGTGGACGCGGGCGATCCTTATTGGAGAGTCACGCACAAAGAGCGCATAAAAAAGCCTGCTGAAACGTAATCCCTAAGTGCAATTCCCAGGAGGGCAGAAATGTTTAGCCCCGAACGAATTTTGGATTATTATGGTATATACTATGTTCGGGCTGGGTCTAAGCTGCGCATAAACTGCCCTTTTCACACTGAGCAAAACGCAAGCTGTTATATAGACAAAAATTTCAGTTGGTTTTGCTTTGGGTGCGCACGGCACGGAAGCTTAGCAGATTTTCTGGAGCAAATTAGTTCCGAAAACAAAAAAAAATTTGCAGGCTTAAACAGCTTGCAAAAAATGCTAGAGTGTGCTACAATACTTAGGAAAGCAAGGGCAGGGAGCATTGCAGAATACATAAAGCCTGCCTGCGCAGAAAAAAAAAATGTCCAGGAGGAAAAAGAGAACCGGCTAAAGGCTTGGCAGCATTACACAGGGCTTCCTGCTGTTGACTGGGGAAAGCCGCTCAAAGGTGAGCAGGGGGAAGCGCAGGAATATATTTTAGGCCGCGGTTTTGAGCCGTGGCTGCTGAATAGGAGCGGCTGCAAATACAATTATAACAGCCGGTATCCGCTTATATGGCCTATAGGCGACAACGGCAGATTTAAGGGCTGGGTGGCGCGTACAACAGCAGCAGGGCAGGAGCCTAAATACCTGTATAACCATGGTTTTGCCAAACGTAGTTGTTTGGCGGGACTGTATGGCAGCAGTGAAACCGTTGTAGTTACAGAGGGCCTATTAGACCGCTTAAAGCTTAACCAGGCAGGGATTGTTAAGGACGCGGTCGCGCTGCTGGGTTGGCACATGTCAGAGCAGCAGGAGCAGCGCCTTAAGTCAGCAGGTGTTAAGCGCATTATATGCGCACTAGATAACGACGACGCAGGGAGCAGGGGATTGGCAAGGCTTGCCGAATCGTTTGATGTGCTGCAGTGGCGTTATCCGATAGGAGTAAAAGATTTAGGCGAGCTGAGCGGCGAAAAATTAAAAGCTGTATGCTCAACAAATTTAAGCCTTTTTGCGAGGTGAAAAAATGGGGATTTTAGACAAGATTAAGGCAGAGGCTGCCAAAACAGGCGGGAGCCGCGGGAAGTTTTTTTATGTCAAGGACGGCGAAAAATCGCGCATCCGTTTTTTGCAGGAGCTAGATGAAGGGCTAGAGGTTCCTTTTCATGACAGTTTCGAAAAAAATATAAACGTTCCGTGTCAAAAAATGTTTGGTCGTGAATGTCCTTATTGCGGGGAATCGGCGCTGAGAACGCGTTCTCAGTATGTTTGGAGTGTGTATAATTATGAATATGACGAAGTGCAGATTTTGATGTACCCGATGAACCAGTGCTCACCTTTGGGACAGTTTGTTGCAGCGCACGAACAGTATTGCACAATCACTGATCGCGATTATGTTGTGGCGTGCACAGGCAAGCGGCAAAACAAGAGTTTTAGTGTAATGCCACTAGACAAATTGGCGTTTAAGATTGCCAATGTTAAGCCATTTAGCCGCGAAGCGCTGATAAAAATGATAGATGCAGCGTATCCGTGTAATCTCCAGGGCAGGGGCGCGGCTGCTGAGGAGGATTTCTCGGTCCCTTTTGATCGGAAAAACGCGGCGGGTGCCGACGACGTGGAACAGGCTAAAGCATTATATAAGCAATGCAAAGAAAAGGGGCTGCATGTTGAACCCCGCAAAAGTGCAGAGTCTTATAAAAAGCAGCTGGAAGATTACGAAAAACAGGCTAAAGACTGGGACATTCAGTTTGAAGCCGACGAATGGTAGAATTTTTGGGCAGTTTTGGAGGCTTTTTTCTTCCTTTCCTCCTTCAGAATTGCCCTTCTTCTTTTTAGGGGGTGGACATGTCAGAAAAGCCTTATGAAAGTATTGATTGTATAGGCAGTTATGATTGCGATTGCGGGGTATGCGCAGAGTTCGTAATTAAGTGTGATAGCAGCAATAATAAAAAATATTTTTTCGTTATACTGGACAAAAAAGAAGACAAAATGTTATTTTATGAAGCCCCGTCGAAAGCATATTTAGGGGTGCGCACTAAGGCAAAGCGTTTTCCCGTTTTGTCGCAGGCTAGCAAAGCGCCGTGCTCAGTGCATTTACAAAGTCTAATTTCTGTTTTGGCGGTTGAAAGTCATGATTACAGCTGTCAAATTTGCGGTTTGGTTGCGGAGGCGTTTAAGGTTTTCGGTCTTCCGTTGCGTGGATAACTGGCTTAAAATACTGCCAAAAGGAAAGGATTTAATATGTTTGATCTGCATAGGCATGATATGTTTTCGCTTTTCGATGGTTTCGGCACTGCACAGGATTTGGCAGCGCAGGCTAAAGCCCTTGGTTATACGGCTTTGGGCTTGACTAACCACGGCAACACCTGCGGCTTATATAAGCATTATCGCGCCTGCAATGATATAAAAATTAAGCCGGTCTTAGGCGTCGAAGGTTATTTTTTGCCTGTATATGCAGAGAAGCAGCGGGGGTACCATTTGATTTTAGCCGCTAAAAATTTGCAGGGCTATTGCAATATCAATAAACTGCAGACTGAAGGCGAAAAGCGCAAATTTTATAATCCGATCTGGGATTTTGCTTTAGTCAAAAAATATTCTAAAGGTTTGATCTGCACATCTGCATGTATATCGGGATATTTATCGCAGGCGTTATTGGCGGGGAAGCGTGAAAAAGCGGCGCGGTTTTGTTTGAAAATGCAGCAGATTTTCGGCAAAGATTTTTTTGTTGAATTGCAGCCGTATAAAATTGACGAAAACGGCACGCAAGAAAAAGTAAATACTGAGATTGTAAAACTTGCAAAAGAGCTGCATTTGCAGTTAATTTTAACTTCCGATAGTCACAGGGGCGAAAAAGACGACCTGCCCACATACCTTAAAATGCACGAGATAAGCGGCCATGATTTAGGGTGGGCACGCGCTGCCTACTCGGAACGTTACATGCCGGGGCCACATGCTATGCAGAAGCGCTTTTTGCGGATGCACAAAAATGATTTTAGCGTCGCAGAATTGCGCCAGATAATTGCGCAATGTGAGCAAAATTTGCAGCGCATTGAAGAAAGCGTGCAGGGTGACTATTTAGACGCGCTCGAGCTGAGGATGCCCGCCGTAAAAGGGCAGTCAGAACAGGCAGATTTAGCATTAAAACGTGAGCTGAAAGAAGGTATAAAAAAGCGCGGGGTGTTAACGCATGGTCCTTATATTGAGCGCATAAAAGAAGAATATAATGTCATTAAGCACAATAAATTCTCGGACTATTTTTTAATCGTTCAAGATTATGTTAGATACGCAAAAAAACATGGCATTTTCGTCGGCCCGGGCCGCGGCTCCGTATGCAACAGTTTAGTGGCCTATATTTTGGGCATTACCGATGTAGATAGCTTGCAGTTAGGGCTTGATTTTAGGCGTTTTCTGCGTGAGGATAAGGCAACGATCCCGGATATTGATTTAGATTTTGAGACCGAGCGCCGTGCCGAGGTCATTGAGTATCTTACAAGCCAGTATAAGGGACAGTCGGCGCGTATATGCAGCTACGGCTTATACAAGCTGGATAACTGCCTAAACGATTTGGCGGGGGTTTGCGGGCTGCCGATAGCAGGTGACATAACAGCCGATGATAAGCGTCGCAATCTGCAGACGTTAAGCAACATAAAACAGTTTTGCAGGGAGTATCTTAGCAGCGATGGCGACATTTTAGCTGCTGAGCTTAGGCGCGATTTGCGTTATGAGCATTATAACCGCCAATATGATAATATAATCCTGCATTATTGCAAACTATACCGAAAAGTTAAATTTATTGGGGCACATGCAGCCGGTGTAGCGATTACTGGCGGCGATTTGCTGCAATATACTGCGCTTCGGACGGACAAGGCGGGTGATTGGTTTACTTGCTTTGATCTGCAGGACTGTGAAAGCCTTAATCTAATTAAGTTTGATGTGCTGGGATTGCAGACATTGGGCGGTCTCCGTGATATGGCCAAAGCAACTGGCATAACACCCAGTTATGCTGGGATAACCTGCAATAAAGCAATTTTAGCTAATTTTTCGGCAGGAAAAACAGACGGTATTTTTCAGTTTGACAAGGACACGCCGCGAAAAATTCTGAAAAGTATTGAAGCTACAACTTTTGATGATGTGGCGGCTGCAACTGCTATGAACCGCCCCGGGCCGCTAAAAATGCACACACCGGAGCAATATGCAGCCAATAAAGCAGGGAGAAGCGCTGGCATGGCACTAAAACCACAGGAAAAAGCTCTGCTTGAAAAATGCGCAGGTGAAACATACGGCACAATTATTTATCAAGAGCAAATTATGCAGTTGTGCGTAGAATTGGGGCTGACGTGGGGAGAAGCAGATAAAATCATAAAAATGGCCAAAAATGAAGCTCATAAAAGGGCGGGCCTTGAAGAGCTTAAAAGAAATGGCCTCGATTTAGAACAGAAGTTTCTGCAGGGATGCAGGCAGCGCGGCTTTTCAAAAAAATTTAGCGCTGAACTTTTCGAAAATATTTTAGACTGCTACAGTTTTAATAAAGGGCACGCTGTTGGTTATACATTGATTAGTTTTGCAGAGATGTTTTACAAGGTCAATTTTCCCGCTGCGTATTGGTTAACGCGCCAAAAGTACGCCAGAGATGAGGCACAATTTAAGACTTTTGCGCAGCTCGCTTATTTGTGCGACGGGGTTGTAAATTTCTTGCCTCACGTAAATTACAGTAGTGTATATTCAAGGATTAGGCTGCAGGACGGCGAGCAGGTGATACAGCAGGGATTGCAGGATATACACGGGATAGGCGGCAAAGCAGCTGAGGCTATAGCCGCCGAGCGCCACAAAAACGGCTTTTTCTGTGATTTGGACAATTTCCTTGACCGCATGGAGGGCAATCGTGCAATTACATCAAAAACTGTTGCAATTTTACGCGAGTGTGGGGCGCTGGAGTTTGACTATGGCGCATATTTGCAGCGTGTTATTAAGTACACGACATCCTTTTATGCGGGCCGGTATTATAAGCGGTTGCATACTGAGCAAAAACAAAAATAAAAAAACGCTTGACAAGAAAAATAATTTTTGCTATACTAATGCCAGTTAAGGCAACTTAACAAAAAAATTTTCCAGGAGGAAAAAAATGATTGTTGTTGTAAAAGGGCACGGCATGTATAAAGTTGTGCTGCGGCTATGTTGGGCCGATGAGCTGCCGGAGTTTTGCCGCCATTTGGCAGGCGCGACTGAGCTGTGTACGCTGGATGACCTTGACGCCCCCGCCATTAAGGCTATGCGATGCCAGTATGGCCGCTATAAAGCGGAATCTATGGCGGACTTTATGGAGCTGTTGGGTGTGTGTACTACGGTAGCACGATCTAATTATGACAGTGGCTTATACAAGGCTGTTCGCCTTGAGATAGAGCTAATCTAGTGTGACTTTGGGCGGCTTTTTGCCGCCCTTTTGCTAGCGGGAACGAAAAAAATATTTTTGCGAACTTCTTGACAAAAAAAAGAAAATTGTGCTATAATAACACTGTCGAAAGACAAAAATAAAACACCCAGGAGGGAAGAAAAAATGAAGTTTCTAGTTGGTGACAAAGAGCATGAATTGCAGCTGGTGGAAGCGACCGCCGATGGCTATGAGCTGGTAGCTGATCAGCGCGTGAACGTGCTTATCATGCTGCTGGATGTGGCAGGGTACTTATACGACAGCAAAGCGGGAGCCTGTATTGTTGATAGCGACGAGGTTACTTTTTGCGAGGACGTTGCGGGGATATTGGCGGACACGTTTGGCCCTCAGTATCATGCAGAGATAGACGGAACCGCTTTGCTGGTTTTCTAGAAAAAAAGTTCGCAAATCTCCTTGACGAAAAGAAAAATTTTTGCTATAATAAATTCGTCAAGGGGATAAAAAACAAAATTCCAGGAGGAAAAAAAATGAAATTTTTCGTTGATGTTCAGAAAATTGATCGTGATGTTAAGGCCGGAATTTATGCGGAGAAGGCCGAGCAGTACAAGAAGGCCGCTGCTGAATATGAAGCCTGTGAAGGTGAAAAGATCGTTGCTGCTCAGCAGCTGGCAGACGCCGAGCGCGACCTAGTGCGTGATTATGTTAGCCTAGAGGAGGAGGCCCTCGAGCAGCTGATCAGCTGGGAGGATGTTGTGCCTATGGAGCTGTGCAGCTCGCCTTTAGATCAGATTTTAGGCAGCTGCAACGCCGTTCTTTTGCAGGACGAGGGCGGTCGCGTTGCTGCTGAGATTATCTACTAGTTCCTTTTTTTTCTTTGCAAATTTTGCTAAGGTGTGCTATAATGCGGGTGGAAGGAAAGGAGGCAATCTTGAAGTTTATAGATGACGAAGGCTACAATTGCGCGTTTGAATTTGTTTATCTCGATAACAATGAGCGGGTGTATGATTCGCAATTAGAGAAGGAATTTGAAGCGATGCTGAGCAATGTGGTTGATTTGTTGGGTATGCAATATGATCAGCAGTGTTCGGCGTATATTATGAGTGAGGAGCAGGCACAGTTTTTGTGCGGGGCGGCGGAGGGTTTTTGCTTTGCCGTGAATCGGCGCTTAAACAGCGGCTTTTGCTTCACGCCGTTTCATGAGTTTTGAGTGAGGGAGATATGCCGAGCCGTTATGGGCAGGGCGATCCTGCCGCTTTGGGCGCTATTTTTGACGAGATAAACCGCCGCGAGGGCGAGGGCAGTGCTTATACTCTTGATACACCGGGGGCAGTGCTTAAAATCCCTCGTTGGTCAACAGGGCTGCCGGAACTGGATGCCATTATAGGCGGTGGGATGCCGCGGGGCCGCGTTGTTGAGATATACGGCGCGGAGAGCAGCGGCAAAACGTCGTTGCTATATCATCTGTGTGCTCAGCATGAGCAGGCTCTCGATATACCGATAGAGGGCACTTTCGACGCGTCCCGCGCTAAAGTGTTCGGCTGCAAAAAAGGGCAGCTATATGTTTACAGGGCGCGATTTGGTGAGGACGCCTTAAACAAGACATTGCGTTTTGCGCTTGCAGGCATCCCTTGTATAGGCATTGATAGCCTGCCCTCAATGCTCCCGCGTGAGGACTACGAAAAGATTATCAAAAATGCTGAGGCTGATCGCGACGAAGCCCCCCGTGTTGCTGGGATTGCAGGTTTGCTTAATGGCAGGATGCCGGTGATTGAGAATGCGATTGAAACAACAGGAACAACGCTAATTTTTATCAATCAAATACGCGATAAAATGCAGGCGCTATTGTTTGGTGATAAAATACAGACGCCAGGCGGTCATAAAATGCGCCATTCTTATAGCCTGCGTATCATGGTGGCTAGAAGGGCGTGGATCGAAGTGCCAAATAAGAATCCTGCAAACACCGCCGATACAGAAAAAGTAGGAATGATTATGAAATGCAAAGTTGTAAAATCAAAGGTCTGTAATCCTTTGGGCGAGTGCGAATTGCCTCTTTTCTTTGATCGCGGTTTTGCCCGCTTCGATGAAATTACAACGATCAGAAAAGAGATAATGAAAAAAAATCTTGAACGCTTTAAGGGTAAAGCGAAGGAGGAGAAAAATGGGCGAGAAGCTGAGTGAGTATGATAGCAGCGACGACCTGGGGCCGGTGATCACCAGGACGGTTAAAAAGGTCCAGAAAAAAGAAGCCCTGCTTGCCGAGGCTGAGTCGCGTGAGGAAGAGCTTCGCAGTTGCGGCGCGATTGCGTTTACAAGTGAATTTATTGAACGGCTTGTTTTGCTGTTCAACGTGCCCTGCGTGGCGGCTTTTTGTAAATGCGCCCTGGTTTGGGCGTATGCTGATGGCAGCGAGGAAATGGCCGATCTTTTGGCGGCAAAATATGTCGAATTGTTAGAGCGCAATAGCGCGATGAAAAAAGCCGACGAAGCCTCTAAAATGTAATGTTCGCAATAAAAATACCATTTTTTGACATAGAACAGAGCTGCAAAGCAAATTTGTTTTGCTATTGGCGCAAAATTGGTCCAGAATCTGTGCTTGTTATTGACGACACAGAAGCGATCCTTGTCAGCAGGAAAAAAGATAACGTTTGTTTTTCATGCAGCTTTGAAGAATTTTGCAAAAAATGGTATTTTTATTTTGACATCGGCTACGACTATTGCATGTTATATGATAGGCTGAAAGCCAGTTTGTCATCGGAAGAGCCTGCCCTTTTGCAGGCGCTGCTAAAGCGCCGTGGGGTGCGTATGTATAGGGCCGAGTGGTATGAGTGCCTTTTGAAGGCTTTTTTGTATGCAATATTAAGCAAAAAAGACGCTACAAAGGCAGTCAATGCTTTAACCGAGATTTTCGGCATAAAATCTGTGCTGCATTTATACCAGCGCCCCTCGATAAAATTTAAGGCTTTCCCCTCCCCTGCTGCCTTATACGCAGGGGCGGAGGGGAAAAGTGTTGAACAAACATTAGATTTTCTTTCAGAGGATGCTGCTGTTTGTTTTGGCTGTTTTGTCAGCTCCGTGTATGCAGACAATTTTAGCTGCGAGAAAGTTAGAAAAACTGTTTCAGAATTTGCGCAGTATGCAAGCGGTTTCGAGTTTGCGAAGTATATTACTAGCGAGCAGCTGCTCAAATTTGCGGTTCTTTTTATGCGCCATTGCAGCAGCAATAAAAACTGCTTTTTAGGCGGGAAAATTGCTGAGCTTGCGAATTTTAGCAAATTCAAACATTTTGCGACCTGGTATAGTGAATTGAAGGACATTGCAGGTTTTATTGAATTTGCAATGGTGGGGGGGGATTTTGTGGGTATTATTGACAGTATCAAAAACACTC
>ODAI013650226.1_pt1 | contig 39004 bp, 40 predicted proteins | sample 1539321 | NCBI WGS metagenome assembly ODAI01 (sample SAMN02144231, study PRJEB22623) | gut metagenome | biome: sheep rumen | host: Ovis aries | place: New Zealand
AAAAAGCGCATCCCGATGTATTTAACATTCTGCTGCAGGTACTGGACGACGGACGCATCACGGATTCGCAGGGCCGGACAGTCGATTTCAAAAACACCATCATCATTCTCACCTCCAACCTGGGATCTTCCGCGATCCTGGAGGGCATCGATGAGGATGGCCAAATCTCCGAGCAGGCCAAACAGCAGGTAGAACAGATGCTGAAATCCGCATTTCGTCCGGAGTTTCTGAACCGATTGGACGAAATTGTATTCTACAAGCCCCTCACCCGGGAAGAAATTACCCAAATTGTAGATTTGATGCTGGAAGATCTGAAAAAACGCCTGGCGGAAAAAGAACTGGGGCTGGCCGTCACCGACGCCGCGAAAGCGCTGATCGCACAGGAGGGCTACGATCCTGTTTACGGTGCCCGGCCGTTGAAGCGGTACATTCAGCAAAAGCTGGAGACTCTGCTGGCCCGCTATATTCTGGAAAAAGACCCTGCTCCGGATACCATTCTTCAGGCGGATTGCGAAGATGGAAAACTCGTCATCCGCGAATAAACAAGTTTCCATTCATCACATCCAGCTATCCTCGAAAATACGGACACAAGCCAAAAGGGCGCCTCTGCAGGCGCCCTTTTCTTTTGCAGCATTTTTTATGGTCTGGGTAAATCCGGCAAAACACCCGTTAAATCAAAAGCAGGAATATACGCATCATCTGCGGAAGAAAGTTCCTGTAAGAAGCCATCTTCTATTCCCTTTTGGAATAAATACGCTTCCACTTCATCGTATTCTTCCTGATACAGCGTGCGGTTGATCTCCGGAAAATTCTCCGCTTTCCCGCAGGGCAGATATTGGCTCATCAGGCTCACAAGTACCGTCCCCGCAGGGAAACTGTCTGCAATCCAGTCCAGAATCCGTTTGCTGTTTTGGACCTGACCGGGCAGGATCAAATGCCGGATCAAAACGCCGGATTGGAGCATCCCTGCTTCGTCCAGGCAATAGGGTCCTGTCTGCCGCACCATTTCCGCAATCGCTTCGCGGGCCCGTTCCCAATAATCAGCCGCCCCCGAATAACGCAGGGCCAACCGGTCATCGGCGTATTTTAAATCGGGCAGATAGATCTGCACCTTTCCCTCCAGCCGCCTCAGAGATTCCACCAACTCGTATCCGCCGCAATTGTAGACGACCGGCACCGGCAAAGGCTCTTCAAGCGACTGTGCGATTGCCCGCACAAAATGGGTGGGATTGACCAGATTGATATTATGCGCTCCTTTCCCGATCAACTCCTGGTAGATCTCCCTCAGCCGGGATACTGTGATTTCTTCCCCAAAGTTTTCTGCGCTGATACCGTAATTCTGGCAAAAAACACACCGTAAGGAACATCCGCTGAAAAACACAGCGCCGGAACCCCGTTCCCCGCTGATGCAAGGCTCTTCTCCAAAATGCAGCGCCGCACGGGCAACCACCGGAGCAAACGGCATGGAACAAGCCCCCGTTTTCCCCACTGAGCCAAAAGATTCCGGGCGTTCTGTTCCGCAGCGCCGCGGACACTCAAGACAAACCGGCACAGCATAGACCTCCTATCTTTTTCGTCCCAGCACCAAGCGATGTGGGTACATTACACGCCATATATTCATCCACATCTGCGCAGACAATGAAAGCGTATTTTTTCGATGATACAGGCTCATTATAACACGCCGTCGATGGGATTCCCATATTCATTTTTCGAAAAGTGTTTTCAAGTAAGCAGAAAGGTGAATTCCCAAAAAGGACAGGCAGATGTAAAAAATTCCGATTGCGGCGGCGACACCTGCAAAAAGGGAGCAAAGCGTTCCCCACCCCCTTTGCTGCAGATAGAAAAAAAGAAGCCAGGCCGAGCAGCCGGATGCGGCACCGGAAAGAAATGGTGCCGCAAACCAATTTCTCCATTGGATTTTTATTTTTACCGACCGTACCACCCAGTAAAAATTCATGGCAACGCCTACCAATTCACTGCCTACGCAAGCCAGCGCGTATCCGCCGATCCCCATATATTCCACCGTCATCCATGTAAGTAAGATCTCGCATACACCGGTGACGACAACGCTGGCGGATGCCTGCTTCTGCATCCCGATTCCATTGAGGATGCTTCCGGTCGTGATATGGTAAAAGGTGAAAAAAACGGCTGCGGACAGCGCCGGGATATGTTTGCCGGCCAGCGGATGGCGATAGATCATCTGCGCCAGCTCCTTTCCCAGCGGCAGCATGACAGACAGAGAAGCCGCGGTCAGCATACCGGTGACCTGAATCGCTTTTCCCGCTTTTCTTCGTATCTGTGCCTGGTTATTCCGGGCGCTGTATTGAGAAAAACGGGGCAGCAAAATGGTGTTGAGCGGATGGATAAAAGCGGTAGGCAGCATCAAAAGCGGCAGGGTCATGCCCACCATGATACCAAAGCTGGACAGGGCATCCTGCGACGAAACACCCGCCGCCATCAGCCGGTTGGGGATCAAAACCGTTGTCATGCTGGAGAAAAAATTGTTGAGCAATCCCGCGGCAGATACCGGTACCGCAATAGCAGCAACCTTTCGAAACATCCCTTTGGGAATGTTCACGGCGTCTTTTGCGTTTGGAAAAAATCGCTTTTCTCCCCGTTTATAAAACAAAGTGAGAATCGAAACGCTGAACACCTCGCTGATCACCATTCCCAAGACGATCATGGCGGTCGCCATGCCGGGATCGTCCGGGCAAAGAACAATCAGGAGTCCCAGGCCGGCAACCGTCCGGATGATCTGCTCCGTCAACTCAGACACAATAGGAGGAAAGATGTATTTGATCCCGTGAAAGCAGGATTTGAAAATGTTTTCAAATCCGGTTAAGAACAAGCATGGAAGCAGCAAAAGCAACGCTTTTTTGATTTTCGGTTCCCCCAGCACAACACCGGATAAAAAATCCGAAAACAGGCAAACCGGAACGGCGGCGCAAATAAATAAGCAAAGAAAGACCAGCTGGGAAAATCGAACAACCCCCTTTACCCCTCCTGTGTTTCCGATTGCCTGATACTGCGCGCACAAGCGGGAAACCGCCAATGTCAGCCCAGACATGGTAAAAGACATGATGACCGAATAAGCCGGCATGATCAGCTGGTACATTCCCATCACTTCGGCGCCGCCAAACCGGCTCAAACCAATTCGATACACAAATCCGATCAACTGCATGCCGATGGAAGAAAGGCACAGAAAAAAGGCGTTGTAAAAAACCGATCGCTTCTCCAATTTCATAAAACGACCCTCCACACAGCCATTTTATGATTGTCTTGGAAAATTCATACGCAATCGGCTTTCCACATTGACTTTTGCATACCGGCATCGTAGAATAGAAAACGGCTTATGTTTTCAGAAAATATCCGCCGGCAAAAGCCGCCGGATGCAAGGCCGGACAAGCGATTTTTGCCCGACCCGAAAACAATTTGGGGAGGAGAACAAAATGGAACTCACCTGGCAAACATTTGCGATTGTTTGTCCCTTGGTTTTTTTAGGCGGATTCATGGACGCGGTAGCGGGCGGCGGCGGAATCATCACATTGCCGGCGTACATGTTTGCCGGCGTTCCGATTCATATCGCATATGGCACCAATAAATTCGGCAATAGTTTTGGCACTGCCATTGCTACATTTAACTATGGCCGCGGCGGATTTATCCATTGGAAGCCCGGCTTTGTATGCGCGGTCATGTCTTTGATTGGTTCCTGGATGGGAGCGCGTCTGGTGGTGGCCTTATCCGCGCAGACGCTGCAGTACTGCACCACCATCCTCTTACCCGCTGTCGCGATTTTTATGGTGTTAAACCGTAACATCGGAAAAGAAGAAAAAGAAGAGGTCACCGGTAAAAGCCTATATCTGCGCAGCGCCTTGATCGGCCTTGTCATCGGCGGATACGATGGCTTTTTCGGACCTGGAACAGGAACATTCATGGTGATGGCCTTTACCGCTTTTCTTGGCTATTCCTTAATCAACGCCAGCGGAAACGCCAAGCTGGTCAACCTGGCTTCCAATATCGGAGGGCTCATCGCTTATATCTACCATGGCAATGTTCTGTTTTTGCTGGGCATTCCCGCGGCGCTATGTTCGATTCTCGGCAATTACCTCGGTACAAAAATGGCCATAAAAATCGGTGGAAAATTCATCCGTCCGATTCTCCTCACCGCAATGGGGCTTTTGGTCGTGAAATTAGTCCTTGACACGTTTTTGTAGTAATCTGACGCAAAAGACACAAAAGGGCCCGGATACAGAAAGTTTCTGTATCCGGGCCCTTTTCCATATCTGTTTTCCAAGGTTGTCGTGGTATGAGTCCGCCTGTTTTCAGAGCGCATTGTCCTGTTCTTCATGCGTTGAACCGTCTGAGCGCAGACTTTTTATTTTTCCTCTTTGGCGGAATTCGTCCCGGTGCCGTTCGCATGGCACTGTTTTGTCGAAGCTGCCTTTTGGCGGCGCTTTTTCACGCAGTGCAGGCACACCCAAATCACAATTCCCGCAAAAGCCGCCCAAATCAGCAAATACGGCAAATTCACCACAAACCATACAAAGAAATTTTCACATCCGCTTTTCAGGCGGTACAGCGTGTCCGACCAACCGGCAGCGATCCGCTGCCCAACCGACTGATCGTGCACAGTGCTCACCCGCTGCACTTCCCGCACATACAAATTCACCGTGCTATACTCGATTTGGCTATCGTATCTGTTTTTGGCGGAATGGTAGTTTTCCAGCTGGTACCGCACTTCAGACAGGCGGCTTTCCAACTGAATGATCGCCTCCAGATCCTGCGCCGATTCCAGCAAAGCGAGCAGTCTCTCCTGCTCTACTTCCAGCGCCGTGATCCGGGACTCCACATCAATATAATCCAGCGTTACATCTTCAGAGGATTTACCGGTGTAGGTAACAGTGCCAATCGTTCCGACCTGTGCCAAAAAATCATCCAGATTGCCGGACGGTATCCGGATGACCATCGTCCCTTCCCGGTTGATATGGTATTCAATGGAACTGCCGCTGACGGAAGAGCCCTCCAAATAGCCTCCAAAACGCTGAATCGCCTGCTCCAAATCCGACAAAAAGCGGTCAAATTCCAGTGTTTGGGCTTCCATGTCCACCGTCCAGATAATTTTTCGATTCATCTGCGCATTGGTTTGAATCATAGTCCCGGAAGAGGTGAATGTACCGTCGGAGCCGGTAAAATATTCCGCTGTTTCCTGCTCTAAGGCAGCGCCTTCTCCCTGCATCATCATATTGGACGGCTGGGCAGCGGCTTTATCTGACAAACTGGCAGAATTGCAGCTGGTTAAAACGGACAGCATCAAGATCATGCAAAGGCCTACTGATACCATCTTTTTTTTCACAAAAATCCCTCCTAAAATATGCCGCAGACGGAACGGGTCTTTAATCAATAAGTGCAAAAAAGATTCTTTTTTATTGCGGGCTATTCAATGGATTTTAAAGATTCCACCATGCTGACCTTTTTTAATTTGAAATGCATCACCAAATTGACCAGGAAGGAAAATGCCATCGTCAGTGCCGCGGAGTAAACAAAGCTGGCCCATTTGATCGTTCGGCCGAACATTACGATGTCTGTCTCCGCTGTGATGACTACATAATGGTGCAAAAGGACTCCCAGCCCCAACCCAATCACTGCTCCTAGCAGGGTCAGAAAAATATTTTCCCTGAAAATATAGGCGGACACTTCTTTATCATGAAATCCGAGTACTTTAATGGTAGCAATTTCACGTACCCGCTCGGTAATATTGATATTGGAGAGGTTATATAAAACAACAAATGCCAGCGATCCGGCGGAAATAATCAGCACCAGCATAACATAAGTCATGCTGTGTATCATATCCTTAAACTGATCTTTGACTGTAGCGGTGTCCGATACCGCCAGCACGCTGTCGGAAGAGACCAGCCGGCTGGAAATCTCCTCTTGCACTTGTTCACTCGGCTGTGCCAGAACAGACTGCACCATATTGTACGATGGCGCCTGTCCGAACGATTTCTCATATGCCTGCGGCGTCATGTAAAGATAGTTATTCGTATAATGCTCTGTGATCGCATTGATGACAACGGTATAAGACTGATGCTTTGTGTCTGTCACCGTGATGCTGTCCCCCGCTTCCACGCCAAGAAAAGACGCCATTTTTTCGGTAAGGATCACGCCTTCCTGCGATAAGGAAAGCGGATTTTTCCCTCGGCGGGTTTGAAGCGTAATAAAATCATCCAGGCGATCGGGGTCTTTTGCCACAAACAGGTAAATGTCATAGGATTTTCCACTGGGCGATTTGACTGTCATCGATTCCTGCCGGACATACATGGACTGGCTCACCTGTTCATTGTCAAACAAAATGGTTTCCACCCGGTCCTTTTCCTGCTCGGAAATGTCCTCCTGCAGAACCGTCGTCAGGTCATAGTGATACAATTCCCCAAACTGAATTCCCACAATATCCCGGATGGAATCATACATACCGAATCCGGTGACCATCAAAGCGCTGCATCCGGCAATGCCAACCACCGTCATGAGCATTCGCTTTTTATACCGGAACAGGTTGCGGAATGTGACCTTATAGCTGAAAGAAAGCCGGTTCCACAAAAATCCGATTCGCTCCAGCAGCACTCTTTTTCCCGCCTGCGGGGCTTTGGGGCGCATCAGCAAAGCGGGCTGTTCTTTCATGGCATGCCCGCACGAAAACAAAACGGTAACCAAAACCGTCACAGCGGCAGCAAACGTAGAGGCGGCGGCGGTTCCAAGCCAAAAAGGCGTGCGGGCCGGTATCATCGTGTAAAGGATTCCATAAGCGTTATAGATAATCGTCGGGAACAGATACATGCCAACCGCCAGTCCGGTAATGCTTCCTGCAATTGTCGCCACCAGCGCATAAACCAAAAACTTGGAAGCAACTGCCCCGGACCGATAGCCCAACGCTTTTAATGTACCGATCTGTGTGCGCTGCTCTTCTACCATACGGGTCATGGTCGTCAGGCAGACCAACGCGGCTACCAACAGGAAAAACGCCGGAAAAACCTTTGCTATGGAGGAAATTCTGTCCGCATCATCGCCAAAATCTGAATGACCGGGATAATCGGTTCGATCAAAAACATACCATTCCGGCGTTTTCAGCTCTTCCAGATCTTTTTTCGCCTGGTCAAGTTCTTTTTGGGCGTCGGCGATCTCCTGGTCCGATTCCGCTTTGCCCTCTTCATATTCTTTTTCTCCGTCGGCAAACTTTTGCCATCCGTCGGCCAATTCCTGGCGGGCGTTCAGGATCTCCTGCCATCCCTCTTCTTTTCCGTCCTGGAATTTCTGCTCTTTTTCAGCCAATTGCGCCCATCCGTCATCCAATTTCGCGCGGGCCGCTTTGAGCTGCTCATAAGCATCGTCCAGCTGCCTGCCAACATCGTCAAGCTGCTGCCTGCCTTGGAGAATCTGCTGTTTCCCCGCGTTTAGCTGCGTCCAACCGTCCGCAAGGTCAGCTTCATTTTGCGCCAATTCGCTGTTGACCTGGCGAATCACGGCCAAATGATAAGCGTTTCCCTGCTGGGTCATCCCTGCCGGGTTGGAAAGGTAGTCAGCCAAATCCCCCGCCCATCCCTGGCTCGCGTCCGCCTGTGCCAGCGCTGAGAGTTGCCCCACAACCCGCGCCGTGCCTGCCGGATTCGCAGAAGGGTCCGCCAGAATGGATGAAACAGTCTCTTCGCTGGGCACCAGCGCCCGCACCTGATCGTACTGCGCCTGTCCCTGCGACAGTTCCTGTTCTTTCTGCGCCAGGGTCTTTTCCGCCGCCTCCAGCTGCGGGAGGGTGTCGGCCAATGCCTTTTCGTAATTCGCCTCGCCCTTTTCATACTCCTGCAGGCCGGACAAATACTCCTTTTCACCGTCATTTAATTCCTGCCGTGCCTGCGCGATCTGCTCTTCCGCTTCCGCGATGGAGTCATAATATTCCTGTGTGGCGTCTGCCAGTTCTTTTTCGCCGTCTTCCAGTTCTTTTCGGGCATCCTCCAATTCCTGCCGTGCATCCGACAGTTCCTTTTGCTGGGTCACAATGCCGTCGTCCAATTCTTTTTGGGCGTCGGCGATTTTTTCACCCTCTTCTTTTCGAACCTCTTCCAGTCGAATCTGCGCCCGTTCTTCTCCCAGTTCTTCCAGCGACGGCGTCAGCGACAGAATTTGCCGGCGGTACTCCTGAGAATAAGATGGCAGCGTTTCCACGCCATCCGCGCGCAGGTATATTTCGGTATAACAATCCTCTAAAAAGGCCTCATTCGGCACCATGATAAATGCGTTGACCTTTCCGCTTCCAATGGTAGACGTTCCGCGGTTGATACTAATGTAAAGCGGACTTTGAACAATGCCGACAATGGTAAACCGGTTTCCGCTCAAGGTATCTGTCAGGTCAACATCGGCTTTTCCGGATGTCAGCGTAATGCTGTCCCCCACCCGGAAAGAAACGCCCGAAATCGCTTCCGTAGCCTCTACCACGCATTCGCTCGGAGACTGCGGGAACCGACCCTCCAGCAAAAGAGGGACATTCATTATATCTTTTTCTCCTGCCTGCAGACTGTCAAAATCGTAACCCATGACTTTGACGACCCCGCTGTCTCCTTCCACCTCCAGCACCGTATCCACCCAGTGTCCCGGCGCCACCGCCTGTACTCCGTCTATCTCCCGCAAGGCCTGCACATCATCATCCGTAAATCCCAGCGTGGAGACCAGACGAAAATCGCTGAGATTCTGATCGTTAAAATACGTATCGGCCGTCAGCTTCATATCCGGTCCGGAAACAGTTAGTCCCGCGAAAAATCCAACGCCGATGGCTACAATGGAAAAAATGGACAGAAAACGATTTTTGGTTTTGAATATTTCCCGGAAAATATCTTTTACAAAAGCATTTTTGCTGCGTTTATTCCGTTTTTGATGCGTTACCACTCAATCGCCTCCACCGGTACGATGTGAATATTTTTTTCCATGGATTCTACCCGCGCATTTTTTATGCGGATGATCCGGTCTGCCATTGGCGTCAAAGCAGAGTTGTGGGTGATTACCACAACTGTGGTTCCGCTTTTCCGGCAGGCGTCCTGCAGCAGTTTCAAAATACTTTTTCCGGTCAGATAATCCAACGCGCCGGTTGGCTCATCGCACAAAAGCAGCTTCGGGCGCTTGGCCAGAGCGCGCGCAATGGCTACACGCTGCTGTTCGCCGCCGGAAAGCTGCGCCGGAAAGTTGTCCAGCCGTCCGCCAAGCCCGACCTCTTTTAGGATCTGGGCCGCATCCACGGGATCCGGGCAAATCTGCGAAGCCAGTTCCACATTTTCCTTGGCGGTCAAATTCTGTACCAGATTATAAAATTGGAACACAAATCCAATGTCGAGCCGCCGGTACTCGATCAATTCTTTGGCGGAAAAACGGCTGATGTCTTTTCCGTCTACGATTACGCTGCCTCTGGTGCAGCTGTCCATTCCGCCCAGAATATTCAACACTGTGGTTTTTCCTGCGCCGGACGGTCCGACAATCACGCAGAATTCTCCTTTTTCAATTTCAAAATTTACACCGTTTGCCGCAGCGATTGTAACCTCGCCCATTTTGTACTCTTTTACTACATCTTTCATCGTTACAAAAGCAGCCATCGAACTCCTCCTATCAACTCAAAACGTCTGTCTTTTCCCTTTTGGCTGTATTTTCATCTTCTCCTTTTTCTTGCGGAGAGGAACAATCTTCTCTTTTTATTTTATCATACCACACTTGTTCAAAAATCGATGAATAATCCGTAAAAAATCAAAGAAAAGAGCTGGTCGTCAACGGTTGACTTTTGTCGCTATTTTTTCTATAATACAAGATAATATCAAAGCAAATTTCAGGATAAAAAAGGATAAGCTGTGTTGTTTCAGCGGATAAGGAGAATGGACGTTATGGCATATTTTTATGAAGAACCTTCTCATACTTTTAGTGAGTATCTTCTGGTTCCCGGGTACTCTTCTTCGGAATGTATCCCCAACAATGTCAGTTTGAAGACCCCTATTGTCAAATTCAAAAAAGGAGAGGAACCCGCGCTGACCTTGAATACCCCTCTGGTATCTGCGATCATGCAGGCCGTTTCCGGCGAAAAAATGGCGATTGCTTTGGCGCGTGAAGGCGGTATTTCGTTCATCTACGGTTCTCAGTCGATCGAAGACGAAGCTGCCATGGTTTCCCGTGTAAAAAATTATAAAGCCGGTTTCGTCCGCAGCGACTCCAATATCCGCCCTGACCAGACCTTAAAAGATATTTTGGATTTAAAGGTCAAAACCGGTCATTCCACCGTTGCCGTAACCGATGACGGTACCGCTGAAGGCAAGCTGCTGGGCATCGTTACCGGCCGGGATTACCGCGTTAGCCGGATGGATCCTGCTACCAAAGTGTCCGAGTTCATGACGCCTTTTGAAAACTTGATTTACGCCAAAGAAGGCATTACCCTCAAAGAAGCCAACAATATCATTTGGGATCATAAGCTGAACAGCCTCCCGATTATCGATGAGCATCAGCGGCTTGTGTACATGGTGTTCCGCAAAGACTATGATTCGCATAAGGAAAATCCACTGGAACTTTTGGACGCTTCCAAACGTTACGTCGTAGGAGCCGGTATCAATACCCGCGACTATGAAGAGCGTATTCCCGCCCTGGTCGAGGCCGGCGCAGACGTTTTATGCATCGACTCTTCCGAAGGTTTCTCCGAATGGCAAAAACGCACCCTGGACTGGACGCGCGCCAAATACGGCGATTCGGTCAAAATCGGCGCCGGAAACGTGGTAGACCGGGAGGGATTCCTGTTCCTGGCTGAGGCCGGCGCGGACTTTGTAAAAGTCGGTATTGGCGGCGGTTCGATCTGCATTACCCGTGAGCAGAAAGGGATCGGCCGCGGGCAGGCCACCGCTTTGATCGAAGTTGCGAAAGCCCGGGATGAGTATTATGAAAAGACCGGTATTTATGTACCTGTCTGCTCCGACGGCGGTATTGTTCATGACTACCATGTAACCCTTGCACTGGCGATGGGTGCCGACTTTATCATGTTGGGCCGCTATTTCTCCCGGTTCGATGAAAGCCCCACCAACAAAGTTATGATCAACGGCAATTACATGAAAGAATACTGGGGCGAGGGTTCCAGCCGTGCGAGAAACTGGCAGCGGTATGATTTGGGCGGAGAGGCCAAGCTCTCTTTTGAGGAAGGCGTTGATTCCTATGTTCCCTATGCAGGTTCTTTGAAAGATAATCTGACCCTCACACTGTATAAAGTCCGCTCCACCATGTGTAACTGCGGCGCCCTCACCATTCCGGAACTGCAGAAAAAAGCAAAGATCACTTTGGTTTCCGCAACCAGTATCGTAGAAGGCGGCGCGCATGACGTTGTTCTCAAGGACAACAACAAAATCACAAAATAAAGCTGCTTTTCCGGCAGTTGTTTGATTGTCGAAAAAACGCACGAAATTCTGAATCCCCCGCTTTGCCGGGGGATTTTCTGCTCTATAACAATGTCCCGTTTCTTCGTTGGGGCATTTTCATGTCACTGCATTGAGAAGAGGAATAAATATGGCATCCTGCATGATTCATTTATACACCGGCTGGCTATATGCGCAAAAAAATGCCCGGCTTTTACGCAATCCCTCCTTTTATCTGGGCTGTGTTATGCCTGACTGCGTAAATGTAGACGGATTCGCTGACAAAGAAACCCGCTGGCGCGCCCATGTGCGGGCGAAGGATCTGTCTTTGTGGGAGAAAAACGCAGCTGATTTTTACCACAAAAACCAGGGCGCCACTTCCGATGCTCTTTTGACCGGATATACCATACATATTTTAACGGATATCCTTTGGGACCGCTATTTTCATGATTCTGTCTGGTCCCGCGCCCGGGAAATGGAACCGCAGCAGCAAAATGGATTTGCTCCCGGCTGGGTCGAGTGCTTCCGCTTTGACGGGGAAAGAATGCGCTCTTTATGGTGGCAGGATACCATCCGTCCTTTCCTGGAGCAGGCCCATCCGGAATCTATCAACGGACTGCCGATTTCATTGGCGGAAGCGTATCGCCGGTACCTTTTATACACATACGAAAACACGCTGCCCTCGGAGCCGCCCCGTATTCTTACACTGGACCATATTCGAGCGCTTGGAGAATATTTGGTCCAAGCAGCTGAAAAAATATTCTGACAATAAAAAACAGCCATCTATTCCGGATGGCTGTTTTTTATTGTCCTTTTGAAAACATTCAATCGCTTTTCGCGGATCTCATGTCCTGCGGCCCCAAAAACTTTATTTGTTGGCGGGCTCCCATTTGCAGCGTACAGGAGAAACGATTGCTTCTTCTTTTTTCAGTTCTTTAAACGCTTTATCAATTTCTTTCCGATCCAGTCCGGACAGTTTTTCCACCTCCCCGGCAGAAACCGGTTTTCCCGCTTCACGCATGACTTCCAACACTTTTTCTTTTACTTCCATGACAGAACCTCCTCTGCAATTGCTTTTTGCGGCACCGCCGCGGTCTTTTGCAAAATACGATGATTATGCGCGTTCATTATAACATAGCCCATTTGTAAATGCAAATAATTTCCATCACTCTTTTTGGGATTTCTGCCAACAATAATCTCAAGGCATTTTTACACCAAAAATTGGAGGCAAACCAAAATGGACTATATGCAGTATTCCCAGGATTTTCAGATCAATGCTTATTTTAATGCTCTTCCGCCCTATGTCCGGCAAATTATTTTGCAGGCTTTCGGCGAAATCACTACTTTAGGCGAATTGAAAGAATGCGCTGACCACATTATGAACAGCGGACTGTACTGAAATTCATTCGACTACCGCGCGTTTTCTGGTCAACAGATAAACAGCAATCAAAATCAGTGAGCAGCCTAATAATTTTGTTCCGGACAAGCTTTCCCGCAGGATCAGGATACCGCATACCACACTGGTAATCGGCTCAAACATGCTCAAAATCGCGGCGGTAGAAGCACCGGTATACCGGATGCCGACCTGCAGGAATGCGTTTGCCCCGATTGATACAGACACTGCTACAAGGAACGTAAACACCCACGACAGCGGTGTTAATCCAAAAGTGACCTGATTTGTCATAAGGCCGTACAGGAAAGTATAAACCGAAACGAACAGGCAGGTATACAGGGAAAACACCATGGGATGCAGATCCTTAATCCCCCATTTGTCCACCGCCACCATATAAAACGCATAGGTCATGCCGGACCCCAACGCCAGCAAAATACCGATTAAACTGCCGCTGGCGCCGCCCTGGAAAAAACAGAGGATTCCCGCGCCGGAAATAATCAGCGCAAGGATCTTCGCGCGGTCGATATGTTCCTTATAGAATAAGAAGCACAAAATCGAAACAAAAGTCGGATAAACGAAATGCAGCGTCGTGGACATTCCGACCGGGATGTAGTTATAAGACATATTGAGCATCACGGAGGTGACTGTCGACCCAACCAAAGCAATCACGCTGATTTTGCCCAAGATTTTTACCGGGATTTTAATTGAAATTTTCTTTGCCAGCAAAATCACCAGTATAATCGGGATTGGCAGCAAAGAACGAAACATTGTCATCATCACCGGATTGGAACCATGCGTATATGTATACTTAGCCATCGTAGGCGTAATTCCATAGATGACGGCGGACAAAATCACCAGGGCAATTCCTTTTGCTCTGTTCATCTGAATATCCATCCTTTTTTATAAATTCCGTTCTCCTCCTGCTCAACTCTAAAAGAATCGAACAAAATTATTCTAGCATTGACAAAATCAGAAAACAAGTATAAATTGAGAGTAGATAGAAAAAACGCCTTTGTTTTCCTGGAGGGACGGATTCATGAAAAAACAGCGAACGTTTTATGCCTTTTTCTGTGCATTTGCCGTTATTCTGCTTTGTATTCCGAGCGTACAGGCTTCAACGGTATCCGATGCGGCTTTGTATGATAATGGTACCGGATTGGGATTCGGTCCGGGAAGCACTTCTCTTGCGTCGTCCGGCAGCGCAGAAGCCTCGCAGAGCACGCCGGCCGATTCTGCCGCGTCTTCCCAGCAGCCTGCGGACGCTTCTTCATCCACAAGTTCTTCTCAACCGACAGCAGAGCAGATCGCACAGCAGGAGCAACAAAACAAGCTGGAGAACTTGAACCAGCAGATTTCCAATCTTCAGCAGCAGCAATCAGCTCTGCAGCAGCAAATCAACCAAACACAAGATCAAAAAGAAAAGGCTTCCATCCAAAAAGCTAATATTGACAGTCAGCTTTACAGCACCAGCCAACAGATTCAACTGGTCAATCAAAAAATCTCGTTGCTGCAAAGCAATATTGACGAGGCCAATGAGCAAATCAGCAGTCTGGAGGAAGAAATCGACGGCGAGTATGAAAAATTCAAAAGGCAGATCCGCAGCTCCTATATGGCGCCGGAATACTCTTTCTTAGAGTATCTGTTTGGTTCAGAAAGTTTTGCCGATTTTTCGGTCCGCATGGAAACAATCAGTCGGATTTCCGAACACGACCAATCGGTCATTGATCAGTTGGAAATCCAGATTGAAGATTTGCATGCGCTGCAGGAATCCTTAGCCGCAGATAAAAACGATCTGGAAGGCAGTACTTCTGAGCTGGAAACGCTGAAAAGCCAGTTGAATACCCAATCCGCCCAAGCCCAGGAATATATCAGCGATATTAACGAGATGGAAAAAGCTTTTCTGGCGGATACCGCCGCTTTACAGGCTAAACAGAAAGCCATTCAGGCGGAAATCGACCAGATCTATGCCAATCTGCAGTCCACCGGCGAATATCAGGGTGACGGCACCTGGGCATGGCCGGTACCCGGATACTCTTATATCTCCTCTCCTTATGGCTACCGCTTCCAGGGAAGGGACTTCCACACTGGCATGGATATTGCCGGCAGCGGTACCAGCATCTATGGCGCCCGCATCGTAGCCTGCGGCGCAGGAACGGTTGTGAAAGTACAAAACAACGGCAGCAGCGGTTACGGCTTATTCTGCATTATCGACCACGGTGGCGGGTATACTACTTTGTATGCCCATACAAGCAGCATTATCGTTTCCGTAGGAGATGTCGTGGAAAAAGGAGAAACCATCGGTTATGTTGGAAACTCCGGATGGGTAATTCCCTCTCCTACTCCCGCCAACCCAACAGGCGGCTCCCACTTACATATCGAATTTCGTATCAACGGAGCTCACCAAAATCCTGCCAATTTCTTATATTAGCCTATAGAACAACACCGGTATGGCTTTTGCCCATACCGGTAATTTTTTTGCGCAAAACATCTTCCCTGCATTTTAGGTTATTCTGTTCCATTTTATAGTCCTAGCGTTTTGATAAACCTATTGTCGGACGGCTTTCCCATGATATTGTCTTCATGCTGCTTGGAAAGGATGGGATCACGCTTTGTAATGCGCTGATGCGAATGATATGTAACGCCTCCGCTTTGGCGCGCTCGGCCAGATACCAGTTTACCGCCGTAGTCTTTCCATATCCCATGGGCGCAACAATGGCGGTCATGGTGCAGCGAGAGATGGGCCGCAGACTCTCCTGCAGCCGTTCGGATATGTAAATCGTATATGGAGATATAGCCCTTGATCCGGTTCATATCGAACCTCCGTGAAGATATAATCCAACAGGATATATTGCATACGAATAACCGTAGTTTTTCAAGAATTTGGAGCGATTCCTTCCTGAACGTTTTCTTATGGGTTTGGCAGAAAAAGCGCCGCAGACTTCTTTCAAAATCTGTGACGTTGGACATGCGAAAAAGGGATGCTACCTTACGGTAACATCCCTTTTATTGCTCGGTTATTCCATTATTGAGCTACCCTGTTTTCCCACCGACCTTAAAAGCGTTGATTTTACCAATTTCTTGCTTGTTTTCTTATTTCAACGCTCTTAAATTTGTTTATTTGGTGTAATTGTCAAAATAGCCCTGAACCAATACGATAGGCGTTCCTTTATCGCCGCTGCCAGAGGTCAGGTCGCACAACGAACCGATCAAATCGGTCAGCCGGCGGGGAGTTGTCCCCTGGGAGACCATCTTCCCTGTCAAATCCTGATCCTTATTGCGGATATAATCGGAAATCGCGTCTTTCAGCTCCTGGCCGCTCAGATGAGCGAAATCATTGTCCGCCAAATATTTCAGCTTCACTTCGTTCGGCTGTCCTTCCAGGCCCTTGGTATACGCCGGAGAAACCACCGGGTCTGCCAGTTCCCAGATTTTACCCACCGGATCCTTGAAAGCGCCATCGCCGTAAATCATGACCTCGACTTTTTTACCGCAAGCCTCGTAAACCAGCTGCTGAATGCGTTCTACGACCGGAGCGCAATCGCGCGGGAACAGTTTTACCTTTTCTTCTGTAGCCTTATTGCTTCCCAACAGGCCATACTGTTCATTACAGCCGCTTCCGTCTACCGGATGGTTTAAAATCTCATCCAGGCACAGGACTTTTTCCGCTCCGGCGGCTTTCAGCAAGCGTTTGCTGCGGGCACGGGTATGAATATCACAGCAAAGCACGTTTTTCGTATACTGAAGAATCGTACGGCAATCATTCGCCAGCACAATTTGCACCTCGCATCCGCAGGAGGTAATCAAATCTTTATAATATTCGATATAGTCCACACCGGTGAACACATGCTTTTGGAACCCGAACAAATTGCGATATTCCTCTTCGGTGAGCACATCGCTCCAAGGATTGATTCCTTTTTCGTCCAGCCGATCCAAATCGATCAAATGGTTGCCCACCTCATCCGACGGATAGCTCAGCATCAGAACCATTTTTTTCACGCCCATCGCGATGCCTTTCAGGCAGATGGCAAACCGGTTCCGGCTGAGAATCGGGAAGATCACGCCGAGAACCCCATCCGGGAATTTGGCCTTCACGTCCGCCGCAATCTGTTTTGTCGTGGCATAATTCCCTTGCGCGCGGGCCACTACCGCCTCCGTTACCGCAATCACGTCCCGGTCTCCGATTGAAAACGAATCATTTTTCGCAGCGCTGAGCACGCTGTCTGCTACAATTTTTGCAATATCGTCCCCTTCACGGATGATGGGAGCGCGGATGCCGCGGGATACGGTTCCAACGAGTCTTTCCAAAATAGTCGACCTCCGTTCCTGTTTGAATCAGGAAAATAGAATTCATAAACAAATGTATTATACATGATTTGAGCGAATTCGTAAAGATTTTCTTTGTATCTATTCCCGCTTGCCAAAAACCTGTTCCTGCAGTTTTTTGGCGGTGGGAGTATCGGCCAGACCGCCGTCCGCGGTTTCTTTTAAAGAAACCGGCAGCATGTCGCCGATTCTCTTCATCGCTACAATCACCTCATCCGCAGGAATCGCGCTTTCGATGCCCGCAAGGGCCAGTTCCGCCGCCACAAAAGCGTTTGCCGTGCCCATGGCATTTCGTTTGATGCAAGGGATTTCTACCAAACCTGCCACCGGGTCGCAAACCAGTCCCAAAATGTTTTTCAGCGCAATGGCGCAGGCATTGGAAACCTGCTGCGGCGTTCCGCCGGCCATTTCTGTCACAGCGGCAGCGGCCATTGCCGAAGCGCTGCCGCATTCCGCCTGGCATCCGCCCTCCGCACCGGAAATACTGGCATTCTGCGCAATGACCATCCCGATTGCCGATGCCGTAAACAGTGCCCGGACAGCTGTATCCTCGCTGAGATGGTGCTCCTCCTGCATGGTAAGTACCGCGGCGGGGATGATTCCGCAGGAACCGGCGGTCGGCGCGGCAACAATCTTTCCCATCGCTGCGTTTAACTCGGAAACAGCCAGCGCTTTTACCATCGCTGAGCCAAACATCCGACCGCAGATATTTTTGCCGTCATCCACCGCGCATTTCATCTTAAAGGCCGCACCGCCGGTCAAGCCGCTGGTGGAGCGCAGGTCCGGATAAATCCCGTCGACTACCGCCTGCCGCATGACCGCAAGGCTCTGGGCCATTGCATCATAAACCTGGTCGGGTGTTTGTTCCAGCTGCTGTGCCTGCTGTTCCAGAACCAAGTCTGAAATACGGCAATTCTGCAAAACAGCAGCCTGTACCAGACCGCTGACCGAGAGATAATGAATCATTGCCAATCCTCCTTTTATTGGGGCGCCAGCACCGTGGAGCTGATGATATTGGGCAGCCGCTCCAACTCCTGGTTAATTCCGCCCGATACAGGCGAATCTACTTCCAACGTCATAACGGCAAGCCCGCCCTTTTGGCGTCGGCTGAGGCGAAAGCTGCCAATATTGATGTTTTGTCCCGCTAAAAATTGCGTAACGGATGCAATCGTTCCCGGCGTATCATTGTGCAGGATGATGAAAGTGGTCGCCTCTCCGGAAATCTCCACCTCCATACCGTTGACTTTATGGATGCGGATATTGCCGCCTCCAATCGACGCCCCTTCCAGCGAAACGGTTTTGCCGTCGGCGCCGGTAAGCGTAATCAGCGCGGTATTGGGATGAGCGCCATCGATATGTGTTAGGTAAAAAGAGATCTCCAAACCCCGTTTTTTCGCCACAGACAGGCTTTCCCGAATCCGGCTGTCGCTGGGTTCCATCCCCATGATCCCGGCTGCCAGAGCCTTATCGGTACCGTGTCCCTTATAGGTTTTGGCAAAAGATCCGTGCAATCCGATTTCCGCTTTCACTGCGTCTTCGCCCAGAAGCGCGCCGGCAATCCTGCCGATTCGCACCGCACCAGCCGTATGGGAACTGGAGGGTCCGATCATGACTGGGCCAATGATATCAAAAACATTCATAATGAAGCTCCTTGCATGTCTGTCATTTGTTTTTAGTATACTGCATCGAAAAACAAAAATCCAGAAAAAAAGCAATGCTGACACAAAAATTAGGTTTTACAAAAATTGTTGACAAGTTGGTTTAATAATGTTAAACCAAATCCAACATTTAAGTTTAACATTATTAAACCAAAAGGAGCGGATCAGAATGGAAGATCATAAACTCGGCGCAATGGAAACCCGCTTTGCAGAGCTGATTTGGGTGCATGCGCCTATTGCTTCCGGCGAATTGGTCAAAATATGCCAAAAGGAATTGGAGTGGAAAAAATCCACCACCTATACCATGCTGCGCCGCTTATGTCAGCGGGGTATTTTTCAAAATCAAGGCGGATTGGTCACTCCCCTTCTATCCAGAGAAGAATTTCAAGCGCTTCAAAGCGAGAAGTTTGTCGAGGATACGTTTCAGGGTTCCCTGCCGGCCTTTTTCGCCGCCTTTACCCGGCGCAAGAAGCTGACGGAGCAGGAAATACGGGAATTGGAAGCGCTGATTCATTCGGAACAGGAGGAAAAATGATGCTGCAAACGGTATTTTTAAAAATTCTGAACATGAGCCTTACCTCTGCCCTCGTCATTTTCCTGGTTCTGGCTGGCCGGCGTGGCAGCGATGGCCGTTTACATCCTGCTCTCTCTGATTCGGCTGCGGCGGACTGTAACCGGAGCTGTGCGGCTGCAGGACCGCATTTATTTGGCGGATCATATTGCCTCCCCTTTTGTAGCAGGTGTTTTTCGTCCCAAAATTTATCTTCCCTCCTCTCTTTCTGTGCAGGAACGTCAATACATTCTGCTGCATGAACAAGCTCATATCCGCCGTTTCGACCCTCTTTTCCGCGTGCTTGCTTTTATTGCGCTTTCTCTGCATTGGTTCAATCCCCTGGTGTGGGCCGCCTTTTATCTGAGCGGCCGGGATATGGAAATGGCCTGCGATGAAACGGTCATGCGCCAGATGGAAAATGATATTCGCCGGGAATATGCCCAGTCATTATTGGACCGAACGACCGGTAAAAGAATCGCTTCGGGAATCCCGCTGGCTTTTGGGGAGACAAATATCAAGGCGCGGATTCGCAACATCATGTCTTACCGAAAATCCAGTCGGTGGGTTATCGCAGCAGCCGTTGTGGTACTGGCGGCTTTGTGTATTGGTCTGGCGCTGAATCCGGCCAAATCGCAGAGAGCAGCCATCACCTTTCCCGCTTATCAGGACGGAAAGTCAGAATATAACGAAAGTATCTACAATATTCGCCCGTTTACGCTTCATATCGATCTCCCGGAGGGATGGTCTGCCGCTTTTCCCGCACCGGAAGAAAGAGGCGCCTCCCCTGCCGGCTTTACACCTGTTTATCTGATGGAAGGCAGCACTGCAAAAGCAGTCATCAGCTATAATACATTTGAGCTGTATGAGGGCGATATCCCGTTGGAAGACTTTTATAAAACCGTATATGCACCTTTGCGGCTTGGCAGCCTGCACCACTGGGAGGATTACACGCCTATCGTCTCTTCCAAGACCGCGGAAACCGCTTTGGCAACGGTCTATTACAGCGAAGAAATGCAGGGGCAATCGGCCGCGTCCTGGCCACAAAGCACGACGCCGGGAATCCTTTTTTACGACAAGGAACGCCTTATTTATCTTGCGATCCAGTTTTCCGATTCATCCCTTTCTCTGGATCAGCTTCATGCCATGGCGCAAAGTGTCCGGATAACCGACGCCAAATAAAAAAACGCTCTGAAAAGCGGCTGCGCTTTTCAGAGCGTTTTCCGGTTGATTTTGTTTTCGGCTAGGCAAGTTCATCCAGGATCCGGAGCATCTCTTCTACCGTCGGCATGTCAATGCTGTTTTTCGCGTAATGGGCATAAACAACGCTTCCATCCGGGTCTACAACAAACATAGCGGGCAGCTGCTGTTCATTGCCTTCATACTTTCCATGGACAAATCCCGCTTCTTTCACCTTTTGTCTTTTTGCCTCCAACTTGGCAATATCCTCCGGCGAAGTAGGCATCCGTTCTTCCTTGGTTGCCGTAGCCGGGATTTCCAGGGTACGGTAAATTACCTGGTCCTGATCGCAGATAATATGGTACGGAAGAGGGCTATCCTTTAAATCTTCCCGTACAACAGCCGGATCGCTTTGCATGACCACATAAACCTGCGTGCCTCTTTTTAAAAATTCATCATAATGGGCTGCAATCTGATGTACATCATAACGGCAGGTTGTGCATCCGATATAGCGCAGCACCCAAAAAACCGTGCGTCCTTCTCGCAGGACGGATTCTGTCGTCAGACCGCTTTGCGACTCCGTTTGAAAAGTGAATGCGGGCATTTTTTCTCCTACATGCAGTTTTGCCATCATGATCTCTCCTTTTATTCCGTTTTTTCATTCAAAAACAGAGATTTTAACCTCGTTTTCGGATCTTTTTGTATCTTGTTTTTCAGTATAATCGATGAAAAAGAAAAAAACAATCCTTTTTCCTGCAGCATTTGATTGAAAACACCAGCTTACAACGATTATAATAAAGCTATCGCAAACAGAAAGAAGGCGCCGAATTTGAAAGGAATGATTGTTTCGTTTTCTCCGGGCGGGAGGTCTTGCTTTGTCTATTGTCCGCCCGGCTACGAGAATACGGAACTGCGGTATCCGGTTATTTACGCGTGCGGTGAACAAGCGGACAAAATGCCCCCGATTCTGGAAAAACTGGAATCCCGGTTTCAAAAAGGCCTTTCCCCGTTTCTGCTGGTGGGGGTAGACGCCAACTGGGAACAGGATTTAACGCCTTGGCCCGCGCCGGCCGCTTTCAGAGGATCACCGGACTTTACCGGCGGCGCCGGACAATATTGTCAGGATATTGCCACCCAAATCAAACCTTTGGCAGACCAGCGTTTTCGAACCCTCTCCGATCCGGCGCACACCGCAATATGCGGCTACTCTCTCGGCGGACTGGCAGCATTGTATGCGCTTTATCTTCAGCCGGAATTCGGGCTTGCCGCCAGTATATCCGGCTCTCTCTGGTATGAAGGCTGGGTACCCTTTATGGAAAAGAATCGGCCTGTATTCCCTCATGCGCAGGTATACCTCTCCTTAGGGCGCGGTGAGGAGAAGTCCCGCCATCCGCTGATGCGAAAAATCGGAGATTGTACCCGTACTGCCCAAACCCTTTTGTCGAAGCAATTGGGATGCGATATCCCGCTTGTCTGGAGCGACGGCGGGCATTACACGCAAATCGACCAGCGAAAAGAGCAGGCTTTGGCCTGGCTTGCCGTGCAAATGGAAAAATCGTTTGAATAATCCCTTTTTGCATGGAAATGGCACAATATCCTTTCCCGAATATGGGAATTTCTCTACAACGAAGCAGCAGATAATAAAATTCGGAGCGCTGATTTTTCAGGCTCCGAATTTTATTTTTCGTTGATTTTTTTGAATTCCCGGCGCAATGCCCAGCCACCCCACCAACACGGATGCGCAAAAGCTCTGCGCTATCATCAAAAGGCCTTCCCATAAAAAGTCCCCTGCCGCTTTGACAGCAAGATGTGCCACTTTTATAAAACAACTTGATTCAGCAATTCCCATTTTCCATCCAGCGGTATGCCTCATCCCGCAAGGCAGCTGGCGCATTTTCTGTTTTTCCCCAGATCACCTGATCCAGCAGATAGACCAGACATTCTCCCAGCCGGGGACCTGAAAGTCCCAACGTCTTTAATTCCCGCCCGCCAATCGCCAGCTGCTCAGCACAAAAGCATTCTTTTTGTGATAAAACCCTTTCCAGCTCCTTTATCCGGCTGCGGCGGAGATTTTCCCGGTTTTCCAAAGTAAATCGGTAGTCAATCCAAAAACGGGCCAACGAGACTCCCAAATCCCGCAAAAGATATTTCACGGATACAGAAAGCGGCATGGACAGATCTTCTTTCCATCGCAGCAGTGCTTTCACTTCATCAGACAGTTTATTGCTCAGCCGCAGCCGGGAAAGAGCAGCCTCGGCCTCATCGGAATCGGAAAGCAGAACTGCCAACCGAACAGACACCTCATTGCTCGCCCGGTCGATGCGGGCAGATAATGCTTTCCACCTTCTCTCATCTTCTCCGCATTCCGGCAAAAGCACGGCAAAAACCGGCCAAAACGAAGCGATAACCCTGCCGGTTCCACGCTCCGTGAGCAAACGGACCAATTCCGCCTGTATCCGTTCCGCGGAAATCTGCCGCAATCCTTCCCGGCAGGCAATCGCCGCCTGGGCTGTCTCCTCCTCCAATTGCAATCCATATGTCGCGGCAAAACGCAGTCCCCGAAGAATTCGGAGAAAATCTTCTTGAAATCGCAGCGTCGGGTCTCCCACGCAGCGCAGAACGCCTTCTGCCAAATCCTTTCGCCCGTTCCATGGGTCAACCAGCCCTTTCTTAGGATGGTAGGCCATTGCGTTTACCGTAAAATCACGCCGGGCCAAATCCTGCGTTAAGTCCCGGACAAAAGCCACTGTGTCCGGATGGCGGCCATCCGAATAGCCGCTTTCAGTCCGGTACGAGGTGATTTCATAAAGCTGTTTGTTTAAAATAACCCCGACTGTCCCATGGCGAAAACCGGACAACGATTGCTTCTCGTCAAAAAAGCATGCCACAATCTCTTCCGGAAGCGCGCAAGTGCACAAATCCCAGTCTTTTGGCACGATACCCAGCAAAGCGTCCCGTACACACCCGCCTACCAGATAGCCCTCGTATCCGCTTTTCTCCAGCCGGTCCAACAAATAGCGAACTTCTGCCGGAATCTCGATCATCTTTTCCCTCCCGGGACTAAATGCCCGTATCGCCTTTCTTCTGCCTTGTTTCAGTTTATCCATATGATACCTATGTCCCTATACCCCTGTCATATTTGTCAGCAAATTCCGCAGGGTTTCTATCAGGTGTTCCCGTTCCCGCCTGCCTTTTGAGGAAAAGGCTGAAACAAAATAGGTTGCACCCGCCGCTGATACCGTGCACAGCAGGGCCAAAAAAATGCAGGTCAGAAAAGACGCGCCTTTTCTTTCCCAGGCAAGCCAAAGAACCAGAAAGCTCATAGAAAAAAGGAAGAAGATCGATATCGGGTCAGTCAGCCCCTTAAACACAACAAAATAGACAGACGTATTTTCTTTTTTCCCCGATAGAAAGCCCATCGCCTTGTGGAAAATCAGCCCATCGAGCAGGCGAATCTCGTTTTTGCTGTGATAAGACATACTGAAAAAATAAGCAATTACCCATCCTACATGCCGTTCCATTCCAAAATCGAACCGACTATCAAGATTCTGCCGCAATAGCGTCCGGCATTCTCCGATCCGCACCGGCACACATATTTTCATGTTTCTCCCCCGACGCTTTTACACAAGCGTATAGCAAAAATTCTCATAATGCAGACGGCTTCCCTCTTCTGCTTCTAACGGAAGCAGAGCTCGCGCGATTGGCAAAACATCTGCATCGTCCCGGTCGACCCTCTGCAGCAAAGCATAATCCCCATCGATTCGAATCAGTACATATTCATAAGGACCCAATTTTCACGCCCCCTGTTTTGTGAAAAAGATGACATTTTCTTTATTATAACGGAAATTATTTTTTCTGCAAATGCAGGACTGATCGATTTTCCTGCCACAGCAACACTTTCCCGGATGGCGATGGATAAACAAAGCGCCCTGCTACTTAGCGGGCGCTTTGTAAACGGCGTATTACATGATGTATCGGAATTGTTTGGCCAAGCAAGCCGATTGCAGACAGACGGCTATCAGCCGCCCAAGTACGCTTTTTTGATTTCCGGAGAATCCAGCAACTCCTCGCCGGTACCGGACAGGACGATTTTTCCGGTTTCCATTACATATCCGCGGTCTGCTACCGATAACGCAGCCTGCGCGTTTTGCTCTACCAGCAGGATGGTTGTGCCATGTTCATGCAAATTGCGGATGATGTTGAAAATTTCCTCGACCAAAATAGGCGCAAGTCCCATCGAAGGTTCATCCAGCATGATGACCTGCGGGCGGCTCATTAACGCGCGGCCCATAGCCAGCATCTGCTGCTCACCGCCGGACAAGGTACCAGCCACTTGTTTATATCGTTCCTTTAATCGTGGAAAGTATCCGTATACCTTCTCCAAATCGGCCGAAATATCGCCCTTTCTGGTATAAGCACCCATTTCAAGATTTTCCTGTACGGTCATCTGCAGGAAAATACGTCTTCCTTCCGGCACAAGGGCAAGTCCTTTGGAAACAATTTTGTGAGCAGCCTGCTTTCCCAGATTTTCTCCCATAAACTGAATGGAGCCGGTATGGCTGTTCAAAAGCCCCGCAATGGTATTCAGCGTAGTGGATTTGCCGGCGCCGTTGGCACCGATCAGCGTTACGATTTCTCCCTTTTTTACGTCAAAGGATATCCCTTTAATAGCATGGATGCTGCCGTAATATACATTGATATCATCAATTTTCAAAACCGTTTCCATCTTTCTTTACGCCTCCCTCTTTTTGCCAAGATACGCCTCGATAACCGCCGGATTTGCCTGAATCTCTTCCGGCGTTCCTTTTGCGATTACCTTGCCGAAATTGAGCACGCAAATCCCCTCGCAAATATTCATGACAAGGTTCATGTCGTGTTCGATCAGCAAAATGGCAATTTGGAAAGTATCGCGGATTTTCCGGATATTCTCCATCAGTTCAGCTGTTTCCGACGGGTTCATTCCGGCAGCAGGCTCATCCAACAACAGCAGACACGGATTGGTTGCCAACGCTCGCACAATTTCCAAACGGCGCTGTGCACCGTACGGCAGGGAACCCGCTCTTGCGTTGGCCAAATCGGCCATATTGAAAATAGAAAGCAGTTCCAACGCTTTTTGGTGCGTGGCCTTTTCTTCTTTCCAATAGCCGGGCAAACGGAACAGCCCGCTGAACATATTGTAATGCATCTGGCTATCCATGCCGATTTTAACATTTTCCTCTACGGTCAGGTTGGAAAAAAGGCGGATATTCTGAAAAGTCCGCGCAATACCGGCACGGTTAATGTGGATGGTGTCCATATTGTGGGTATCCTGCCCATTGAGCAAAATCGCACCGCTGGTCGGCTGATATACTTTTGTCAGCAGGTTGAACACAGTGGTCTTACCCGCTCCATTTGGCCCGATCAATCCCACGATCTCGGTTTTCCCAATGGCCAGGTTTAAGTCTTCTACCGCTTTCAATCCGCCGAAAGTGATGCCTAAATTAATGCATTCCAACACCGGAGGTTTGTCAATATCCCGTTCCGGAATCATGTTCTTAGAAGGGATCGGTACCAATTTAGGGGACATATCAGGCAACCTCCTTTACTTTTTTGTGGCTGGATTTCAAACGGTCCATCCAGGATTTCAGTTTGGGATTGTTGGTGGCCAACATGACCAGGATCAGGATGATGGCATAAACCAGCATCCGGTAATCGGCATATTCCCGCAGCGCTTCCGGAAGAATGGTCAACGCCGCCGCCGCGATAATCGATCCCAGCATATTTCCCTGCCCGCCCAATACGACGAACACAAGCACCAGAATAGAAGTGTTAAAATCAAATTTATTGGCTACAAAAGTCGAATAATTCATCGCGAACAGAGCGCCCGCCGCACCCGCTAAAGATGCGGAAATGACAAATGCCATCATTTTATATTTGGTAACATTCACGCCAACGCTCTCCGCCGCGATACGGTTGTCACGAATCGCCATGATCGCACGTCCGGCACGGCTGTTGACCAGGTTAAACACAACCACCAGCGTGATGATGATCAACACAAAGCCTGCGGTGAAAGTAGAAATTTTTTGGATTCCGCCAATTCCCATAGGGCCACCGATGATCAATTTTCCCCCTTCTCCCAGGTTCGTGCGATCGCTCAAAAGGCTGATATGCAGCCCACGGCTGTCAACGCCGAGATACAGGTTGTTGAAAACACTTTTAATAATCTCCCCAAAGGCCAGCGTAACAATGGCCAGGTAGTCGCCCCGCAGCCGCAAAACGGGGATGCCGATTAAAAATCCCGCGATTGCCGCAAAAATCGCCGCAACAACCAGAGAAATCGCCAATCGCAGCGGTGCGGAAGATATCGAATCCTGCAGGATGATAGCCGTGCTGGTACCGCAAAAAGCGCCGACGCTCATAAATCCCGCATGGCCCAAAGAAAGCTCTCCCATTACGCCGACGGTCAGATTCAGCGATACAGCCATGACGACATACGCACAGATCGGCACCAGCATTCCCTTCAAAGAAGAGCTGACAAGCCCTGCCCCGCCAAGGATCTGCATAACAACATAAGCCAAGATCACCAGACCATAGGTCAAAAAGTTTTTTCGGGTCGTCTTGCTCCATTTTATGTTCTTCATTTTTTCACTACACCTTCTCCCTGATCTGTTTACCCAACAGGCCGGCAGGTTTCACCAGCAGCACTATAATCAACACCGCAAAAACAACAGCATCTGACAATTGGGTGGAAATATAGGCCTTGGCAAAAATTTCAATAACGCCCAAAAGCAGGCCGCCCAGCAGTGCCCCGGGTAGGGAGCCAACCCCGCCGAAAACGGCGGCAGTAAACGCTTTAATGCCGGGCATGGATCCAGTCGTCGGAATCAGCGTGGGATAAGCCGAACACAAAAGCGCACCGGCAATCGCCGCCAGACCGGAACCAATAGCAAAAGTGATTGAAATGGTCGCGTTCACATTGATTCCCATCAGCTGTGCCGCGCCTTTATCTTCAGAGCAGGCGCGCATCGCCTTGCCGATTTTCGTTGTCTCAGTAAACAAGGTCAAAACAATCATAATGATCACACAAGCTGTAATCGTAACGATTGTCACATGGGAAACCGTGAGTTTTCCATCGAACAGCTCCACTTTCCCATCACCAACGACGGACGGAAACACCTTCGGGTTGGGAGACCACAACAGCAAAGCCGCATTCTGCAAAAAATAACTGACGCCAATCGCGGTAATCAAAACGGCCAAAGACGGCGCCGAACGCAGCGGCTTGTAGGCGAGCCGCTCAATCACAATGCCAAGCACCGTGCAAACGGCGATTGCCAAAACAACACCGACGACCGGCGGTAATTCGAACCTGGAAATGGCGTAAAAACAGATATAAGCGCCTACCATGATCACATCGCCATGGGCAAAGTTCAGCATTTTCGCAATGCCGTACACCATGGTATAGCCCAGGGCGATGATTGCATAAATGCTTCCCAGGCTGATTCCACTGATCAGGAAATTCAAAAAAGTCATCATGTCTTTCTCTCCTTTTCGATTGGGTTTACAGGAGGATTGTTTTCAGTGCGCGGCGGAAAGGCACCGCCGTTTTGTACTTTTCCGCTGCGCGCTGCCAAAAATCCAGAGTGGGCCGGAGCGGACAAAGCTGCCCCGGCCGATCTCCAGACACAGTCGCAATAGCAAAATAAACTGTTTTACCGATTAATCCAAGCCAACATAAGCGCCGTCTTTAATGACCATGCCCTTCGGGCTCTTGGTCACTGCTCCGGATTCATCCCAGGTCATGCTTTCACCGGTCAGGCCATCGAAAGACATGGAGGAGAATTCCTTGATCATCAGATCGCACAGCTCTTCGTTGCTCATATCAGAAGTCGCACCGGCGTTCTCCAGAGCCTGTTTGTAAGCATAAATGCAGTCATAAGCATCTGCCGCAAACTGGTTGGGGATTTCGCCGAACAGTTCCTGATACTTTTTCACAAAAGCAGCGGTTTTGCTTTCGGTAGAGTCAGCGTTAAACGGGGTCAGCAGCATTACGCCCTCCGCAAGAGAAGCATCAAAGCCTTCCATGGTCAGAATGCCGTCCATACCGTCGATTCCGAAGTATTTCGGAGAATATCCCATGGCGTTTGCCTGCGCAAGGATCAGAGAAGCAGGCTGATAATACATCGGCAGGAAAATGAGATCCGCGCCTTTGCTCTGCGCATCGGTCAGCTGCACGGAGAAGTCCGTATCATTGCCGTCGGCAAAAGTGGTGTCGGAAACAACATCCAGATTCAGCTCTTTTGCTTTCGCCATAAAGCTCTCATAAACACCTTTGGAATAAACATCGTCGTTTTTCCAGATTACCGCAATTTTGGTAGCCAATTTCTTATCAGAAATATACTGGGCGGAAGCAGAACCCTGGTTCGGGTCAACAAAACAAATCTGATACTGATTGTCTTTACCTTCCAGCACAGCGGTGGAGGAAGCGGAAGGAGTCAGAGCGAAAATGCGGTCAACATAAGTCTCAGCGGAGGTAGCCTCGCAGGGTTTGGAAGTAACCGAGCCCAGAGAGATCTGGATGCCCCAGTCTTTCAGCGTATTGTAAGCGTTGATGGCTTTTTCCGCATCGTTTACGTCGTCTTCGTAACGCAGATCGAACTGGATGCCGCCCATGGCGTTGATCTCATCAACAGCAATCTGGGCGCCGTTTTTCGCCGCGTTGCCGTAAATCGCCGCGCCGCCGGTCAGCGGGCCGGTGCCGCCGATTTTAAACACTACGGGACCATCAGCGGCAGTGTTGTCCGCAGCGCTGCTTCCGGTAGAAGTGCCGGCGTTGGAAGGCGTAGATGAGTTGCTTGTGCTGCTGCAGGCAGTCATGGCAAAAAGCATGGCAGCCGCCAACAGCAAACTCAAAAGTTTCTTTTTCATCTTGGTTTGCTCCTTTTAAAATAGTTTCTATACAAAAAAAACGGCCCCGCCGATTGAGGCAGGACCGCTTTACTGTATCACAGTAATGCACATTCTCGCGTCATCGGCTTTTTCCAATAAATCATCCGTAGGGCGACCATGAGAAGCAGGACAGACAATCTTACTTCTACTATGTGTACAAAAATAAATGCAATAATAAAAATGGACGCTGCCAAAACAGCGTCCAAAATAGAGAACAAAGAAGATGCATGATGCATCGATTTTTGCGGCATTTGGGCAGAGTGAGACACAGAAGAATTCGCCGTATAAGCCGCAAACATCTGCATCATCATTGCCACACTTCTTTCAAAACCGTAAAAATTATGTATTCATTTTAATGATGAAAAGCAAAAAAGTCAATCGCTGATTTGTCGATAATTTTTTACAAATAGATTTTCATTTTGTATTCATTTCACAAAATTCGCCGAAATGGTATCCAATCCACTCTGTAAAATACGGCAAATTCTCGCAAAATCGCCCTGCTAACGACAGTTTATCGGTTTTACAACGCCTCAGACAGGTAGGCTCTATTTGTCCAATTCTTTGACCTGGGCCGGTTTTGCGGCATCGCCAATTCGTTTTGCGTCTTCTTCCGAAAGATGGATTTCCAGAGACTTGCAGGTATCTATCATGGTTTCAGGGCGGGTAAAGCCCGTCAAAAGGTTAATGCCGGGGTTTTGCTGCAAAGTCCACGCCTGCACAAGATTGGAGTAAGAGCAGTTATATTTTTCTGTAAGCGGTTTCATCACGTCAAACAGCTGATGGATAGCGCTCTTGATCGGCTCGTGAATCCAGGGCAGTTTTCCGCGCACATCTCCCTTGGGGAAGGTGCGGTCCACATAGGACGGAGCGGTCAAAAATCCTTCTTCCAACGCGCCGTATACCTGGAATGTCGTATGATGCCGGTTCGCAGCTTCAAAATAATCCATGCCGTGGTAAGGGGCCAGCAAACTGAACTGTTCCTGGACCAGCGCCACGGTGCCATATTTTTCATACTCTTCCAAATCCGAAGGCTGGGAATTGGAAAGTCCAACTGCCCGGATTTTCCCTTCTTTGATCATATCCATCAAAGCGCCCATGGTTTCTTCCACCGGCCAGCTTTTGCACACATAATGGACGACAATCAAATCGATATAGTCCGTCTGCATGCGGATCAGAGAATCCTCTACATCTTTGCGGATCGCCCGCGCGCTGGTATCATTGTTGACGGTATAGCCGTCTCTTTCATAATGGAAATTTCCGCCGTCATTGCGCCAGTTCAAAGAACACTTTGTCTGCAGCAGGAATTTGGACCGACGTCCGTTTTTCAGCGCTTCCCCCAGCAGCTGCTCGCTGACGCCTGTTCCGTATACCGGCGCCGTGTCAATATAATTGATGCCGAGATCCGCAGCCAGGTCCAACAATTTTTCCAGATCGGAAACGTTGACAGATTTGTCCGACCACACCGATCCACCGCCGATTCCCCAGCCGCCAAAGGAAACGACCGAAGCTTCTAAATTGGTTTTTCCGAGTTTTTGATATTTCATTTTACCCGATCCCTCTGCAATCTTAATAAAGTGTCTGTATTATATCATAAAATTGCGGGGAAGGAAATTCTTTTTTCCTACTGTTTTTCCCACGGCTTGCGTCCGGAAAGCCACCCGTTTTCGCTCCAGTATTCTTTTTCCGCCGCAGAAGCGCCCCAATTGGCTTTCTGCATGCCGCCGTAAAACCAAAACAGAATCCTGGTTTTGATTCCGGCAGCGACCTTTCTATGGCGAGACAGCTTTTTCGCAAGCCGTTCCATATCCTTTTCGATTTTGGCTTTTTTCTTAGGCGGAACCATATCCCAGTTCACGGCGTTTACAACAGCGGCGTAGGAATCGATTTTGGGGATACCCCAATTCGTCAAATTGTCCGCAATCAGCTTCGCCGCTTTTTTCGCTCCCGCTCCCGCCGCGGTGGAAATGACGACAGCTCTTTTGGAGAACATCTCTTCCAGCGGTTTGTGACTCATCCAGTTTGTAAAGAACAAATCCAAAAGCGCTTTCATGGGCGCCGACGGCATCATACAGTAGTTCGGACTGGTAAAAATCAAAAGGTCCGCCTTTTGCATATCCTGCAAAATCGGTTCTTTTTCCATCCAGTAAGGGCAGCGCTCCCTCGCTTCCAGGCAGGCATAGCAGCCAGCACAGAAGTGATTCAAATCTTTTGGAAGAAAGTATTCCTTGATCTCTTTTTCGCCGGCAATTTTCCGGGTCAGCAAATTGCCGATGTTCCAGGTGCTTCCTTTGTGATTCTGCCCATTGATGATCACGATTTTCATTTCTTTCCCCCCAACACATCCCGCCAGCAAATGGTTTCTATCTGTCGGATTGATTGTTCAAAAGCCATTCTTTGGCGTCCTCCAGCCCTGTGAAAAGCGGATGCCAAATCCATTGCCCTCCAGTTCTTTTTTGATCCGGTGTCTGGCTTTGGGAGCAAGCCCCGCAAAGGCAATTTTCATAAACCGCTTTCCGCTGCCCAAAATTGCTTTTTTCACAGCGCCGATCATACGGTCTGTAACCGTCGTTTCATCGAAAACGAAACAGATATCGCACGGTGATGATGGTCTTGCGAACATAGCGGTATCCTCTGCCAGCTTCTTCAGTGCCAGATTTTCATGGTCATATATCCCATCAAGATGTTCAAACCATATTTCTCCTCCATGATATGCAAGCGAGAAAGACTTTTTCTTATATCCCGGAAGATTTTCTGCATTGATCGCATCCTGCAGAATAAGCGTCTCCTTTTCCCGACTCATTGTATGCACGCGTTTACAAATTTTATTGGCACATCCATACGCTGTGCGACCTGTTCAGGTGTCATCCCATTGTTCAAAAAACGATGAACCACTGTTTTTATATTTTCGCCGACTTCTATGATGTGCCCGTCCGGGTCATAAAAGCGCACGACCCTCTGTCCCCATCTGTGCTCTTTTACCGGATGAACATAATGAATATCAAATGCGCGCAGGTTGCCGGCAAACGCGTCGAAATCATCCTCTTCAAAGTAAATTTCACTCACCTTGCCGCACCACCCCAATTCACTGGGATGTATGCCGAGAAATTCCGCCCAGGATTCTCTTGTCTGCAAACTCAATCCGCCGGTGAGGGTCACATTCGCGCCGAAATCCATGATAACATGAAGGCCAAGCACTTTTTGATAAAATGTGACCGATCTGTTCATGTCTGTCACAACCAACATTGGATTTTTCATCTTCATTTTCCATTCCTCCGGATACTTCGATAAAGGCATTGGCAGAAAAAACGCCGCTGCGGCAAAAAACTACATCACATTCCGGCTATGCTGTACGCTTTTTTCTCTCGCGTAAAATATTGATCATCACATATAATCCAGCAGTGACGAGAATGGCGGCAATCAAAGCGAAATACATGGCCGGCAAATTCACCTTGCTGCCAAAGAAATAAAGATTGCAGTCCACGCTGTCGCGAATGGCTTCTACCACTTCGTTCGGGAATCCCTGCGCGTCCATTTCCGCGAATACCCCACGCAGCGCGTGATTGCGGAGCAAAGAAGTACCGTAAGTGCCCGGCAAAAAAGAGATTGCTTTCTGCAGGCCTTCGGAGAATTGGGAAATGGGCATATATGCCCCGCAAACAAACCCATAGCCCGCGCTGACGATAGTGCCAACCGCCGAAGCCTGCCCCTGGGTGGACAGCAGGAAATTTACGCAGGAGGACAATGCCGTACCGAAAAGGACCAACAGCATTACATCCAAAAACAGCGCCGCCACATCCCCAACCGTCAGATACCATCCTGCGTAAGCCAGATATCCAAGACAAATCCCCGTCGCGGCAAAGCAGATGAGCAGAGTGGACAGCAGCGTAGATAAATAGTAGCTCAGAGCCAGGGTGCCGGATTTTACCGGGGCAATGGTCAAATCCCGCCGGGCGCCGGTGATTTTGTCCTGCACCATCAACAGATTGGAGCAGAAAGCCACTGTCACGCAGCTTACCGCCAGCAGAGAAGACACCAGCTCTCCTCCTACACATCCTCCGATCAGCTGATCGGATACCGTAGCTCCCGCCGCCTCCAGAGCGCTGCGAAATAGATCGGTATAGACATTGCTCAGAAAGGTTCCGTATAATACCAGAAGAATCACAGGTGTTATCAGCGAAGTAAAAAACATTCCTTTATCTTTAAAATATAATTTTGTGTTGCGCCGAATCAGCGCGCCAAGTCCCGTCATTTTTTGATCCCCTTTTCCTCTTTTTCCCGTTTGAAGGATAAAATATGAAAAGCATTTCCCAAGGCGCCCAGGCAAAGGGCCAGCGGCAGGTATACCCCATCATTCCAGTCCGTGAAAATGCAAACCGTGATGGCTGCAAGAGAGGACAAGCAAAAAATCAGAGCTGCTATTCGAAAGATTTTCACTTTTCCGTACCTACAGCCAATTTTTTACCCGTAACCGCAAGAAACACGTCATCCATTTTCCCCTTGGTGATTTCGTAATCCTGAAAAAGTTCCGGATATTTCATAATCAGCTCTGTGGCCGCGGCGGTATTGGGAACCGATACCCGATACGCGTCTCGTATCGCTTCATATGGCATGCCAAGGCGATTGATCTGCTCTTCCTGCACCTCATAAATGGTGATAAAGTCTCCGGTATAGGTGTTTTTCAACGACAGTGGTGTTCCCTCGGCCACGATTTGCCCGCCGTCCAGTATCACTACGTAATCCGCGTCAGCAGCTTCTTCCATGTAGTGGGTGGTCAGAAAAACCGTTATTCCTTCATTTTTTCTTAAATCTTCAACCACGCGCCACAACGTACTTCTGGTCTGGGGATCCAGTCCGGTTGTGGGCTCATCGAGAATCAGGATCTTTGGCCTGTGCAGCAGCGCACGGGCGATGTCAATTCTTCTGCGCTGTCCGCCGGAAAGTTTTCCAACGGTGCGTTTCAGCAGATCTTCAAATTCCAAAAGCCCCGCCAATTCTTCCAGCCGGTCTCGGAAGGCTTTTCCGCAAATGCCATACAATGCCGCCCTGCTTTGCAGATTATCCTGTACGGACAAATCTTTATCCAGAACAGAGTTCTGGAAGACTACACCCAAACTGCGCTTGATGTTATCCGGGTTCTCATCCAAATTAACGCCATCTATCCGTACGGTTCCCGCATCTTTGGAAAGTTGTCCGCACAAAATGTTGATGGTAGTGGATTTTCCCGCTCCATTGATTCCCAAAAAGGCGAACAATTCGCCTTCTTTCACATGAAAGCTCAGATCCCGCACCGCCTGCACGCTGCCAAAGCGTTTGCTCAAATGGGAAATTTCAATCATATCGCTCAAAGTTTATTCCTCCTGTCAGTCAGCATTCCGGCTTGCGAGGAATGATAATAGCGGCGATAATGTAAGCTAAAAATCCGCTGCCGCCCAAGGCGCAGAATATCACCCAACCCAAGCGCACCAACGTGGGGTCGATGTCAAAATACTCGGCGATGCCACCGCAGACGCCATCCACCATTTTATTCTCGTTCGATTTATAAAGCCTTTTGCTCATCGTTTTCGTCCTCCTGTTTTTCTTTTTTATTCTCTGCCAGGCGGAAATGGTAAGCGGCAAAAAGCATACAGGATGCCGCCGCCCAGAAAATTCCGCCGATTGCCAACATTTTACACACTGCCATCAGGATGCCCGAAACGATCAGCAGCCCTCCTGACAGAGCCAATGCCCTGGAAGTAAAATGGATATCTTTTTTCATACAACCTGTCCTCCCTGTTTGGCCACTAAGAAAAAGCCATTATGATTTTGGCAAAGACCGATTTGGCTTCTTTGCGTTTATTCGGTATCTTCTTTTCCAATATTAATAAGTAATTGGCGTCCGAAACAAAAAACTCAGGATGCAGTCCGCAAGAAACAATGCGGCAAGAAAGATACAGACAAAGCAGGTCGTAGAAACCGGGATCTTGCGGTACAGCTTTTCCCCCATCGGTTCCAGAAGATAATGAAACGCTACACCCATGATTCCGAAACTGATCACGCTGCGAAAACAGATGATCCCGCCGATGTTCAGAAACAAACCCCGATAGTCCCACAGGCGCAATCCAAAAAACCGGATCCCCACATAACCGAGGATGTATTCGACCACACCGGCAACGGCCACGCAGAAAAGAAACAGCAATACCGGATGTTTTTTCAACGGCTTCAGCCCATAAATACCAAGTGCCCCGATTCCATAAATCGGCAGCCAGGGGCCATATAAAACACCTCGGTTTCTCAGCATTCCTTCGGTAAACCAATAGAATATCTCCTCATAGATCCACCCCACCAAACATCCGGCCAGAAAGATCAGAAAAAGATAGCACAGCCTGTCAGCTGTTATGGCAGGCCGGTTGGATATTGTGCAGCTTTTCATTTTCCCCTGTTCCTTTCCGCATATCCAAGCCTTTTTGTCTTCTCTCATATGATATAAAATTTTTCACTTGGCCGATAGGTGTATTTTTCGCAAAAATGTGTCTGTTTTATAGCTTCGGGAACATACTGTTCCATCCGGTGTTTTTTGGATTTACACCATGTGATCCGCCATTTCTTTTCTCCAGTCTTACTACGCCGAACACATCCGGCAAAGAATCCTCGTTTTTGTATTCATACCCCATTTTACGGTAGAACTCGACGGCAGTCAACGAAGAACCCACTTCTGTCCGCCAGGCCCGCAGAAAATACGCATCCGCCTCCGCCGTTTCGATAATGTTTCTTCCAACGCCCTTTCCCTGATATGCAGGCAAAACGAAAACAGAAACCAAATCGCTTTCTGTTGTGCTGCCCCAGTATCTATAATCCCACCGCAGCCGATGATTTGTTTACCGTCCTCCACAATATAAAATGGGGATCCGCCGTTCTTTCCACAATTGCCTGTGGTGAATGGCTTTCGATATTCTCCTGAACAAACGCATCATCTTCGCAGCTGTTACAATACACCCATACCCTCCCTGTTTTGAAAAACCGAGGCATATAACTCATCGTCTATTCCTCTTTTTTAAGGATATCATATCGCTTATCTGCATTTTTTGAAAGTCATATCTTTTCATTTTTTGTGTTCATTTGATAGAAACAGCAAAACACCGCTCCACTCTTCCCGCCGGTTCCGCCATGACTTTCTTCGATACGCGGATCCGTCTTCCAATGCTTCAAAATACAAAAAAGGCAGGATAATCCTGCCTTTTTTTGAACGCTCCATTTACTCATCTTTCACCATTTGCCGGTACCGGATAAGATGCTTCGGCCGAAATATTCACCGCTTCTCCGGACAAATCTATTACAGAGCTTTGATGATCAAGCAAAACGTCCAGATTGGTGTAATAATAGTTTCGTCTTTTTGAAATGGGATCAAAAGTTGCATAGACAATATTGGGGCCATTCTGCGCCACTTGAAAAATATGTTCTTCCGTCCCATCTTCCAAATTCATACAGGGAGAAACATATAACTTTTCCTGCACGGTATCCAGCAGGAAGAAATTTTTTCCGCGTGACGACAAAACCACCAGATCATCCCTGCTATCAGACAAATTCGCCGCGCCATAAAAAGAATCAATATTTCCTGATGCCCCGCTGGCAAAAGCTACTAACCTGATATTTTCATCTGTCATCTGATAAATCGAAACGTCGTTGATAGACGAAATCATGACATAATCTCCATACACCTCAATATTAGCTACCCAATCGGAGAAGAAGAAACTTTTTGAATCGTTGCAGTCATACTCCTTTATCAGTTTTCCTTTTTCATCATGAACCTCAATTTTCCAGCTATCATGATCATAATCCACTACAAATAAATAGATGAATTGATTTTTCGCCGTTATCGTCCAAATTTTTTCTCCTTTCAAGCTGTTAGGATTCATTTCTTTTTGGATGATTCGTTTCTTCTTTTTATTGGTAAAATCGTATGCTTCAACATAAGAAATTTCGCTGTTCTTAAAATTTGAGGAATTGGATTTCAAAGATAGAATCACATTCTCGTTCAATGTTGCAATATAAGACAATTTTCCGGAAATATTATCCTGCTCAAAGATATTTACATTATCTTCTTCCAAATTTAACTCATATAAGCCTGTGACTTCTTGATTATTTTGAGCCGTACGCATATAAAAATAAAGCTGACGTTCATGGACGCCATATTTTAGCGGATTAGTAGACATTACAAAGTTTTCTACAGTTCCAATTTCGCGTTTTTCTTCTGTCAAAAGATCATACGAAAAAAAGGTTTGCGTATTATTCTCAGCATCAGCTTGCGTATAGAGAAAAAGATTATCGATTACCCCCTGCACAGCAGCAACTTCATCCAATGCCAATTTTTTTTCATCTTCAAAATACAAAACGGCATTTGGCTCTGTTTTTGCGCCATTATCCGGCAAATCTTTACCTATATCTGTATTCGCGCAAGCTGTGAATAGCAGCGTGATGATAAAAAAGGCGGTAAATAGTTTTCCCATTGTGATCTCCTTATCGGGACGTTTAAAGGGACAACGTCCTATTATAAAATTAATATACATATCCCGTTCCGCTCTGATATGTGATCCCATTATAAATTGTTCCGGACCCTTTTGCGTATTTGCTTGGACATCCTGCAATATGATAAAGAGGATCACCTAAATAAAAAGCGTACTGGTCACTAAACGCACCAATTACCGCAATTGCGTGCCCGTTGGTATTATAATACCCCCAATCGTTATTCAATGCTTTAATCACAATAATCGCCGGTGTTTGATATTGATTAATCGCTGCTGTCAGTTGAATTCTCATATTTGCATATGAAACCGTGTAATCTCTCGTGACATAAAAAGTCTCGTTTTGTTCATCATTCAAATAAGGTGCAATTCTGCTTAAAGCAACCCCAGGTTGAATTTGACCAGTTCCTTGGAGATTCGCATATATGGTACTTAAGGAATCCGAACTGCCATTAATATAATTTAATGTGGATTTTACACAAGAAGCTGCACAATAATAATTTTTTTGTTGGTCAATTACAGTATAGGCTGACGGTAAATAAATCCAGGCCCCATCCCTTGTTGAAACAGTTTGAGAATGTGCTCCTCTTATTTTATCCCACACTTCAGAAGCGTTTTGCGAACTGTGAAAAATAAGAAGATACTAATAACCTTTTTCATAGGCAGTCTCCTTAAAATTATTGGATTATTCTTTTGGGGATAGGATGAAATATATTTTGCACATACCTCTTTTTAAAGTTCATTTATATTTTACCATAAAATATATTTTTATAAATATTTGGTTTTCATTTTTCTTTCACACAACAAAAAGTCCTGACAAACGGTTTCAACAAACCATCTATCAGGACTCTTTTGGAGGCGCCAACCAGATTTGAACTGGTGAATAAAGGTTTTGCAGACCTCTGCCTTACCTCTTGGCTATGGCGCCAAATATTGGCTGCATTTCGCAAATACAGCCTTTTCTGGAGCGGGTTACGAGGCTCGAACTCGCTACCTCCACCTTGGCAAGGTGGCGCTCTACCAGATGAGCTAAACCCGCATAAAAGTGGTGGCCCCGGTCGGAATCG
>ODAI012148325.1_pt1 | contig 38980 bp, 30 predicted proteins | sample 1539321 | NCBI WGS metagenome assembly ODAI01 (sample SAMN02144231, study PRJEB22623) | gut metagenome | biome: sheep rumen | host: Ovis aries | place: New Zealand
CTCCACCTTGTCCTTGTAGACGACCACACCGTCCGCGGTCATGACCGCGTTCCCGATGTTTGTCCTTCCCGGGTCCGTGCCGCCGAAGAGCGGCTGGATGATCCCGGGTGTCTCATACTTCAGCTGTATCGTAAAGGGTACGTGTTCGGCAATGCGTGCTTTGCCCCGCCGTAACAGCTTGAACACGTGTCCGCGTCTTTGTGTCGGCATCAGCGGTCTCCCGTCAGATGCCAGTACGTAGATGTACTCCTGTGACATCCCCTGATGCCTCCTTTCTTAAAGTGCGGCAGTGCTTCACAGCCTGTAAAGCTCCACACTGCCTGACATGTCTCCTTAGGCTGGGTCCGGTTAACCAAGGTCCGGGACTAGGAAAGTATCCCGGAGTGGAACACCCGGATCACGCCTCTGCTCAACCACGCATGACCTCCATCACGGGCTCATGACAAGCCCGTGACTTTAGTCATGGGTGATTGACACCGCTGTCCGTGGGCAGCGCATATAGACCACCTCCTCCTTTCTGCCGTTGTGGCCTGTGATATGGAAACAGGGCCGCTGACAGCGGCCCTGTTGTGGAAGTGTTGCGCAGGTCTTTTTAAGCGGGCCGTCAATTGCCGCCGCCGGCCGTTGTGTCCAGGGTGGGCAGGATGCCGGAGAAGAAGTTGGTCGTTAAGATCGCGCCGATACCGGTCAGAACAATGCCGGTCGCCAGCATCTGTGCGGCCTTCTGCATGTCCGGGCCGGAGTCGTTGTTGTTGGCGATGATATAGCGGATAATGCCGACGAAGATGAAGATGACGCCGAGCACGCCTGCGATATACTTGCCAACCGAGAAGATCACGCTGAATGCCGCGTCCTGTGTGGCGAAGGCGCCGCACGAGAAGACCTGTGCGGTGATGATGAGTGCGAAAAGGACATACGGCATATAATAGCCGGCCTTTCTCGCTGTGTTGGTGCTGCTGTTGATCAGTGCTGCCATGTGTTTGATCCCTCCTTATGATCATTTTAAGGCTCTCTGCCTTGTTGATATTGTCCGGCCGCCGGTGCACGGGTCCGTGTCGGGCCCGTTTCTCCGGCGTCCATATATGATATGTCAGAAAAAAAGTAGAGTAATGTAGAGAAGTTTTAGGACCTTCGCGGGGCGGCGTCATACTCGAAACACTCGACGTTCCACTCTTCTTCCGTAGTCTTTAGAGTCTCGTCGATGACTTCCGGGATATCTGCCTTGTCCGTCAGGCCTGCCCGCTCACTGATGCCGCCCGGGGTGCCTGTCGGTTCAGGGTCTCCGATGATCTTCTGCCTGTTTGCGTCCTCGTTGTTCCTGTACTCTGCTGCCCTCTGCTCGCGCATCCGGTTCCTTGCGTCACGTTCCTCTTCCTTCTCCGCATCTTCCTCGATGACCTGCCCGTGTTCCCGGGTGATCCGGGCTTCTGCAGTCTCGTTCTTCATGTCGGCAAGAAGCCTCTGTGAGCGTTCTGCGTTGAAGTAGTAAGATCCGAGTTCCTTCTTGAGCTTCCACATGGGATGCTCCGTAGCCTTGTACTTATGGCCCATATAGCCGCTTAAGGACCTGACAAAGACGACACACTTATCCTCATCCATCGTTCTAAGCTCCGCGGGCGCGATCAGTTCCACGCCCTGACGGTTGTAGGAGGTCGAGCCGCCGCCCTTGCTGAACGAAGAGTTCATAACAATACGGGTCTCCTTGCCAAGGAGCTCGCTGATCCATTTTGTGGATGTCGTGTCGGCGCCGCCGCCAAGGTAGATCGTTGTATCGCAGTTGCCGGACAGCTCCTCCCAGTTGTCCTTATACAGGTTCTTGAGCTGAGACAGGGACTGCAGGACGATGGAGACGGAAAGTTCGTACTTACGGATCGTAGCAACCTTTTCCGGGAAGTCCGGGATCTTACCGATGTTCGCAAACTCATCCAGCAGGAGCCGTACATGGACAGGCAGTCGGTTGCCGTCATTCTCGCGGGTCGCGTTATCGACGACCTTGCCGTGCTTTAAACGCTCGAACGCTTTCCGCGCCTCTTCTTCCGACCCTCTGTGCAGAACGAGCTCGTTTTCTGCCGTCCTGACCTCGTACCAGTTGTAGTAGTCGTTATATACGAGCGTTCCCGCTTTCGCTCTCTTAAAATAGCTTTCTGCGCGCTCCCGGGCAGCCGCCTTCATGGCCGGGCTGTCCGCTCGGAAGGTCTTTACGACCTGACGGTCACTGTCCATGATGACCTGCGAGAAGCGCGCTGTGTCTTCCGCGTATCCGTAGAGCCGCTGGAAGAGCTGCGAGTACATCATGGATGCCAGGAAGTTGAATGTCTTCTCGCCGGTCGGGATGATGATAAACAGCGCCGTCTTCTCGTCGCCTACAGAGTCAAGGTCGATATCGTCGGTATCGGTCAGTTCCATGACGTCTTCAAGGTCGAAAGCCTGGAGACGCACCGCGCAGGAGATCAGGATGGATTTTAAGGTCTTGCCCGCGCCCATCTTGAAGGTTTTGTATTGGTTGATGGCAAAACCGTCCGGGTCCTTCTCGGCGACCTCGTCAAACATGTCGTCGAGCGGGGACTTCTGTGTGGAGTCGTTCTCGTCGATCTCCGCCGCACGGAGAAGCCGCATAACGTTTGAGAAGTTCTGCATGCGCTTCTCGGTATAGTGGTAGAGGTATGCGATCAGAGCGACCAGGAGCGCTGTCTCGGATTTCTCCCAGAAGGGGTCGCCGCCCTGTTTGTCTTTCGGCGTGGTATTTGCGATCAGGGTGGTGACCAGGATCTCGATGTCCTTATCCGAATGGATATAGTTAAAGGGGTTGTAGTGGTTGCCCTTCGACATGTTGGAAATATTGAAGCACTTGACATGGTAGCCCATGTGCTCCAGGATCGCGCCGTAACCCTGGAAAAGGCCGCCGGAAGGGTCGGTCACAACGAACGACGCGTTCATCTGCAGGATGTTCGGGCCGATGTACATGAAGGATTTACCGGAACCGGATCCGCCGATGATCAGGGCGTTCAGGTTTCTTCTTGTGTCTTCATTGGCCATCGCCATGTACATTTCCTTACAAAGGATGACATTGTTCGGCCCGTCGTTTGTTGGCTTCCCGATCGGGTCCGTGAATCGTTTGTTGTACTCCTTCATGTCGCCGAGGAGCTCCTCGCCGCCAAGGACCTTGTCCGGGTTGTCATGTTTCCGCGCCATGGCATCGACGTAAAAAAAGAAGCCAAATGCAGCGGCAAAAAATGAGCAGACGCCCAGCGTCCCGAAATACCCTGCCGGAAGCGGGACCACCTCGAACGGATGCTGTGCCATGTGCTGCAGGCCCTGTGTCAGGCCTTCCCCGATGCCAAGCGAGGAGTTGTCTTCCATCACGATCATGACATGCAGGATCATAAACGCGGCAAAAAGGAACGCAACGGCAAAGATCGGGATCAGCATATAGAGCGATTTTCTCGCCGCCTCTTTTTTATTAACCATTGGTCCCTCCTTCCTCCGCCGGCTTCCAGCCCTTAGGCTTTCTGCCGCGGCGCCTGTCTGCTTCTTCGTTGTAGATATGTTCGCCGCACCGCGCGATCTCTTTTCCGGTATCGGACATGGCCGCATACAGGATGTAGGGATCCGCGGATGCACGGTCCATGACCAGAAAGAGGTTCTCTACAACGAGCAGGCCGTCCCCTGTGAAATCGACCGAGTACAGCGCTGTTCCGTTCTTGTCATAGTAGTAAACATTGTGGATCCGTTCGTCTCTTTTCGCATAATCGCAGATTGCCTTCTTTAAGAAAAAGTGTCTCGCGGGCTGCTTTACGGCAGCCCCCGTCTGATTGCCTTTTATCATGTCCGATCACTCCTCTCTCCGCTGAACCTTCTGCGTTCTTCCTCTTTATCCACGTCGATATCACGTCCGTCGCTCCGGGCTTTCAGCCTGGATTCGAGGCCGTCGCGGTCAAAGCGTTCAAAGACCGGGCGGTCCGTATGGATACCGATGTCCTGGAGACGCCCGACAGCGTCGGCGTACAGTTCAAGGTCTACGTCATAGGATCCGATCACGTCGGAGAGGTTTTCCACGTCATGCTTCCGGAAGCCGTTGATCAGTTCTGCCCCGGACCCGCGGGCCTTGGTCTTCTGGGCGGATTCCGGATAGGCGACCGCATCTAAAATAGACGCCGTGTTGTGGATGTAGTTTTCCAGCTTCTCGTCCCAACGTCCGGCGATTTGGGAGACCGGGTCGCGCTCGGCTTTGGTCATGACAGCCTCATCGACGGCCGCCGCGATCTCCCGCTCTGCCCGCCGTATGATCCGGTCGTCCTTATCTGTCCGGACGACTGCGCTGCTCTTATCAGGCGCGGCGTAGTGCCGCATCGCTTCGTTCGTGTCGTATGTATACGCTCCGTCCTTAAAACGGGTCAGGAAGGACATGAGCTGGGCATCGAATTCCGGCATCGATATATCCGCCGTGTATTCCTCGTTTAGATGGACCTCCCCATAGGCGTCGATAACGGCGCGGCCGTACTCAAAGCCCGTACTGTCGATGCGCATGTACTGGTTGTCCCTTCCCATGGCCCACGCGGGCGTTCGGTCAAGATTGACGCCCTGTTTCCGGAACCGGCGCCCAATGGCCTGTTCCATGGCGAGACGGTTTCTGGCCTGCCGCAGATTTTTGGCCCGATTGGGCCCATTTGCGGCCATCATTGCTTCTAAAAGCGCCCTGGCAAGGTTCATATTGTCCCGTCCGGTGCGCTTTAAGGCTTTCTTCCCGATAAAGGAGAAGGTGTATGTCCCGTCTTCCATCTCGTCGATCCCGATGTCGTTTCCGTCCAGGGTCTCTTCGCAGCGCTCCCGCAGGATGTCCGCCTCTTCGGCGGTCAAGCCGCTGATGTAAAGGACGTCCTTGTCTTTTTCTTTGTTTTCCGCCATCTTTTCCTTCAGGGCTTTCCCCGTCAGGATCCGGCAGTATCTGGCCTTGGATTCCAGTACGGCATCCCGGGCCTCTCCCGCCTTTTTCTCGTCGCAGGAACGGATCACGTATCCGATCCGCCCTTCTTTTTCGGTGACTGCCACAAAGGGGATGCCGTTATCCAGCAGTTCCCAGGACATATCCTCCGTCAGGTCTGACCGGCAGGAGAAACAGGACAGCCTGTTTCCGTCCCGTATCCAGTCCGATATCTTTTTTGCTTCCGTAACGTCTTCCGCTGTATCGAGATAGCGGGCCAGCTCGATAAAGAACTGCTCGATCAGCGTCCGGTCCTTTTTACCTTCCCCGAAGATGCTGCGGAAGGCTTCCTGTGATGTTTTGAATACCATCGCGCGCCCTCCTCTCATTTACTGTCAAAACCAAAATCGAATTTGACTTCTTTTTTCTTTTTGTCGATGACAAGCATCGGAGCCTTTTTAAAAGGCGTCTTGTCCTTTTTGACAAGCCCTTCGATGGGGCCCACAGATCCCTTTGTCAGGAGTTCGCGCAGTTCTTCCTCTGTCAGCAGATGCCCCGCGACGGTCTTCCATACGGTAAGCCCGCACGCTGGGCATTTACAGTAGCTGTCCCGTTCGATGATCTCGCCTTTTTTGCAGGCGGGGCATTTGATTCCCGTCTTATCCACCGCAAAACTGATCTTCTTCTCCTTCTGGTCATAGCGCAGTTTCTGGTTCCATGATCTCCCGTCTTTTGTGCAGACCGCCATGACGTCGTTTCCGGCAAGAAGCGAGAGGATATCATCGTCCGTAAGTGTTGCGCCGCATACGATCCTGGAAAGTTTGATCCCGCACGAACTGCATGAGAACGTATGGCTCCCTGCCGTGATCGTGCCGCCGCAGATGGGGCACTTGCCGACAATTGCGTCCGCATCGCCCTTAAACCGGATGTCGTACTGATCAAAGTCATAGACTAGCTCAGCGTTCTTCTCTTCCCTTCCGCTGTAGCGTGTGTCTTTGCGGACCGTGCCGCCTCCGATCAAGTTCAGGAAATCGTCTGCCGTAAAGGTTGCCCCGAATTTTTCTTTCCACAGTTTTAAATTGCAGCCGGTCCCGTCCTTGCGGTAACCCCGGCAGGAAAAGCCTTTTTCGCTCTCGATCAGTTCGTTCCCGCATTTCGGGCATGTTCCGACGGTCTTGAAACGGCTTTTCCGTTCGCCGATCGGTGCCATGTCCCGTTTACGGATCTCATCAAGCAGAGCCCGTACATCCCTGCGCATCACGTCTTCCAGTGAGGCCAGCGTGCGCTCACCCTGACGGACTTCTTCCAGCATCTCTTCCCAATGTCCTGTCATGTCAACTTTGGTGATGCTGCTCCCCGCAAGATTTCCGATGATCATCTCGCCGATCTTTGTCGGGACGAGATACGTCTTCTTGCCTTCTTTTTTTTCTGCCAGATACTTGTGATTGTCGATCAGCTTGCGGATGATCGAGGAGCGCGTAGCCGGGGTCCCGATATGCAGGCGCTTGCCCAGCGCCCGGAGTGACGGGTCGTCCAGGTATTTACCCGGGCTTTCGCAGACGGCGATCAGGTCGGGGGAAGTGAAGCGTGACGGACAAGTGCTGGTCTTGGTCGTCCGTTCATACTTCTTGATATGCACCGTGTCGCCTTCTTTGATGTCGGGCATTTCTTTATCGGTAAAGGAGCGTCCGAACATGACCGTATACCCGGGGTCGACAAGTACGGATCCCGTGCTGCGAAACGTTGCATCGCCTGCCGTCACGACTGCCTGGGCTTTGTCCTGTACAAGCGGAGGCAGGAAGGGGGCCAGGAACTGACGGCAGATCAGCGTATAGATGTCCTGCTGTTCTTTTGTCAGGCTGGTGAGGTTTACATGTTTTGTTGTCGGGCGAAGCGCAGAGTGCCCGGAGGATTCCAGGGCTTTGTCATCGACCCATTTTTTGGAGCCTCTGACGCGCACAATGTCTTTCGGGGTAACCGACGCCGCATAGGACGCCAAGGATGGGACGCAGGCAACAGAGCCCAGGAACCCTTCCAGGTCTTCCTTGCTTCCGAGGAATTCGCAGTCTGTTCTCGGGTAAGACACGTACTTCTGCTCATACAGGTCCTGCAGGATGCTCAGCGTTTCCGCGTCGTTATAGCCCATCTTGCCGGCGGCCATCTGGAGCGTTGCGAGTTTGAAAAGCTTCGGGGCGTAGGAGGAGATGCGCTTCCGCACGACCTTGGTCACGGTCCCCGTATCCGGCAGAGAAGCGATCCTGTTATCCGCTTCCTTCTGGGTCTCGTACCAGACCGTGCCGGCACGCTTATCCTCATCCGGTTCTTCCTTATCTTCCGACATGGCGGCCCGGTCAAACATGATGCCCTCAAAGGCTTCTTCGTACAGGGCTTTGACGCCGTATACAGTCTTGGGCTTAAAGTTCCGGATCTCCTGTTCGCGGCCAACAACGATTGATAGCATTGGGGTCTCAACTCGCCCTAAGGCGACGACACCCTGCATCTTCAGGGTGGCTGCCCGGGAAGCATTCATCCCGAACCGGTAGTCAGAGTGCTGGCGGCCGTAAGCCGCATCACACAGGTTTGTCATCCTTGGGTCTTTGTCATCGTCAAGGAGGTTCTTCAGTGCGGAAAGGATGGCTCCTTCCGTCAGGTCGTTCGTCCAGAAACGTTTGACGGGAAGGCGGTTCTTTGCGAAAGTCAGCGTCTCACGAATCAGGAGTTCTCCCTCCTGATCCGGGTCGCCGGCATTGATCACAAAGTCGTACGCTCCCGATTTAAGCTCTTTGGTGATTTCCTTATAGCGCTCAGCGGACGTCAGGTATTTTCCGGTCTTTCTCTCTTCCGTGATCTTGTACTGCCATCCGCCGAGGGTCTCCGGTTCGATCGGCAGGGTATCCCACGACCAGCTTTTCAAGGTCTCGTCAAGCTCATCCGGGCTTTTCAGGGAGATCAGGTGTCCCCGCTGGGACGTGAACGTAGCTGTATAAGGAAGCTCGTCCTTATGGGTGCGGTAGACCGCTTCGATCTGACGCATCAGGTCAGGTTTTTCCGCGATCAGCAATGCGCGTTGTTTTGACATGCAATTTTCTCCTTCTAAAATTTTTAAGAATCTCGTTGCGTTGCTGTGATGACAGCAGTTGCGATAAGACAGACCGCTGCAAGAGGTGTCAGGATACCTGCTTCGGGCAATGAAGCCACCGTATCGTACAGCCCGTGCAACGCAACCGCTGCGAAAAGAAAAGCAGTCTTCTTTTTTCGGAGTTCGGCTGATAGAGCGCATCCCGCAAAGACAGACAATGCCATGTGTACGCCCCACGCAGGGAAAAAGCGCTTGGCAAGGGCGTGTAATCCGAACACGCCAACGTACAGGATTGTCTCTGCAAGCCAGAACCCTGTCCCGACCAAAAGTGCGGTACGGATCGAATCCCGACGACTGTTTCCTGCATCTTTAGCCACTGATGTAAGAGCCAGGTATCTGACGGCTTCTTCAATGAGGCCCGTACGAAAGAAAGCATCCGCAATGATGAACCCGTACGAATCCCCATACGTCTCGTAAAACCTGTCAAAGATAAGGAATCCAATGATCCTCTCAAGGAAATACGCGGCGCCTGCAGCAACGACTCCTGCCAGGATGGCCATATTGCTATTGTTTGATATGTCAGAATTTCCCGGGTTTGGGTTTTGCATTCAAAAGCCCCTCCTCCTTATAGCCCTGGAATACGGCGTCCAGCAGGAATGATCCGACGACAAGTGCTGCTGCCCATGCACACACAAGCGTCTGTTTTTTCCGGATCGCCGCAGCTATGCGTCCCAGACGAGGAATGGAAAAACAATAGGTCCCCCTGAACTGTTCTGCCCGGATATCGGAAAGATCCGGGGTATCGTTGGCATCGCCTTGCATAATGCAGGATCCGTCATCATTGATCCTGATCACTCTATGGGTCACCAGGATCTCGCTGTCACCTTCGCCGACGGCATACATCATAATTTTGCCTTCTTTCGGCTCCGTGCTGCGCGTATTGATAAAAGCAAGTGACCCAGTTGGGATCTCCGGCTCCATTGAGCCGGACAGCACAATGTGCGGCCTGATCCCGGTGACCGCCGGAAGTGCGACAAAAAACACGCGGCGATGAAAGCGATCGCGCAAAGAAGCCATGTCAGCGCATTGGCCGTCTGATGCAGGATATAAATAAACGTTTTCAAAGTATCAGTTCTCGGAATCGCTGCCGGGCCATGCCTCCTTTCGTGTCTGGTCAAAAGTCGACCCGTACTCCCACGTTCCGTCTGCGGTCAACGTGCGGTGTGCTTCCAGTGTCCCTTTAGGCGTATCTTCGGGAACGGCATAAAGCGTTTCCCTTCCGCTTTCCGGATCGGCATGGTAGTAGAGGGCGCAAAATGGCACACCGTACCCGGCATGCAGATACGCAAGCAGGTCGTGGGTGCTTCCAAGGGTGTATTGCTGCTCCGGCGTCAGCCGGCCGCCTTCTTCTTTCGGGAGGCCTGATTTGGCAAGCAGCATCTGTTCTTCCCATGTCAGCTGCCGAAAATATACCGTTTCTTTGTTCCATTCCGGTTGCCTTTCAAGCCGGCATCCGGAAAGGCAGAGAAGAAGCATAAGGTACAACAACATTCGGTTCCGCATTGTCCGCCTCCTTGCTGCGTTGCATGGTTATCGGGTCCTCTTATGATATGTCAGAAAATTTCCCGCCTGTCCCTGCCCGAAAGACGAAGAAACCCCGCGGGGATATCCCGCGGGGTGACTTAATACATGATCATTTTTTGTCAAGTTCGTCCGTCGTTTTGCCAAGGCCGTCTGTATGTTTCAGCTCGTCCGTCGTGTGTCCTTCTTCTTCCTTCTTTTTCTTTTTCAGGAGCAGGAAGATAAGAAGTCCGGCAAGTCCTGTGGCGCCGCCGCACGTTCCGAAGAATAACGGTTTGTTGGCCATGAACTGAAGGAGTCTGTTTGTGGTAACGAGAACCCTGACGGTCTTTTTCTGTGCAGCGTTTCCGGCTGCGTCTACGGCTGTAAGCTCGATCGTCTGCCAGTCATCTGCGCTCTTGACAACAACCGGGATGCGGCCTTCGTATCCGGCGATATCCTCTGCCGTATAGACGGTCTCTTTGCCGTCAATCGTGACCCTAACCTCGCCAAAGGCAAAATTGTCAGCCGCCGTCACGATAAAGCTGTGTTCGTTCTCCTCATAACGTCCATTGTCCGTAATTCCCGAGAAGGCGATCAGCGGGGCTGTCCTGTCAACGACAAAGGCTGCCGGCTCGTCCTTGAGCTGGTTGTCCTGCCTGTTGCCGGCAGCGTCTTCGGAATTGATCCTGATCTCGTAGAGGCCTTCCTTCTCAAAGACCGATTTGTCGATCTTATAGGCGTAGACCTTCCATTCGCCCTCGCCGCCGGATTCGGTGATCGTGTAGTCCGTCCCTTCCTTAAGCGTCAGCAGTTCACCGTCTCGGCTGACCGTAATGCCCTTTGCCACAAGGCTGTCCGTATTGGTCTCGTAGATCGTAAAGTCGGATGCTTCTTTGGTGCAGCCATTGTCCAGGATCAGCCTTGCTTCGCTTCCATACGTGTATACGGATCCGAACCGGTTGATGGAGAATGTGACGCCTGCGGCCGATGTGTTCCCCGCTTTGTCCATAACAGCGGCGCGTACGGTATAGATATCATCCGCGTCTGCCGTCTTAGCGAACGGTGTCAAGGTAAACGTGCCGCCGTTGGTGCCGGGCTCGTATGTCCCGGAGGCTTCTGCCGCCTCGTGACGCGTGCCCGCTGTTTCTGCCATGAACCCGTTTTCAAGGATGTTGCGGTCGGAGAAGGTAAACACCGGGACTTTATCCCCGTTTACAGCCTCGCGGTCTTTGATGCCGCTCACCGTAATCACAGGCGGGGTCATATCGATCGTGAACGCCGGGCCTGTGTAACTTAAAGCTCTGTTTCCGGCCCGGTCCGTCATGGACAGGTTCAGACGATAGTCGCCATCGTTCGCAAAGATGACGGAGGCGGTCATGGTGTCCCCGTTTCTGGCGAAAGCCCCGAAAGACGGAGCCTCGATCACATTCCCGTCCAAAGCTGCCGATATTGCTGCCCCGAACCCGGACTCGTCCAGGAACCGGTCATGGACCGTGACGGTCGCCTTGACGGGCTTATTATAGTAGCCTTCTGTGACAGCGTCGGGCGTCTCGTAGGAGACAGCAAGCGTCGGCGCAGTCAGGTCTACGACGAAGCGGTCAGTCTTCCCGTACTGTGTACGGTTGCCGGCCCGGTCGCTGCAGGATGCCGTCATGGCATATGCGCCTTCTTTGTCAAATGTTACTGTGCAGGTGCTGACAGCGCTGTCGCTCTCACCCATATCCGGCGCGAGTGACCAGCCGCCGATCACGGCAGATGCGCCGCGCTCTTCGTTGACGGTCAGCGCAAAGGACGCCGGGTCGAAGTTCCGTTCGGTCACGCGTATCGTTGCGGTGACTGCGCTGTTGTTGTACGTTCCGTTGATCTCCGGTCTTGAGTAGCTGATCTCGATGACCGGAGCGGTTGCATCGATCGAGAGTTCCCGGGCAGCCGTTCTTACATTACCGGCATAGTCCCTGGCGGTCACTTCGACCGTTACGTGGTTGGAATTGTTTCTTGCCGCTTCGATCATGATGTCCTTATCCATAGCGTGGACTCTTGCACGGCTGTCCGCAAGTTCGGACGCAAAGCTTCCGCTCTGTGTGACATTGCCGCCGCTGAGGATGCGGTACGATACATCGCTTAAACCTGCGTATGTCCCGCCGGCTTCAACGTCTTCCGCATGGATCCTGACAGTGACATCACTGTTGTAGATCCCGCCTGCCGGGGCTGCGGTCAGGATGTCGATCGTGGGTGTGCCCGGTGCGGTCGCATCTGCGATCATGCCGCCCTGGCTTCCGACATACGCAATGTTGCCGGCCCTGTCAACGAGGCGCATATAGACGACCGCGCCCGTATCCGGGCCGACCGCAAGCTCCCCGCTCCAGGGTGTCCATGTAACACCTGCCAAGTCTTCCTGTGTGAGGCCGGCGAATTCGCCCCGTGACTCCGGGCCCGGTTCCCACAGGTAGTAGCTGACAGACGCGATACCGCTTGTGGCGTCAGAAGACGTCTGGCGTGCGGTGATGGCGCTGTTCCGGAAGAAAAGGAAGCGGATGATCGAGGAAAGCCCGTTGAAGTGCCCGGACGTTGTCCCATCATCGAGCAGGATCTCGCCGGTGGGGGCTGTCTTGTCGACCGAGAAGTAATGCGGGGCATAGGTGACTGTGTTGCCTGCAAGGTCTGTGATCTCGAAACTAAGCCCGTAGTTGCTGTCGTCCATGAAGGACCCGAGCGTTCCGGCATACACGCCGTCTGCGCCGCCCCAGGCGTAGGTGTCCGCCTCGCCTCTGTTGTAGAGATAATAAGAGCCCTCGCTTGTTCCGGCGGAATCCCTCTGGGACACTCGGATCGTGCAGTCAGCCGAGACGCCGTCTGTGCGGAAATTCCGCTCACGGACCGTGGCGATCACGACGACACCCTGCCGGTCATAGACCGGAGACGATATGTCTGTGCCCGGTGTCATCGGCCCGGATGCCCCGCCGTTATAGACGACGGACACAGACGGTTTCACTTCGTCGATCGTGAAGTAGTCCGCGGCCTCGGTGCCGTCTGCGTATTCTGCGCCGATGCTTCTGTTGCCCGCCGCGTCTTTTGCGGTCACACGGGCCGTATAGTCATGGTCTGTCTTCCCGTCAAGGCCGAACCCGATCCGGAAAGCGGTCGTTTTCTTTCCGTCTCTTTCCGTGACGGTCATGCCGCCGTATGTCAGCCCGGCTGCCCTGCCTTCGCGTATATCCGCAACCGAGTAAGTCCCGCGGGTCCCGTCGATCGTCAGGTCGAGGAGCAGGCCTTCTTCTTTCATATTTTTTTCGTCAACATTGATCGTCATAGTACGCCCGCTGTTAAAGTAACGGTTGTACCGGGCCTTGTTGTTGTCATATGTGATACGTACCTGCGGGGCCGTTACGTCAACCTTGATGGGCGCGCTCACCGCCGAGACGGTATTGTCGGCCCTGTCTCTTGCCTCCGCCGTCACGACCACCTTGTTCGCGTCGTTTAAGGCGGCATTGATCGTCCCCTTGACTGTCCATGTCCGGTTTCTTGTGTACGGGTCGGTAAGAACAGAAGCATCTGCTGTCCCGTCATAGGACTGTGTCTTCCTGCCGTCCGCCGTAACATGCCAGACCACGGATTCGATGCCGGAGTAAGTCCCGTTTGTCTCCGGGTCTTCTACCGTCACGGTAAACGGGACATCCGCTGTGTAGTATCCGTCCGCATCCGGGTCTTTGTCAAAAGTGACGACAGGGGCGGCCGGGGCTGTCTTGTCAGCTACTGCCAGCTTATGAGAGTTTATATAAGCGATGTTCCCGGCTTTGTCCTCAACGGCGACATATACGACCGCCTGACTGTCGGCCGGGATCCTGATCTCATTTTCGTAAGGCGCAAAAGCTGCTTTAGCGAGCCCGCTGTCTTTTAAAACGGTCTCGCTGTTATCGGTCAGGAATCCGATGCTTTTTACACCCGATACAGCGTCTGTTGCATTGCTGACCGTGAAACGGATATCCGTATCGGAGAAGATGTATCCGCGGATCACGTTTGCCAGCTTTTCAAAGATATTGCCGTCCTTTTCGTCACGCAGGACCGCCTTTGGGGCTGTCCGGTCAACGGTAAAGTACATGTCGTCTGTGGATGCTGTATTACCCGCCAGGTCTTCGACCGTCAGGCGCGTCTTATAATTGGCTTCTGCGGCGAACGCACCGGTCGTACCGTGCATTTTATCGCTGCGGCTGGTCCAGGTGGACACATCCTCGATCGTACGGTTATCGGCGATGTCCCTGATCTTATTTCCGGACACGTCCCATGCGGATGTTTCCGTTGTGATAACAGCACTATGGCCGTCGCGCACGAAGTTCCGTTCCGTTACGACGTAATCTGCCGTAACCGAGGAGCGGTCATACAGCGGATCGTTTTCGGCAGAAGTCGTCATTGTTTTTCCAGAAAGTCCGCCCTTAAGAGAGTTCTCGATCACCGGAGCAACTTTGTCAACCGTAAAGTGCCCGCCGTCAGATATATCGCCTACGTTGCCGGCACGGTCAATAGCATAGGCGCGGATCGCGAAATCCAAGTCCGTATCAGACGCTGCGCCGAAGACAAGGTTGGCATATGTGCTGCCGCTGCCACTGCAGGTAACACCCGGAACGGCACTGTTTCGGATATCGTCTACCGTATAAGTCCCGTTTGTTTCGCCCGCTGTGATCACGAAGCGAAGCCCGTCTTCCGCCGGATTCTCGTCCATGACCGAAACACTGACGTTTCGCTCTGTGTTATAAAACGTCTCATTCTTTGCGTCGCTGGTATTGTACTCAATGACCACGCGCGGTTTTGTCGTGTCAATTCGGAGTCCTCCGAAGGAATCCACGACACGTTCCCCTGCGTTATCTACCGCCACGATGAAAACTTCGATATCATTCGATTCGTTTTCGGAAGCCTTGATCACACCGTTTCCGTTGAAGGTCTTTACCCGCTCGTTCGGGTCAAAGACCGTTTCGTTTTCTTCCGCCTTCTGCGTGACATTCCCGTCAGCCGTGACGTACCAGGACACAGATGCGAGTCCTGCGTAAGCTCCGTCTTCCGCTCCGTCCGTTACGGTAAAGCGGAACGGAATGTCGTTTGTGTCGACTCCGGCAGCAGATGCTTCAACGTCAAAAGAAATCCTTATGGCCCCATCTTCTCCTTCCGCTACGATGCCGTCCGTGCTGATATAGGCAGTATTACCCGCTTTATCTGTCAAACGGGCATACAGGACGGCTGTGCTGCCTGCATCGATCGTCACAACGTCTTCCCATGCAGTCCAGTTCTTTCCTGCCAGCTCCCCGGCAGTCAGGATCCGGTTTCCGTCCGTGATATCGTCGATATAGTAGTCGGTGCGTTTGATCCCGGAGAGGTTGTCGCTTACATCATCCAGGACAAAGCCTGTCGCGCCCTGTCGGAAAAGGAAGTTTGTCACAGCAGTGATGAGCTTTGTGAAAATATTTTCACTGCCTTTTTCTTTGATCGAGCCCTGCGGGGCCGTCTTGTCAATGCCGAACCGGACTTCTTCATAGACAGTCTCGTTACCTGCAAGGTCGCATACCGTTAAACGGATGCGGTGTTCGCCTTCTTCGGTAAACTCTGCTGTATATGTCCCGTCCGCATATACTGCACCCGCTGTCGCATCGATAGTCGAGCGGTCAGGGTCAAAATTGCGTTCAGCCACGCTGATGGAAGCTGTAATGTTGCGGCGGCTGAATGGCATCTCCTCTTCGCCGGAAGCCGGAATAAAGACAGCCCCTGCCGCATCTTTAAACACGCCGGACAAGACCGGGGCCTTCTTGTCGATCGTAAAGGCGCGGTCGCAACTGGACAGTTCCGCGGACGCGCTCCCTTCCGGGGCGTTATAACAGACATCCAGCGTATAGTCGTGGTCGATCCCGTCACCGTCACCGATCAGGTAGCGGTACACGGCGGTGCGCTCATCCGTCAGCGTCTTTTTGTCTGCCTCCGCATTAGGGTCTTCGACAGAAATAAACGTCACTGTTTCAGCATCCCCGAAGTTTGTCAGGTCGCATACGGATTCATGACCGTCAACACCAAGAGTGATCTGGGCGTTTGCCGGGTCAAAATTGCGTTCTGTCACGCGGACCTCAAGAGTGCGGGTATCCTTAAAGTACGTTTCGTTGACCGCTTCCGCTCCGGAGAAGACCGCCTCAATCGAGGGTGCGGTCGCATCCAGGATAAAACGAGCCTCATATGATGTCGTATTGCCTGCCAGATCCTGTACGGATACACGAAGGGCAGCATCATTGCTTCCCGCAGTCTCTTTGGATATGCGCGCGGAGAGGGTCAGACCTTCTGCGGCACGGGTGATCTTTGCAACGCTGAGTTCATCGGCGGAATTTCCGGAAACGCTGTTCCCGGATACGGTTTCCCCGCCTTCCGTCAGCATAGCATCCAGTTCCCTGCCGCTTACAGAGAAGCTGTCGGTGAAGGTCCCGTTGTTGTTAGCCGGGATCTCTTTTCCGTTAACGACCAGCGTCGCACTGATCTTCGAGATGCCGGAATAAGCCTTGGTCATATCGTCTGCTACCGTGATCGTGTAGGAGATATCGTCATGGTAAACCCCGCCGTCTTCGATCCCCTCCACGGAGAGCACCGGCGGAGCGGTCTCGATAACGATCCCGCGCGAAGAAGCAAGGCTTCCGTTGCCTGCATGGTCAACCGCCTCGGCAAGGATTATCCAGAATCCACGCGACGGCTCATTTAAGGACACAGTTCCGTTTTCCGGGACTGTCTTCCAAAGGCTTCTGTCTTCTTTTTCCGCAGCCTCAAATGCGGCATCAGCCTCTTCGTCCGAGTTTACGAGGACTGCCTTATAACGGAAAGATGCCACGCCGCTTCCCTGATCGTCTGCGGCAAGGCTGACCGAGACCTCGTTCCGGTTAAAGATAGAGCCGATCCAGGAGAAAGGGGACTTATGTCTGGCTGTCCCGATCTCGCCGAAGCTGATCTCGGGGCCCGTTCCGTCAACGATGATGCGCCCTTCCGGGACCGCATTCATATCCTCGTTTTCGGATCTCATTGTTCTGGTCTTTCCGGTTGTGTCCTTTGAGGCAGACAGGAAGAACGCCGGCATGAACGGTCCGTCGATACTGTTTTCCGGAATAGCGAGCGTATTGTCGGCGCCGGCATCTTCGAAGGTGACCGTATCATACGGCTCGCCGTCATTGACACGATATGTGATGGCGGAGCCGGGGCGCATATAAAGGGCGTCTCCGTCCATGTATGCGGATGCGCTGTGCGGTGTGATGCGGGCGTAAAGAGCGCTGTCATCCGGTGTAAGCTCGGACAGTACGATGATATCTGCAGGTGCGATGTGCGTTACCTTGTAGTTTCCGGAGACGCCGTCGCCCGCAATGGAAGCGGTCAGTGCGCCTTTGTAAACCCCGACAAAGGGGCTCACGGAAACGAACGGAGCCAGGGTTCCGTCCTGCAAGACCTGTGAGAGGACCTTGCCGGCCTCGTCCGGGGTCTCTTCGTTGATCGTAAAGAGGGACTCAGCATGGTCCGGCGTCATCGCTTCCGAGATCTTTTTCCAGACATCGCTTCCGTAAGTGACTGCCTGCTCTGTTGCAGATACGGTTACGGGGAACGGCAGGACAGTGACGGCCGGTCCTTCTGCATTTTCGGCGATGGATGCCGTGCAGATTTTTTCTGCCCCGTCCGTTAAAGCAATACCTGTGATGTTTGTTGTCCGTTCACCGGCATCAGGTGCGTCCATGGTAAGCGTGACGCGCACGCGCGCTTCCGGAAGATCCGAAAGTCCTGTTGCTACGGTTCCGTCTGCGGTAAAGCTGTCCTGACCGTCATAGGTGCGGGTCAGGGCGCCTTCCTGAAACGAGATGTCTTCTGCGCTCAGGGCACCCAGCGATTTTTTCACACACGTGACTTTCAGGAGAGCTTCTCCCGCAAAATGATCCTTTGTCTCTTCGGCGGTCACAAGGATGCTTACCTCTCCCTCGCCGGTCACGGTCAGGACGCCGTCTTCAAGGACTGCCGCATCGCCTTCCTTAAAAGAGAAGGTGAGCTCAGCCTTTGTGTCTTTCGTTACATAATCCGCGAGCGTCACTTCGTCCCCGTAAGCCAGCGTGATCCCGTCTGCCTTAATCCCGGCGTCTGATTTTTCTGCGAGGACAAGGCCCGTCTCGACGGCTTCTGTTGTGCTATAGGAAAAAGAACCTTCTGTTTCCCGCAGCCCGCCGCCCGAGATGCTGAACGTAAACTCTTCTTCGTCATTCGCGTCTTCGATCACGATCCCGCCGTCCTCGTTGACGGAGGGGGTAAGTTTCTCTTCGCCACGCATGATGACGAGATATCCCTTCTCAAGGCTTTCCTCTACAAGCTCTTTTTCGGCCAGGCCTTCCTTTCCGTCTGAAAGGTAGAATCCCGGCGCCAGGATTTTTTCTTTTTCTTTTTCCTGATTTTCAGACAGGTCTGTGCCCTTAACATTGTCAGGAACGCTCTCTTCGACGACGATATCGTTTTTGGGCATTCCTTCTTCCTGGGCATAGGTCCCGTACGGGGCCTGTGAGATTGTGACCGCCACAGCCGCTGCCGCGGCGATCATGCGCTTAACAGTCTGTTTTTTCAAGGTTAACTCCTTTCCTGCCGTCGGCGCTTCCGCCTTCAGCAATGTCGTCGGTACTGTCGTCGCCTGTCCCGCCCTGAGCCAGAACGACGGCGCGTACTATCCGGAACTGTTTTCCTTTCTTTTTTACATGCAAGAGGCCTGTATCCTCATCGCCGTCCCCGGCTTCTTCGAGCAGTCCGGTGTTCTCTTCCCCTTCTGCTGTTTCCTGAAGGACTCCGGTATCTTCGTCACCCTCTTCCGGTGTTTCCTGCGATTTGCCGGGGCCCGCCTGTGTCTCTTCTTCAGGCTTTGCCCCGGTCTTCGAGGGTGTGGATTGTATATCCGCAGTCGGTTCTTCCGCCGGAAGATCCGGTTTTACGCTGCGTTCATCATAATTGGCGATCGCTACCGGTTCTTCTGCGGCTTCGTACAGATCCATTTCCTGGCTGTCTTCTCGGTGCTGTTCTGCCCGCAAACGTGCTTCCATACGGGCCTTTGCCCGCTTTTTGGCGATACCTGTCTTGGAAAGGATCGTATCGGTGATCCGCCAGCGGAAGAACAGGATCACTGCTGCTGCCGCAAAAGACGCACCCGCGATATAAAGAACGGCCGATATCGTCTGCATTGTTTCGTAGCTCATCCTGCACTCTCCCTTCCATAAGCGATCGTGATCGCCTCGTTGGCGGCCAGGATCATCTCTTTGAGCTGTGCGAGGCCTTCGGCAGCGTACTCGTCAAGTTCGCGGGCGGACAGGATATCGGCCCCGTTCTGCGCGATTGCAAGCCCTTCCCGCATCTCGTCCTCGGACAGGCCTGCTTTCCGGAAATCGTGGGCATGCATAGACGCCTGGTAGGCCAGTTCTTTGTACATAACGATTGCGGTACGGTCATTGTCCTCTTCGGCGATATCCCCTCTGGTGGCTTCGCACAGGTCTTTCCAGTAATCCGCATAAGAGAAGCTCGTATCGCCCGCCTTGTCGATAGATGCCAGTGTACTGTAATAAGATGCAATCCCGGCAAAACGCTCCGCACGTCCCTGTCTGACTTCTCCTAACGACTTTGCGTCCTTTGCGATCGAGAACCATGGGAGCGATAAGGATTTGCTTCCGGTATCGCCGTAATAATAAAAGTAAGCAAGCCCCATCTCATAGGCGAATTCTGCGTAATTATCCGTGTTTGCGCGCAGCGCTTCTTCCAAAGATCGCCCGCCGGATTCGGTCCCCAGGATCTCGGTCATACGCGCCGCCTCATCTGCTGTGTATACGCCGTCTTCGAGAAATGTGCGTTTTAAGATCCCCTCATAGGCGTCAAGTTTTCCCGGGTCGATCACGGCTGCCTCGATGTAGTGCGAAAGCCGGTCTTCCGTATCCTGCGTGCTTTCTGCGTTACGCATCGCGATCTCATACCGGTCGGTCTGCATATTGTGAGCCTGCCCTCCGGTCGTAAACCCTCCGATCAGACAGGCGGCTGACAGTGCGCAGGTGCCGAGGAAGATCCGCCATTTGTGTTCTGTGCCTCGCATATAAGGGTCTTCGAGGTTCTTATAGTTCCGCAGGTCATACGCAAGCTCGGCGCAGTCCTGGTAGCGTTCATCCGGGTTTGGTTTTGTACATTTTAAGATGATCTTTTCGAGACCCGACGAAAGACTTCTGTCCCAGTGGCGGATCGGATACATCTCATAGGGCTTTAAGTTTGGGTTATGCCCTGTGACCAGGTGATACATGGTCGCACCGAGGTTATAAATGTCCGTCCTTGCATCCGTCTGGCTTCTGCCGTACTGTTCCGGTGCGGCGTAGCCTTTTGTCCCGAGGCAGGTCGTATCGTCGCTCTGTCCCTCTTTATATACACGGGCGGTCCCGAAGTCGATCAGGATGATTGTCCCGTCAGGCTTCAGCATGATGTTGGAGGGCTTCGTGTCACGATATATGATCGGCGGGTTCTGCGAGTGCAGGTAAGTCAGCACCTCACACAGCTGCAGTGCCCAGTTAACGACCCGTTCTTCGGGCTGAGCCCCCTCTTCTTTCAGCTTTCTCGACAGCGTGATGCCTTCGATGTAGTCCATGACGATCAGGAGCGTTCCCTCTTCCTCGTCCTTGAAGATATCTACGATGCTGGGAAGATGCGGGTTGGAGAGCTGTTTTAAGATATTTGTTTCTGCGATCAGGTTCTGCTGCAGCAGTTCATGGTCTTTCCGTGCCGAGCGCCGGACTTCCTTGATGGCCCACTGTTTGTTGACCGCCTCGTTGATGACCAGGTAAACATTACTCATACCGCCTCGTCCGACCAGATGGAGGACCTTGTAGCGCCCTCCGACAACCTCTCCGATCTTAAGCATCCGGCGCCTCCGTTTCTCTGACAAGGATGACGGTGATATTATCCCGTTCCCTGCGTTCCTTGACGATACGGATGCAGTCTGCGGCGATCGTCTCCATTGTATCTTCGTCTGTCATGCGTTCCGGCGCAAGAAATGCGGCCAGCTCATCATTGTTCAGTTTGTGCCGGAACCCGTCGCTGCACAGCATATAGGTGGCTTCCGGGGCGATTACGCCTTCCACAAAGTCCGGCTCAACGCTGTCTCCGGCGCCGATGCACTGCAGAAGGACGTTCCGCCTCGGGTCCTTCAGTGCTTCTTCTTCGGTCATGCGCCCGGCATCGATCTCACGCCGGATAAAAGTCTGGTCTTTTGTCAGTTGTTTTGCTGTCTTTCCGATCTCATAGATGCGTGAATCCCCGACATTCATGGCGAAATACTGCCCTTCACACATCAGGAGCAGTGTGCAGGTCGTCCCGCACACATCCTCGTCAGATTCCGCCGTCATGGCGAGTTCCTTATTGACGGCCGTGACCAGTCTTGTCAGGTCCTGCCTGATCGCGCTTCCCCTGATCCCGCTCCTGAAAAAAACGGCAGGGAAGTCCTTTCGAAACCATGCGGCAAGACGTTCCGCCAGGATGCCGCTTGCGACCTCGCCGCGGGCAAGGCCGCCCATGCCGTCACAGACGGCTGCCATAAGGACCCGCCCGTTATCCGTCTCGCCTTCGAGGATCACGGCGGCATCCTGATTGACCTTCTTGACATTCCCGATATCGGTCATAGCCTTCGCAAGATATCTTCTCATGATTCGTCCTCCTCGTGGAAGTTGAATTCTTCGTCCGCCAGCGTGATCACATCCCCGTCATGCAGCGGTGTTGCGCGTCCCGGCTCAAGTTTTGCGTCGTTGATATAGGTCCCGTTTTTCGATGTCAGGTCGGTCAGGGTGAAGGCTCCGTCCGCATAATCGATCCGCGCGTGCCGGCGGCTGATCGCGGAATTTCCCCTGATGCGGCAATCGGTCTCCTTTGAGGATTTACCGATCACGAACGCATTCCGAGTAACCGGGATCGTCCGTCCGTCAAGTTTGCGCAGGATAGACGCCTTCGGGAGCTTCTCGCTGAGAAGCGACGTATCCGCTTCTTCATCGTCCTCGTCGTTCATGCGTGTGTCTTCTTCAGGCGCAGGTTTCTCTTCTTTCGCAGGAACAGGGCTTCCGAACCTTCCGACGCTTCCGAAACGGTCTTCCGGTTCCTTATCTTTATGACTGACCGGTATGTCTGCCTGCGGAGTTTCTTTTTCGGAGACTTCGTTTATAACCTGTTCCGCAGAATTTTTCCCACGCTCTTTTTCGCCCGGGACTGTTTCTTCCGTACGCGCTCTGCGTGTTTCCCGCGCATCTCTGTCGTCACTCATCTCTCTCGATACGGGTTCGTCGATGTCATAGGCGTCATCCTGTCCTCTTTTTGCCCTGCGGTTCTTTTTCTCTTTTTTGGGCTTCGGGGTTTTCTTTCTGCGCGGTTCTTCTTCGCCCTCGATGATATACTTCGGCTTTTTCTTCATGCGGAGCAGGATGATAATGGCCGCGATGATCATGATAACAGATGCGCCAAGGATACCAGCTTTTGCGAGCAGCGCCGTGTCAAGCTTTCGCTCAGCAGTCAGCCCGTTTATAGCGTTCTCAAGGTCCTGTTTTGCCGTATCCAGCCCTTCACCTGTGTCGAGTGCCTGACGTGCCCGCACAAATGCGTCTTTCAGCGCGTCGGCGCTCTCCTGCGTCATACCGGTTACATCGATACTCTCGGCCTGCAGGACGAGGCGGTTCAGTTCGTCATAGGCTGCGTCGTCACCGGAACCGGTGTTGCCGGAACCGTCGCCTTTCAGCGGAGCAAGAGCGTATTCGATGTCCGCCTTGTCGAGGGCTGCGGCAACGGAAGAGGCGGTCACCGCCGTAAGCCCGCCCTGTGTGGCGCCTGTTATGATCCCGGCTGCATTGCCGTCAGCATCAATGACCGGCAGTCCGGTCTTGAACGCGTCTCCTGCCCCGGTAAGACCCATATAAACGGCGCCGTTGTTATAGACCTCGGAAACCGTCACGGTCTTTTCGCCGTCCGGGTCAAGGATCGTCAGTGTATCGTTCGGTTTCGGGTCCTCAGACGCCAGCATAATGCCTCCGGCATTCCCGGCGCCTGTGAAGGCCATATAGGGGGTATCGCCCATTGACACCGGATACAGGCGTACGTAACGATCGCCGGTCAGAGTCCCCCAGCCGATATTGCCGCTTACGGATTCGTAGTCAGCAAGATCGATGCCGACGGCCGTGTAAGCTGCTGCCCGCTCCTGAAGAGCCGTCTGGTAGGCATTTCCCTCTTTGCTCCGGTCTTTGATCTGGGTGCCCGTCAGGATCACTTCTCCGCATACAAATCCCGGGCTTTCAGCCCACGGATCAAAGCTCCCGTCCTCGAAGAAATAGCCGAGGCTGACGGTTGTGATCCCGTTTGCTGTTACGGACGGTACGGGGTCTGTCACGGTGCTTTCAGCCGCTTTTTCGTGCAGGGCGGCTTCAAGATCAGATGTGCTTTCCGAATGGGCACTGCTTTCTGCTGTTTCGGACGCTTCGGGCACCGATTCCATGCTTTTTGTCTCCGGGTCTTCTGTCTGGATTTCCTGTTCTGTCTCGTCGATCATGACAATGGCCGGTTCTTCAATCAAGATCCCGTCCGGGCCCTCCAGCATGCCGGTGCTTTCTGTTGCAAATACAGGGATGGCGGATGTTGAAAAGAGTGCCATGGCCGTCGCACATGCTGTGAGTTTCTTCTTTATTTTAATATTCACAATTTCTTACCTCCTGTTGTATCCAGAATCTATATCTGATATGTCAGATAATTTCTTTGGTATGTTTCGCATATACGGAAACATGGCAAAAAGCTGCCTGCTGAACGTTTTTTGCCGCCTGCGGGGGATAAGGGTTTCTTCCCGTATATGCGGGAGATAGGAACTTGGAAATCTGACATATCAAAAGTAGATAACGTTTGAGAAAGAGGGGCTTTTTATGGAGTCAGACTGGAAATACAAACGGACGCCCCTGACAGAGGAAGAGGCGGCTTATCTCTACGATATCTGGGGCTGTGCCGTCAGGAAGAACACAGAGGACGTGCTTATCCGTCAGGGCACAAGCGACAGGAAGACCATGGCTCCCCTGCGGAGCCTTGTCGTCCTTGACGGGAAGGACGTGCCCTCAGCAAAGGGCCTTGCCGCCCTTTCCCGGGCATTCGACCGTTTCCCGGGGTGCGACCTCTACTTCTCCCCCAATACGTTCCGTGTCCCGAAAAAGGGCGTGAAGCCGAACGCCCGGGAGACCAGCCTCTTTGCCGTCTATGCCTGGGCTCTCGACATCGACTACAAGAAGGCCTACGAATCCCGGTATGACGCTGCCCTCTCCTCCTGGACACAACAGAAGGAAGCAGAGCTTGAGGCTATGAAACCCCAGACGCCCCTCTTCTACTACGATGGCGTGCTCCGTCCCCTCATGGAGGAGCTTGGCATCCCGGCGCCAAACTGGATCGAGTACGGGCACCAGCTCCGCCTTATCTATGTGCTGGCAGAACCCGTCTGCGCGGCCCGGAAGAGCGGGAGGAAGATGCTGGCTGCCATCAAGTGCATCATGCAGCGCTTCTCCGATATCCTGAACGACCATGATCCCTTTATCGGGGCTGAGCCGCAGAAGATCGCTTCCTGCTTCCGCGTCCCCGGGTCCGTCAACAAAAAAGACGGGGCCCGTGTGCGCGTAGCCCGCGTGAGCGGCAGGAAATGGACCGTGCAGGAGATCCTGGGGGAGTGGATGCCGGACTGCCCTGACTGGTATGAGGAGTGGAAGGCGAGAGGCCGGGCGAAGAAGCCGGCGAGCGTCTCCCGGATCCTTCCGGCTATGCTCCGGGGACGCCTTGAAGCCTTCAAGCGGATGCGCCTCATCGAGGGGATCTACCGGGAGCGTCTCACATTCCTTTACGGGAACACCCTGGCTCAGCTTGAACCGGGGCGGGACATCATGGAAGAGCTCCTTCTCTTCAACCAGGGCTTCCGTATTCCTCTCCCTGAGCGGGAGGTGAGGTCGAAGCTTCGGTGCTGCGGGCAGAAGATCTACAAATACACGGTCCGAAAGATCGCGGAGACGCTGAACCTGTCCGAGAAGGTTCTTGCCGCTTACGGCATCCGCGAGGCGGTGCGCCTTGCGGAAGGAGTGCCGATGCGGTCTGCGTCTGATGCTGTCGCCCGCATACGTGCCGAGCGAGCCGTAAAACTTGCGGAAGCGATCGAGGTGTGTGAGTACCTCCGGGAACAGGGTTTGAACCAGAAAGCTGTAGCGGAGAGGATGCGCGTTTCTGTCCGTACCGTCCAGCGTTATGAGAGAGCGGCGAAGGATAAAGCGGAGATCATGCGCATCCGGAAGATGATCCTGGAACGTACCGGATTGACGGCAAGAGAACGTGCGGAAAGAGCGCGGGTGAAAGCCGGCGGGATGTCTCGGAGGGAAAGCGCTTTGGAAGAGCCGGCCATGAGAGGGACAGTCCTGCGTGATGTAGAGACAGCCGTCCCGGCGGAGGGGATGAAGGAAGAGCCGGCCGGAAGAGACACAGAAACGCTGACGAGAAAGAGAGACAGGGGAAAACCGCCCGCCGGAAGGAAAACGCCAGGAGCGGCCGGCAGGCGTGCCTTCCAGGGAGGCGCGGAAGAAGGGACTCCCACCGAAGGATGGCAGACGGATCTACCCGATGCTGCAGCGCCTCCTCCTTACATAAGAAAAGTCGGAGAACGACCCGGCGGGACGTGTCCCGCCTGTCCTCTTCGCGCCGGCCTCCGGCCTGCCCGAAGAGGCAACTTCCATACGTTCATGGCTCATGTCGTGTCTGCCAAAGACCTGAGAAACACTTCTCCTGAGGGCGGAGAACAGTCCCAAAAATACGGGACGCGGCCTTAACAACGCCTTTTGCGGCGCCGCGGACGGTGCCGGAGGGCCTGTCTGGAACGACGGAGCGCTTTGTATGGGACGTTTCGACGGCGCACAGAAGGGATTTTGGAACCCGGGAGATACTGCCCGGCTTCTTGTGGTGCCTGAGAGTCTGTTTGTTCCTGCTGCGGGCATAGAAAAACCGGAGAGATGTCTCCTCTCCGGTTTTTTGGTATGCACCATATGGAAAATCCCCTGCCGCTGGTGATTTTCGGTCCGGCAGGATCACTTATGCCGGCTCAAGCCGTCTTCAATGATTGAGGGCATTGTTGCAAATCCTGACCCAATGATTACTGGTATAGCAAGGATAAATACGATGTAGCCGATCATGATTGGCGCCAGGAGCAGGCCCTTGACCGCGCTTTTGACGCCGCATTTCGGGGCATTATAAGCGGCGAGCACGATGAGCGCACCCAGCCACAGGACAAACTCTGCCACACTCGAGTAATGGGCGCCTATAGAACTGATGATGATCAGGATGATTCCCTGAACCAGCAGGTTGATCTCGTATGTCTCCTTGAATTTGTAATACGTGCGGTAGCAGATCACCCCGAGAGCAATTGCGAAGATCAGTGTAAACAATCCCATATGTTCGCCGAAAAATGTGATCAGTGCGTCCCGGATGCGGCCTGTGCCTTCGTGATTGGTCTGTGTGTTGACTGCTGCCAGAAAGATAGCTGATTTGCTCATATGTGCCTCCTCTTTTGGAAATGTTTTTTTTTCTTACCAAATCATAACAGAGTCCTTTCGTACTTTTGTAATATCTTTTTTTTCGCATTCCGCAGTTTTGCAACACGACAAAAGCCCGGCATCCAAAGATGCCGGGCTGTCAGCAGTCTATGTAAGTGCGATGCGCGATTACGATTCGGGGAATCGTGATCTTGAAGCCATTTTCTGCGTCTCTACCGATTTTTCTTCATCGTCGCAGCAGGGGTCTTCTTCCGGCTGCGGGGCCGGCCTTGGCGTTTTGTCGATCGGCTCGGCGTCCCCGATCCCGATGGCTTCCGAGACAAGTCCCAGGGAAGAGACGACGCCTGCAAGATCGGTCGGCATGTAGATCTTCGTTGCACGGCCGTCGGCGACATTTTTCAGCGCCTCAAGACCCTTCAGTTTGAGGACCGAAGCGTCTGCGTTCGCTGCTTTCAGGGCTTTCAGACCGTTCGCCTCCGCCTCGTAGACCAAAGCGATCGAACGGGCGCGGCCTTCCGCAAGAGCGATCTGCGCATCACGCTCCGCCTCGGCGGCAAGGATCTTCGCCTGTTTGTCGCCTTCCGCACGGGCAACAACGGATTCCCTATGGGCGGAAGCCTCCAGGATCGTCTGTCTCTTTTCGCGCTCGGCCTTCATCTGCTTTTCCATCGCGCTCTGGATTTCTGCCGGCGGAATGATGTTTTTCAGCTCAACACGGGTGACCTTGATGCCCCAGGCATCTGTTGCCACGTCGAGGATCTGCTGCATCTGCGCATTGATAGTATCGCGGCTGGTCAGCGTCTGGTCGAGCTCCATGCCGCCGATGATGTTTCGAAGGGTCGTGGCATTCAGGTTTTCAAGAGCGCTGATCGGGCGGTCGACGCCGTAGGTATAAAGCCTCGGGTCAAAGATCTTGAAGTAGACGACCGTGTCGATCTTCATCGTGACGTTGTCCTTCGTAATCACGGACGACGGCGCAAAGTCGCATACCTGCTCTTTGAGCGAGACCTTGTTGGCGATCCTCTGTACGACCGGAAGCTTCAGGTGCAGGCCGTGTTCCCAGGTCGTCTGGTAGCTGCCCAAGAACTCGACGATGTAGGCATATGCCTGCGGCACGATCTGGACACACCTGACGACCCCGGCGATGATAAGGATGAAAAGAAGCGTGAAGAATATAGTTGCGAACATGGTATTGTACCTCCTTTTTGGGATTGTGTTTATGATATGTCAGAAAAGAAATTTCGTATTGGTTTATAAAAAACCGCAACGCTTCCTGCGCCGCGGGTTTTCGTCGGCACAGAACGATCCCATTGGTGCCGCTTTTTTGACTGACGTTTCCATGATCGTTCTGTATGTTCCATATCCCAATCTGCGTAAAGGTTTTTCACGCATGCCTTCGGGCGGGTATACGAACCGTATTCGGGAACGGATGTGAGGCGCATATTGTGGCACCATGTCTTCCTTTTTCGTCCGTATTTTCCCCAGTGCTGTGACAGATTCGGGACCGGATCTTTCCTGAATGCGTACTGTGCCTGCGAGCGTTTGGATTTGAGGATATTTCGTTTTGCCAACGGGGTATTGTTTGGCTTGAATATAATGACAGGCATACGCGGGCTTACGTGCTGCACTTTTTCGAGGATAGCATTTTCGTAAATGCGCGGGTCGATGATGCGGGCGTTTTCGTCCATAAAACACTTGTTTCGGAAACGCCGCTCTCCGAATTCCCTTAAGAACCAATCACAGCCAAAATCGTAATACTAGAGACGCACCTCTGTCATTGTGTCGCTGCCCGAGAAGTTGACATCCCCCAGGATACGATCAGGATATTCTTTTGTCTTCATAGGAATCTGTTCCGGCCGTATACTGTAGAACTGTCGCGGATGGTCGGTAACGCAGTCGACGATCTTCTGCGCAACGAAATAGAGCATTGCGTCGAGGTTTTCGAATCGATGTGTGTATTCCCAGCGGGCGAGATCCTCATTCCAGCGACAGAAGAAGTATCGTTTTTCTGCAGTTTCTGTTACGTACATGTTGTCCCTCTTGTTTTTTATTACATGGCGCAGGATACTCGTGACTTCAGTCGTGAGATGAATGCGCCGCCTTCTCTCTTACGCTATGCTGTGTAAACGAGCCCTCGGTTATGCCTGATGATCCGGCATTCCCTGGCGGGGAATTCGGCCGTTCCAGAACCTACGGCGCGGAAGTATGTGCCCCTGTTGTGCTGGCCGCTCATGACATACCGGTCCCCGTAGTACAAAAACTCTGCTCCCGGCATCAGCCGCTTCGGGTTGTTGTAATAGCGGGTGCTCTTTTTGACGCGGAGCCTGGAGAGCTCCTGTCGGCTGAGATTAAGGTCGCTCAGAGCCTTTCCTTCCTGCTCGAATCTGGGCCTGCGGTTCTTGGCAACTGCCACTCCGTCCAGGTAATAGGTCCTTTCCCTTCGGCTGCGGATGAGTGCGCGGTCATGTCTTCTGTACTGCCTGACGGTAAACGTGTGGGCAGTATCCAGTATATCCGCCGGCGAGGCACCGACTGCTGCAATGCAGACCGCGTCAAGGTCGTGGTCCTTCCTGATGTCGTACAGTTCTCGCATGACAGCAGTCTCCATGCCTGTGCATGTGGTGAAGTTTGGCCCGAACTCAGCTTCCAGTGCGTCCGCGATCCGCGGGACCGCCTGGTTGAGGACAGACAGGGCGTTGTACTTCTTCTTCTCGCCGATTACGGTGAGGCTGAGCTCTTTCTTGTGCACCTTCTCGTGGCAGGACAGGCAGAGACCTACGATGTTCTCCGGCCTGTCAGAGCCGCCCTGTGACCTCGGTATGATATGGTGGTAATGCTCTATCGGGCTCCCGCAGCAGGCGCACCGTCCTTTCTGCAGGTTTCCGATGTAGTCATTCACCGACGCAAAGCCCTTAAGCCGCCCGTTCTGAAAGTCTACACCCCTGACGGTCCCGTCCTCCATGAGCATGAAGGCGAACTTATTAAGTTCCAGCGACCAGTTGTCGACAGGAAGGAACTTCCTGATCCGCCGGATCATGTTCACATGCGTCCGGATGAGCTGCGTTACGGTCGGGGTCGTCCATCCCTTCGGGCGTTTCCGGTTGTTGAACCGGGCCTCCGTATTGATGATGTCCTTCACTGTAACGGTACCTTTCCCGTATCCGGGGAGCTTCCGCTTAAGAAGGCCCTTCATGGTGGTGCCGAGCCTTTTCGCAAGCCTCTTACGAGCCAATCTCTCTCCTCTTCGTGACGCTTGCCGGTGCATGCGCCGCTTCGCCATGAGCTTTGGGACCTCCCGGTTCCGTGTCTCCACCTTGTCCTTGTAGACGACCACACCGTCCGCGGTCATGACCGCGTTCCCGATGTTTGTCCTTCCCGGGTCCGTGCCGCCGAAGAGCGGCTGGGTGACCCCGGGAGTTTCATACTTCAGCTGTATCGTAAAGGGTACGTGTTCGGCAATGCGTGCTTTGCCCCGCCGTAACAGCTTTAACACGTGCCCGCGTCTTTGTGTCGGCATCAGCGGTCTCCCGTCGGATGCCAGTATGTAAATGTACTCCTGCGGCATACCCTGATGCCTCCTTTCTTCTAAGTGCGGCAGTGCTTCACGGCCTGTAAAGCTCCACACTGCCTGACATGTCTCCTTAGGCTTGGTCCGGTTAACCAAGGTCCGGGACTAGGAAAGCATCCCGGAGTGGAACACCCGGATCGCGCCTCTGCTCAACCACGCATGGTCTCCATGACGGGCTCATGACAAGCCCGTGACTTCAGTCATGGGTGATTGACATATCTGCCGTATGATATCTCCTGCCTTCTTGAAACACTGTTCGAGCTCAAGTAAGGTCTTGTCTGTCTTTTTCCTGTTTAGCTTGACGGGAATCTTTTCTCCGTCCCGCAGGACGATATAGTTTCTTCCTTCTGTTTTTGCCAGCATATCCTTCTCCTTTTTGGATTCGTTTCCCGAAATGTTTCATCCCTTATCGCATTGATGCCAAAAAGCCGCCTGTGATCAGCAGCATCAGCCCCGGTACAAGGCAGCATATCGCGGCAACGGACATGAGAAAGCCTCCCCACCGGACGGTTTTCCCGTTGTCATCCGGGTCAATAAACTCCTCCGGGTCATTAGGATTGTACCGGATCTGTGTCTGCCATCCGATCTCACGATGCAGCTGGTCAGCAAGATCCGCTTCCCGCTTACCGCTTTCCGGCGTTATAAGCGTCTTTCCACCGTCCTCATCTTTGACTTTGAACGCTTCCTGGTAATACATCCCGCTCGGGGAGACGACCTGTACGGGAGTTCCGTCCGCTGTATTGAATTCAAAGACACGATGGTAAGAAATACTGCGCCTGTGCTTCCCGTTTGCGATCGTGTGTTCCTCCACCGGGCGCATCTCTGTTACGGTCGCCCATGCGGATGCTGTACAGCGCGCTTTTTCCCCGTTGATATGGTGGAACAGGTAAATTCTTCCGACGAGCAGAAGAATACCGGCGAGTGTGAATACACCACCGATCAAAAGTATTGTTACAGATGTATGCATATGGTTATTCCTCCTTCGCAATTTTGTCAGGTTGGCTTCGTATTACACGGGCAGACAAAAAACAAGAACCCCGCTGATGATGAACAGTCCTGTGATGCAGGTCAGGATCGCAAGCGCCAACAATTCGGCCTTTTCATCGGTGTCCGGGTCCCGGAACGTTTCCGGATGTTCCGGGTCATACAGGATGTGTACTGTCGTACCCGGTTTTGCGGATGCGTCTTTGTCTATCAGTTCCTTTGTGAAGCTGATGTGCGATACGGCGGATATTTTCTGCCCGTCTGCGGTCTCGTATTCGTACACCTTGCGGTATCGTATCCCGTCCTGTTTTTGCACGGGTCGGATCTCCGTGACGGTTCCCCATGTGGCGGCTGTACAGCGTGCGTTTCTGTCCCGCATCTGCATTGCGTTCCGGAACAGGACGATAAATCCGATCATGCCCATTAGGATCGCCATTGCGCTGAGGAAATATAAAGCTTGTCTTGGTCCGATCACAGACATATAAAACTCCTTTCGTTAACTGTCTTTTTTGGGTTCGTATGTGGCGTTAGAGTATTTCTTTGACGGATACCGGCGCTGTTCTGACCAGGGCGCACTTATACACACAAATTTCCTGCGTTGCTTCGTATATTCCCGTCCAGTTCTCATGGTGATGCCCGAAGATATGCAGCGGCGCATTTGTGCGTTCCAGGAATTCGCTGATAGCCCGGAAACCGGCATGCGGTGTATTCGTTGCCAGAAGATTCCAGGGAGATTCGTGCGAGACAAGGATGTCTGTATCCCCGACCCCGCTGAGTACAGCCTTCATCTCTTCTTCTGTCCGCATGGCGAAATTTCCGTCCTTGTATCTGGGCGCACCGCTTACGCCGCTGATCCGCACCCCGCGTACCGACACGGTCTTCCCGTCCAGGTTTGTGAGCCCCGGGATGCCTTCGTTTTGGTCCCAGCGGTCATGATTTCCCAGGGCATACAGGCAGGGTTTCCCTTTTGTATGCGGCAGGATAGAGAGGATATCGTCACGCATGATGTCGCCCAGAAAGAGGACGCAGTCGTATGTTGCCTCTTCTGCCGCGTCTTTAAGGCACTGCATATCTTCCCGGCTGCATGTGTGCAGATCGGCGATCACCAGCATACTGATCGGGGATATGGCTCGTATGGCAACGGGCTGTGTTCCCTGCGGAGCTTTTGCCGTGATTTCGTTTTTCTTCAGGGACCGCCGCAGACAATCGGCAATCGTAGTGAATATATCGGTAAGCATATGGTGTATTCCTCTCTTGACTTTGTTTTCTGTATATGATATGTCAGATTTTTCTTCTGCCAAGTTTTGTATATATTCGGAAAGAAGACGTCCGCAAAAAGAAAAAAAACCAGCACAAGCGTGCCGATTTTGATCTTAATTTCTTCTCCTTATACAAAGAGACCCGCCGGATTAACATCCGACGGGTCTTGTATGCGTGTTCCTTTTGGGGGTGATTACCACTCCCCGCCGTCCTCGTCCTCGACGACTGCATCGTCGCCACGGTAGGCCGTTCCAGCCTTTCTCTTCGGCGTGTAGACCACTGCCGGGAAACTGCCTTCGCAGCTATCGAGGGTTACAATCCCCAGGAAGCGGTTCATCTTGCAGGCGATGAATGTCTGCAGATCGAGCGCTGCCTTGAGCGGGGTGGCCGTCGGATCAGCCTTGAACCTTTCCACTACAACATTCGGGTAGTGGATCAGGATCTGGCGGATCCTGTCGAGTGCCTTCTCGACGCCCTTGACTGTCAGGTCGTAAGCATAGAGCTGTCCGCGGAAGAAGATCTCGTACTTGCCCGGGGCCTTTGCGCCGACGCGGATGTCGGCCGCATGCTCCTCATTGATCGCCTTCGCGGTGTCAACGAGATCCTTCATGTCCTCGATGACACGGGCGAGCTCGGGATCGGCCGTTGTGATGCCGGACTTGACCGGATCGCCGAGAGCTGCAGCGAGCACAGCCGCATCGACCTCGCCCTTAAGGGAATGGACGAGCATCGGATCGGCCGCAATGTCATCAAAGCCGATATTCTTCTCAGCCATGACGTTGGACTGTGCTGCCTGGCGGGCTTTCTTCTCGAATTCAGCGTCGATAGTTACAACGATGGGTCTGTTGTCAAACGTGTAAGTCATTTTTTTTCCTCCTATTATTCTCCACGTTTCATTTGGTTACACATCTGATATGTCTGGAAAAAAAATAAATGGTTTTTAATTGTAATACCAACTGAAATCGTAATACCATCCGTCTGGGTTAACGATGCCCATCTGTGCGCCATCGGCTGGTTCACCCGTATCCTTTGTGTTTTCGGATTCGATACGAACCGATTGGACGAAAGTATTATCATCAATCACTTTGTAGTTTGAAGTGTCTATCAGAAGATCATCAGGACTAAGACCTTCTATTTGCATCCAGAAACTGTTTGGGTCTATTTCTGTGATGCGCTCATTATGTCCCTGCATTTTGTTGTACAATTCGGCTGTGATGCCGCCGTGGACCACTTTCGTATCATAGGCTTCCTGTGTGAGCATTTCTGTGGCTTCTGTTAATTCTTGCCATTTGATGGCTTCCGGGCTAAAATGCAGATAACCAAAAAGTCCTATCCCACATATTATTACAACTGCTCCTGTGATTAATTCTGGGATTCCCGTGATTGGATTAGGGGAATACTCCGCAAACAGACCCTGCACATACAGGATCGCGCCTCCAAATACGATGATATAGCATACCAATAATCCAAATCCTGACATAATTTTCTTTCCTCACATCCCGATTTCTTTCATCCAGGGGATCGCAAAATGCATCTTTGCAACGATGCGCCCGTCTGCGTTTTCCGTTTCTCCGTTTGTGGCAGCCCGGATATAGGCTTCCATCTCCTTGGACGTCTCCGGACCGTAACCGATCGCATCGAGGATCTCCTGTGCGCCGTCTGTCCGAATTGCAAGAAGGGAATCCATATCAATCTCTTCACCACCGTCAAACGGCTGAACCTGCTTCTTTTTGCACAGCGGGAGATAACCTTCGGTCATTGACCCGATATTCCAGATCCGGTATTCCGGATAGCGTGCGTGCTTTACGATACGGAAACGGTTTCCGTCGCTCCAGACCTCGTCTTCGTGATTGAGCAGCTGTTCTTCCACATTGACAGAAAATGTCTGCTCGAACCAAAACAGAATCGTGGTTTTGGTCGTGCAGGCCGGGAAGAACCCCCATGCGTCTTCCAATCCTTCTGTCACCGAATCGAACCTGGCCTGGGTAAAGCCTGCCCAGAGATCTTTGACGCGTCCGAAATGCACATGTTCGTCAATAACCGTGCCGGGCTTTCCTGTTTCCCTGACATCGATCCATCTTTTGACAATCTTGCAGCCATAATCTTTTTCCCAGACGTCGAACTGATGCCTGGCTTCCTCAAGTGTGCCACAGGCGATATATGTCCATTCTTTACCGGCGTCATTCGGTCTTCCGTAGTGACTTACGAGTGTGATCGCCATCGGCCAATACAGTTTCATGTTTTTGTCCTCCTTATATACAAAGCTCATATTTTTCAGGTATCTTTTATGATGTGTCAGAGAACAAAAAAGATGGGATACAAAAAGACCGCAGGCTTAGCAGGTTTGTCAGCCGACGGTCTTAGGAAACAGACGTCAAGAGGTACCTGACCTCGAAATTCTGTCCTGTTTTTAGTTGTCTCCGTCCTTCCAGCAGTGCGGGCTTCCTTATCAGATTTCGTCGGTGCTATGGCTCTGACGAAGTATCCGTAGGTTATCAGGGGCAGTCTTTCTTCGAATAAAAATTCTTCTATAAACGGTTTTGGCGTAGCCGTTGACCAGCAGCGCAACGCTGTGCATAGATGGCGTATAATGCCCAGTCCCTCCTTGTTTGCGGTACAATTCACACCATTTTGTACCCATTTCTTTGATTCCAAGCGTTTCCGCAAACTCATTTCCGTCAAAGCCAATTATTTCAAACTGACTTGGGCAATATTTATCCAGGAATGAAATCGGCACACCCATTATCCCGTTACATGCGTTCCCGCAAAGTGCCTTATCTTCCCTGCCTTCTGTCTTGGCGTATCGGCAGGATGCGGCGTGAGGGCATTTATGCCAACAAGGTTCGTAATCACAGGGGATCCGCGATACCTTGTTCACGTTGATGGCATCGTAGTTGTCGTATTTTGGGTACATATCTTCATGTCCGTAATAGGTGTATCCCAAATCCAACGGGAGCATCTGGTGACGTTTTTCGTGATCAAGGTTCGTGAACCAGCACGTGTTGCCCAGTTTTGCATACCATCTGCCGTCGCGCTGGTATACTTTTTTCGGGTTACTTTTGGCGTATGCCTCTGTTGTGATATATTCCTTTGATCCGGAAGTGCATCCGAGCCAAACTTTATTCTCTTTCAGGAGCGGGAAAAATTCCTTATACGTGATGGCGTTCATATTCCCGAGAATTAGGAACTGCTTTCCGTATTCCATCAGCTGTGCAACATATTCACGGAACAGACTGAACGGCTCGTTCGTGACAACAATATCTGCCTGCTTCAGCAGTTCGATACTCATATCGCTGCGGAAATCGCCGGCTTCGTAAAACAAATCCCGTTTCACGGTTCTGGTCTTTTCCTTGCCATTCTCGTCTGTATACTTTTCCTTAACGGAAACATGAACAGGATTTCCGTTTTCATCACGAGCGATGTTTCCAATCAGACGCGCGGTTAACCTGTCCTTTTCTGCCGTCAGAAAATACTTTGCACCTGCCGCATCCAAATCCTTCTGCGTGCCGACAAGATATTTACTGGTGTCTGTGACACGAAGAACATACGCGGAATCCAGGATGTCCAATTCCGTTCCTCTGACTGGACCTGTGGCATATCCTGTTGCGATCAGTTCCTTCAGACCGAGCCTATTGAAATTCATCAGGAAATATTTAACGAAGTTGCTTTCGAACGGATCATCGCAGTTGCAATAAACTACCTTTCCCTTAAACTTGTCTGTGTAATGGTTAACCTCTGTCGCAATTTCCGGCAGAAGCGTGTAGAATTCGTCGTTTTTTGCGGTTTTTGCCATCTGCAGATTTTTGTTTGCCATATCGCAAGAAGTCCCTTCCAACAATATTCCGCCGTGTTTTTTTGTGCACGGCGTCTATATTGATATGTCAGAAAATTCTCTTCCTTTCGCCAATGCGGCGTTCACGGCAGACGTTCTGAAGAAACAGACTTTGCATAAGAAAAAGCGGCCCGAAAGCCGCCTTTTTTCTGTGTGTCAATACCTCTTAAAATAATCGGCCAGTCTTTGGGTGTTTTTCTGGCCCATGTTTTCGACTTTTGCTCTTAAGTCGTCGCTTGCTCCCCAAAGCAAGCTTAAGAGCGCCTTCTTTTTGCGATCAATACCGCAAGAGAGCTCCCAGTAGAGCTCAGATTCGATCCCCTGGCTCTGCGGCATCTCATCCACAGGTCTGGGCAACGGACGTCGCGGGTCGGCGCATACCATGTAAATATGCCATTCTCCCGTTTGATAGCCCTGTTTCGTTGTTTCGACAATACGGCCATGCATATGCTTCACGCGACCGGCTGCATATGCAAAATCTGCCGCGTATTCCGGCCCAATGGCCAGAATGACCTCCATTGGGAGATGATGTCGCCTTGCGGCAATCGCACAACGTCTCGCATAATCGCGAGACCTCTGAAAATACGTTTCATCGATCTCGATATCGTTCCTCCAAAGATTTTTAATTCCACCGTTCGCTTCGTGCACGACCACAGCCGTGTCGGTGCCCGAAACGCGGTAAATCTTGTCCTTGCGTGCTGTCCCGCTCTCGCGAGACGCTACTCTTACGAGCTCGATTTCTGTTTCGGGATCAAGTTCGATTTTGTTTGTTTCGATGTCTTTCATGATTTCCTTCAGTTTCATTTTTTGTTCTCCTCTCTCCCCATTTGTATGAATGGGGGCTGCTTTATTATTTGTTGTTTTTTTTCTCTGTTTGTCAGATATCTTTTATGATATGTCAGAGAACAAAAAAGATGGGATGTAACAGATTTCGCATAAGAAAAAGCGGCCAAACGGCCGCCTTTGTCTTTGTGTTCTTTCGCAGCTTATGCTGCTTTTTTCCCGTAGTCCTCCAGGATCGACTTGTAGAGGGACTGGAGTTTTTCGCTGTAGCAGACACAGCGGAAAGTCGTCATTGCTGTGTCGGACTCCAGATCGAACCTCTTCAAGGTATCGATCTTTTGCTGTTTCCAGACGATGCCGTAATCCTTAGTCATACGGCGATAAATATACGTCTGGATATGGACAGGCATCTTACCGTTTTCCTTTGACTTTGCCTCAAGAAGTCTGTGCATCTCTGTTGCCCACTTCGACTGTGTCTCGTTCAGGGGCGGAAGCTGGGCGGCATTCTTCTTGTAATACCGCTTGTTGTCCTCTTCCGTTCCTCCTGCAACATCGGGCTGGGCCTGGATCGCCTTTTCGACGGTCTCCTGCGCGAGAGACAGAGCCGCCTGAAGCTCCGGGAGTGCCTTCGCAAGCGCACCGTAGCTTTCGAGGGCTTTCTGCATCTCTCCGCTCGTCGCCAGCTTTTCCGCCATAGTCACCGCACCACGGAAGTTTCCGTCACAGCGTGACACCGCCCAGAGGAGTCCCGAAAGGGTGAAGTACATCTTATCTTTGTAGACGATGTAGTCTTTGCCTTCGGTCAGGCCGTCCTGCTTTTTGTATTTTTCAAGCGTCCACTTGAACGCCTCTACCGGGACTTCCAGTGCCTGTGCGATCTTTTCAGCCGAGATATAGGAGACGCGGTCTTTGTTGTTCATGCTCATTGTGGTTTTCCTCCATAAAGATGAATGATTTTGCATTTTTTTTGTGATACGAGATTTGCCGTTCTTGCCGCTTACGCCGCGTACCGAACGAAGACATCCAGTGTTTTGGCTGTATTGCCTCCGGTCATTTCAGCGAACTTCCCGTCCAGGTACTCCCGGATGTCGGACGTGCTGTACTTGTTCGTATAGGCGACTCTTGTGTCCTGCCGGTACGACATTCTGCAGAACAGCGTGTCGGAAAGAGCAAGCCCTGGTGCGATGACTGTCCAGTCATATCCGCCGAATACAACGGTCTCGCCGGGATCCAGCGGTTCCTCCGTGCGGAAGCGCATCACCGGGCGCACATAAGTGAGGGGGTTGTTGATCGAGATCCCTGAGGCGTACACATTGCCCCAGAGGTCTACGCACTTAACATCGTACTGCGTAAGGCCCGGTGTTTTCAGCCACCACCATTTGCCGTCGACCGGCTTGATGTACTTCTGCCCTGCGCGGAACTCTTCCGCTGTCAGCAGGGTGAATTCTTCAACCGTGATCCGGCTAAGATACCCCGTTTTGCGGATATTGTTCTCTGCCGAAACGATCTCGGCGTTTTCCAGCGCTTTTGCGAGTTTTTCGCAGAGTTCCCGTTCATGACGGTCTGCGTTGCCTTCCGCGTCAAGTGCGATCTTGTTCAGCGTTTTGATGAAACGCTGGCAGTCGTCTTCAGGGATGTTGATCATGATTCTCATTTTCTTTCTCCTTTTTCTTATATCGGGGCGGCGTCTGCCGCCCGTTCGTGGTCATATTGTTGAAAGCTGTCAGGTAAGGTCTTTCCTGACACATACCCCGGCCTCATAGCGTGAATGCGATGCCTGGTATCCGTCCGGGCCGTCCCAGAGCTGCAGCCAGAAACCGTTCCCGTCATAAAAATTCTTTTCAGAAACAACGACCCTTCAGGGTCGCCTCATCAACGCGCAGCGTTGCAGCTTTTCATCCCCGTTGCTGAATGTATGCGTCTACGGTCTCTTTCGATGCATTGCCGACGGAGCAGGCAAAATATCCTCCTGACCACAGGACACGTTTGCTCCAAAAGTGCTTCCTCATATAACCCGGATAGTGCTTCCAAAGGCTGTACGTAGTTACCTGTTTTAAGTCGTGTGCGATTGTACTGATGCTGAGTATCGGCGGATATTCAAGGAGCAGGTGGATATGGTCAGTATCACCTTCCATCCGGAATACCGATATACCTGTTGCAATGCATCTCCTGTAGATTTCGTGCTTAATCCTGTCCCATATCCACTTCTCCGGCAGCTTCTCCCTGAACTTCGTCACAAAAATCATGTGCGCATACAGGAGCGTCTTGCTGTGCCTCCTTTTGCGGTGCTCATCCTGCGGCATATATCCAGCCTCCGGCATGACGGACCAGGGTGATGCTGTTGACGGACGGGCTGCAGCTTCCAAGTGCCACTGCCTTCCCGTTGTTCTTCATACCC
>ODAI010253165.1_pt1 | contig 38967 bp, 36 predicted proteins | sample 1539321 | NCBI WGS metagenome assembly ODAI01 (sample SAMN02144231, study PRJEB22623) | gut metagenome | biome: sheep rumen | host: Ovis aries | place: New Zealand
CCGTTACACTGTGCTCGAGCTGCTCCAGCGGAGACGTCACGTTCCGCGCAGCCCATCGATAAAACAGCAGAACAAAGCCGCTGCCAAGCAACACGATCGTCAGGATCATGGTTGTCGCATTCTGCAGCAGTTCGCCGTGAATCGAGGCGACGTCCACATCCACACAAAGCGCCGCAATTTTATTTCCGTAGGAATCATACAGAGGGAGAAGACCGGTATAGTCATCGCCCCACTCGCTGACTTCCTCAAAGAACGACAGTCTGCCCGAATCGTAGGCTTTCAAATACTTTTCCGCGGTTTCCGGAGAATAGGAGTCGCCGGTCAGCATGTTCAGATAGACCAGCTCGTCAGGACTGGTCTCGTATTCCTCCTGACTCACGCCGGCTATGATATTCTTCATGTTATCTGTCGGCTCAGTATTAAGCGGCTCGATCACATAAATGAAGTGGATGTCAATTCTGTCGCGCATACTGTCAAGCAGATTCTGCAGCGCATCAAACTTTTCTGAGGTTTGTCCTGTCCGGATGCACTCGGCCAGATCATCCGTATCAATCGCACCGGCCGCATAATGCAATATATTCTCGATATATACCTCGTAGCGATCATAGAGAATCGCTCTGTAGCGGATGTACTGTACAGTACTCAACAAAATACACAGCAGAATGACAAAACTGATCGTACCGATGAGTACACTCCGTTTGAGAGGTTTTTTATATTGTTTCATCTCGATGCCTCTCTGTTCGGCTGACTATATATACGCTCTTAATAACCGAATGGTTTACTCGCTGTCGCTGCCCAGCAATTGCAGCTCGGCGGCATGCGCCTTCATGCCTTCCATGCAGATCTCGGCCACTTCCTTCAGATCCATGCCCAGCATGGCACAGCCGTTTATTATCAGCTCCCGGTTGCATTTCGCGGCAAATTTTTTGTCTTTAAACTTTTTCATAAAGCTTTTGACCTCGAGATCCTGTATGCCCTTTGGCCGCATTCGGGCACAGGCCTGGATAATACCGGTCAATTCGTCGACGGTAAAGAGACTTTTTTCCATATTGCTGATCGGCTTGACATCGTTGCGGAGTCCATAGCCGTGGGACAGGATCGCGCGGATATCTTCCTCTTCCACACCGGCAGCGCGGAGCGGCTCGGCGGTGTGATTCAGATGCTCCTCCGGGGATTTCTCATAATCGTAGTCATGCAGCATGCCGACGGCCTGCCAGTGCTCTTCGTTTTCGCCGAAATGCCTGGCCATGGCGCCCATGGCGTAGCAGACATTCAACTCGTGGAGAAGAAGATGATCCTCCGTTACCATTGTCGCGTTTATTTCTTTTGCTCTGTTCAGTGTCAGCATATATATCCCCTGCTATCCTTTTCAACGGATTATCCGGTGCAGAAACTGTGTGCATCCAGCGATATCTGTATTGTTTTTCAGTTCTCGTTTACAATGGCTGCTTTGAAGCCCAATCACGATTGTATAGTATTATACCACGGCATGTTATGAATTACCATCACCGGATGAGATTATTTATTAAAAAATCTGTTTTTTTCACGACAAGGGCAGTACGCATCTGCCGCGTAAAGCACATTACTCCCCGTCCGCCGTTATCGGCAGCAGAGAGCTTCCGTAAACGGACCAGAAATAATCTGTTCGGTAAGCGGAAAGCGACGCGGCCGGAACATACAGCTTTGCCTCGCAGTCTTCCAGCAGTCCCTGCCCCACCCGGCAGCTCGAGGGGACGTCGTTTGTAAAGACGATCCGTTCCAGCGAATTGCAGCCGGAAACAGCCCCGTCGGAAACCGTTCGGATATTCGGCTGAACCGTCAGCTCACGTAAATGCGCTGCGGACGAAAAAGCGCCGCGTGTGATCGACAGTACGGCTTCCCCATCATGGGTGCTGGGAATAACAAGCTTTTCGCGTTCAAGGCCTTCCTCTGTCAGACCGATAACCGCGCTGCCGTCATAGAGAAAACAGGCGGCATCACTGTCATCTCCCCGCAAGGCTGGGAGATGTGCCAGTGTCGGCATTTGCGGCAGTTCGATATGCACAGGACTCGGATCACCGAGCTTTGCTTTGATGGCGCCGATCAACTGTCGGGTGTATACGGTTTTCCCGGATGTGTTCAGATGGAAGTTGGTATCGTAAAACCACGCGGGATCCATCACACTGTCATTGGGATCGCCGATGATCGGCACTTCCAAAGCAGTATACAGCGCATTGCAGAAGTCATCCGGCACAGCCTCGCCGGTTACAGCGAGGGCATTCATCGGGCAGAAGGCATACCAGACGGCAGCTCCCTTTTCGCGGGCTGCGGAGGCATAGCTGTTCAGCCGCGTCAAAAACGTCTCGTCCGGCAGAGACGTATCAAATACGATCGGCGTACTCGCATCAAATCCCTCCGGCATTTCATTTTGCACGCAAGGCACGCCTATATCGCCGTGTTCGTTGAAAGAAGCGCGGCGATAAACGCCTGTTGGTTCAGGCCTGCTCGCCGACAGGATATAGTCAAGCTTTCCAGCAGCGAAGCTTGGAAAAGCGCCCAGCAGCTTGCCCAATTTGCCGCGCGGGAGATCAGCGAGCAGCCCGGACGCACCATCAAGCCCCTGCCACATGACCGAGGGGTCAAAGCTGTCGGTTAGAGTCTGGGCGTTCTGTTCGGGAATAACGATGACGATATCGCCATTTCGCAGATGGCTTTCCGATAAATCCAGCATCACAGTGGTGCCGATGGCGGCATACATACCGAAATTCACCACATGAAAGCCTTTCAGTTCTCTCTCCATCAGCGTACTGTCAACGCCAAAGGCCACAGCACTGCCTCCGAGCAGAATGATCCGCGGCGACGGGGTTTCCTCCAACAGCCGTACCTTGCAGGAGAGCTCGCCCATAAATGTGTCAGAATAGACCGGCGGCAATACTAAGCCGCTGACCGTCAGTACAGCAGGGACAAGGAGCAGTATTAACGTGATCAAAAGACGTTTTAGCTTCGTTTTCATAGTCAGAATTGAAAATAGATAAAGGCATTATTCCCTCCCCCGGCTAAAAGCGCAAGCCAAGCTGTTGCGAGGGCGGTCAGCATCAAAAATACTGTCAGATGTGCTGGCTTGTGTATTCTTTCAAGCAGCCAAAGGCACAAAACAGCGAGCACCGTGCGCGGTGCATACGCCGGCAATGAAAGCGCTGCCCAGCCCAGCGGCATTCTTTCGAGGAGCGCAGCAGCTGTGTGGAGATCGTCAGCGCGGAAGAAGATCCAGGCAAAGGAGACAAGTGAAAATGTGATCACGTGGGAGAGGGCTTTATTCTGTTCCCTGTTTCGGAAAAGCAGCGTTTCAGCACAGAGAAACAGACCGTGCAGCGCACCCCACAGCACAAAATGCCAGGCCGCTCCGTGCCAGAGACCGGACAGCAGGAATACGATCATGATGTTTGCCAGCATGCGAGCCGTCCCGTTTCGACTGCCGCCCAGGGGTATATACACATAGTCTCTAAACCAACTTGTCAGACTCATGTGCCACTTGTGCCAGAAATCGCGGATAGATACCGCCGTATACGGCCTGTCAAAATTCTCTGCAAGGTCGATACCGAGCAATTTTGCGCTGCCGCGGGCGATGTCCGTATAACCGGAAAAATCGCAGTAGATCTGAAAGCCGAACAGTACGGCGGCGACAATGACTTCTGCGCCGGCAACACTCTCCGGTGCGGCAAAGACGGCGTCGACGATCGGCGCGAGATAGTCGGCGATCACGATTTTTTTGAAGTAACCGCGCAGTAACAGCCAGGCGCCGTCAGACAGAATCTGACGGGAGAGCGCTCGTTCCGCCCTGAGCTGTGGCAGCAGGCGCTCCGGCCGCTCGATCGGCCCGGCTACCAACTGAGGGAAGAAGGCGATAAACAGTGCATAATAGCCGAAATGCGCTTCCGGTTCAACCGCGCCCCGATACACATCAATCACATAAGAGAGTGTTTGAAAGGTGTAAAAGGAGATACCGACGGGCAACAGAATCTGCATGGATAGCCGCAGACCCACGAGGGAAGCGAAAAACCCGGTATACTTAAATCCAAACAGACAGCCGAGCGATACAGTCAGGGCCAGACCCAGCCAGAGGTGTCTCCCGGCTGCGGTCCGGGAACGGTGAAGCTGTGAGGCACAGATCCAGGAAGCGACTGTTGTCAATATCAGCAGAAGTCCGGCGTAAATATCCCACTGGAAATAAAAGAGCCAACTCGCTGCAAGCAGCAGCGCCCAGCGCAGACGATGCGGCAGCAGCCAATGCAGAACAAAGACAACAGGGAAAAATACAAGGAAGGATAATGAGGTAAAGTTCACGCACTCTCCCCCTCTCGCCACAGCGCGACAGCGCAAAGGAGCAGTACCGGCGTCAACAGATCCTGCAGCGACAGGCCGTCCATCAGACCGAGAAGTATGCCGAGCGCAGCGCATAAAGCGGACAACACGGCAAAAAGAAAGTGTTTTTTATGGAAAAAAGCGAAAGCCACTGCCGCCGCAAACAGCAGCCACAGAAGAGTGCTACTCATGTTCACGCTCCTTTTCCATTTGCTCGCGCAGTTCTACGATCACGCGCTCTGTACGGAGACGGACACCCTCAGTGGAGAGATGGTTGTCCGTGCCGGAAAGGTATATTCCGGAAATCAGCGAGTCTCTGAGATCAGAAATGATGGGAACTTCAATATTTGTACGAAAATAGGCATCCAGTTCTTCGATACTCTGCTCGGTACTGTCTTTTGATACAGCAAGGCGGTTGCGGGGTGAGTAAGTCATATAGACGCGGATTCCCTGATCGGTAAAGCGCGACAGTTCGGCATTGAAGGGGTCGATATAGAGCTCCTTCCGATAGAATTCCGGCGTATAGGGGACCTCAAGCGCATATAATGGTTCTTCGCTTTCAGAGTTGGGGCGGTAGAGGATGTAATCCCCGTATTCATTGTAGCTGGGTGTCGCGCTCGGGTTTCCGTCCTCGTCATAATCGGCGGGAGAAAGGGCATAGCTCCGCTCCTCCATCCCGATCCGAGTCGACAAATACGCCCCCAAAGAGGAGAATACCAGGCTATACTCCCGCAGATCAAGCTTCGAGAGCATATCATAATTTGCCTCCATCAGGTTGAAAAAAGGCGCGTCCAAAGCATTCGTTGTGCAAAACTGGCGTTTGGCCGCATCCAGCTCGGGAGAGAGCAGCAGAATATCGCCGGCCTGCATGCATTCGCGGATCAGCTCCATCTGAGGCAGCGCATTGGTATATGCGAAAACCCCCATGTTCACCACCGCATAGTCAGAAAAGGCAGCATCGATCAAAGCGCTGTCATAGCCGAAGCGGGCGGATGAGCCGGAAAACAAAATGATTTTCTGCCTGTCACGGAGATTCAGCAGGCGATCATATTTGTCTGCAAAAACTGCATAATAGCTGCCGCTGTAGACGGGCGCGGTCGCGGCGTTCAGATGCAGCGTTTCCATCGCAGCACAGCCGTCAAAGCTGTAATCACTGATACTGCGGATACTGTCGAAAAGATAGAGCGTGCGCAGCTGCGCCCCCTCGAAAGCTCCCGGTTCGACGGTACGGATGCTCTGAGGGAAAATCACGGTGTCCGCTCTGCAGCGAGCAAAGGCGCCGGATGCGATCGTGTGTACCGCTTCCCCACCGATCTCCGCTGGAATAACGATCCTGCTCTCGTCGCCGTGATACCCGGTAATGGCTCCTTTTTCATAGGAAAACAGAGCTGCATCCGACCATTTTGCCCACTGAGCATAAAGACAAAGCCCGGGCCGGTAATCGACACGACTTCCAAGTCCGATGCTCTCTCCGCTTCCGTCCGGGCGTGTATTCCAGGCATAGAGCGTATACCCATTGCGGCTGAAAATCGCCATTTCTGTGTTTAGTCTTGCATGCGCAGCGGTGACAGGCTGTTCCACCGATTCCCGGTCGGAAACATAGGTGATGACGACGTCGCTCTTCCTGACGGCGACGCGCACAGACTTGGTATAGCGGATGTTTTGAAGCGTCAGGATCAGGCCGTCCGCTGTGCGCTCGAGCGTATAGTCACCGTAGTCTGTGCCTGTTACGGTATAGCCTTCCGCCTCGGACAGCCGCACGCAAATGCTGCTGCCCCGTTCAACTGAGAAGACACAGCTATCAGCTGTGAACCCCTCCCCTTCTTCGATCACAATATGACAGAGCTCATCTTTGTCCTCTGCCATACGGTTTGCACAGCCGCAAAGAAGCACGAGGGACAGCACAACAACAAGGATTCGATTGTACATATGCTCCCCCTCACTTTCGATCGTATTATACACGTTTGCCCTCCTCCGGTAAAGGAGGAGGGCATATTAAATCGATTTTTGCGTGTTTTCGCGTGGTCTTGCCGATTAATCCTTCGTGATATCGAAGAATGCGCTGATCATGCTGGCAATCACGGCCAGCACGCAGCAGGCGATGGCCACAATGCAGCTTGTGGTGTCGGCCATATTGGCAGCGCTGTTTTCAAAAGTGAACACCGCGGCGAGATTGTTGACGCGGGCGTTGAGCAGCAGCACCATGGCGACGACGGCCAGAACGACTGCGCAGACAGGAAGAATATCTGCCCAGAGCGGGTTCCCCTTCATACCGACAACAAAACGAAGGACAGTCACGACAACAACGGCGATCAGGCAGCCGACCACCGCCGTGTCAACGCCCATCTTGGCATAATAATCTGTACCGGTGTTGACCAGATAGGCAATCAGGCCGATCAGTGCCAGAACCGCGGAGGCGCAGGTCAGAAATGCGCCAAAAGATAACTTTTTAGCCATGGTCTTCTCCTTCCTGAATCAGTTCTTTTCTTTACGGGACTTGACATACATCACAGCGCAGCAGAGAGACAACAGTGCAAAGACGATTTCGGCACCGGTCAGTGCGTTGTCATACCAGGTACGGACGCTCTCGATGCGGGTGCTGGCGGAATATCCGTCCATGGCGTTGGAGTTCGCAAGCGCATAGGCCTGCCAGGTCATCGCCTGTTTGAGAGCGGCAGTCAGCTCCGGATCGTCCTTTACATTGTCCACCGTCCAGCCGGCATAGTAACCGGAGACAGCTTCCATCGTGCTCTCACCCGTGTTGCAGCTCATTGTGACGCCGTTGAGGACGGCCTCTTTCAGCGAAACATAGCTCGGATCCATGATGAAGTCTTCGCTCATCAGACCGACGAAGCCCCACTCGCCGCGGACAATATTCTTGAGCAGCGTGGGATGGGCGTTATCGGTATATACGCCGACACGGTTGTAAGCGGTCATGGCGCCGAGCGCATGGGCATCTTCAAAGCAGGACTGCATGGCGCGCAGCTCGCCCTCGCGGGCTTTCTGTTCGGTCATGAAGGTGGCGACGCCGGTGCGGTTGGCCTCGGAATCGTTGAAAGCAACATGCTTGGGCGCGGTGATCAGACCGTAAGCCTGGGCACCCTTGACCGTGGCAGCGCCCTGGAAAGCGGAGAGGACAGGATCCTCAGAGTAATAGTCGTGGTTGCGGGCATTGTAGGGAGTGCGGTGGATGTTCACGCCGATGCCCCACCAGATCGCAAGGTTGGACCACAGTGAGAAGTTGCCCATAACCTTACCGTATTCCTCGGCCAGCTCCTTGTTGAAGGTCTGAGCGATCGTACCTTCGAGAGGCATAACGCCGGCGCGGTAGCCGCCGTTTACATCGTCAGCATCAATGGCACAGGGGTCGCCGGAGCTCTTGTCGGTGTTGGCATACTGGCTGAGCGGGTAGGAATAGACGCCGTTGGGGCCGTCGTTCTGGATGGCTTCGGGTGACATGATGGACTCGATGATCTTGGTGGAGGTGCCGCCAAAGCCCGTGCGGATCATGGCGTCCTCAAGCTTGAGCTGATCCATCAGCAGACTCCAGCGCTCGTCCTCGAGATCGGAGACACCCTTAAGGTCGGCAAGGGTCAGGCCGTTCTTCGCACCGAAGACGACGTTGGAACCGGTGTGCTGGAGCTCGTAGTTGTCGTTATACATGATCTTGATCATGTCGTCGCTCGCGGTCAGGTTGCTGTAGGTCTTGGGGAAGGTGCCCTCCCAGTCAGAGCGGGAGAGATAGGTGGCCGTGCCGGGCAGCCAGTAGTTGACGTCGATATCCTCAAGCTGGTTCTGCACGGCGGTGCCGTTCTTACTGCGGGCAAAACTGCTGTCGTCGAGAGCCGTGAGCTCCCAGGTCTTGACGTTGGCTTCGTTGCCGTTTTCGGTCATGCCGTCCTCAGTGGTCTTGCCCTGGGCGGCAAGGACATTGTTGATGGCCTCGTGTGCACCATTGCCCACAGAGAAGTAATAGGTGCCGGCGTCAAGGATATAGTTGCCCTTGCTGCCCGCCAGGTTGTCAGCCGTGGAATCCCAGCTGGCCATGTACTGGAGATCGGCGTTGATGGTCACAGTCTCGGAAGCACCGGGCTGCAGAATGCCGGTCTTTGCATAGTCGAGCAGCTGGATGCCGGCCTTCTCCACGCCGTGGGCGATGTCATAATCGGTGTAAGGCACCGAGACGTAGAGCTGCACGGCGTCCTTGCCGGGCACACTGCCGGTATTGGTCACCGTGACCTTGGCGGTTGCGGTGCCGGCAGCGAGATCCACGTCCACGCTCTCAAGCTTCTGCTCGAAGCTGGTGTAGGACAGACCGTAGCCGAAGGGATAGGTCACTTCATTGGCGTAGTTCCAGGCACCGTTGATGCTGCCGACCGTGGAATCGGCCTTGCCCTGGCCGAGAACCGTATCGGCATAGCGGGTCTCGTAGTAGAGATAGCCGACGTAAATACCCTCGGCCTCAACAATGGCGGAGTTGATATTCTTGTCGGGCTGGGCGTTGCTCCACCAAAGGAAGCCATAGTTCTGGGCTGCTGGAGACAGCGCGTTCGAAACAGCATAGGTATCGGACAGGTGGCCGGAAGGGTTCACGGTGCCGTCGAGAATGTCACACACACCGTAGAAGCCATAGCCGCCGGGCAAACCGATCTGGAGGATGGCGTCGATGCCTTCGTTGTCCTCAAGCTCCTGAATCTCCATAGCGCTCGCGTTGTTGAGGAGAACAATGACCTTGCCGCCGTTGGTGCCCTTGGCCTCAACAGCTGCGGCGATCAGGTCGCGCTCGTCATCGGACAGACCGAGCGGATCGGTCTGGTTGAGCTTCTGAGAGGGATCGACACCGGCTTGGCCGGGCGTATAGTTGGCGTTCTCGGAAGCAGCGCGGGCGATGGTGACGATCATCACATTGTAGTCGTCCATCGTGCTCTCCCACCCGTCATTTACGCCGCTCAGTGCCTCAGGTGAAGGCTCCTTCGAGGTGAAGAAGCTGCCGTCGGAGTTTGCAGGGGCGGTGATCGTCTCGTAGGTGGAGGTGCCGAACCAGCTCGCGACCTCGGTGGAGTAGCTGGCCTTCAGAGCCTCATACATGTCGGCCAAAGCCGTATTGTAGCTAAAGCCCCTCGCTTTCAGCGCCTGTACGAAATCCACCGTGTCTGCATCGGTGCCAATATTGGGCGTCAGGCTCGACCCCATGATGCCGCCGACGCACGGATGATAGCTGGAAAATCCAAGCAGGGAGATTTTTCCCTTCTCCTCGGCAGAGAGAGGAAGCGCGCCGTTGTTTTTCAGAAGGACGCTGCCCTCTTCGCTGGTGCGTTCCGCCACATCGGCAATGGCCGTGACCAGCTCTTTCGTGCTGGCATAATCGGACTTATAGCCATAGGCGGTGCTTGGATCGGCTTCATCGCTGACAACGCGGATGCTGGTAGTTCCGAGGAATTTGTCGATGTCAGTGCGGAAGCCGTTTACGATGAGTGAGCCGGTCAAAGCCAGAGCGGTAAAACCGGCAGTCAGAGCGGTCAGACCACGCCAGAGGCGCTGCTTGGCCCGACTTTTGGACTTGCTGTTGCTCATAATCTCCTCCTGTTTTTATTTTATTTTTTTGAGTATATGGGTATTATCTTACATCGCTCAGCACTTGGGAATAAGAAAAATTCGTATCCAGTGTCCCAAAAAATCGTACACTATATTGCGAATCCCGTTTCGCTTGTGTATAATACTGTCATACACGAACAAGGCGGTGTTTGCCGTGAGAATAGAAACTTTGCAATACATGCTGACTGTTGCGGAAACGGGCTCGATCACAAAAGCAGCAGAGATCATCAACATGCAGAAAACTTCGCTTTCCTCTGCAATATTGGCCGCAGAAAAGGAACTCGGGTTTCCTGTTTTCATCCGTAGTGCCAGTGGAGTCAAGTTGACCGAAAAAGGTGAGCAGGCTTTACAAATAGCATCTGAGATCGTCGAGCAATACAAAAATCTTCTGGATATCGGTGTCAAAGACCGTTTACCGCTGTCTATATATGTCAATTATTCGATCAGTGAGCTGTTTTTTTCCGAAATTAGCAGTAAACTGTATATGCGGCTTCCAAATCTCCAGTTTCGCAGTTATAAAATGCGTCCGGAAATCTATTTGTCGAGTCATAAAGGCAAGAACAGTCCCCGCGAAATTGCGATTGACTGCTATCTCAAAACTGACATCGCAGAAGCAGCACAATTAGCGGAAAAAAACGGATATACATTGGAGACGCTCTCCAATTTCCAGCTTATGGCTTATATCAACCGCAAAAATCCGCTCTCTAAGCGCGATTATATTACGGTTGAGATGCTGCAGGGCCAGGATTACTTTTTCGGCGTGGATCCGCCAGCCCCCGCTGTCAAGAGAACTCGGCCGTTTGATAAAAACTATAAGGTCATGGACGGCGGCGACTTCATACAGCTTCTGCAGATCGTCAATTCATCGGATGTGATCGGCATTTTCCCAGAATATAAAAATCTCCCCTTCAGTCCGCTCTTTAATGATTATACCGAGGTAGTCCCTGTGCCGCTTACCGGAAATATCGAGTCGGAGACATCCTTCGTTGAGTGCCTGATCGTTCCCAAACACGCCTCATTTTCTTCCGACGAGCGAATGCTTTTACAGCTGATTCGAGAGCTCATCCATGACTGAGCAACTACGGGTAGTTCATTCTTGTATATCTAAGGCAACACCGCACAATACGCCTGCGGCATCTTCCGGAAAAACCGCGACCTGATTTCGTCACTTTTTGTTGCCATACACAATACGACTCGCTTTGCTCGCATGCATAAGTTCGCTTAGCCAAATCAAAGATTTGGAAGCTCACTTAAGTATTCCTGCGAAAAAGTGCCATCATCAGAACTCGGTTTTTCTCGGAATCTGCTCTTGCCGCATTATGCGGTATTGCCCTAAAAGAAGTCAAGACCATCGGCTAAGCCGGTGGTCTTGACTGTGTTAAATATTTTTTAATTGTCCGCCATGCTCGTGTTGCCCTTGAATTCCAGACATAGCATGGTCAGATCGTCAAACTGAGCAGCATCGAGAACAAAGCCGTCCACAGCCTTGCGCACATTGCGCAGCACCTGTTCCGGTGCCGCGGAGGGGTCTTGATTCAACGCTGCGAGCATCCGGTCTGTGCCGAAAAGCTCGTTTTTGGCATTGGTCGCCTCCGGTACACCGTCTGTGTACAGAAAAAGCTTCGAGCCCTTGCTGAGCGTCAGCTCATACTCTTTATAGCGCACGCCGTCCATCGCGCCGATCACAAGCCCGTGCTTATCCTTGATGAGCTCGAACTGCCCATTCGCATGTCTCAGCACAGGGTATTCGTGTCCGGCGTTGGCCGCTGTGATTTTTCCGGTCTCGGTATCCAGCACGCCGAACCAAACGGTGACGAACATCTCTTCGTGGTTGTTGGCGCAGATCTGCTTATTAACTGCCTGCAGAACCTGCGCGGGGCTGAAGCCTGTCATGGCGTAGTTTTGCACCAGTATTTTGGAGATCATCATAAAGAGCGCCGCAGGCACCCCCTTGCCGGAGACGTCCGCCATCACAAGGCCCAAGTGCGTTTCATCAATCAGAAAGAAGTCATAGAAATCTCCCCCAACTTCCTTGGCTGGGTCCATGCTCGCATACACATCGAAATCCGGACGATCTGGAAAAGGCGGAAAAATGCTCGGGAGCATCGAAGCCTGGATCTGGTTGGCCATTTTCAACTCGGACTGTGTTGCTGCCAGCTTGCTGCTCCTGTCGTTGAACAAGATGCAGTACATCAAGATCAGGGATAGCAGCACCGAGCCGTACTGTGTGGCATACCCGTCAGCGCCGCCGGTGATCAAGTAAACCAAAATCGGGATCAGAATGAACGAGAGCGCAGCCGTCTTCTGGCGCAGCGGGCTGCCGCAGCGCACGATCAGCACGGCGGCGATGCTGGCCATAACCACCAGATAGACGTCCTCAAACCAGCCCCAGCTCGTCTTGGCGTACACGCCGGCGTCATTTACCGAGAAGGTAAAGGGTGTGAACACACTGATCAGCACGATCAGTATGGAGACCACGAACAGGATCGGTGAGAGCTTGTCGGCAAATCGCGCGAGTTTTCCTTCGAACACCAGTGTTGCGTACACATAGCGGAAGAAGAGATAGATCATTGCGAGGTTGAGAAATTTGGAAAGTTCCCAGCAGCTGAGCAGCATAAACCGCAGCGCCGGTGTTTCTGCGACGAACCAGATGACTTCGTTGCAGAAAAAGCCAAAGCTCGTCAGAATGACAAGGGCAATAAAGCTGCGCGAAGTTTCTTCTGCCTGCCACATACAACCGTAATACAGCACCGCACAGACACACACGCCCAGAACGTCCATGCCGACATGGTACATATGAGATTGGTCAATGCGGGGATTTCCGAGAAAACGAAAGCTCAGCACCGCACAGCAGATGGCCATCAGGATCGTCAAGACGAGTCCGACGAGCAGGGTTTTCTTTCTCAATTCACTGGATTTTGTCTCTGAATGCATGGAAACGTCTCCTGTCGTATCGGCGTTATTCGATCGTAAGAATATCGGAGAATCCGGTGACCTCAAAGATCTCCATGATCGTCTCGCTCACATGGACGACCTTCATTTCCCCCTGCTTGTTCATGGTCTTCTGGGCAGAGAGCAGCACACGCAGCCCGGCGGAGGAGATATAGTCCAGCGCGGTCATGTCGATGATCAGCGCAGTCATTCCGTCCAGAGAGGCCTTCAATTCCTTCTCCAGCTCCGGCGCAGTGGTGGTGTCCAGCCGCCCCTTCAGGACGACGGTTAATTCGGTCCCGTTTGTTTTTTTCTCAATGTTCAGCATGGTTTTTACCTCTTCCTTTGATTTTCAGCCTTTTCTCAGTGTACCGAGCAATGCGCCTCGGCTGCCGCCCCGGTCGTCTGCCGCGCCGCTGCGGGCGAAGGCCAGCAGGGTCACAAACAGAAGATCAAGGTTTTCCTCCCGTGTCCAGACGCGGTAAAAGCCCTGCGCCGGAATCTTTGCCGCCATAATGAGATCATACTTTCCTCCTGATCAATCCTCGCTGTTGCCCAGCGTCCAGGTGTTGGCGCTCAGTTCATCCCAGGACCACTGTGCGGTCCCATTCTCCATCAGCTCCTCCATGGTTTCCGCAACGCCGGCGTCCTCAAAACGGCTGCGATTGGCCGCCCAATCCTCGAAGCAGCTGTTCAGCAGCTCGTTAAACGCCGGGAAATTGGCGTCGAAGTTCGCCCGTTCCTCGTCCGTCAGGCTCTCCCAAGCCTCCAGCATATTCGCCCGCAGTGCATCCGTATCCGGAAGCCAGAGCTCGTTGTAGAACGCAAAGCCCAGCACGTCACAGGCGACCTGCGCCTGGGTCAAAGAGGCGCCGGCAGTGCCCTGCGGGATCCCGGCCACCGCGCGGAAATAGGCATCCGCAAATGTCTCCGCGTCGGGCAAGTAGACCACGTCGTCTTCCTCATAATTCTCTTCGGAACCGAAGCGCAGCAGCACATAGCTGTATTTATCGTTCCGCTCGTCCATGATTTCCGCGATGGTATCGTCATCCGGGTCAAGAACCACGGTGTAATCGTCGGCTTCCAGGGCCTTCAGCTCGGTAAAGTCAGCAAGAAACGCCTCATAGCCCACGGGCTTGCGCAAGGTGACCAGATTGACGATAGACTGATACGCAATGTCGTCCAGCTCGCCGTACTCGGCAATCAGGGCGGTAAAACTGTTCACATTGCCGTTGGTCATATACAGCAGCTTGCCCACGCTGCCGCCCTGACTGGTGTAGTTTTCATCCAGCGGTTCTGCGTCCAGCACCGCCTCGGTCAGCAGCATCTGATCCAGTTCTTTCATATCCCAGGGGCCGGCAATATTCAGGGAATAGGTCGTGGTTCCGGCGGTTTCATCCCTGGTCATGCTGAAATTGTCGCTTTCTGCCCCAAGCACGCCAAGGCCGTTCAGATACCCGCTGACCAGAGCGGGCTCCATGCCAAAATAGGAGCCGATCGCGTTCGCCACATAGATCACATAAATAACGCCGGTATAATCACCGTCGGCAATCACGGCGGTCATCCGGTCTCCGTCCTGCACGAACTCCCAGGAGCCGTCGGTGAAATACTCGTTCCCGTTTGCCTTGAAGGTGATTGTGATCCGGTCGGTGCCAAGTGTCTCGCTGTACTCCAGCTCGGGGTAAAAATCGGTCATCAATGCCCTGTTCTCGCTGTAATCGGATTCCTGGGCGACGAGCGCCTCATAGATGCCCTTCAGCGTGTCGGCATTTTCCACCGGCAGCTCTGCAGACGCACACTGCCTGCAGCCAGTCGGCGCCAGCAGCAGTACCAGGGCCAGCACCGCAGCGGTCAGTCGTTTTACTGATATTTTTTGAAGATTCATTTTTTTCTCCATATACTGTATTGATATTCCATGTCATGCGCTGTCGTCTCCGCTCTCGGCTGCATCGCGCATGAGCATTTGTGCTTATTGTATCATAATAAACGATTCGGATCTGATTGTCACATTGATCACTGACAGTAATCGATGTTAAAAAATGTATGAGACTCGAAACCGAGAGCAATATTCAGACCGCAAAGGATACAAAAGGCAGAATAAATACTATATATAAAACATCAGACACCGGAAAATGGAATCCAGTGTCTGTGTTTTATTCGTTCTTCTAAAAAAACCAAATCTGTAATTCCAGCTTACACGGTTAGTTTTGTGCGTTTTCGCTCGATTGTCTCAAAAATGGTTTCCGATTATAAAAGAATCACTCGGCGTCTTCCCAGTTGTGCCAGACGTTCTGGACGTCATGCGATAAGCGACCGCTGCCCTATCGGGCGACGTCTGCTTTTCGCTGGTTTTTTCCCGCTTTTCAATAACACAACGTCGCTCTTCTGTTGTGTTTTTTTCGTAGTGGTATGTCACTACGCTTGTTCCGCGATTTATAATAATCCAAGAGCAAGGGGAAGTCAAGCCCTCTCCTGCTCCATCATCTGTGCAAGTTTATAAAAACTTGTCCGCTTCGTGTTCGTCTGCTCCATGGCAGCCTTGGCTGTAATCTCCCCTGCTTTCCACGCGCCGTACACTTCTTCCCAATTCTCGGGGAACGTGAGCGAGGGCCGTCCAAGTTTCTTGCCCTTCTTTTTCGCCGCCTCGATGCCCTCCGCCTGTCTCTGCTTAATCGTGGCGCGTTCCTGCTCGGCAATCGTCCCAAGCACTTCAATCAGAATGTTATTGACCATTTCAAAGACCCATTCCTGACCCTCGGGCAAATCCATCATCGTTGTCGGCAAATCAATCACTTTGAGGCGGATGCCGTTATCCTTGAAGTATTGCAGTTCGTTCTTAATGTCCGCCTTATTGCGGCTGAGGCGGTCAAGGGATTTCACCACCAGTGTATCACCGCGCCGTAGCATTGCGTTTTTCAAGGCTTGGTATCCTGTTCTATCCAAATCCTTGCCACTTTCTTTATCGGTGATAATCTCCCTTTCCGTGGCTCCAAGAGCAAGAAAAGCGGAAATCTGACGGTCAAGGTTTTGGTCTTTGCTGGATACTCTTGCGTAATAATATGTGCGGCTGTCCATGTTCGTGCCCTCTTCGTTCATCTGTTCGTATAGTATCACAAGTGTTCGGAAACGTCAAGTGCTTTGCGAATATGTCTGTAAATTATTATTTGTACTTCACGAACACGACAAACGACAGGTTTTTGCTTGTTTGTAAAGGTGTACTTTTGTGAACAAATGAAAAGAGCGAGGAACGTGCCTCGCTCTTCTCATTTAGCCGACATTCAGAATCTCAAGGGTATAATCACCAGGTGCAAGGTCAGACGCATAGTTAGATGCATCTTTAAACGATTCTCCAACTTTAATATTGCTTGACCAAAATGTTCCCGAGTCTACCACGACACCTTTGGCATCGTAGAGTTTCCATCCAACCTCAACTGCGCGTGAGTAAGAATCTCCCTCTTCATCGTAAGTTTTACTTCCCGAAATCTTTAGTTCAACCGATGCTTTACCGTTACTCCAATATCCAATTTCGTAATCAAAGCCTGTGACTTCACATCTTGTAGTAACGGTTCTAAACGATGTGTAACTGATATCAGCAGGCAGAGAAGACCTCAACGTGATATTGATTATCATGTTGTTAACGTACTCAATAGGATGAAATTCAGTAGTCAGATAATCATAGATGCTATTGCTATAAAATTTTACCCTTGCCTCAGCTTTTGAAAACTCTTTGCTAATATATAGCGAACACTGATTTGTGCTGCCGGCTTTCCAAGATTTCATGTATGCTGTTTCAGTTTCAACAAGAACGCCTTTGTCATTATAAAGATTAAACTCAATCTGAGCCTCAGACAAATCATAATCGGTATTATTGTTGATTACGCACTCATAATCTGTTCCACCGAGAGCCTCTAATACAACATCTTCGTTGATTATGCCCTCCATCTCTTTTAGTTGTTCATCAAGTTCAAGTCTAACACGACCAGCAGAAACAAAATCATCAAGGTTGCTCGCATATTTGCTTGATACTGTCAAGCCGAAATCATCTGCCAATCTGCAAATTACTCTTGCCCGATTATAATAGCCCTGATTAGAGAATATCTCGGTAAACTTACTATCGTCAGCTCCAATATACTTTATTCCTTCAAGTTGTGACTGTAACGCCTGATAATACATCTCTGCAAGTTCTTTTAATTCAGGGTTTTCAAAAGTATACGCAGAAATATCGCCGATAGCATTTAGTTCAGCATTGACGCAATTTGTAAAATCGGTCTTTTTTTCTGTATTGGAGCTATATGTATCAGGTGAAGCATTTGAAATCTTCCATCTTGCCTCAAGCCCTTTTTGCATGTTCTTGATAAATCCCTCATCATTAAGCGGAACCGACCCGCATGCAGACAAGGTCAGCACTATAGCGACCAACAGTACAATAGCAATTATCGAATGTCTATTTTTCATTTTTAAACCTCTCTCATTGTTTTTTCCACCATGATTTGTATGTTTTGGGGCACGCCTCTCATTTGTACATATACAAACCCTCCATAATAAATTTTTCAGAAAAAGCAAGTATTTGTTATCGCAGTATGAACTTGACATTATTATAACTATCATGTTGTAATATGTCAATAAATACTTAATATGGGAAATACCGGTCATTATTTGGCAACTATTGCAGCCACGCCGTTTCGGCTGTCCTTCGGTTTTTTACATATCGCTGACACACCTATTATTCGTTTGAGCTGGCACTATTTTTGCAAAAAACGGCATAGTTTATAGTATTCTTTCGCTGCTGTTTTTATTGTCCATAGAAAAGCCCTCCCGTTGTATGTCACAACAGGAGGGGCAACGTATGTCATCGTTGAAGCGAGGTATTGCACAACTGCCTTTCCATTTCTCTTGTAAAAGTTCTGGTAAAGAATCATTTCAATGGATTTTCGGAACGAAAAGCCATCACTCGGCGTCTTCCCAGTTGTGCCAGACGTTCTGGACGTCGTCGTTATCCTCGAACATGTCGAGCATCTTCTGCATATTCTTTGCGTCGTCCTCGTTGGTCAGCTTGATATAGCCGTTCTGGGGCAGCATTTCGACCTGCGCCTCAACAAGCTTATAGCCCTTTGCGGTCAGTGCGTCTGCTACTGTGGCGACATCGTCTTCGGTCGTGTAGACCGTCATGATCTCGCCGTCAGCCTCGAAGTCGGCGGCGCCGGCGTCGAGTGCGTCCATCATCACGGTGTCCTCGTCCAATTCTTCGTCCTCGTTGTCGATGACGATCGCTCCCTTGCGGTCGAAGGACCAGGAGACGCAGTTCGCCGCACCCATATTTCCGCCGTACTTATCGAAGTAGTGGCGAATTTCGCCGGCGGTACGGTTGCGGTTGTCAGTCATCGTCTCAACGATAACGGCAACACCCTGCGGGCCATAGCCTTCATAGGTGATCTTCTCGTAGTTTTCGGTATTACCGGCACCGAGCGCCTTGTCGATCGTGCGCTTGATGTTGTCGTTCGGCATATTGGCGGCCTTGGCCTTGGCGATAACGGTGGCAAGCTTGGAATTGCTGCGGGGATCACCGCCGCCGCCTTCCTTGACAGCCACGATCATTTCACGGGCGATCTTGGTGAAGGCCTGTGCGCGTTTGGCGTCTGCGGCACCCTTTGTCTTCTGTATATTGTGCCATTTGGAATGTCCGGACATGCTAACAGCTCCTCTTATCGATAGAATAGAAAGAATAGTAGTTCTTCACTAACTAAGATATTTTAGCATATCTTATCGAGACTGACAAGTATTAATTTCAGATTCGCTATACTACACGGGGAATAAACAGCATCGTATCGGCGGAGAGTTCAAGCGCGTCATTCAGCTTCTGGATCGCCTCCGGGCTCGAGTGGTAGTTTTGTGCCAGCTGCCATAGCGACTCTCCGTTCGGCCGCACTACGGTCAAGTCCGGGAAAGATGTCAGATCAAGCGGTGCTGCATCGTCCATAATCAGTGCAGCAACGGCCCGCTGCGTGTGGACACGGTTTATGCTCCACGCTGCTGACAGATTGACCCGGACAAAGATCCCCGAGCCGTCCGGCCGATACGAGATGCTTTGCAGGCTGATTGCCGGCACTGCGTCCATACGCTCCGCCGGAACTGTCTCCGAAGACAGCACACGTTTGACTGTGCTGAATGTGCCCTCAGCGGTACGGCAGAGCAGGTCAAGCGTGACATGGCAGCAGAGTTTCCCGTCCGGAATACCGGGCAGCCCGGTGCTCGGAAAGACTGCAAGGCACTGTGAACAGTCCTCGGGCAGCTCCACACGTTCCTCCACCGTGATCGGGAGTGTCTGCACATCCGGCAGCTCCAGAAGAGAGAGCTCACAGCTATCAATTTCCATCGGGTATTGATTGCTGTAGGCATCGGTGACGAGTTCAATCGACTCGGTGCAGCGGCTTTGAGCCTGCACCACCGCGTGGATTTCGCAGTCGAGGACCTTTCCTGTTCCGACAGTGTCCACAATATTATAATAGGCCGCACTCAGCTGGATCGATGCTTCACAGTTGTCCATCTGTTCTTTTCCCAGCTCGAGCAGTTGAGAGAATGGTGCCGAAAAAGATGCGGTAATCGGCAGATTGCCGCTCTCACTGAGACAGCACGCAGTCAGCTCCATAGTGCCCTTGATCAGAAGACGCGAGCCGATCAGCTGCGTCTCCCCGATTTGGAACTGCACTTTCTGAAATAAAAGTCCGGCTGTTGAAACAGAGCTGTCTGGAAACGGGAACTGCTCGTTGATGGTAAAGCTTTTTTCACATACGGCGTTGATGGTACAGCTCTGCCGATGCTCCGAGAGAAGATGGACGGCTTGCGCACTTTCCTCCGGGCAGAAATACTGGATCGGCAGCTGATGTTCGGAAAAGATCTGCAGCTTTCCGAGAATCTCGGCACTCAGTGAAAGCTTTCGCGGATTGATGAGCCGCGCCTCGATGGCTTTCAATTGCAGCCGGGCCAGGGTGATAAGCTCACCATCACGCTCCGGATACTCAAAATCGATAGAAAAGCCCTGTCCGGTATGAAGTACGGATAGGTTTTTTCCGTCCTCGGTGATATACAGGACCGATATTTCCAGTTCTCCCCCGACGGTAAGACCGCGGCTCGTTATGTCCTTGCTTTTCAGATAAACATTGGACTGTACAGTGACGATTCGGCCGATATCATCCCGCGTGTCAGGAACAACAGACTCCAGATCGATCTGTGTCTGCTGCTCCTGATCGGAGAGCTGCTGAAGAATGGAAACGGTTTTGGTATTGAGTCTGACTTCCATAGGCACGCTCCTTGCAAACTGTTTTTGCTACAGCGTATGCGGCAGCAAAACGAGCTATGCTTATGTGCCTTTGAAAACGACAGCAGCCACGTTCAGCAGCAGCGCAGCAGCCATATCCCGGCAGCAATCAAACCATCAGCAAGCAGAAACCACCAGAAGGTGCTCGGAAGGACCAGAGCAAGCAGAATGGCTGTGCCCGCCAGAATAGAGGCCACCGGCCAGAAACAGTGACGCCCTCGGCGCAAAAAAATCGCCCCCCGCAAGTTTACTATACTCTAAGCTATGCGGGGAGCGATCAATCGGTGTTTGGTTGTCAGGTTGTTTTATGTTCCCAGAAATTCTGCTGGGCACAGAGTTCATACAACCGTTCATACGAACGGTAACGGCTGGGCATGAGCTTGCCCTCTTCCAGCGCCTTTCGGACAGCACAGCCTGGCTCCTTCAGATGGGCACAGTCATTGAAACGACAGTCACCGAGATAAGGAGTAAAATCCCTGAAATCTGCAGCCAGCGCTTCCTTTGGGATGGCTTTCATCATTTCCAGCTCGAAAGATGCATAGCCGGGCGTGTCCGCCAGATATGTATCATGGCCAAGCTCATAGAGAGCTACGGCGCGCGTTGTGTGCCGACCGCGGCCGAGCTTTTCACTGACGGCCCCGGTTTCAGCCTGCGCTTGCGGATGCAGTACATTCAGAATACTGGATTTGCCAACGCCGGAGTTGCCGGTAAATGCACAGACCTTTCCGCGCAGCAGCTGCAGCAGCTTGTCAAGCCCCTCCCCTGTCGCGGCGCTTGTCCGCACCGTGGGAAAACCGGCCGCAGAGTATATCTCATACAGGGAATCGCCGCTGTGAATGTCGGTCTTGTTGATACACACAATCGTTTCACAGCCGGATTCCTCAGCAATCACAGAGACGCGGTCAATCAGAAATGGGTCAGTAACAGGATTCGTACAGGCTGCTACGAAAACCAGAGCGTCAATATTTGCAACAGCCGGGCGAATAAACCAGTTTTTACGCGGCAGTACCTTGTCAATCCGTCCTTTTCCGCTGTTATCAATGCTGCACTGAACAAGATCGCCCACCAGAGGCGAAGTGCCGTCAAGCCGAAACTTCCCGCGGGCCTTACATTCCAGCAGACCGTCTGCAGTATCGACGTAATAGAAACCACTGAGTGCTTTGATAATTCTGCCTTCTGCCATAGTTTATCCCTGTTCTTGCCCGGTCGAGACGGTCAGAGTAATCTTGCTGTGCTCTTCTACACTTGAAAAAGCATCGTAACTTTGTCCGATAACCGTGCCGGCGTCATAATCGCTGATAACTCTTGTAGCACCGCCATAGCTCAGTCGGGAGCTTTCCAGCTTACTGCGGGCAGCCTCTTCCGAAAGTCCGACGAGATTCGGCATCTCGACGTACTGTATTTCCGGTCCGCTGCTGACAAGAAGGTAAACGGTTGAACCAAGGCTGAGCTGTTCACCGGAAACGGGGCTCGTCGAAATCACATTATCACGAGTGATCGTATCGGAGACAGAGTTTTCGATCTCCACCGCAAACCCGAGATTGCTCAGCGTGTTCATGGCATCCACGTAGCTCCGGTTGCGCAGGTCGGGAACCGTGGCGACATTCCCACCGGTGCTGACCTTCAGCGTGACGTCGATCCCCTCGGGCGTGACCATCATGCTGCGGCCGGCACTGGGCTCCTGTTCAAGGACCTGTCCGGCGGGACTGTCCGTATTGATAACGAAAATCACATCAAAATTATAGCGGGACAGCAGCTCGCTATTCGACTCGATCTGGCTGTAGTTCATACCGATAAAATTTTGCAGCGGAATACGTACCGCTGGAGAAAAAACATCATACAGCCAGAAATCCCATAGATATTTGAACAGGCCGAGACAAAGCACCAGCAGCAGGAAAAAACCGGCGGCAAAGCTGACCTTGCTTGCTCTTCTGCGGCGGCGCTGGTAGTTTGCCTTGGACAGCTCTGTGCTTGAACGTACAGGCTTTACACCGTGTCCGCCTTCGTCGGTCGGCTCCTTCTCTGCCTCAGGCTGGGGCTTGACCGCAGTAAGCTTGTCCAGATCACGCAATAGTTCAGCGGCGCTTTGATAGCGCATGTCGATCCGAGATGCCATGGCTTTGAGCGTAATACGCTCAAGCTCTTCAGAGATCTCAGGATTTACCTCGCGAGGAGATACAGGAGCAGACTGCATATGCTTGATTGCGACCTCGCCCAGCGTATCGCCGGAATACGGCACATTGCCGGTCAGCATTTCATACATCAGTATGCCCAGAGAGTAAATATCGCTGCGGGCGTCGGGCGATTCTCCGCGGGCCTGTTCCGGCGCAATGTAGTGGATTGAGCCGATGGCCTGCCCGTCCGGCTTTTCTTCTACCTCGTTTTCCAGGGCGGCAATGCCAAAGTCAGCCACCTTGATGGTGCCGTCGCGCAGCAGCATAATGTTCTGCGGCTTGATATCGCGGTGGATGATACCGCGCTCATGAGCCTGCGAGAGCGCCTTTGCGATCTGCTTTGAGAAGTGCACCGCCTCACGCCAGGCCAGCATGCCGCGCTTATCCATATACTGCTTGAGAGTAATACCGTCGATCAGCTCCATGACTATGTATTCCATAGCCTCGCTGCGGCTTACGTCGTAGACAGCGACGATATTCGGATGAGACAGCATGGCGACAGCTTGAGATTCCGCGTTGAAGCGGCGGCGAAAATCCTCGTCAGTCGCCATTTCAGAGCGCATAATCTTTACGGCGACATAGCGGTTGAGTCGATGGTCAAGGGCACGGTATACAATGGCCATTCCGCCTTCGCCGATGATATTCATGATCTCATAGCGGCCATCGAGTGTTTTGCCGATATAAGAATCGTTCTCGTTCATAAGGTCTCCTTCGTCTCCGTCACCTGTAGACGGCAACAACCGTGACATTGTCCTTGGCACCGAGGGACAATGCCTTGCTCATCAAAGCACGGCATAGCTGCTCGGGATCAGCATACTGTGCGGTATAATCCAGCAATTCCTCGTCCGTAATCGTGTTGGACAGACCGTCAGAGCACATCAGCAGCACATCGGAGGTCTGCAGGGTGAATTCGAAATAATCGGGTTCCACCTCGGGCTCGGTACCGATCGCGCGGGTGATGATATTTTTCTTGGGGTGTACGCGGGCCTCTTCCTTCGTGATGGCGCCGTATTCCACCAGCTCCTCCACCAGGGAATGATCTGTTGTGATCTGTGAGATGGCGTGGTAGCGGCGGGAAATGAGATAGGCCCGGCTGTCCCCCACATTGATAATATACCCACTTCCGTTGGTTTTCACTACACCGCCTACAATTGTTGTGCCCATACCGCTGTAGGCTTCGTCAAACTGAGAATACTCATAGGCAACGCCGTTGGCTTCCCGACAGGCATCACGCAATACCGTCGGATAGTCCATATGGCGTTTAACACGAGTGGTAAGACGGCCGTAAATATGTGCCACAAACGCCTTGTTGGCCAACTGACTGGCAAGACCTCCGGCTTTGGCACCGCCCATACCGTCGCAAAGCGCAAGAACCAGGCAATCCCGGCTGTCACATTTTTCAATAATGAAACAGTCCTGATTGTCCTGGCGAACTCTTCCTTTGTCTGTCAGACCGAAGCTTTTCATATCGGGTCCTCCGTAAGGATCAGTCAGCGTTTTCTGATGGAACGCTGTTTTCGCTGTGCTTTTGCATTTTCCTGCGCAGTTGACCGCAGGAGGCGTCGACATCGCTGCCGAGTCTGCGGCGCACGGTCACATTGACGCCGGCCTCCTCAAGGATTTTAATAAAGGCCTTCATGTGCCCCGGCGTCGAGGGGCGAAATTGCCGCTCTTCCACATGGTTTAGCGGGATCAAATTCACGTGCGCGCCGACCGCCCTGGCGCGCTTAGCCAGGAGCTGGGCGTGATTCGCGGTATCATTGACACCGTCGATCATCGCGTATTCAAACGAGATGCGCCTTCCGGTCTGCTCGGTATAGCGCCGACAGGCGTTGATCAGTGCGTCGACACCTCGGCCGCGGTTGGCCGGCATGAGCTTCGAGCGCGTTTCATCATCCGGTGCGTGCAGCGAGACAGACAGCGTCAACTGTAAATCCCGTTCGGCCAACTCGTCAAAGCGTTCAATGATACCGCAGGTGGAGAGCGAAATATGCCGCATACCGATGTTCATGCCCTTGGGATGATTGACAAGCTGCAGAAAACGCATAACGTTTTCAAAGTTGTCAAGCGGCTCGCCAATACCCATCAGCACAATATGCGAAATGGGTTTTCCTGAGTCAAGCTGGGAAAACATCACTTCGTCAAGAATCTCCGACGGTTCCAGACAGCGTACCAGTCCGCCGATCGTCGAGGCACAGAAGGCACAGCCCTGACGGCAGCCGACCTGGCTGGAAATGCAGACCGTATTGCCGTATTTATAGCTCATTACAACGGTCTCGACTGCATTGCCGTCGCGGAGCTCCCACAGGTATTTGATCGTCCCGTCGATTTTTGAAACCTGCTTGCTCAATACTCGCGGGCGATAGATAAAAAACGTCTCTTTCAACCGATCACGCAGGGGTTTGGAGAGATCGCTCATCTCATCAAAGTCGCGAACGCCGCGGGAGAGCCATCGGAATACCTGCGCGGCGCGATATTTAGGTTCCCCCAATTCGGCCAGCGCATCCGCAAGCTCCTCGGGAAGCAAAGATACGATATCTTGTTTCATGTGTCTTTCCGTTTCAGCTTTGCTGCAAAAAATCCATCTGTACCGTCAATATGCGGCCAGAAAGTATACATCCCGCTGTCTGAGCTCATTTCACCAGCAGAAAAAGACGTCAACACAAACGCGCTATGGTCCGCCAGAAAGCTCTCGACCACAGCTTCGTTCTCTTCTTTTAATACGGTACAGGTTGAGTAGAGCAGCGTCCCGCCGGGCTTGACATAGCGGGAGGCAGTATTTAAAATCGCACGCTGGATCTGCGGCAAGGCGGCTATTTCTTGGGCCTCTTTGTCGCGGATTTCGGGCTTTTTGCGGATCACGCCCAGACCCGAACACGGCACATCGGCAATCACCAGGTCAAAGGCCGAATCCCAGGTCTCGCGATAAATGCGGGCGTCATTTGCCTGACAGTCGATACACGTGATGTCAAGCCGCTTCGCACCTTCTTGAATACGTGCGAGCTTCTTTTCATGAATATCACAGGCCGTGATATGGCCATGATTTTGTATGGCCATGGCCGTACTGAAGGATTTTCCTCCAGGAGCTGCACAGAGATCCATAATTGTATTCCCGGGGACAGCCCCGGCAATCTCGACCGCGCAGCGCGCAGCCCGGTCCTGCACGTAGAAAAGACCGTCCTCATAGCCTGGCAGCGCTGTCACACGACCGCCATGGAGGGACAGGCAGCCGTCACACTGCGGATCGGCATGATATGTGATCCCCTGCTGCGCAAGCAGCGCCTCATAGTCGGCCGTGGAAATCTTCAGACGGTTTACCTGCACATCAAGAGACGGCGGTTCGTTGTTTGCGGAAAGGAAGGCTTCGGCAAAAGCATAACCGCGCTGCTCAATCAATCGCTCACACAGCCACTGCGGGTGACTTGTACGAACCGAGAGATAAGCGGCGCTCCCTTCCCCGGGGATAGTCGGAAGATCGTTTCTGTTGGCGGAGAGCTTACGCAGCACGGCATTGACCAGGCCGGAGGCTCTCGACAGGTTTTGCTGCTTGCTGAGCTCCACACACTCGCTGACAGCGGCGTGGTCGGGAACCTTATCGAGCAACAAAAGCTGATAGGCGCCAAGCCGCAGAATATCGCGCAGCTTAGGCTCCAGCTTTTTGCTGCAGAAATAATCGAGATAAAAATCGAGCAGTCTGCTGTTTTGCAGAACGCCGAGACATAACTGGGAGGCCAGGGCCGCATCGCGCGCCGAAAGTGTCTGTTTTTTCAGGATACTGTCGATCGCGGCCCCGGACCAGGCACCGTCTCGCCGGCAGCGCTCCAGCGCCAGCAGCGCCGCCTCTCTGGCTGTCATCATCGCTTAGTCTCCCACACGGATATTGTGCCCGCGCAGATAGTCGGCGGCGGTCATACGCTTTTTCCCGGGGGCCTGCAGCTCGGTGATATACAATGTCTCTCCTCCGGCGCAGGCAACCTCGATGCCTTTTTCTCCTGTCGATACGATCGTGCCCGGTGCTTTGTCCGTACGGTTCTGGCTGTAAGATGCACCGAAAACACGAACGGTTTTGCCCTCAAGCTCCATCGTGGCAACAGGCCAGGGCTGTAAACCGCAGATCCATTTGACTACCTCGCGAGGGCTTTTGTCAAAATTGATCGGACACATGGACTTATCCAGCATCGACACATAGCTCGCCCGCCTGTGGTCCTGCGGCGTACGCGGTGCCGTGCCGTCTTCAATTGCGCGCAGCGTCTTAACAAGCAGATCGGCACCCATAACCATCAGTCGGTCAAAGAGCTCGCCCGAGGTCTCAAACTCGCCGATCTCGGTTTCCTCAGTGAAGATGATGTCACCGGTATCCATTTCAGAGGCCAGATACATCGTTGACACGCCGGTGATCTTATCTCCGTTCAAAACAGCCCACTGGATCGGGGCGGCCCCGCGATACTTGGGCAGAAGCGAAGCGTGAACGTTGATCGCACCGTATGGGGGAACCGCCAGAATATCGTCCGGAAGGATCCGACCATAGGCCACAACGACCAGAATATCCGGTTTACACGCTTCGATCTGACGAAGCGCCGTACCGTCACGCATCTTGGTCGGCTGGAAGACAGGCAGTCCGTGCTCCAGAGCCAGTGTTTTCACAGGGGAAAAGCTCATCTCCATACCGCGGCCGCGGGGCTTATCCGGCTGGGTGAATACGCCGACGACATCAAAATGCTCGTCGAGTAACTTGCGAAGGGACGCCTCGGCAAAATCCGGTGTGCCCATAAATACAATACGCATGAAACGCTCCTTATAATTTATTCCCCAGGCGGCGAAACGCCGCCACAGAGAAGTTATAACTTCTCTGAACACACGCCGTTAGGCGTGTATTGGGAATAAATTGCATTGTAGTCTCTGATCCTTTGCATGAAGACATGCAAAGGATCAGGAAAAACTATGTTTTTCCTAAATCGCTTTCAGCGATTGGAGACGATAATATACTATTTTTCAGTAAAACAGCTGTTTTATTGAAAAGGCATTGAGCCTATGGCGCTATAAAACGCTTATATGGCGTTTTATGGGAGACAAGTATCAGTCCTCTTCTTTCTGGCTGCCTTGCAGCTCCTCTTCGGTCAGCATACGCTCGGCCTTTGTGGTAAAGATCACACCGTCCAGATGGTCAAGCTCATGGCAGAAGCAGCGGGCTGTCAAGCCGGTGCCGCTGACGGAAAAGGTCTCGCCAAAGCGATTCTGTGCGCGCACAGTCACGTCCATCGGGCGCTTTACCAGACCGTATTCTCCGGGAACACTCAGGCAGCCTTCGGCCCCGTTCTGCTCCCCGGAAGTCGAAATGATCTCGGGGTTGATGAGCTCAATGATATAGGGATCTTCGCCTTCGGGGACATTGGTTTCAAGCACGACAACGGCGCGGCGCAGCACACCGACCTGCGGGGCAGCCAGCCCGACGCCGTCAGCCTCCATCAGCGTTTCACCCATGTCGTCGAGCAGCTGGTGCAGCCGTTCGTTGAAATCGGTGACCGGGCGGCATTTCTTATAGAGCGTAGCGTCTTCTTTCGTCAAAATATTTCTAAGAGCCATCAGTATTCTCCTGTTTCTGTATTTAGGAATCCATCGGGTCATTGTCGGCAAACACCGAGACCCCCTTAAAGCGCTTGTCTCTACCGCAATCAATGACGATTTGAGAAATCAGACGGCGGATTTCGGCGCTGCTGTCACATACAACATTGACACGATAGCGGAAATGGTTGTTGACTTTGACAACGGGCAATGGTGCAGGGCCAAGCACAGAAACGCCGCGTTGACTGCCGAGAGCATCCTCCAGCCAGTTTTTAATGGAGTGGATGCCAGCAAGCACCTGATCTTCGTCCATGCCGGAACAGGTAATACTCAGCATGTCGTGGATCGGCGGCGCGTTTTGCAGTCGGCGCAGCGCAATCTCGCTGCTGTAAAAAGAGTCGTAGTCCTGATCGGCTGCCTGAAGGATCGTCTGGTTTTCAGGTGTAAACGTTTGAATCACGGCACGTCCAGGCTTGGAGCCTCGTCCGCTGCGTCCAACAACCTGCGTAATCAGTGAGAAAGTTCGCTCTCCGGCGCGGTAGTCGCCGGAATAAAGACTCTGATCGGCTGAGAGAACGCCCACCAGTGTAACATTCTCAAAATTCAGGCCCTTTGTGACCATCTGCGTGCCGACCATGATCGGAATGTTTTCATCCCGAAAGCGGGCAAATAACGCTTCGTGTGAACCGGCCGGAGCGACGGTATCGGTATCCATTCGAAGCACGGGAACGCCGGGAAAGAGCTCGTTTAACTGGGCTTCGACATTCTGTGTGCCTGTACCGAGATACTTCAGCGTGCCGCCGCACTCCGGACACGTGGAATCGACCCGCTGGATATGACCGCAATAGTGGCACATAAGGCGCTTGTTGCTGCTGTGATAGGTCAGCGACACGCTGCAGCGGGGACACTTGTAGGTAAAACCGCAGTCGCCGCAGCTGATCAGCTTGTGCGCGCCGCGGCGGTTTAGGAACAGAATACTCTGCTCACCGCGATCAATGTTTTCCCGCAGCTCCTCACACAGCAGTGAACTGATATCTCCGGAATTGCCGCGCCGCAGTTCTCTCTTCATATCCACGATGCGAACGGAAGGCAAAGCCTGCTCGTTATAGCGCTGATTCAAGCGGAAAAAATGATAACGCCCGATCTCCGCATAGTACCGGGTAGCGATATCCGGAGTGGCAGAACCGAGCAGCAGCAGACAATTCGATTTGGCACAGAGATATTTTGCCACATCTCTGGCGTGATAACGCGGATTGTTTTCGGATTTATAACTTTCTTCCTGCTCTTCGTCGATGATGATGAGTCCAAGTTCACGGACCGGAGCAAATATCGCACTGCGTGTACCGATGACAAGTCTGGCCTGTCCGCCGCGTATGCGCTTCCACTCGTCGTAGCGCTCTCCGGGCGAGAGATTTGAATGCAGCACAGCGATTTTGTCACCAAAATAGGAGGCAAAGGTGTGCAGCATCTGCGGTGTCAGGGCAATCTCAGGAACCAGGAGAATAGCATCCTTACCTATGGCAAGCTGACGCTCGATCAGATGGATGTAAACGCTCGTCTTTCCGCTCCCGGTTACACCGAGCAGCAGCGCGGCAGTGGCCTGCCCCGAAGCAGCGAGCACGGAGAGCGAGTGAAAAGCCTTTTCCTGTTCGTCGTTGAGCACCGGAAGCGCGCGCTGCTCTTCTCTGGGAAGCTCGGGGCGGCGGAAAACTTCACGCTCAACCGTCTCAACCAGCTCCGCTTTTTTCAGCGCATTGAATACAGCGCGTGTTGCGCCGGTATGTGTCAGCAGATCACGGACAGGCAGCGCTTCAAAACTGCACAGCAGCTCCAGCAGTTCAGCCTGCCGGGGTGAGCGCAGACGCTTGGCCTGCGCGATCCGCATGGCTTCCTCGGAAGAAACACACAGACGGGCGATCTCCACGGTTTTGTCCTTGACACGGCGTTTTCCGTCGCTGTCAAACCAGAGACCGGCCGGAAGCATGGCCTTTACAGCATCATAAACCGTGCAGAAAAAGCGCTCACGCATGAACAGCGCCAACTTCAACTGACGCTCGGAGAGCACAGGTTCCCTGTCCAACACACAGGCGATCGGTTTCAATTTCTCACGCTGGCTGCTTTCGATGACAGCGAGAATGATTCCCTCAGAGGGGCGGTTGCCCCGTCCGAACGGGACAGTGACCCGACATCCGGGCAGCACCGTCCCGTCAAGCTCTTCGGGAATCAGATAGTCAAAAGGACGATCAAAGGAATAGGTGGCGGCAGCAACCGCAATTTTGGCTACAGAGAAGGTCAATCCGGCACCACCTTTGTTTACTATAAAAGCTGACGCTTTTATAGTATTATTTGAGTGCGCGAAATCCTCGCCGCTTACGCAGCAACCGGATTTCATGCGCAAGTAAATCCCCATGTGTTAGTATTTTTTATATTAGTGTGCATTGTCGCGCATGGGGATTTACTTATTTCGCAATCGTCAGTTTGCCGGTATATACCTCGTCAATGGCGATGGAGACAGGCTTCTTCTCAAGAGGCAGCTCTTTTTCTGCGGCCTCTGTAGAGAGCTCGCGGGCACGGCGGGCAACAAGGTTGACGAGCTGATAACGGCTGCCGACCTTCTCAGTCAGGTCGGCCATGGGGGGATAAAGCATCATAGGTATTACTCCATTCTGCCGCAGCGGCGGCTGATAATAATAAACTAATGAGAATCGCGAAGCAACTGTGCGCGATCGGAAAAATGACAATGCTCGGCCGTAATGATGGCGTTTAATTCACTGGCCGCACGGCCGGCATCGTCGTTGATGATAAGATAGTCGTAAAAATCGGCCTCTAAATACTCCTGGCGGGCACGATCCAAACGGTCACGCACGACCTCGGGACTCTCGGTGCCGCGGCCGGTCAGGCGGCGCTCCAATTCCTCCAGTGAAGGCGGAGCAATGAATATCTTCACGGCGTCCGGCATTTTTTCACTGACTTGCCGTGCCCCCTGAACCTCAATATCCAACACCACATTGAATCCGGCGTTCAGCTTTTCCTCAACGTAGCGCCGCGGTGTACCATAGGAGTTGGAAACATAGGTGGCATGCTCCAGCAATTCATTGCGGTCGACCATCTCTTGAAAGCGTTCATGATCAATGAAAAAATACTCGCGTCCGTCAAGCTCACCCGGGCGGGGGCTGCGCGTTGTGACCGAGATGGAAAAGCAGACGTCGCCGCGCTGCTCCATCACCTTGAACACAACCGTGCTCTTCCCTGCTCCGGACGGTCCGGAGACCACGATCAGTTTTCCTCTCTCACTCATTGCCTTTATAGTCCTCCTGCTCAGATTTCCCGTCGAACCGGGCCGAAAGCAGCTCGGGCGACAGTGCCGATAATACAACATGTCCACTGTCCATGACGATTACGGAACGGGTACTGCGGCCAAAGGAGGCGTCGATCAGCAGTCCCCTCTCACGGACATCCTGGATCATACGCTTGATGGGAGCGGATTCCGGGCTGACGATCGTCATTACACGGCTGTCGGAAATCAAATTACCGAATCCGATATTAATAAGCTTCATTTACAGCCCCTTATTCGATGTTCTGGATCTGCTCGCGGATCTTTTCAATCTCGGATTTGAGATCGACAACGACATGGGCAATATCGGAGTTCTGGCATTTCGAGCCAATCGTATTGGCCTCGCGGTTAAATTCCTGGATCAGGAAGTCGATCTTACGGCCGATCGGTGAGCCGCCGGCAAGCATGGTACGCAGTTGGGCTATATGGCTGTGAAGACGGACTGTCTCTTCATCTACGGCAATGTGGTCGGCATAGAGCGCGGCCTCCTGCAGCAGTCGATTCTCATCGACACCGGCGCCGTTTAAGACCTCCTCCATTTTCTGACGAAGTCTTGCCCGATAGTCTTCCACAGTTTTCGGCGCCTCACGCTCGATAACAGCGAGCAGTGTTTCGATCGTAATAAGCCGCGATAGGATATCATCCTTGAGCTTCTGTCCTTCACGCTCGCGCATGATATCGAAATCGGCGAGCGCGCGATCGGTGATCTCACGGATTCCGGCCGCAATTGCGTCGGCATCCTGATCCTTCTTCTCAACCGACAAAACGTCCGGCAATCGGCTGACCGTCGAGACAGTCAGATCATCACTGAGCGCATATTCATCGGCAATATGGCGAAGTGCGTCAATATAGCTTTTCAGCAGCGGCTCATTGACCCGGACAACAACATCATCCGAAGCCGAGCTGTCCACAGAGACAAAGACATCCACCTTACCGCGGCTGATTTTGGACTGAACCGCGTTCTTGACAGCGTCTTCAGCGAAGAGAAAACTTCTTGGCATGCGGACAGACGTGTCCAGATACCGATTGTTGACGCTCTTCAGTTCAACTGTGATCGTTAAATCCTCAACCGAGCCTTTGGCACTGCCATAGCCGGTCATACTTTTTATCATCCGTATCCTCCGTTATTCCAGAAGAGAGACGATCTCGAAGCGGATCTCCTCATCCGGTTTTTTCTTTTTTTGAAGGGAAACAATGAGCGCAGAGCCCGTGATCAGCGAAGCAAAGCTAACGGCAACACAGCCGCCTTCCGTCAGTCCGAAAAGATACGCGGCTGCGTATCCGGCAAGGAAGCAGATGAGCGGAACAATGTATACCAGCAGAGCTGCTCCGTAAATCCGGGAGCTTTGCGTCTCAATCAGAACGCGCTGACCAAGAGATGCCTCGCAGCGATTGTATGCCATGGTCTTCATCTCGCTCTGGAAGAGACAACTTTCACAGCTGCCACAATTTCCGCCGCAGGCTGTCTTTCTGGTGACGGCCACCTCGGCCATCCGGTGCGGCAAGACTCTGGTGACAACAGCTTCCTGTGTCATGAGGATTGCCTCCTCTGGATTTCGATCGAGATCGTGTTATTTCCTATCGCACCGACGTCACTGAAGCCGTCCACATAGATCTTGACCTCCGGCATAAACGTACCGGTAGAGTTGAGATAATCGGTCAGATCAGCCACAGCGCGGATGTTCTGCGACTGGACACGGTTAATGGATTCCTCCGATCCGCGCAGCTTCACATTGATGCTCTCAGAAATGATGCTGGCCTCATAACCGCTCGTCACGTTGATACAGCTCATCTCCGTGACGGTAAAGGTCTTGGATGCGAGACCGATGACCTCAACAGTCACTTTGACCTCGCTCACGCCGGTCTGATTGCGGACGCCGTCGTCCAGTGGGATCACATAGGTGTCGCTGAAGGAGTTTTCGAAGCTGCTGAGATCAATCGTTGCAACAATGATCTTGTTCTTCCCGGCCAGAAGCGCCGAATCACCGACCAATGTGATCGACGAGACCGGATCGAAGCTGACGATCACGTTATCCGCCGTAGCACCGCCTCCGTCGATCAGGTTGACCGCTAACGGCACCTCTTTCACCGACAGGATCGGCAGCGTGGCTGTGATCACATCGGTGGAGAAATTCAGCCCGGTGGTGGACAGGTCTTCGCCGTCCTTATTCTGCAGCGAAAAGCCGGTCTCTACGCTGTAGGTCTGTGAGACCTCTTCGTTTGCGCCGAAATTGACCCAGGCGTGGTCGACGTTTTTCAGATACGCTTCGGGGCCGAAGGCCGTGATGATACTGGGCTCAAAAACAGGAACCTCAGCGGTAAAGCCGTCTGCTGTCTGGCCTTCAAAGCTGCCGCGTACCGGAAGCTGTTTTTTGATTTGTTCAGAGACCATAAAGTTTACGGTTTCAGGGCTCCGATAAGTCGTAGTCAGGGATGAGGCATTTCCATCCGGGAACACGACGGTATACTGCTGCGAAGTATAGGCGGCCTGACTCAAACGGCTGACATCGACCTGGGCCACAATATCCTCGGCAGACAGGGCGGAGACGATGCGGCGAGGCCCAACGACCGTGACAGTGACAGAATTGGTATCGAGGTTCGTGATGACCATGTTCCGCGAGGAGCGAAGAATATCTTCGTTGATCAATTGAACCGGGACACCCCGAAATGTTCTGGTAAATTCATCCGAACTGAGACTGACTATATAAATCCACAGGGCCAGGGCCATCAGCAGTGAAATGAATGCCCAGAAAACCTTACTTTCCGTCAGTTTCCTTAGCGGCTGTGTCTTCTTCATTTTGCTTCCCCTTGAATATCTTCTTAACTGCGGCAACAACACCGCGCTCGGGTTTTTCATCTTCCTGAATCAGCTCCTTGCGCAGAAGCTTCTCAAGGCTCGAGGCGGAAAGATGGCGTTTGAGCATACCGTCAATGGCAACAGAGATCGTTCCTGTCTCTTCCGAAACAATGACGACGACAGCGTCAGACTGCTCGCTGAGACCGATACCGGCGCGATGGCGCGTCCCCAGCTCTTTGCTGAGATTGGTGTTGCCGGACAAAGGAAGCACGCAGCCTGCCGAGGCAAGACGCCCTTCCCGTAAAATCAGGGCCCCGTCATGAAGCGGCGCCTTGTTGAAGAAAATGTTTTTGATCAGTTCCGCCGTGGCATCGGCGTTGATGATCGTACCGGTGCTCATGACGTCGTTTAACAGCATGTTGCGCTCAAATATAATCAGTGCACCGGTACGCGAATTGGAAAGATCCCGACAGGCCAGAACCGTCTGAGCAACGGCAGTCTCCATTTCGCCGCTGATTTCTCCACGACCTTTGAAGAAGCCGCTGCCAAGCCGTTCCAATGCGCGGCGAAGCTCGGGCTGGAACAGGATGACAAGCGCAATCACGCCTAACTCAAGCGCCCTGCTGAGAAGATAGCTGATCATCTTCAGATCGAGCACCCGTGCAAATACGGCAATCAACAGCAACAGCAGAATGCCCTTTGTCAGGTTGTATGAATTTGTCCGACGCAGAAACAGAATCCCTCGATAGATCAGATAGGCCACGATCAGGATATCGACGGTATCACTCAGGCCAATATTCCAGATCATGTTCAGGGACTGCGTCACAAGACTGCGTATTGCTTCCATCTATACGTCTCCACTGCGGCATCCTAACAGGATCGCATACCATCCTATAGTATTACTGTATTATATAACAGAACGAAGAAAAACGCAATGCAAATTCATAAAATCCTCTTGTCAGATTTTCAGCTTACGATGCGAAGCAAGGCATCGCAGGCCGCAATGATCTGCTCCTCCGTTGTGAAGGGAGACGGGCTGAACCGAACGGTCCCATCCGGTGCTGTTTCGGCGCTCTCGTGCGCACAGGGCGCGCAGTGCAGCCCTCCCCTGACGCATATTCCCTGCTCTCCGAGGGCTGCGGCCAGGGTCTCGGAGTCAAGCCCCCGGCAACAGAGTGACAAGACGCCGCTTTGATTGCGGCCGCCGTCAGAAAAGAGCTCCAGCATGGGCACTGCATTCAGCCGATCCAGCATGATTGACAGCAACTGCTTTTCATGCGCAAGGATCCGGTTTGTGCCGTGTGACTGAATGGCTCGGATCCCGGCAAGCAGACCGGCGATGCCCGGCATGTTGTGCGTTCCCGCTTCCAGACGGTCAGGCAGATACGGAGGCATTTCCTGTGAAAGACTGTCCGATCCGGTTCCTCCGTATAGCAGAGGCATGGCACTGTCCTTGCACAGCAGCAATCCGGTTCCCTGCGGGCCAAGCAGTCCCTTGTGCCCCGGCATGGCGGCAAATTCGGCACCAAGAGAAGCGAAATCAAGATCGAGCATGCCGGCTGACTGCGAGCAATCGAGAATCAGCGGGATATTCTTCTGCCCGCAGAGATGCGCAATTTCGTCAATCGGCAGGATATACCCAAATACATTCGAGACATGCGTACAAACGACGAGATTTGCCCAATCAATCGCCTCACGAAACGCTGCCAGTGTATCAACCGGATCAAAAATACGGCGGCCGACTACACGCACTTCACAGCCGAGAGCGTGCAGAGGCCGTGTGACCGCGTTGTGCTCAAACCCCGAAATCAAGACATGACTGTCCGGCGCAGCAAGCGTTCGGATAGCGAGATTGAGCGCGTGCGTGGCATTGAAGGTGAAAATAACCTGCTCCGGTTCCGGCACATGAAACAGCTCAGCTGCCGCGATCCGGCAGTCCAGCAGCACATTGGACGCGCGCATGGCAGGGGCATATACACCGCGGCCTGGACTTGACATCGTGAGCAGCGCTCGATTGACAGCCGCCGTGACAGACGGAGGCTTTGGCAGTGTAGTCGCGGCGTTATCGAGGTATATCATGGTTCAGCTCCCGAAAGCGACCGTCTTCCATCAGCACAAATCGTTTGCCGGTGGCAATATTGCTGCGCTGCAAAATAGCATCCGCCTCTTCAAAATGGCGGTACAGGCTCAGCGAGTAGCCGCAGCCTGCGCCGGTCAGCTCCTGCGGTGCTTTGACGACAGAACTGACGATCCCGGATCGCTCCAGAAGACGCTGCGCTCTTTGCGCCGTAGTCAGGGAACGGCATAGAATCAGATGCTGCGACATGGCGCACCTCCTATATCACAGTTTATTACTTGATAGCGGGCCTGTCGGGGCATGAAAATGCCGCACAGGCATTTCATCCTATGCGGCAGATCTGTTTCTGTTTCCGGGCACACAGCCCTGCGCTCATGCATCCTCAAGCAAGGCAACGGCATGGGCGGCGATGCCCAGGCCCTCGCCGGTAAAACCGAGCCCTTCCTCGGTCGTTGCTTTGACACTGACGCGCTCGAGTGCGATACCGAGCGCGGAGGCAATGTTCTGACGCATCTGCGGGATATGCGGCGCAAGCTTGGGGCGCTGCGCCAGCACGGTGCAGTCAACATTGCCGATACGATAGCCCTGAGCGTGAATCATCGCGGAGACCTCACGAGTCAGCACCAGACTGTCCGCCCCCTCATAGCGCGGATCCTTGTCTGGGAAGTGTTGTCCAATATCACCGAGCGCCGCGGCACCGAGCAGCGCGTCCATCAGCGCATGCAGCAGGACATCGGCGTCAGAATGGCCAAGCAGTCCCTTCTCATAGGGAATATCGACACCGCCAAGAATCAGCTTGCGGCCCTCTACCAGACGGTGGACGTCGTAGCCGTGTCCGATCCTCATTGCAGGTCCTCCCTATCGTGAAGAATGGCCTGGGCGGCCAGCAGATCGCGGGGCGTCGTCAGCTTGATGTTATCCTCGTCCCCCTGAACGGTGTGGGGTTTGACGTTCAGCATTTCGATAGCGGAACAGTCGTCTGTCAGCGTCAGATTCTTCTCGACAGCGCGGGTCAGGGCCGCTTTAATAAGCTCAGCTTTAAAAATCTGGGGTGTCTGCACACGAACAGTATGTTCTCTGTCCACTGTCCCCTGCATAAAGCCCTTATCATCGACCGCCTTCAGCGTGTCGGTGCTTGCGATCACAGGCGCGGCCGCCAGATACTCATCCGCTGCATAGACCGTGCGTAAAATAAGATCTGTCGTCACGAACGGACGCGCACCGTCGTGAATCGCAATCAGCTTTGCCTTGGACGAGACCTCAGACACGCCGGCCAGGGCGGACTCCGTTCTGGTCGAGCCGCCGCTGATCACGCGGCTGACCTTGTTGATTCCGTAGTTTTTGCAGAGCTCCGCTACTGTCTCGAGCAAATCCGCGCGCGTGACAACGACGATCTCGTCCACGAGCTCGGAGCGCTCAAATGCCAGCAGCGTGCGGGCCAGGACAGGTTTTCCCTCAAGCTCGTAGAGCATCTTATCCATACCCATGCGAAGCGCATTCCCGGCGCCGAGAACCACGGCGCTGCAGTGAGGGACCTTCTCCTTTTTCTTTGAGAAAATGCTGCTCAAGTTCACTGTGCACTCCTCCGCGTTGTGTCAAACTGCCGGTTGCGGTAGAAGTTCCGCATACCGTCCTGCATGTCGTCGAGTCTCTTCAGCATCTTACCGGCGCCATAGGCCGCGCAGGAAATCGGGTCGTCGACAACAGAGGTGCGGATATTGGTGCTGCGCTCGATCAGTCGATCGACACCATACAGCATGCTCCCGCCGCCGGACATAATGATACCGTTTTTATTCAGATCGCCAACCAGATCGGGCGGCGTCATTTCGAGCACCGTGTGGATCGCCTCGAGAATGCGGTTCATCGGCTCGACAAAGGCTTCGATCAGCTCGTTGGAGCTGACGCTCACGACCTTCGGAAGACCGTTCGTCAGACTGCGGCCCTTGACCTCCTCCACACCGACATCCGGGCGCTGTATCACGCCGCCGATACTGCGCTTGAGCTCTTCCGCCGCACCGAGCCCGATCAGCATATTGTGCTTTTTACGGATATAGCGGACGATCGATTCGTCAAAGCTGTTACCTGCAAATTTCAGCGTCTCACAAGAGACGACGCCTTGGGCGGAGACGATCGCGATCTCTGTCTTACCGCCGCCGATATCGATGATCATATTGCCGTTTGGCTTGGAGATATCGATGCCGGCGCCGAGTGCGGTGGCGACAGCGGTCTCGAGCAGGTAGACGCGGCGGGCGCCGGCCTCGATAGCGGCGTCGATCATGGCGCGCTCCTCAACACCGGTGATCGAGCTCGGCACACAGGCGAGCACGCAGGGCTTGAAAAGACTGGTGGTCGTCAGGCGTCCAAACAGATCGCGCATCATCTGTGCCGCCATCTCGTAATCGGAAATGACACCGGCACTGATCGGATGAATCGCCGCAATATTGGCAGGGGTTCTGCCGAGCATTTTCTGGGCATCCTGGCCAAATTTCAAAACCTTACGCTGTTCTTTGTCGAGCGCAACGACAGAGGGTTCGCGTAAAACCACGCCTTTCCCCTGTTCAAAAACCAATGTGGAGGATGTGCCCATATCAATGGCAAGATCTCTCTCAAAAAGGATCATATGCTTCACCTCTATAGTATGACTGAAAAATCTGTTTTTATTGTCTGCTGCGTGCCAGTGTGATACCAACGATAGCGGCAGCACCGGCTTTACGGAGTACGCCGGCCGCCTCTGACAGCGTGGAGCCGGTTGTCACAATATCATCAACCAACAGCAGATGCTGTCCTTTAATCGTGCTGTCATCCAGAGAACGATAGACGTCGCGCACATTCTTTTTGCGC
>ODAI010732244.1_pt1 | contig 38954 bp, 44 predicted proteins | sample 1539321 | NCBI WGS metagenome assembly ODAI01 (sample SAMN02144231, study PRJEB22623) | gut metagenome | biome: sheep rumen | host: Ovis aries | place: New Zealand
GCAATAGCAAGAGATGATGAAATTAAGAAATTGATATTAGTACTTCTTACTCCAGAAAAGAGCGCTGTACTAGTAGGTAAACCTGGTATAGGTAAAACGGCTATTGTAGAGGGATTAGCATATCGTATTCAAAGAGATGAAGTACCTGATGCTTTAAAGGGTTATACAATATATAGGGTTAATACAACAGCTTTAATTAATTCTAATGGAGAAGAAAATAGGGTATTAAAATTAGTAGAAGAATTAAAAACACGAGAAAAAGTTATTTTATTTATAGATGAAATACATACTTTAATTGGCAGTGATGCCCAAGGTGCTTTAGATCTTGCTAATATGTTTAAAGAAGGACTAAGTAGAGGTTCTATTAAAATGATAGGAGCTACGACTACATATGAGTATGAAAGATATATTATGAGAGATAAAGCTTTTCTTAGAAGATTTGAAAAGGTAGATGTTGAAGAACCTACGGAAGAGATGACAGTAGAGATTCTTCTTAGAACTCTTCCTAAATTAGAAAAAACGACGGGAGTAATACTACCTTATACGGATTTTATTAAAGAAAAGATTATGAAATTTATTGTTAATATGACTACTGAGTTTAAAAGGGTATATGAAATATCTTCGAGATATCCAGATATTGCTTTAGTAATACTTAGACAATGTTTTTCTAATGCTATATATGAAAATAGACAAACAATTAATTTTAAAAATATATATGATGCTATTAGAACTACTAAAGCAGTGTATCCTGATGTTATAGTTAAAGAACTAGTTAGTTTTAAAGAAATATTTAAAGATGAGCTTAAGATAGAGAATACGATTCTTGATTAAGAAATAATGAGAATGTGGGAAGGTATTAGTTACTGATTCATATTCTTTTTAATTTTAGGGAAAAGTTGCACAATGGTATTATATAAATAATAAGATTATTTAATTATACTATGTATTTGAGTTTCAAAAGATATTATCTTTTGAAGACACCGAAGGTGGTAAATAAATAAAAAGATGAGATAAATAGTAATTCTGTTTATCTTTTTCATTTACTTCATTTAAATTATTTGGTATAATTAAGAAGAAATATGGAGGAGATGTAGATGGAAGTTAAATATAGAAATCCTAAGATTTATTTACTTAGTGGAAAGGCAGGACATGGTAAGGATACTGGTGCGGGATTTTTGAAGAAGTTTTATGAAGAGGATGGTAAGAAAGTTATTTTTTCAAGAGCGGGTAAATATATTAAATTTTATGCTATGGAAATGACTGATTGGGATGGTAGTGAGGAGACTAAACCTAGGGAACTATTACAGAAACTTGGTATGGATGTTATTAGAGAAAAACTTAACAAGGCAGAAATGTTTATACAAAGGCAATTAGATGATATAGAGATATATTCTTATTTTTATGATGCTATTATTGTACCGGATATTAGATTTCCTAGAGAAATAGAAAGTGTTAAAGAAAGATTTGATAATGTAGTTACAATTAAGATAAATAGAATTAATTTTGAAACAGAACTTACTGGTAAGGAGCAGAAACATAAAACGGAAACGGCTATGGATAATTTTAATGATTATGATTATGTTGTTACTAATGATACTTTAGAACAATATGAAAAAGATATCTATGAGATATATAAGAAGGAGGAAAATTTATGAAGAAATTAACTGGCAATGAGATTATTAGAATGTATTTGGATTTCTTTTGTGAAAGAGGTCATACCGAGGTAGAATCCGCTAGTTTAATACCGGTTAATGATCCAACAGTATTATGGATTAATGCTGGCGTTACTCCTTTAAAGAAATATTTTGATGGTAGTGTTGTTCCTTCTAATAGAAGACTTACTAGTTGTCAGAAGTGTATTAGAACTGGTGATATTGAATCGGTTGGTAAGACTGCTAGACATCATACTTTCTTTCAGATGTTAGGTAATTTTAGTATTGGTGATTATTTTAGAAATGAAGCTATTACTTGGGCGTATGAACTTCTTACTAGTCCTAAATATTTTGATATGGATAAGAATAAATTATATGTTACTGTATATACAAATGATGATGATACTTATAATTTATGGGTTAAACTTGGTATTGATCCTAGTCATATTATTAGATTAGATGGTAATTTTTGGGAAATTGGACCTGGACCATCAGGACCTGATACAGAGATATTCTTTGATAGAGGAGAAAAATATGATCCTGAAGGTAAAGGTATAAGTATGCTTCAAAATGAAGAGGAAAATGATAGATATATAGAAATATGGAATAATGTACTTAGTCAGTTTAATGCTACAGAAGGATTACCTAGAAATGAATATCCAGAACTTCCTAGTAAGAATATTGATACAGGTATGGGTGTTGAAAGAATGGCTTGTATATTACAAGAGACAGAGACTAATTATGAAACTGATTTATTTATGCCAATAATTAGAGGTATTGAAGAACTTAGTGATATACCATATACTGGTCAAATGGAATTTAAAGTAATTGCAGACCATATACGTAGTCTTACTTTTGCTATATCTGATGGGGCTATATTTGAGAATGTTGGTAGAGGTTATGTTCTTAGAAGACTTCTTCGTAGAGCTGAAAGAATGGGAAGAAAACTTGGTATTAATAGAGATTTTCTATCTGATTTAGTTAGTATAGTAGTAGATTCTTATAAGGAAACTTATCCAGAATTAGTAGGTAATGAAAAAAGAGTTAAGGAACTTATTGAAAAAGAGGAATTATTATTTCAAAAGACCCTTCTTTCAGGGGAAAAAAGATTAGAAGAGTTATTTAATAGTGATAATAAAGTAATTAGTGGTAAGGATGCTTTTAAATTATATGATACTTATGGTTATCCGATAGAACTTACTATGGAGGCCGCTGAAGAGAAGGGATTTACTGTTGATTTAGATGAGTTTAAGGCATATATGAATGCTCAAAAAGAACTTGCTAGAAGTAGTAGAAAAGAAGAAGCAAGTATGAATCTTCAAAATGATTTACTTATTAATTATAAGAAAGAAAGTACTTTTGTAGGATATGAGAAATTAGGTCTTGAAACAGAAGTTATGGATATTATGAAAGATAATCAGTTTGTGGATACTTGTAGTGATGATTGTTATATTTTCTTAAAAGAAAATCCATTCTATGCGGAAAGTGGTGGACAGGTATCTGACTCTGGTTATTTAAAGAATGATAATTGTAAATTAGAAGTATTAGATGTTATTAAGGCCCCTAATGGACAACATATGCTTTATGTTAAAGTGCTTAATGGTACTGTTAATAAAGGAGATAAGATTCTTACTCATGTATCTAAAGATAAGAGAGTAGCTATTATGAAGAATCATTCTTCAGTTCATTTACTTCAAAAGAGTTTGCAAGAACTTCTTGGTAATAATGTTCATCAGGCTGGTTCTAAAGTAGATGAAAATGAACTTAGATTTGATTTTAATTATCATGGTAGATTATCTGATGAACTTATTGTTAAGGTAGAAGACTTAGTTAATGGAAGAATTAAGGCGGGATATGATACGGTTATTGAATATATGAGTTTAGATGAAGCTAAAAAGAAAGGTGCAATGGCATTATTCTCTGATAAATATGGCGATATTGTTAGAGTAGTTACAATGGGAGATTCGATTGAACTATGTGCTGGTACGCATGTTAATAATACTAAAGAGATTGGTAAGTTTGCTATTGCTAGTATTGAAAATAAGGGCGCTGATACTTTTAGAGTAACTGCTGGTAGTGATAAAAATATTGGTAATGTTTTAGGAAAAGAAATATCTAAACAGAATGATATGATGTTAAAACTATTAGATAAAGCTAAGAGAATTGTTACCGAAGCTAAGAAATTAGATATTGATTTAGTATTTGATTTTGATATTAAGAAAGATACTCCTAATAGTTATAGAGATATTGTTATTAATAAAAATGAACTTGAAAATCTTGGGGTAGCTATTAAAAACTTAGAGAAAGAATTTACTGAGAAGAGAAATAAAAAGGCTGTTAGTGATTTATCTAGCTTCATGAAGATTATGGAAGATATTAATGGTGTTAAGACAATTATAAGTATTACAAGCAGATATGATATTAATACTTTAAAACAAATTGTGTCTCATTTGAGTAATCAAATAGAGAATAATTTAATTGTTCTTGCTAATATTAATGAAGATAAGAGTGTTAACTTTATTGCTAAAAGTAATTCCGAAAAGATTGATTGTTCTTCGATTATTAAGAGTTTAGCAGAAGCTACTAATGGTAATGGAGGAGGCTCTAAGGTGTTTGGCCAAGGAGGAGGAACTGATTCCTCTAATATTGGTAAAGCTCTTAAGAATATTAAAGAGGAACTTAAGAACATTTAAGATAAAAGAGTGATTTGAATAAAAATCACTCTTTTTGAAAATGTTATTAATTACCTGGAAAAAATATTATATAGAAAAAATAAAAATGTACTAGTAAAATTTTATTAAATATGTTAGTATAGATATTACACTTAAAGGTAGGTTGATGATAAATGAAACAAAATAATTGGTATGATTATCCTCAAAAAATATATTTTTGGGATAAAGATGTAGATTATGCAATGTTTGTAGATGAAAATGGCATTAATAGTAATATTAATAATGTATTTAAAAGAATGATTAATAATGAGTCAATAAATGAAGATGATCGTTATTTTACTATAACTGGATGTATATTTACTAAAAACAATTTTAAGAAAATAAATGAGAGAATTTGTAAGTTAAAAAATAAATATTGGGAAGATGGGATGTACTTTGATAGCAAAAATAAAAAAGAAAAATATGTATGTTTTCATTCAAGGGATATTCGTAGGCACGATGGTGCATTTAACGATAAATTAATTAAGCATAATGAATTTATTAATGATTTGACAAAAATATTAGAGAAAATAGATTGCAAGGTAATATCGGTAAGTATTGATTTATGGCAATATTTAAAAATGGGTAATTTGAGTGATGTATATGAGGTAGCATTTGATTTGTTATTGGAAAGATATATGTATGTAATTGATAATAATAAAAATGGTATTGTAATGCTTGAGGCAAGAGGAAAGAAGGAGGATAAAAAATTACTTAAACATATTTGTGAGGTTATATTTAATAATGAAAGAAGTGGTATGATTTCTAATAAATTGAAATTAAAAATTGCAGGAGTGTTTTTTAATCCCAAGTGGGATAAAGAATATAGTGCGACATTTATGGGAATTGAAATTGCTGATTTATTTAGTTATCCTATTCATCAATTTGTAAAATATAAAAAGAAAAATCCTGCTTTTGATGTTTTAGAATCAAAAATAGAAGGATTTCCTAATTATTTGAATAAAGGAATAATTATATATCCTAAGAAAAAATAAAAAACGGCATTGCCGTTTTTTACCATACGCTATACAACGTACCCCAAAGAGTTAAACTCCTTACAACATAATAATATCATTAAAAATATTATTTGTCAAATATATTATATCCATTTTTTATGATTATATGTATATATAAAATATGTAAAGTATTATTATTTTCTATTACAAATAGAAGTATTTGTTATATAATATAGGTAGAGGTGACTTATGAAATTAGAAAAATTATTAGAGGGAATTGAATATGAATTAGTAAAGGGAAATATTGATACCGAGATTAATAATATTTATTATGATTCTAGAAAAGTAGAAAAGGGAAGTTTATTTTACTGTATGGAAGGAGCTACTGTTGATGGTCATGATTATATAGATAGTGCTATAGAGAAGGGTGCTAGTGTAATAGTAGTATCTAAAGATGTTAATATAGATAGTGATGTTACTGTTATTAAAATAAAAGATAGTAGAAGAATGTTATCTAAAATATCAATTAATTTCTTTGGTAATCCAATAAAAGAATTAACTAGTATTGCTATTACTGGTACTAAGGGTAAAACTACTACTACATGGATGATTAAGAATATTTTGGAAGAAGATAATAAAAAAGTTGGAGTTATTGGTACGATGGGGGTATTCTTTGGAGATAAGCATTATAGTACTGTTAATACGACTCCCGAAAGTTTTGAGATTCAAAAATATTTAAGAGAAATGGTTGATAATGGCATTAAATACTTAGTTATGGAAGTATCTAGTCAGGCTTTAAAAGTTGGTAGAGTAGATGGTTTGGTATTTGATTATGGAGTGTTTACTAATTTAACACAAGATCATATTGGAGATAATGAACATCCTAATATGAAAGATTATATATACTGTAAAAGTTTATTATTTAGGCAGTGTAAACATGGGATATTTAATATAGATGATATTCATTATAATGATATGATTAAGGATTGTACGTGTGATATTTATACATATGGTAAAAGTAGTGATGCTAATTTAGTTATTAGTAAAATGAATTTACTTAGAGATAAGAATTTTATTGGTATTGATCTTAATACTGATGGATTAATAAAAGATAGTTTCTTAGTTAATACACCAGGAGAGTTTTCAGCATATAATGCATCCTGTGCTATTATTACTACTTATTTACTTGGATGTAGTGTTGATAGTATGAAAGAGGCTTTAAAGAAAGTAGCTGTTAAAGGTAGAGTTGAAATAGTACCTGGTTTTGAAGATTATAGTGTTATTATTGATTATGCGCATAATGGTGTATCAATGGAGAATATTCTTAGTACAATGAGAGAATATCATCCTAAGAGAATTGTTAGTTTGTTTGGTTGTGGTGGTAATAGGAGTAAAGATAGAAGATATGATATGGGAGAGGTATCAGGTAATCTTGCTGACTTTACGATTGTTACAGAAGATAATTCAAGATTTGAAGATGTAGAAGATATTATGAATGATATAGAAATTGGTCTTAAGAAAACTAATGGTAAATATATTAAGATAGGAGATAGGAAAGAGGCTATTAAGTATGCTCTTGATAATGCCATGGAGGGAGATATTATTTTATTACTAGGAAAAGGACATGAAACTTATCAAGAGAAGAATGGTGAAAGATACCATTATGATGAGAGAGAAATTATTAAAGAATTATTAGAAAAGTAATTTACATTTATGGTAAATAATGTTAATATAAATAGAAGAAAAGGAGGGTATTATGATACCATTTAAGAAAGCAAATATATTGTTACCTAAAAAGGGTACTGATATGACAAAGTGGTCTGTTGTTGCATGTGACCAATATACTAGTGAACCTGAATATTGGAAGGAAGTTGAAGAAATAGTAGGAGAAAATCCTTCTACTCTTAGAATTACGCTTCCAGAAATATATTTAGAAGAAAGTGATGTCGAGGAAAGAATATCTAAGATTAATAAGACAATGAAAGAATACTTAGATAGTGATTTATTTGATGAGTATAAAGACTCAATGATTTACTTAGAGAGAAAACAAAGTGATGGTAGGGTAAGAGAGGGTCTAATTGGTATGGTAGACTTAGAAGACTACTCTTATGAAAAGGGTTCAGAGACTTTGATTAGAGCTACAGAAAAGACGGTAATAGAAAGGATTCCACCTAGACTTAAAGTAAGGGAAAATGCACTACTAGAACTTCCTCATATTATGATTTTAATTGATGATGAAAAGAAAGAAATAATAGAGAGTTTAAAGAATAAAGTAACGGAAGAAGATAAAGTTTATGACTTTGATTTAATGGAAAATGGTGGACATATTAGGGGTTATAAACTTAGTAATGATGTTATGAATGAAGTAGAAGAAGGATTAGAAAGACTTGCTGATAAATCTTCTTTTGAAGAGAGATATGATGTAACTGATAAGGGAGTACTTTTATTTGCTATGGGTGATGGTAATCATTCACTTGCCACGGCGAAAGCTAATTATGAGAATTTAAAGAAGATATTACCAGAGGAAGAATATTTAAATCATCCATCTAGATATGCTTTAGTAGAACTAGTTAATTTACATAGTGATGCTTTAGAGTTTGAACCAATACATAGAGTTATCTTTGATACGGATGTTAATAATTTAATTGAAGAATTATATAAATACTATGATATTAATGAAGATGGTAATGGAGAATATTTTGAACTTGTTACTAAAAATATGGATAAGAAACTATATATTAGTAATCCTAAATCTAATATATCAGTAGGTTCTATTCAAATATTCTTAGATGAATATTTAAAAGGTCATAAAGGTAAGATAGATTATATTCATGGTGATGAAACTACGAGAGGTATGGGAAGAGAAGAAGGTAATGTTGGTATTCTATTTAATGTTATGAAGAAAGAAGAATTATTTAAAACAGTAATATTAGATGGTGCTCTTCCTAGAAAAACTTTCTCTATGGGACACTCTTATGATAAGAGATTCTATCTAGAAGCTAGAAAGATTAAATAATAAAATTCAAGGTTAATACCTTGTTTTTTTTTTAAAAATAGTCAATAATTGTATTTACTTTTGTATAACAAAATGTTATAATGTTATACGAAAGTAAATGGTGATATTATGAATAATGAAGAAAAAATTAAGATGCTTTTTAAGAATAATAATGGCTATATCAGAACAAATGATTTATTAAATATTGGTATAAGTAAACCAATTATTCAAAGTTTTATAGAAAAAGGATTAATAGAAAGAGTTAGTCATGGTATATATATGGATGCCAAATTGTTTAAGGATGAATACTATATTTTACAAAAAAGATATCCTTTTGTTATTTTTTCATATAATACAGCATTGGATTTTTTAAATTTGACTAATAGAACACCTTTGAATATAGATGTTACTATACCCAGGGGTAAAACAATTAGAGGAGATTATAATATTCATTATGTTACTGAAAAATATTATAAATTGGGTATCATTGAGAAGGTAAGTCCGCTGGGAAATCCTGTTAGAGTTTATAATGCTGAAAGATGTATATGTGATATGTTAAGAAGTGAGGATGAGTTTGAATTAGAACTTCAAAATAGAGTATTAAATTATTATTGGAATAGTAAAGATAAAAATATTGATTTATTACTTGAATATGCTAAGGTATTTAATATTTATGATAAAGTTAATACCATAGTAGAGGTTATGATGAAATGGTAGATAGTGTAGATATAAAAGAAAAGGCAAAGATTATTGAAAGGAAACATAATATAAACCACTATGAAGTGTTACAAAGATATATGTTTGAAAGAATACTTGAGAGAATATCAGTATCAAAATATAAGGATAATTTTATACTAAAAGGTGGTTTACTACTTTCAGCAATGTTTGGTATTGATAATAGAACTACTAAAGATATGGATGCTACTATTACAGGAATAGATGTATCAAAAGAAAAAATGGTAAAAGTTTTAAATCAAATATTAGGCATTAAACTAAACGATGGTGTAAAGTTTGATGTAATAGATATAACAGACATTAGGGAAGAAGATGAATATGGTTGTAATAAATATCATATAGTTGGAAAGAAAGAAAATTTAAAAGTTAATTTAGAAATAGATATATCAACAGGTGATAAGGTAACTCCAAGAGAATTAAAATATCATTATCCTTTGTTATTTGAAGATAAAACAATAATAATAAATAGTTATAATATTGAAACTATATTGTCTGAAAAAATTGAAACAATATTATGACGTGGTAATTACAATAGTAGAATGAAGGATTTTTATGATGTTTACTTCTTTTTAAGTAAATTAAAAGATGAAATTGATACAAATATTTTAAGAGAAGCAGTTAATAATACTTTTACTAAAAGAGATTCACTTGAATATTTAAGTGATTATAAAAAGATAATTAATTCAATTAAAAGTAGTGAAAAAATAAAGAAATTGTGGCAAAACTATAGTAATAAATACAAGTATGCAAATAATATTAGTATTGAAGAAATATTAATTATGTTAATGAAAGTTATTAATGAATTAGATATAGTATTTTTAACAGTTTAAAAAAATATATTCATGAAGATGAAACTACGAGAGGTATGGGAAGAGAAGCTAGAAAGATTAAATAATATAATTCAAGGTTAACACCTTGTTTTTTTAATATTATTAGATTAATAGAGAAAAACAATATAAATCTTTATTTTATATGCGTTTTCTTTAGGTTACATAAAAATATCTTGGTAATAATCTTACCAAGATATTTAATTATGTGTTCTTATTTAGTATAATGTATTTAAGGAATATTTGATATGGGCGAGACCAATCTTTTTAGGGGGCTACTCTTTAGAAAGTGAGGTGATAGTTATGTTTAAGAAGGATATACTTATATTATCACTTATCATAATTATTTTGCTTCAACTTGTTGTACAACTCGTAAAATAAAAGCAACCACCTAAAATCAGCAAAAGTTTTAGGTGGCAAGTAATTATTACGGTCCACTTGGGCTTGAATCAAGTGTTCCTTTTTTATTATATGAAGTTTCCTTCATCTGTATTCATAATATCATATTTCATTATTAAAATCAACTATTTTGAGTTTAATTTCTATAGAAGATACTTCTTCTAATGGAAAGTGGAGGATTAACTTGTTAATCCGGGAAGCGAAGCGGTTAAAAATAAAAAAAAATAATGAAAAATTATTTACTAAAAGCATATAATATGGTAATATATTAATGGCTTTTCAAAAATATACACAAATATTGATTTAATTATCCTAGTGCCTTATGGTGGATATTAAAGAAGAGATATTTGGAAGCAAAACGAAAGGAGAAATGATTATTATGACAGTAGTATCTATGAGCTATTTGTTAGAAGCAGGTGCACACTTTGGTCATCAGACTAAAAGATGGAATCCTAAAATGAAAGAGTATATTTTTAACTCTAGAGATGATATTTATATCATTGACTTACAAAAGACAGTAGAAAAGATGGAGGAAGCTTACGCTGCACTTAATAAGATTGCTAGTGAAGGTGGAAAAGTACTTTATGTTGGTACTAAGAAACAAGCACAAGAAGTATGTAAAGAGGAAGCTGAAAGAAGTAGTATGTACTATATGACTGAAAGATGGTTAGGTGGTACTCTTACTAACTTTAGAACTATTAGAAGAAGAGTTAATCGTCTTGAAGAAATTGAAAAGATGGAAAAAGATGGTACTTTTGATAGACTTCCTAAGAAAGAAGTAGTAGGACTTAAGAAAGAATATGAGAAATTAAATAAGAATTTATGTGGTATTAGAGAAATGACTAAGTTACCACAAGCTATTATTATTGTTGATTCTACTAAAGAATATAATGCAATAAGAGAAGCTAGAAAGCTTAATATTCCTGTATTTGGTGTAATTGACACTAACTGTGATCCAGATGATGTTGATTATGTACTTCCTGCGAATGATGATGCTGTAAGAAGTATTAAAGTTGTACTTGGAGCTTTAACTAACGCTATTATTGAAGCTAATGGTGGTACAATTGTTGATTATGTAAGTGAAGATGATAAGAAAGCATCTAAAGATAAGTCTTTTGCTAAGAAAGAAAAGAAAGAAGTAAAAGAAACTGTTAAAGAAGAGCCAGTTAAAGAAGAAATCAAAGAAGAAAAGCCAATAGAACTTGATTTAAATATTTTAACTGTTGCTGAACTTAGAGACCTTGCTAAGAAGAAAGAAGTTAAAGGTTATTCTAAGATGAAAAAAGAAGAATTAATTGAAAGTTTGAAATAAGGAGGGATAATACTTATGATTACTGCTAATATGGTTAAAGAGCTTAGAGAACAAACTGGAGCAGGAATGCTTGATTGTAAGAAGGCTCTTACGGAAACTAATGGAAATATGGAAGAAGCTGTTACTTGGCTTAGAGAAAAAGGTATAAGTAAAGCAGCTAAAAAACAAAGTAGAATTGCTGCTGAAGGACTTGCTTATGCTAAAGTAGAAGGTAATAAGGCTGTTATTGTTGAAGTTAATTCTGAGACAGACTTTGTTGCTAAGAATCCAGAGTTTACTTCTTTAGTTGAAACTATTGCTAATGCTATCTTAAGTAGTGGTGTTAGTACTATGGAAGATGCTATGAAATTAGAAGTAGAAGGTAAAACTATTGAAGATATGATAGTAGATAAAACTGCTACTATTGGAGAAAAGTTATCTTTCAGAAGATTTGAATTAGTAGAAAAGAATGATTCTCAAGTATTTGGTACTTACTCTCATATGGGAGGTAAGATTGTTACTCTAGCAGTACTAGAAGGTACTGACACAGAAGTAGCTAAAGATGTTGCTATGCAAATTGCTGCGATGAGACCTTTATACTTAGATAAAGGGTCTGTTCCTAATGAAAGAGTAGAAAAAGAAAGAGCAATTCTTACTGAACAAGCTGAAAATGAAGGATTAGATGCTAACAAACTTCCGATGATTGTTAATGGAAGACTTGGTAAATTCTATGAAGAAGTATGTTTACTTGATCAAGGATTTGTTAAAGAAAATAAGATGAAAGTATCTAAATATGTTGAAAGTAAAGGTATGAAAGTATTATCTTTCGTAAGATACGAAGTTGGCGAAGGTATGGAAAAGAGAGAAGAAAATTTTGCTGACGAAGTTGCTAAACAAATTAATGGATAATAAAAAGGATTCTAGTTAAAAACTAGTTTCTTTTTTTTATTCTTTGTGATAAAATTAGTTTAGGATAGGAGTTTATATCTTACCAAATATTTGAAGAAAGGAGGAAGTGTTATGTACGATTATTATACTACAACTAATTATAGTAGCAATTATACGATGCCTACTAGTTATATAGTAATTAGTTTAATAGTAGGGATTCTTGCTATTGTTAGTTTATGGATGATATTTAAGAAGGCTGGTAAACCAGGATGGGCTTCAATTGTACCTATTTATAATATTATTGTATTTATACAAGTAGCAGGTTTACCTCTTTGGTATTTAGTTTTACTTATTATACCTTTTGCTAATATTTATGCTATTTTTAAAATATATATAGAATTAGCTCATAAGTTTGGTAAATCAACGGGGTTTGGTGTGCTTACTGTATTCTTTAGTGAGATTTGTTTACCAATTCTTGCTTTTGATAAGAATGCTACTTATAAGGGATAAAAAAGAAGGAATCGTTTGATTCCTTTTAATTATTCTACTTTTTTTCCACAGTTTTCACAGAAACTAGCACCTGGTTTTAGTTTTTGACCACAACCTAAGCAAAATCTTTCTGGTTCTGTTGTAGAAGTATTAGCATTCTTTTTATCATCGATTGGTCCATTAGGTGAAACTACTACTGAATTATCATATTTAGCTTCTTTTGAGAAACCAAGTACTGCTGCTAGAATACCTGGGAAGAATATTCCTAGGACACCATAAGTAGTAGGATCTTTTTTGAATTTCTTTCCTAAGTTATAGAAGATAAAGAAATTTACTGCTCTTGCTGCTATCATTGTAATAGCTCCTAGTCCGTTTATTCCTAATAAACTAACGATTGTTCCTGATATTGCTATTAGGAAATACCACCAGTTTAGCCCAGCTATTTCTACTAATACATAGGTATTATAGAATGGTACAATAGCGGCCCATCCTGGTTTGCCGGCTTTTTGGAATAGTTTTACTTCACCAATTATGACTACTATTAAGGCTGCTAATGCTATGAGGAATATTATTCCTACAAATATTAGTAGACCTCCTGTTAAATTATTAACAAAATCTGCATTTTTTTCTAACACATTGTTAAGTATTTGATCTTCACTCATTATTTATACTCCTTTCTATTTAATAATATATCAAATTTATATGTTTTTGACAAGATATTATGATATTTTTTATTATTTATACATAACTTTTAATAGGTGAAAATATGTTTAGTAAGGGAATACATAAGAGAATTAAAATAGTTTTATTAGGAGTTATATTTGTTTTTATTGTTATTATAGGTAAAGTATTTTATATAGAGGTTATTGATTATAAGAAACTTAATTCTTTAGCTAATGGGGTATGGAGTAGAAATTTACCTATTGAAGCTGATAGGGGTAAGATTTATACTGTTGATGGGGAAGTAGTAGCGGGGAATCTTACGACGACTAGTTTGGTATTTATTCCTAATCAGATTAAGAATAAAGAATTAGTAGCGGATAAGATTAGTGAAATACTTGGTGTTGATAAAAGTAAAATAGAAGAGCATTTATATAAGAAGTCGATGATGGAGAGAGTTCATCCGGAAGGTAGAAGGCTAACTTACGATATAGCTGATAAGATAGAGGCTCTTCATTTTGAGGGAGTGTATTTACTTAAAGAGTCTAAGAGATATTATCCTCATGATGAGATGCTATCTCATGTACTTGGTTATGTTGGTATTGATAATCAGGGACTTAGTGGACTTGAACTTAAGTATGATGATTATTTAACTGGAGAATATGGATCAATTCAATATTTTTCTGATGCTAAGGGTAATACTCTTGATAGGAGTTCGGTTTATGTAGAGCCAGAAGATGGTCTTGATATTTATTTAACGGTTAATTATGAGATTCAATCAGCGATAGAGAGAGAACTTAATAATGTGGTACTTAAATATAATCCAGAGGGTGCTTGGGCTATTGTAATGGATCCGAATACGGGGGAAATTCTTGGAATGAGTTCGAGACCGACATTTAATCCGAATAGTTATCAGGATTATAGTACGGAGACAATTAATAGAAATATGGCAATATGGGCTAGTTATGAGCCTGGTAGTACTTTTAAGATTCTTACTCTTAGTGCGGCGGTTAATGAGAATAAAGTTGATTTACTTAAGGATACTTTTTATGATGGGGGTTCTGTTAATGTTGATGGGGCGAGGATTAAGTGTTGGAAAGCTGGTGGTCATGGTAGTCAGACTTTTTTGGAAGTAGTACAAAATTCTTGTAATCCTGGTTTTGTTGAACTTGGTAGAAGACTTGGTGTTAATACTTTGTTTGATTATATTGATAAATTTGGTTATGGTAAGAAGACGGGGATTGATTTAAATGGTGAGGCTACTGGTATTTTATTTCCTTTATCGAGAGTGGGGCCTGTAGAACTTGCTACGACATCTTTTGGTCAGGGAGTTAGTGTAACTGCTTTACAACAAGTAGTAGCGGTTAGTGCAGCGGTTAATGGTGGTACTTTATATAAGCCTTATATTGTTAAGAGAATTGTAGAACATGAAACTGGGCAAATTATTGAAGAGGTTAAACCTACGGTAGTAAGAGAAGGTATTATTAGTAGTGATACTAGTGAGAAGGTTAGAATGACTTTGGAGTCAGTGGTATCACTTGGTACTGGGAGAAATGCTTATATTGATGGTTATAGAGTAGCAGGTAAAACTGGTACAGCACAAAAGGTTAGTAATGGTGTTTATATGAGGGGTAATTATATTGTTTCTTTTATGGGTTTCTTACCTGCTAATGACCCTAAAGCTGTAGTCTATCTGGCTATTGATAATCCTAAAGGTATTACGCAGTATGGTGGTACGGTTAGTGCTCCGATTGTAAGAAATATTATGGAAGATGTTATTAGTGCTCTAGATATTGAAAAACAAGAAGGGGGTACAGAGAAAGAATATCAGTGGTATGATAAGAAGTATTATAGTGTACCTAATGTTGTTGGTATGAGTAAGAGAGATGCTACTAGTAGTTTGAAGAACTTTACAGTGGAGTATTCTGGTAGTGGGGATAATGTTATTAGTCAGTCTCCGGAAGAAAATACGAGAATACCTGAAGGTTCTCCAGTTAGATTATATTTGGGATGATTTGCAATTGCACTGTATTTATGTTATAATAGTCGCTGTTTATGGGGGTAAATATGGAAATATTACATATGACAAGTAATGAAATTGCTAATTTAAATGGATTAGATTTAGGAACTGAATCAAGTGTTTATAAATATAAATATAGAGATAAGGAATATGTTCTAAAAGAACTTGATTATTATGACAAAAATAAATGGGATAATAAGATGAGAACTTTACTTAGTGTCGATAGTAATAGAGATATTATACCAGATTATTTTATTAAACCTGAATTCTTTATTTCTTCTGATTATACTATTAGATATTGGGCTTCTAGATATGTTAATGGTATTAATTTTAATTCTCTTCTTAATGATAAAGAAGTATCTTTTGATGTTAAAAAAAGGTATTTAAAGAGAATTGGTTATATACTTAAACAGATGGATTATATTAGAAGGAATTCTTTACTTAGTGATTTTTATATTGGAGATCTTCATGAAAATAATTTTATTATTGATAGAAGTAGTAGATTATTAGTTTGTGATATTGATAGTATAAAGATTAATGGTAATAGGTCTTCAGTTGGTAAGTATTTGAATCCTTTCTCTTTATTTAGTAAGGCTGGTACTAAAAAATATAAAATAGATAATTCTAATAATAGGATAGGAGATTATATAGTAGATAAGAATACAGATTTATATTGTTATAATATTATGGTTATGAATTTTTTATGTGGTAAATGTATTAATGATATTAGTATTGATAATTTTTATAGATATTTGAATTATTTGAATGTTATTGGTATTGATTATGAGATGGTAGAAATGTTTAATAAACTATTATCTAATGAGGATAATGCTAATCCTTGTTATTATATTGATTCTTTAACTGAGGATAAGCTTGTTAGAACTAGAAGATTTAATTTGTAAATTATTATTTATCTTATGTAAAGTTTTATAAAAGAAGTTGTTTTAATAAAAGAAGTTGTGTTATAATTAATATAGAAATGGAGTTGAGCATATGTTAACGCTTACGAAATCTTTACTTGCTTTAATGCTTGGATTTATGGGGGCTACTTTATTTGGACTTGCTGCTATTCCTTTTTTGAAGAAATTAAAGGCTGGACAGAGAATTAATATTTATGTAGAAGCACATAAGGGTAAGGCTGGTACTCCTACAATGGGAGGTATTATCTTTATTATTCCTACTATAGCGATAATGTTATTTTTACTTATTACTGGTAAGGTAGAGTATTCGGTTAATTTAATTATTGTGTTATTTGTCTTTATATCGTATGCTTTGATTGGATTTTTAGATGATTTTATTAGTTTGAAGAGGAAAGCTAATAAGGGGCTTACACAGTTTCAAAAATTATTTTTACAACTTATAGTAGCAGTTGTCTTTTATATATTATTTAGAGAGTTTACTGATGGTGATTCTTATCTTAGAATATCGGCTTTAGGTATTGATTGGAATTTGGGTTGGTTTTATGGTGTATTTATATTATTCTTATTAGTGGGATCATCGAATGCTGTTAATTTAACGGATGGTTTAGATGGTTTAGCTGGAGGACTTTCTGCGATATCATTCTTAGCTTTTGCTCTTATTGCAATGGGTAGTTGGTGGATAGAAGGTAACTCTGATATTGGTATTTTCTGTTTTGTTCTTGTTGGTTCGATTATTGGATTTCTTGTCTATAATAGTAATCCGGCGAAGGTATTTATGGGAGATACTGGTAGTTTAACTCTTGGTGCTACGATGGCTACGGTTGCTATTCTTACTTCACATGAATTATCGTTAGTATTAATAGGTGGAGTATTTGTTATTGAAACTTTAACAGTTATTATTCAGATTAGTTCTGTAGTACTATTTCATAAGAAGGTATTCTTAATGACTCCAATTCATCATCATTTTGAAAGACTTGGATGGAGTGAGAGGGATATTGTTAAATTATTTTGGATAGCAGGTTTTGTACTTTGTATGTTTGCTTTAATATATGGTGTATGGTTATAAGAGAGAATATTTATTCTTTCTTTTTTTATTTCCGCCTTTGGCGGGCCAAAGAAATGTTATTTCTTTGGTAATACCTTTATTAGAGAATTCTAGTATATAGAAAAAATATAGTCTATATGACTATATTTAGGTTTGCTTTGATATATTTAATAATACCCCCATACTTATTAAACTTATTAGAAGACTACTTCCTCCATAAGATAGAAAGGGGAGAGTTACTCCAGTTACGGGGATTAGTCCTGTTACGACCATGAGATTTAATAGGGTTTGAAAAGCTAGTCCGAAGGTAATACCAAAGGCTAGGTATTTACCGAATTTGTCTTCACAGTTCATGGATATTTTGAATCCTGAGATTATGATAGTGATAAATAGTGTTGATACGATTAGTACTCCCATGAAACCAAATTCTTCACTTATAATAGAGAAGATGAAGTCGGTTTGGGGTTCAGGTAAGTAAAAGTGTTTTTGAATGGAATTACCGAGTCCTAGTCCTAAGAGTCCTCCTGGCTTTAACTTCTGGCGATAAACACGATTTTTAACAAAAAAATATCGCCAATAACATAAATGAGTAGAGCCACTCTCGTATTGGACGATATTAACTATCACTTAATATATTTAATTTTTTAAAGTTGAAATAAATATCTATTGTTTTATCTTGGTGTAATTCAATTCTTTTAATTAGTCTAACTGCTATCTCTCGACTAGGTTCTTCCATATTTAAGAATTCTTTAACCAAAGCAATACATTTTTCATTGTCATTAGACAAATCATTATCATAGATACTTTCAATAATACTGTTCTTTTTATCTTCCAATTCTCTAATCTCATCATTTAGTTTATTTTTTATTCTGTTATATTGTTCTTCTTCAATATTTCCTTCTAATTTATCAATATACATTTTATCTAAATTTCTTTTTTTAGTTTCTAAACTTTTCTCAATTTTTTTAAGATTAGATGATAAATCATTAGTATCATTTAGTTTATCTTTGTTTTTTATTAAATTATTAGTTGTCTCACTTTCATCAATATAATCTTTAAAAATTTCTTTAAGTTGTTCTATTATCTTATTCTCTAACTTTTCAAAGTTATATGAGTGAGAAGTACATAATTTTAATTTAGAGTATTTTCTATAAGTATTACATATTGTGTAGTAATGTCCGTGACAATGACCTCCATTACCACCTTGTAAAGCCATACGGCTTTTACACTCGCCACAATATATTAAACCATCAAATACACCTCTAATTTTCTTTTCATATCTCAAACCTGTGTTTACTTTTGCTATTCTTTGGACTTCTTGGAAATCTTTTCTACTAATAATTGGTTCATGAGTGTTAGGTACAATTATCCACTCACTTTTATCATTAGGTACAATGTTTCTAACTTTATAACTTATTCTACTTCTTCTATTTTGGACCATATCGCCAGTATATAATTCATTAGATAGAATAGACCTAATAGTAGTTGTATTCCAATAACCTAACTCGGAGTATTTAAAAGTTCGATTTACATTTCTTATTTGTGTTGGTGTTGGTATTTTCTCATTAAATAATTGGTTGATTATTTGATTTTTAGATTTACCTTCTAATGCTAGTGAAAATATCTTCCTAACAATAGGTGCTTCTTCTTCATTTATAACTAAATGATTTTTATCATTTGGGTTAACCTTGTAACCAAAAGGAGCACAACCTCCTACCCATTTACCTTCTTGTTGTTTAGATTTTAAAGCTGCTTTGATTTTCTTTGAGTTATCTCTTGAATACATATCGTTGATAATTGCTTTAAATGGTGCTATTTCATTATTAGTAGTATCTAACATAGTATCTACACCATCTAATAATGATATATATCTTACATTGTGTTTAGGAAACCATTTTTCTACATATTCACCAGTAGTTATATAATCTCTTCCAAGTCTTGATAAATCTTTTGTAATAACCATATTTATTTTACCAAGTTCAATGTCTTTAATCATTCTTTTAAACTCTGGTCTATCAAAATTGGTTCCAGTAAACCCATCATCAATATAAATATCAACTAATTCATAACCATTATCTTTTACAAATTTTAATAAGATATTTCTTTGATTAGTAACACTTTCACTATCTTTTTCTTTATCATCTTTTTCATCTTCTTTAGATAATCTAATATATATTGCTACTTTGTAAACTATTTCACTTACTTTATTTAAGACATTTGTAAGTACTTCCATTACTTCCTCCTTATTGTACTAATTAAATGTCTATTAACAATATAATACAAAATAATTATACCCCAAATGTTCCTATCTTACAATTAGATGAAAGTTTTGTTTTATAAAGTTCTAATAATAGATTATCTATAATACTTTGTAAATCTTCTCCTTTATCATCAAAGAAAATATTTATTTCTTTCTTTACTTCTACATTTTCATCATCTTGTTTCACTTTAAATTCCTCCTAGTTAAATCTATTACAAAGGTTAGAAAAATATAATTAAATAATAATGACAAAATATATCATCTAACCCTTGTATGTTGAAGATTTATTATAAATGCTTTTCTCAAAAAGTACATATCAGTTTGTCACATTTTCATCATTTTTAGTAAGGTTTTGAGTATCTTCTTCTTTTAATTCTAATTCCCAATACCATTTACCTTGAACTTGTGTACTTTTAATTTTCAATTCCTTTTTTGCTCTATTAAGAGTTGAAGTACTAATATCTAATTCTTTGGCTCTTGTAGTTATTTCAACAGCACTAACACTTCCATTATTTTCTTTTAAGACATTTAAGATAAAATCTTTCGCTTCTTCTCTAGGTCTTAAAGAGTCTTCACTTAAATCAACTTCTTCAATTTGGTCTAAATAGACAATACCATTATCTAAAATATCATAAAGTATAGTGTTACCTTTTTTACCTAATGAGGCTTTAGTATGTACTATTTCTTTATTTCCAAAATCATCAATTTGAATTGTTAACATAGACCTTGCAATACCAACAAAGTCAATACTTCCTAGTGCTCTATAAATGTCATTAGTTTTGCTCTTATTTCTATGCATTACTAATATAATGGTACAATTATATTTAATAGCAAGATTTCCAATAGGAGCGAGTAGTTGTCTTACTTCACTTGCTGAATTCATTGATATACTTCCTAAATATCTTTGTAATGGGTCGATGATAACTAATCTTGGACTTTGTTCTTTAAGCGCTTTTTCAAATCTTTCTAAATCATTTAAGTTGAATAGTGGATTATCTATTTCATTAATTATAAAGATATTTTCTTGATTAGCGTCACTTAAAATAAGTCTTTCTTTAATAGTGTCCTCAATACCATCTTCACCATTTTGAAATATAACCTTTGATGGTTTAATTTCATCAAAACCTTTATCTTCATCATAAAATGGAAAAGGTTCTCCTCTTGATACTCTTGAAGCCCAATCTATTGTAAGATATGATTTACCAGTACCAGGGTCTCCAACAACTAATACTAATCTTCCAAGTGGTAGATAAGGGTACCACAACCAACTTGCTTTTTTATACTTAACATCATCAAAACATATTAAATCTATGTCACTATTATAATTTTCATCATATATAATACTTTCGCCTTTAAATGAATAATCTTTTGCTCTATTACTAAATGACTCTATTTCTTTATCAGTTAATGGTTCTTTAAACAAATGATTATTTATAAAATTATCAATTTCTAATAATTGTTGAGGTTTGAACTGATATTTTCTATATATCTCTTTTGTATGATTAAAAAGCATAGTATTTCTTCCATCGTGGTCTTTCATATCAATAAAGCAAGTTTTATAATTAGCATTGTAATGTAGTGGGTAACAAAGTATTGGTAACTCTGGAAGATTATTTATTACTTCTTCCGTTAATTTTTCTTTACACTCTCGCATTTTATCATTTACTTTAACAACTGCTAAACCATTATTATCACTTCTATAATCGACTTGAAAACCTCCACAAGTAAAGTAATCAGCCCAATTATAAATTTTAATGTCACTTGGTCTTTTAAAGTACAAATGATAATGATTATTTTGAGATTTGGTCCAATAAGGATGATATTTTTCTATTAAATAATGAATTAAAAAATCTTCTTTATTAGAAATAATATTACCCTCATTATCTTTTATGATATTGTCTTCATCAAAGTCCAGTACTACAACACCTTTTGGAATAATCAAAGATGAAGAAGAAAAAGTATCACAACTTGATTTAGAATACTTTTTCTTATCTTCTTCCGTTTTATAAGGGTATAGAGGTATTTTATTCTTATCAATTTCTACAAACCTTAACATACATCTTCATCTACCTTATTGATATTGATATTATTCCTATCAAAAGTACCATGTACTGTCACATTGTTTTTTCTTGTTTCTTTTTTAGTAAGGTATTGATATAATGTAACATCAGCGCCTACTAAAAATTGTAATGAGTCAACAATAGTATCATAAGTTTTGAAGTTAATATCTCCAAAGTATAAACCATTTATTTTTTTTACAAAAGATACTAATTGTTCTAAATACCATTGGTCATAATCTCCACCAAAAGAGTATTCATCGGTTACAATTCTTTGAATTCCATTATCATTTATTTCATAAACTATAATGATTTTTTTATAATGCATATTTATAATACTTCCATCAGATAAGTATATTTTTTTAATTCTACCATTGTAATTTTTTCCAAGTTCCAAGTCATCATTAACAACTTGAAATGCCTCTTCAGCCATTTTTTCTAATTCAGTTTTTTCTCCATTATTATTGTGTAAATTGTTTTGTTCTTGATAATCAGGAAATGAACTCATATACTCATTGCCTTTAATATCATAACTTTCATTTGATTTCTTTTCTAATTTTTCTAATTCTTTATCTAAATCCATTTTAAATTCCTCCAAAATTATTATTTTTTAATTTATTAAAATCAAAATAATCTAATATTTTTTCTTCACTAAAATGTTTTTCAAAGTTAATTAATTCTCTTTTATAAACATTTTTATAAATATAAGTAGCATTACAAATTGCTTCTTTATCAATTAGTTTTTTTAACACTTTATTTAGATATTTAGGTGTAACAAAATGTTTTCTTTTAACCTTAATATCAAAGTCTTCTAATAAATCTAACAATTCTAATGTTGTAAGATTTTTTGATTTTTTACTAAAAAAGTTGTCTGAATAAACAATTCTTCCATTTTCTTTTTTACATTTGATTTTTATACAAGGATAACCTTGTGATGATTTAGTTAATATACTATCAACTATTTTAACTTTATAAGTCATATAATTTTCCTCTCTTTCTTTAATTTTTTTAAATTCCACTTTGTCCCTAAACAGTGTCACTCATATTTTTAGAAAGGATTTTTTAACTACATAAGTTTTTTAAATTTTTAAATTATAGAGATTTTTACCTAATGTGATTTTTATGTTAGATTTTAAACATAGTAATTTTCATGAGTAACACTATTTAGAGACAAAGATTTTAATAATATTTAATATCAAGTCATAGTATTTCCTCCTTTCACATTAAGAATAAATCAATATTTAAATTAAAAAAATACCGATATTTTCTCGGTTTTTCTCGGTTTTTTATTGACTATTGTTTTTAATTACTTATAATAGTATGTCAAAGGAGTTATATAGTAATGAAAATAATATATAAATGTTGGTTGCCATCTTCCAATTGTGATTTATATTCAAACAATAATTCTTTATATATTAGATTTAATCCAAATGAGTTAAGAAATTTTAGTTTAGAATTAGATAGTGTAGAATTGGTTAATCAAATGAGAAAATTAGGAAGAAAAATATTTGTAAGTCTATTCAATAATAAAAAATCAATAATACTAAGAAACAAAACTCATATAGAAACTACTTCTTATAGCAAAGAAATATTTGACAATTACAACTACTATAAAGATGATTTAATCAACTTCATTTTAAAATATGGAATACCTATTTATTCTCAAAGTGATTATGAGAAATATGATTTATTTTTTGATAACCCAATAGATTGTGAAGATACTAAATTTTTAAATCCTCTTATTGAGTCTGCTTTAACTATATTTATAGTTGAAACATTAAGAGTTGGAACTGATAAAAATGTACTTCCAAAGATATATAAAGAGTTAAAACCAAATAACAATAATGATATTATCTTTATATTAAATAACTTAATTTTAAACTATTCTAATTATTCTAATATTGATAATATATCTATCATTTCCATTTCATTAGATAATATCTCGTATCAAAGAGAGGTTATCAGTATTGTTAATGGTATGTGGTGTGAATATTATAATCTTGTTTATTCTAATTTTTCATCAATAAAACAATGTTGTATTTGTGGAGATTTAATCAATGAAGAAGAAAATTTAGATTATATAGATGCTCATAATTCTTGTTTAGAAGAATATAGAATAAAACTTATAAAAGAATTAGACAAAAAAATTAGTAAAGAAACTAATCCTGAAAAGATTAAAGAATACAAAGATAAAAAAGTAGAATATAAGAATGATATTAATGAGGTATATAAAAAATTTAAAATGAGACTTTCTTGGAATAAATATGATAAAAAAAAGAAGTTAAATTTAACTAATCATTTGAATTGAGTTTTAATATTCTATCTAATTTAGGTCGGCTCCAATTCATTAACCTAGCAAATTCACTTTTATTTATCTTCTTATTGTTGTATAAGTCTAAATTCTTATAGAAAGATAAAGGTATATCTTCTTTGGTTAGAGTAGGCCTTCCAAGTTTAACTCCTTTATTCCTACTATTTTCAATACCACTCTTAATTCTTTCTCTTGTAACTTCAACTTCTAAACTATTAAAAGACATTATGATATTGAGAAAGAAAGTAGTAAAAGGGTCTAATTTATCTTTTGAAAAGTCAACAACAATTCCATTTATAAGTAATTCTAATCTTAACTTCTTATCTTTTAATACTTGTAGAGTGTCAAAAAAGTCTTTAAATGACCTAGATAATCTACTCAATTCACAACAAACGATAGTGTCTCCAACATTACACTTATCTAATAATTCCATTAGTTTTGGTTTCTTTTCTTTGGTACCACTAATAAATTCATAGACTATATTTTCCTCCAATACTCCAACTTTCATTAACTCATTAATTTGTCTTGTTATATCTTGATTATTCTCATTAGTAGAACATCTACAATAACCATATCTAATATTACTATCTTCCATAGTCTCCTCCTTATATGTAACAAAAAACATACATTTAATTATTATTACAAAAAGGTGTCATTTCGTACACCTTTTTTAATCACTTTTATTAAGTTTTTAATGTAACACTAATCAAATGTTTTATGTACATATTCAAAATATTATTGATTTTCATTTTCTAAAACTGCATCTCTAACTATTTTTAGTTTATCAGCCGGTAACATCATAACAAAATCAATAAGTCTTTTATACTCGTTATTTAAACTACCAAATTGACTAATATTTGGAGTTGTATTACTGAATATAGAAATTTCTATATCTTTTAAATCTTCTAAATTTATTTTATTTGAACTTAAAATAATTACACTATTTAAGTTTAAATATATTGCTGTATTATCTTTACCACCAATACAAAATGATTTATTATACATAACTAAATTCCTCTTTCTATTTTTATTTTTTATAATGATAGACTATAAAATTCACTAATTAACTTGCTTTGCTCTTTGTTAAGATTTAAAAATTTAGTAGCAAAGTTAATTCTTTTTTCTATATTTTCTTTATTTCTTTGTTTTAATAGTTTATCTAAATCATCATAAGACATATTATAAGACTCTGCGAATAAAGATAGAGTAAATCTATTTAATTCACTTATAGGTATTTTATATACATTTCCAGTCTTTATTGCGAATAGTTTTCCTTGCTTAATATATCTTCTTAATGTTTTAGTTGATAAAGCCATCTTTTTACTAATATCTTTTAACCTAATATATTCTTGTTCCATTATTTAACTCCTTTCAGAAGTAGACAACTGAAGACAACAGTTTACTTTCATTACCATAATCAATATATAAATAAAAGACAAAATAAAAGATGAAGTGAACCCCAAATAGTTCACTTCAAAGATAGTAAGTTATACTTTCTATCAGTTAATATCATTAAATCAGCAATTTCTTTTAATTCATAATAATGGTCGTTATTCATTAGCTCTTTATTACCAGAACAACAAGATATTATAATTAGTGTTTTATTTTCTTCTTTTACTAATTCTTTTAGCTCAAATAACTCATCTTTGTTAATTTCTAATAGTTCTAAATAATCAACTAATATCACACTATAATCATTTATACATTTCTTTATAAAATCAATACTATCTACTTTATTAAAGATTTTTATACTATCATTTATCTTGATATGACTATTCTTTTCCAAGTTAATATAACATGAATTTTCATAGTTGTTAAGTAACGATATACCTAAACTAGATTTATAACTTCCTGGTTCTCCATATATAACTATTAAATTATTCTTCTCTAACATATTATCAATTCCTTTCTTGGTTATATATTATATCATAACTAGAAAAAATAGAGTATATTAACTTTTAATTTGTTTGTTAATATATTCTTGAAACTCATATTCTTCAACACTCATCTCATAATATTTCTCATATTTCTTTATTAGTTCAACTTCTATCTTATCTAGTAATTCTTCATAGCTTTTCTTAAAAAAGAAAGACTTAATATATTTTCTAATAACTTCCTTTTTAAAATCTTCTAGTGGTTCAATAACTAATCTACTATAATCTTCTAAATAATGCATACTAAAACCTCCATTTTAATTTGAAATATATTCATTACATGATGTATGAGATTTCAAAACACATCCATGTACTCTATTAAGACCTAATACTCCTTCCTTTCTACATAAAAAACAAGCAGTTTCTTTATAATTTCCACTTTTTATGTTACACTCATATAAATATTCATAACTAATTCCTGAACTTTGAGCATATTGATGACAACTATAATTTGATATAGAACGATAATAATGCCTCATAGTTTCATCAAAGTTTTGTTTATTATTTATTGCAGATAATAAAAATAGAGGACCAAAAATTATTAAAAATGCAATTATAAATGGTCTTGCTTTTTTAGCAAATTTACTTTGATAAAAATGTTTAGTTTGCTTAATTTTAAAACCACAATGAATACAGTTTTTTGAAGTATCACTTATTTCTTTATTACATTCAGGACATTTTATTAAAGCCATTATATCAACTCCTTACTCATTACTTAAATCTTTTAATAGTTCAATTACTAATTGTCTATATAGTCTATATTATTAATTACCATTTATTATGAAAAAGTTCTTCTTTTCTAATATAATCTTCAATGTCTTGCTTTTTAATAGATACTATACCATTATCACTAACTTTACATTTTTCCCAAACATTATAACTCTCTTCATTAACATTACTTATTTCTTTAAATCTGTATAGTCCTTTAAAGGTATAATATTCATTTCTAAAAAAGTCAATTTCCTTAACAAATAGAAATATGTATCTTATCTTATTTGAGTTATTATTCTCTCTAATTTTCTCAAGCCAAAAATTACCATTATATTCAAATTTGTTGTCATAGTAGTTTCCACTTTTAAAATTTAATGTATCGACTATAACTAATTTTCTCTCATCATTAAATTCATAATTTAATTTATCTAATGTAATACTGTTTGATTGATTATTAATATTATCTAAATTCCTTGTAGTTAAATTACTTTCAAAACATTTGAAGCATAATTTATTAGTTCTAAAATGAGTTTTATTTTCAATCAAATAACCTCTTTTAACAATAGAATCAACACTATTTTCATCATTTTTTAACATACTATCATTTGAAAGATTAAATGAGATACTATCATAGTAACTCTCAATAAGATTATCTAATGATTTATACTTACTTATAACATTAGTAATTTTTAATAAGTCTTCATCAGTATTTATAAACTTTATATGCTTATCTAAAAACTCACTAATAGAAATGCTTTCTATATATTTTTTAGATGTTTGATAATAATCATACTCATTTTCTTCTTTATTTAGAGTAGTTATAGAATTTATTATCATATCTTTATCATTACTATCATTGTTTCTTATGGTAGTTTTAATTAGAACTGCATATACTTTATCTTCATATTTACGATTAACTGTATCTACATCAATAGACAATTCTTTAAACTTATCTTTATTATTATATAAATAGTGTATTAGCTTAGTGTAATAAAGTATGGTTTTAGTTTGATGAGGTCCTAAATCACTTGAAGTTTTATTCTCAATGATTAAATAATATTGTTCATTATTCTTCATATTTAAAGTAAGTAGTATATCTATATCACAAAATTGTCTTGTTATATCTATACTTTTAATATCATTTATCTTATCAACTAAATCTTTCGGCATTATGGTTTTTAAAAACTCTTTTGAGAAGTTTTTATATAATTCATCATCAGTTACATTATAGAAATTTATAATCCAACTAAAGAAAGAGTCTTGTGTAGTTTCTTTTGTCGCAAATTTAAACAAATTATTATCTTTTTTTAACATATCTATACTTCCTTTCATTATGTCAAGGTAATGCTTAACATAACCATTATAGCATAATATTTATTATCAAACAATAGAAAGAGAGTAATTTCAATAATGAATTTACTCTCTAATTACTATTCATCTTTAGTTTTGTTAATATAAAAGTCTAATCTATTTGGAACTTCATCTTCAGTATGTCTTTCTTTAAGTAGTATATATGGTTCAAGTTCTAGTATTCTTGATATATCATCTAATCTATCTAATGAAATATTATATCTTCCAGTTTCTAAATTACTATAACTTTTTTCATTTATACCTAATAAATCACTAATCTTCTCTTGTGTAAAACCTTTAATAATTCTATAATACTTAATATTATTCCTTACTATTTTATTAGAAGATAGAGTGTTACTTGATTTCTCCATAGCATCACCTCGTTATACATAACTATGATACATTTTTTTTATAATTTAGATAACTATGCAGAGCATACTAATAAAATCTATAATAAGTCCTAAAACGTCCTACTTTAACCACATTTAATCAAATTAGTTAAGATAGTATAAATATATTACTTTTATAAAACTAATCTCTAAAGTGTCTCAAATTAACTCTCATCATTAAATGGAAAAGGTTTAAATTCTTCACTAGGTTGTCTATCAATAATTTGTTTTAATATCTTTCGTTCACTCATTGGTCTTAACTTATAAGTAATAATCTTACTTAATTCTTTCTTACATCTTGAATAGTTATTAAAGTAGTAGTCCATAACTATATCAATATCATCAACATATAAGGTATTATCTCTATAATGTTTATAGTCTTTTAACTCTTTATTTAACGATTTAGTATCATATCTATAAAGTAGTATATTAATTTTTAAGAATATATAATACAAATCTAAATGTTTTTTTAGTAAAGAGTCTAACATATCTTGATTAACATAACTTTCTTCTTTATATAAACTAATATATTCTTTATATTCTTCATCATTTAATAAGTTTTCCATTAACTTTTTTACTTCATTTATCATTATTCCACTTCCTCATTATCTTTAAACAATTCTACCAATTCAATTCTTAACACTCTTGATATTACTACTAATTCAGCAAGTGTTATTCTTTTTGCTTTACCATTTAATATATTTATTAGTCTTTGAGGTTTAATATCAGGATTTGCTTTTGCAATTAAATATTCTTGTGGAGTTACATTAGGACAATTCTTTTTAAATTCTTCATCATCTTTCATCTTGTCTAAATAACTCAATATTTTTAAAGTTATTCTTTCATAAATATTCTTAACTCACTTCCTTTCACTATTTTTTATTAATTCATCTATCATCTCTCTAATACAATTTGTCTTTTCCAGTACCAGTTTAAGACTATTAACATTAGATATTTCAATTTCTCTTAATAAGTCATTTATAGAGAGCAATTGTTTAGATATTGTATCATCTTTCATTTTCCTACACCTCCTAGTTTGGTAATATATAATACCAAGTTTTAGATGTTTGTAAATAACCTAATATTCTTTAAATATTATTATAAATAATATTTAAAATTTTTCTATTCCCAAAGTCCAGTTTCTTCCAATTCTTCATTAGTATATTGTCTATTTATATTACTTCTAACACTTACTTTAAAATAATTTAATAAGTCTTTAATATCTTTATTTTCTTCATCTTTAAATTTACTCTTAATAATATGACTAGTAGTATAAGTAACACTTCTTATAACTTTCTTATAATCTTCATTATGAAGTAAGTCTCTTAAAAAGTCATCATAATAGAATAAACTCATATCATTTATTTTAATTAAATCATTATCAACTATATATTCAGTTAAATGACAAAGGTCTAACTTTGTTTTATCTATTATTTTATCTTGTTTAATATAGTTATTATTTTCTTTAACCCCGGTCAAAAATTGGCTTTCCAATGTTTCGTTTTGGTCATATTGGGTATCATCTTTAAAATTAGGACTAAAAGTCTTACTTTCATAGATGAAATAATCATAATAATAACCATCTTTTGTAGTATATCTCTTAACATTAACATAGTTATTTCTTTTTAATTCATTTAGATATTTAGTTACTACTTTAATACTTTTACCACTTACTAAACTAATTAGTTTTAAATTAAATTTAGTATCATCTTTAAATGAAAGTAATAGAGTCATAAGTCCAATAGCACCAAAACTCAAATTCTTATCTTTTAAGTAGTCATTATCAATAATGCTATAATTTGAATTGTGTATATTTCTATAAATACTCATACTATCAACCTTATTTCTCTTATGATAGATTATATTATATCTTGTTTTTCAAATTTGAGTAACCTTTCTTGATATAATTTAAAAATAATGTTATACTTATATTGGTGATGATATGAAAAACAACTTATATATTTTTCCAGTTGACCAGTCAAAAGAAATTGATAGAATTTATAATTTATATTATAGACCAACTAATAATAGTAGTAATAAAGTTGATTTTCTTGGTTTATACAATAATAAAGAAATTATATGTGTTGGAAAAGTAATCTCAAAAGTTAATATCTTAATTAGAGATAAAAGCATTGTATTTTTTAAAGATAATATTGAGTATGATATAACAAAATTAAAAGAAATAAATGATAATAATATCTTGTGTGATATTTTTAACTTTGATGAGAATATTACAAACGAATATGTTTTTAGTAATGATACATTATCTAACCTTAACATTGATAATATACACAAAATTATTTTAGACATAATATATCGAATAGAAAAGACTATAAAATTTGTAGAAGATATAGATACAGAGATAGAAAATTTAACACATAATATAAATACTTTCTATATTATAGATAATTTTGAGTTAGTTGATAATTATGAGTTTTTAACGTATGGTAGTCCAATAAAATGTGATTTATTAGAGTTTTTAAATGAGAAAGAATTATCATCGCTTACTTCCAAAAAACTATCTAATTTATTAACATCTACAACTCTCAAAATAAAAAGTGAATAAATTTTGATTTGAAAGATACTCCCACATTTAATTTGGAGTATCTATTTTTTATGAAAATATAAAAATAATATAAATATATTAGATTTAATTAAAGTTCAACAGGACTTAAAAGAAGTATAAATAAGAAAAAATACCACTTTCTATTAAAAAGTAGTATCTCATATTCAAAGGTATGTATTTTTAAATGATAATGTGATAAACTTACTTTACAAACCTTATGTATTATATTGAAATATAGACATTTTATATTTTATCGCCACTGACATAAACCACCGGGTCCAATAGCATACAGGCTTTGAATTATTTGGAAACCGCTACCTAGGGGATCTGACCATGGATTTAGAAAGGATACGATTCTTTGCATACGATAGGGGGCAATTATTATTAGTCCTATAACTCCGATTAGTCCTAATACTCCTATTTTGATAAAGAAGTTCATTTTTACTCCGCTTACAAAGAGGAGGACAATGATGGTCATGACAATGACGACACCTGTTCCAAAATCTGGTTCTAACATTATTAAGCCAAAGACAAGAAAGAGAACTCCTAGTATGGGAAAGACGCCTTTTTTGATATCTTTTAGACTTCTTTCGTTATTTGATAAGTATTTTGATGTAAAGATTATTAGACCTAGTTTAGTAAATTCTGACGGCTGGATACCAAAACCTCCTAATCCGAACCAACTTCTACTTCCATTTCTTACTGTTCCTATTCCTGGTATTAGGACTAATGCTAGCATAGTAAGACATATTCCAAAGATAATATTAGATAGTTTTTTATAATTCTGATAGGGATATTTACTTACGATATACATAATGATATAACCTAGTATTAGAAAGATGCCTTGACTTTTTAGATATTTAAAGGGATCATTAAATTTATATTCAGCCCATACATAGGAAGAAGAATATATCATTAGGGCTCCAAATAGGCTTATTAGAACTACTGCGAATAAGAGTAATTTTCCTTCTTTTTTCACTTTTATCACCTAATTAATTTTATTCTTATAGAATAATTATTAGTAATAAAAAAAGGAAATAAGATGTTATTTCCTTTCAAAAAATGATATTATTTTAGCAGTTTTATATACTATTTTATGACTATTACTTATAGCTATTCTTTTACAGTAGGCTTTTCCTCCAATTGTAAGAGAAGCAATTAATGCTGTTATTAATAGTCCTGTATAAAAGATATTTATATTTAATATTTTAGATAGAGTAGTTGATATTGCTACTCCAGCAGAACCGGATATGATACCACAGATATCTCCAATGACATCATTACAAAATGATGATACTTTATCAGCATTTTTTTTGAAGTTGACGGCTTTTTTAGCTCCTTTTATTTTCTTAGAGTTCATAGCATGTAATGGCTCTTCGTTAGATGCGGTTACTGCTACTCCGACCATATCAAATACTATCCCTAGTGCGATAAAGAATAATAGTATTATTACTCCTATTACGATGTGTACTTTAGGCATTAGCACCTGCGATAGAGAAGAGAATAGTAGTGATATAAAGAAGGCTAATATTGTTATGATTATTACCCAGTTATTTTTATTTTTTTTCTTTTTCATAATTTTCCTTTCAAAAAAAGCCCTCCCGGGCTTTGATTTATATAAATGGCAATTCATACAGTTAACTTTATGTCTTAGGTCAAGTAGGGTTTCCCTATCTTCTACATCCCGTTACCAGGTTTGTGGTTTCCCTTTAAAGAAGATAATATATTGTCACCAGATATATGACTTGATTACCACTTAGTACATACTGTAATCCTATATGAATGTCACTCTAGGAGATTTCCTCAAGCAATTTCTTACTATTAGTTCTTTTTTGCAACTATGGTTTCATAATGCAATATTATATATATCTAGCTAGGAAATATATAACTGATCATTAATTCCCCATATTCACTCAAGACAAGCTACGCTACTCGTAAGTTTCCCCACATAGTAGGTTTAATCCTAGTTCGTATTATTTTTATAACACAAAGATAGGTCTCAATGGTTATTGGATCAGAATCATATGCCGTTATGAGTGTCCAATATCCTACCTTCCAGCATCCACCCTAAGTTGGGCACAAAAAGCAGACACAAGAAGTTTCACAGGTATGCTCTTTAGTGACTTTTTAGTTCCACCTTCATAGTAAGCTTAATTGACTAGAATAATGTGCCATCACATGTGCTTAATAATACCATAAATTTGCTAAAATGTCAAATTTGGTGATGGTATTTGGTATATTATATTCTTTTTATTTAAAATAATTCTTTTATTTATTTTCTATTAGTTTGTTATCATCTGTATATTTATAATCTAGAGTATTTTTATTTGATATGGCTGATTTATTTGTGGCTTTTTCATAAGACAATCTAGCATCATATGCTACCTCTCCACCACGAGATGCTACTTTCATATTTTCACTAAGTCCTTGTGGATGTTCTTCTTTTGCAATATCGCGATTAGCTATTTCTCCTAGATCTGTTAGAAGTATTTCAATATCTGTCATATTATCTCTTAAACTTTCTTTTCTAAGTCCTTTATATGTTTTGTATTCACTTGCTTTCATACCTGACCATCATTTATATATTTCATTAGTAAGCATGGCATATTCTATTGGCTTTTCAATGCCACCATCTTTCCATATATTGTTTAGTTTAAATCTATTTACTATACCTAGTAGTCTTTTTTTGATCCATTCATCGGTATATCCTTTTTTTCGATAATAGTTTACTGCTCTGTTGATAGCTATTTCTGGATCAAATACTTCATTTATTCGTTCGTTACCTAAATTTGCAAGCCAAAGTTTAAATGGTTCGGCCTTGGGACTGGGAACTGACTCTATTAATCTAAATATTCCTTCTGTATCTAAAGTATCTGTTTCCCTTAATTTACCATCTTGTGCCTTCATTTTCAACTTCCGACAAATTGTCGGAAGTTCACTTCCTTCTTCTTTAGTTAATCTTCTTTTAAGTGTTGTCCAATAATCACTTGCATCTTTAGTTTCTGCTAATGCACTAATAACGTCCACTACACTAAAGTAATAATCTTCTTTTTCACTGTCCCATATACTTCTAATGGTTTTTCCTTCAAATAGATTGGTAATTGTTTGTAATTTGCTATCCATTTATTATCACCTTTCCTAAAATTTTGTTATAACACTTTCCTTAAGGTTAATTATTAACCATTACCATTATAACATTTAATCTGAATATGACAACTTAAATACTTATAATTATAATAATATTTTTATAAAATTATTAAATAATATGATATACTTGATATAGATGGATACAAATAGGAAGTTGATAATATGAATATTGATTTTGTTTTAGATGAAAATAATATAAAATTGAGATTACAGAAAGACTTTGTAGATGAGTTAAATGAAATTGGTAATGATAATATAGCAAATTCGAACATAGAAGAGTTTATTAAACATTGTTCTCTGGAATATTTAGAAATAGTTAATAAAAAGAGTACTAAATGTTGAATAAATATGTAAGAACGATGGATGATAGTAATGAATTAATTGATAAAAAGATTGTAAAAGATTTGTTAAAATATTATTTAATTATGATATAAAAATATGGTATTAGGGGCTGTTTAAGAGAAAATAAAATAAAGAAACAATTAATATATAGAAAAGAGGTTATTATGAATTATAAAATTAATGTTAAATGTGAGATAAAAAATGCTAATGAAGAGTTAAAAGATAATATAGAGTTATTAAAGAAAGAATATTTAGAACTTAATTCTTTATATCTAAAACAAAAAGAAAAAGTAGCTTATTATTATGAAGATATTAATACTGGTAGTATTTTATCTTATAATAGTGATATTCTCTTTTATGCTGCTTCTAGTATAAAGGTACTAGTATGTGTAATGCTTTTAGAAATGGCTGATAATAATAAAATAAATTTAGGAGAAAAATTACTTATTACAATGGATGATTTAAAACAAGATACGGGCATCATTAAATATCAGAAAGAAGATACTTATTATACTTTAAAAGAATTAATTAGATTATCAATAGTAGAAAGTGATAATACAGCTTATATTAAACTTGTTAATTATGTAGGTAAAGATAAACTAGAAGAATATGGTAAGTCTCTTGGAGCATCTCATACGATGGAAGGAAAAGATTTATTTGGTTTAATTAATTGTGATGATATGGCTGTATATTGGAAGAAGATTAGAAACTTTATATTATCTAGTAAGTATGGAAGTGAGTTTAAAGATTGGCTTTCTAATCCATCATTTTCTATTATAGAAAAGAGTAGTATTGATAATAAAAACTTTGTTAAGAAATATGGTAGCTGGGATATTGCTTATCATGAATGTGGTTATGTAGAGGACGAGAATCCATATTACTTAATTATATTAACGCAAAAGTTTAAATGTGATGATAAAGAAGATTTTGTTAATGAGACTGCAAGTAGGTTAACAAGGATACATAAACTTATACATAAGTAAAAAGGTTATAGTAGGGTGAACTACTATATCTTTTTTTTATTATTATTTAAAAAAAATATTGACAGAGTATATATTATATGATAAAGTTTTTGTGCTTGTAATTGTATGTAAAAAAATAAAATTTTTGAAAGGGTAATGATATATGAGTAAAGATAATATTAAAACAGAAATTGTAGTGAAAGAACAAAAAATTAGTATTTTAAGAATTGATGATAAAGAGTATATTTCATTAATTGATTTGGCAAGATATGCAAATCCAGAAGAACCGAAAATCCCTGTTTATGCTTGGATGAGAAATAAAGACGTTTTAGCTTATCTTGGATTGTGGGAACGATTGAATAATGAAACTTTCAAAGGTCACGAATTCGAGACCTTTGAAAGTGAGGCTGGAAAAAATAGTTTTTATATGTCACCACAAAAATGGATTAAAGCGACAAATGCGATTGGCATTATTTCGAAATCAGGTAATAATGGTGGAACTTATGCAAGAAGCTATATTGCCTTTGAATTGTCAGTTAGCTTTCTCCAGAATTTTAACTTTATTTAATAACTGAATTTCAAAGATTAAAGAAAAATAAATCGTTTAATAATTCGGAATATATTGAAAATAAGTTTAATGAAATGAAGATGATTAATAAATAGTATTTTTTACTAACCGAACTAAAAAATAGTCACTTTATAAGTGGTAGAGTATATATTATATGATAAAGTCTTTGTGCTAGGAATTGTATCTAAAAAGTAAAATTTTTGAAAGGGTGATGATATTTGAGTAAAGATAATATTAAAACTGAAATAGTAGTAAAAGAACAAAAAATTAGTATTTTGAGAATTGATAATAAAGAGTATATTTCATTAACTGATTTAGCGAAATATGTAAATAAAGAAGATCCATCTGGTGTTATAAGAAATTGGATGTCTAATAAAAATTCATTTGAATTTTATTCTTTATGGGAAGAGATTAATAATCCTAATTTTAATTCCGTGGAATCTCACGTAATTAAAAACGAAGAAGTTCCATATAATAGATTTACCATGACACCAAAAAGATGGAAAGAAAAGTTTAATGCCATAGGTATTGTCCCTAGTAGTGGTAAATATAGTCAAGGAACATTTGCACATTCCGATATAGCTTTCGAATTTGCTAGCTGGTTATCGCCTGAGTTTAAACTTTATTTAATAACTGAGTTTCAAAGATTAAAGAAAAATGAGTCATATCAAAATAAAATTGATTGGCATGCTAATAGAGTTTTAGCAAAAGCTAATTATTTAGTTCATACTGATGCTATAAAGAATTATATTGTTCCAACATTGACTGAAAAGCAAAAGAAATTTGTATATGCTGAAGAAGCAGATGTTTTAAATGTTGCTTTATTTGGCATGACTGCTGGAGAATGGAGAGAAAGTAATCCAAAAGTAGCTGGTAATGGCAATATTAGAGATTATACTGATTTACTTCATTTAGTTATACTAAATAATTTAGAAAATATTAATGCTGAATTAATTGAAATGGATATTCCACAAAGTGAAAGACTTATGAGATTAAATAATGTTGCAAGAAGACAAATGGAATTATTAAAGAATAATAAATCGTTTAATAATCTTGAATATGTGGAAAATAAAGTTAATGAAGTAAAGATGATTAGTAAGTAACATTTTTATAAAGAAATGTTTATGGAGACTCCTGTTAATCAAAAAGTAGATATTTAACAGATATTACATATGAAGATAATAATGGCTGGATTTCAATTATTGTTGGTAATTATTCATGTTATATAACTAGAATAAATGCAAATGATTTTATACTTAATTTTCATGTTGATTATGATGGTTTTGATATACTCAATATTACTATTAATACAGATATATCAATTTTATAAATGTAGAATAAAATTTTGGTAATGGAATAATCTAGTAGAAGATTTCCGCGGATTAACTTGTTAATCCGTTAGCGAAGCGGTTAATAATAAAATACTAATCTTTTTTGATTAGTATTTTTTCTAATACACTGACAATTAAATACATGAGATAAGAAACAATCATTAAGATGATAATACCTGACATTACTAGATTTAAATTAAATACTTGAGAGCCATATGTTATTAGATATCCAATTCCTTTTTTAGATACTAAGAATTCTCCCATTATTACTCCGCTATTACCCTTGGTGCGAGAATATTTGCAAAGGTTATAAGATTCCAAGAAAGGTGTAATAAATATGGGAGCAAGAATGACTTGTCCTTATTGTAATAGTAAGGATACAACAAGTGTTATTTATCTTTATAGATATAATGATAATAATACTTTTATTAAAAAGAATAATGATGAAGTAAAATATTCAGAAAGAAAAAGAAAACCTAAAAGATTAAACTATGATGGAACTCTTATAACTGATCATAATCATAATAAGTATTGTAATAAATGTCATAAATCATTTAATTCAATAGAAAACTTATATGCAGTAGATATTAGTAAAATAACATTAGTATTTATGTTAAGTAAAGCAAGATATAAGTATGAATTTATATTTGATGATAAACCAACATTTATATTTAAAAGGAATTATGAATTAGTTAGTCAAGAAATAATTACTAATAAAGATAAAATAAAAATGCTAGATAGTATAACTAATTCTAAAATAAACTTTTGGAATAAAGAATATATCAATAAGGATTATGATAATTATAAATGGATATTAAAGTTAGAATATTATAATGGACTTTCAGAATGTTTTAATGGACATGATATGATTCCAAATAATTGGAATATATTTATAAACGGATTTAAAAATTTTATAAATAGATATGATGAAGATAATTTATTAAGAAAAATAAAAAATAACTAGAAAGATGTTTAAAAAGCATCTTTTTTTATTGTGTAAAAAGAAAGGAGAAACGATATTATGAATTTAAATTATGCAATATTAAGGGTTGAACCTATTATGACTATACCTGATTTAGCACAAATAGGATCACATAATAAACGAGAAAAGAAAGCATATCAATCTAACCCAAATATTAAATTAGAATTAACTAAAAACAATATAGAACTTGTTCCTTTAAATGTTAAATATGTTAAAGGCTTTGATGAATTAACTAAAGAATATAAAAAAGAACATGATGAAAGAATGAAAACTGAACGAGCTGATAGAAAGAAAAGATACCATGAAATGTTAAATAGTTCAAGAAATTGTGTTGCTGATGAATTAGTTATGACTGCTTCTCATAATTTCTTTAAAGATATGTCTAGAGAGCAAATAAAAGAATGGGCAGATACTTGTATGGAATTTGTTTATAATGATTTAGGTTATAAAAAAGAA
>ODAI013406778.1_pt1 | contig 38945 bp, 42 predicted proteins | sample 1539321 | NCBI WGS metagenome assembly ODAI01 (sample SAMN02144231, study PRJEB22623) | gut metagenome | biome: sheep rumen | host: Ovis aries | place: New Zealand
GTTGTGTAAATGCGCCTGCGGTGCATTTACACAACGGACACATTCCTTGATGTCAAGCTCATTTCGTCCTTTGGACGAACAAAAGTGCAAGGAGAATCCTAAAATATAAAAATTTTCCTTGCACTTTTGCAGCCAATAAATCGCTTCAAGCTGCGCTATGTAGCCATTTGTTGGCTGATGAGCAGACATTAATTAAATGTAAGCAAAACAGTTTCCGCGCCGGGCTTTCCGGTGTCCGGAAGATATTTTATAAGGAAGGTATAGGAAATGCAGGATAAAACTATGACTTTCTCCGTTAAGGACGAACGTGATCATGAAATGAAAGAGATACTGACCACAGTATATCAGGCACTGAATGAAAAGGGCTATAATCCCATAAATCAGCTTGTCGGATATATTCTGTCAGAAGATCCGACATACATAACGACCTATAATAACGCCCGCAGTCTTATAAGGCGCATCGACCGCGATGAGCTTCTGCAGGCACTTGTCAAGAACTATCTTGACGCCTGAATACGGACATAAAAGCTCTGACCCCGTTGGTTTTCAGCGGGGTCAGTTTTTTGTACATTCGTCAATAGCGTCCGTAATGTCCGAATATTCCGGAAAGTCGCTTTTAATGCGCTTCCGGCAGCGTTCAATGAATGCTGCGCGCTGGTCGTCATTGTCCCGCATCGCCTGTTTTGCACCCCACAGGTGAGTGTAGTCGTCCTGCGCAATAAAAAGCTTGTTCATGTCCATGAGTGTGTCGATCTCCGTACCGGTGAGAGCGCATAACATTCCAAGAAGCCGCTGTTCCGCGAACACCATTCTGCACAGCCTGTCACCGCATTTGTTCGCAGATGCCGCTTTCATGAACGCAATGGACTGGTTTGTGTAGAAAAGCCTGAACGAGTCGTCCGGTATGTACAGAAATGCCGTGTTGCATGGAAGCGCCTGCGTATCCAGCCTGTCAAGAATCGGAAATCCCTGTACCCCGAAAAGCTTCGGGTCGGGGTAGATGTCCGGAGAAATATATTCCCTGTGAGCGCAGGTGACAGAAGTTTCAGACAGCGAAAGGGTCTTCCAAACGATAAGATCCTCATCTACCAGAGCGGCGTTCTGTGGTATATCACGCAGAGCGATAAGCTTTCCCGCAGCCCAGAACATCTCCGGATCTATCCCCTCGATATCTTCGGGTATCAGCTCAAGAATGCTGTCCCATACCTTGTCTATGCCGTTTTTCCGGTAATAATCGCCTGCGATCCTGTCAGTGACCATATAGACAGCGCCGTTCTTTTTGCGCCACTCAAGGGCAGAGATCACCGTACAGTAAAGGCTGAACCTTTCTATGGTGTACTCCGAATGAGGCTGGCGCGCGAAAAACGGCGCTGTTGAATTTACATGGATCCCGTTCATCATATCAGATTAATACCGTACCCGTAAGCGTTCAGCGGGCAGGAAGTCAGATTTATCAGCGTGCGGCGGTATTCCTCGGCAGTTATGGTCACTCCGCCCGCTTTATATACGAAGCTGCCGTTCTCAAAGAATATATCTGTTCCGGCAAAACTTCCGCCCGATCCTGCAAGTCCGGAGGACAGCAGTCTGAGTATTCCGCCGGAAAGCATGAAAGAACCGGATGAACCTAATGTGAATCCATTGAACGAACCTGCCGCAAAACCTTTGTACGAGCCGAATGAGAATTTCACGAAACTGTAAAGTAAACCCGATGACGAAGCAAATGCTCCCGATGAAGCTGCTGAGAGAGCCTGTCCGGCAGCGAGGGCATTGTACGAGCCTGTACCGTACCCTGATGTAGATGCAAGATTTATAGTCTCAATGCTGAATGTGCCGAATGAGCCGGAAAACGAGCTTTCGGTGCCGGCAGAGAAGACTGCGGCAGCGAATGAACTTTCAATGCTGTAGAATGAACCTGCTCCGCCGTAAAAAGAGCTTGCGTTCACTTTTGCTGAACCGTTCACATCATTATATGGGTGAGGCGGATTCTGAGGAAGAATTTTTATTGGAGCTGAAAGCTTCTTATCAGGAGAAACGCCGAACGCGAATTCGAGCTGGCTTCCGATATCGGCGTTAAGATCTATCTCGGAGAGTCTGCGGACAATGTTGAGTTCTCCGATATCGGAGAGCCACTTCATCAGGCTGCCGCCGAAGAAGTAACCGGAAAGGACAGCAGTGTCGAAATTTTCACGAAGCTCGCGGATATTGAATATCTTTTTACCGTTAAGCCACAGATACCAATTGCAGTTTCTCACCGGCAGCCCCTCCATTCTATCGGAATTTGTATGAAATATACATATTATGGACAATTTTTTCAAAAAAAGTCGCTGATAGGCATATTATCATTTCTACATTATAGCATAAAATGAACAATAATGCAATAGAATTTACAAATTTTCATTAAAATGGGGTAAAATACATTGAACCAAACTCTATCTTATGAGCTTAACGCCTATGACCGTCATATCGTCATCGTCGGATTTGCCGGCAGACAGCCGCAGCGCTTCGCATAGAGTTTCCATTATTTTATCGAGATCGGGGTGCTTATCCCGCATCATGAGCTGACTCAGCCAGCCTTCGTCCGGTTTTGCACCGTCGCTGGTCATTATTATCACATCTCCCTCCGAAAGCCGGAAGAGCTTTCCCTTGTAGTTTGCCTCAAATCCCGTTCCGAGCGGAAGTCCTTCTTCCTTTATTGCAGTGAATATGTCGCCGCACCGGACGTATGTTCCGGATCCTCCCGCCTTGCAGGTGAGAACATCGCCGGTGTTCAGGTCTATCCTGCAAAGGTCGAGAGTTGCAAAGCTCTCGTCCGTGGATTTCACCAGCAGGGAAGTGTTGAGCATTTCGAGCGATGCATCGAGGTCGATACCGGCTTTCAGCATTTTTGACAGCATACTGCATGAGAAAGAGCTGTCGATCTTTGCTCTGCTGCCGCTTCCCATTCCGTCAGAGAGCAGCATATATACATTACCTTTCCCGTCTGCGAAACATTCGGCACTGTCACCGCTCTGCGTCATTCCGGATTTGTTTTTCCTGAACACCTTTACCTGTACATCATATCTTGCCCTTTCCGATATCGTTATGTGGAATCTCCCTCCGCTGCTGCTGATCGTAGGAAGATCAAATTCTCGCCTCAGTGCAAATGACAGCCTGTCCGCAAGCTCCTCCGGCGGTATTGCCGCATCTCCGCTTCCGTAAGCATCTATACTCAGCTTGTTTCCGATAACGAGTGCGATAACCGCAGGTCTTTCGACTCCAAGCTCTTTCAGCACGTTCTCGGCTGCCGATGCCGCATTGCTGTCATACGTATCGTTTTTCCCGATCTCTTCCGACATTCTCCGAAGCATCGTTCCGGTAGCTCCGAGCTGGCTTGTGAGGACATTTCTCATTTCTGTCATCTTATGCGAGGCATTTTCGGCGGAACAATATATAGCATACTGCCGGTTAAGCTCAGCGGCAAGCTCACGCTTTGATCCGCATTCGCTTCCGAGCCTGCCGGTCATCATATCCTCGTTCACGAAGTTACCGCTTCTGAGGACATTCACAGCCTTGTTCATTACATCGGCAGTTTCGTTGTAATACTGTCCCCAGCATTTCATACCGGACGGGCATTTTCTGCACACTTTTTCGGACGCGCTGTTATATACCCACGAGATATCCCTGATGTTCTCGGTTTCGAGAGCTTTTGCAGTCTTTATCACAGCGTTTTTCATGTCATCTACCGCCGCGCTCATATTTTCCAGTTTTTTTCCGAAAGCGCGGTAGGGGGAGGAATTACTTTCAAGTTCGGTCCGCACTTTTATTCCCGAAAGCGGCGAGAATCTCTCCGGCACTGCCATATAGATCACCGATGCCGCAACAGCCGAAAGAGCTGCGGTCCCTCCGGCAGGAGTTATGCCTGTAATTATAAGTCCCAGCCCGATAGTTGTTATGAAAGCGCAGGCTCTTGTTATTCTTCCGTACTTTCCGATGAGCATTATGACCGGGGCAGTCACCGAGATCATTATGCATGATGCCGCGTATCCGGGATCTCCGGCGGCTATTCCTGCGGTGAGCAGCACGGCGCATACTGCCTCCGATGCTTCGGCTCTCAGATCTGAGGAATACAATACAGCCAGTGAGGTAATGAATACGCCCGCGTTTATTACTCCGACCGTAATGCTTGTAAATGCGGCAGTCAGGAGTACCGCAATCACACAAAGTGCGGCAGTTACTCCGGTCTTGTGTTCATTCAATACTGTTTTCAGCCCGTCAGAACGCAGTTTGCCGGCACAGAACGCGAACACTGCGGATATCACGCCGAATGAAGCGGCAATAAAAATATCATAAACACCTGCGGCGGTAAATACATTTGCAGCAAAGATGCAAAGCCCGGCTGCGGCAGATTGAATGATACCGAAAAATGAGGAACGTTCACGGTGAAGAAATATACCTGCGACAAGTCTGATAATTATGATTATACCCATAGCGGCTATGTAGGGGATACACAGCTCAATGCCGCCGTTTATCACATATCCTGCCGCAGCGCCGACGAACAGGAAAATGCACTCAAAACCGTTCAGTGCGCAGAGTGAAGCTGCGGCAAAAGGAGAGGGACAGCCGAACAGCCTTGTCAGTGCCAATACCAGACCTGCAAGGCTGAGTGCTATCCCTTTTATCATGCTTATGTCCCGTTTTCGGGAACCATTTTCTGAGAGTATGCTTCTTTCCATTTTCAACATCCTTTCGTTTTAGTGCTATAATAACACATTTGAAACGAAAATGACGTCGAAAAAAGTATAGTGTTTATATTTCTGCCGAAATACTCCGACAAAGAGCGGCAAATTCTTCCATTTTAAGTTCTTCAGGGCGGGCATTCCGCTTTATGCCGCATTTATCGAAAATCTCCGACAATCGTTCTTTATCAGTGCCGAGAGCTGTGCTGAGTGGATTCAGCATCTGTTTTCTACGCTGGGAAAATGCAGCTCTTATTATTCTGAAAAACAGTTTTTCGTCCCCGACATCGTATCTTGGTTTATCGTTGATATCGAGCCTGATAACAGCGCTGTCAACATTAGGCTGCGGCATAAAGCAGCCGCGGTTGACTCTGAACAGCATTTCCGGGCTGCTGTAATAATTTACGGCAGCGGTCACTGCGCCGCACTCTCTTGTGCCCATATCCGCGCATATGCGGTCGGCAGCTTCTTTCTGCACCATAACGGTAACAGCTTTTATAGGGAGCCGATCTTCGAGCAGCTTCATTATTACAGGAGAGGTTATGTAATACGGAAGGTTAGCGCATATAAAGATGTCACCGTATCCCGTCAGCTTCTCGCTTATCAGTTTTTTTACATCGGTTTTGAGAATATCCGCAAAGATTATCTCGATGTTGTCAAATCCGGCAAGAGTCTCGTCCAGCACAGGTCTTAGACGTTCATCGATCTCTACGGCGATCACCTTGTCGCATCTGAGTGCGAGTTCTTTTGTAAGGACACCGATGCCTGTTCCGATCTCTATTGCAGCCGAACCCTTGCGGCAGCCGCCCATTTCAGCTATCTTAGGGCATACAGACGGATTTATCAGAAAGTTCTGACCGAGTGATTTTGAAAATGAGAACCCGTTTTTTGCAAGCAGTTCTTTTACAGTTCCTATATTTGTAAGTTCCATGTCTTCTTCCTGTCGAAATGTCTGTGCTTCCGTTCCGCTCCAGATGCATCAAGAGAACGTTCCGCTTCAAAATATATAATGCAGACTATATCAATTGTCCTGTTCGCTGCTGTATAAAATGCGCAGAAAACTACGGAGTTTAAACGCGAAGCATGTAAAGTTTTTTGGAAAGGGGTCTGGGGGATAACCTTTTGTTCACAAAAGGTTTCCCCCAGTCTCAAGCGAAGCGACTTCTCAAAACCTCTCAAGCGAAGCGACTTCTCAAAACCTCTCAAGCGAAGCGACTTCTCAAAATCTCTCAAGCGAAGCGGCAGATCTCAATGTTTCTTTGTTCTTATGACAGACTTGGGCGGGAATGGTACGGGGGAGGGGAGGATGAGTTTTTCCATGGCGTGATTGGCAACAGAGACACTTTCTCCGTTGCTGTTGAACATTTCTGTGGGCTTGAAAACTGCCGGCTCACCTTTCGGGGGGAGGATCTCGAATTCATCTTCCAGAGTGAAATAATTGCGCTGAATGACTGTGAGATTACCGTTTTCGTACCCGTCAACAACTCCCGCAAAATTGTAGTCCCTGAAATATCCGCTGCTCGGGTAGAATTGTTCGGCATCGGAATGATCGTAGAAAAATCCCGTGCAGTAGGGACGGTGGCTCACCTTATATACTTCCTCTTTTATGCTTTCGGGAAGAGCCTTTCCGGAAAGCGCAAATTCAAGTGCCTTTTTATATGCATTAGTTACTACTGCTGTGTAGTATGCGGATTTTGCTCTGCCTTCGATTTTGAAGCTTGAAACGCCGGCTTCAAGCAGATCGTCTATGTGATCTATCATGCAGAGATCCTTTGCGTTAAGTATGAAAGTCCCCTTGTTATCCTCGGTGATCTCGTATTGCTCACCGGGACGTGTCTCTTCTGTGAGAAAATATTTCCAGCGGCACGGCTGAGCACATTCACCTCTGTTGGCATCGCGTCCCGTAAGATATTTTGACAGCAGGCAGCGCCCCGAGAATGACACGCACATAGCCCCGTGACAGAATACTTCTATCTCCATATCCGACGGGATATTTCTGCGTATTTCCGCTATATCCCTTATCCCGACTTCTCTTGCAAGAACAACACGTTTCGCACCGAGCCGGTACAGCTCGTTCGCCGTCTCGTGATTCATTATCCCGACCTGCGTTGACATGTGTATATCAAGATCCGGAGCGTACTTTTTTGTCATAGCCATGACCCCGAGATCGGCGATGATAACGGCATCTATTCCCGTTTCAGCAGCCTCGGCTATGAATTTCGGATAATCGCGTGCTTCTGAGTTTGTGGGGACGGTATTGCAGGTAAGATATACCTTTGCTCCGCCGCCGTGGGCATACTTTACGGCATCTGCAAGCTCTTCCGCGGTAAAGTTCTTGGGACCGGCTCTCATTCCGAAGCTCTGACCGCCGATATATACAGCGTCACAGCCGAAATCCACAGCGGCTTCAAGACATTCCCGCTCTCCGGCAGGAGACAGAAGCTCCGGCATATTACTCAAATGTTCCACTCTCCCCGCCTTCATTTACGGTACTTTCCCCGCCTCTGAGTCCGGCAAGGATAAGATTCTGCTCATGTTCTTCCTGAGTCTGCGCATAGAATATCTCGCCCGTTTCTTCATTGGCACAGAAGTAGAAGTACGGAGTATCAATATTGAACAGCACAGCGTTTATTGCATCAACACCCGGATTGCAGACAGGTCCCGCAGGTATGCCTTCGCATACGTAAGTGTTGTAGGCGTTGCACAAGCGCGTTTTTTCAGCTTCAGAACCGCTGAAATAAGGCTTTATCTCGTTTTCTGCATACAGAACGGTAACGTCCGACTGCAAGAACGGATAAGAAGCCGAATTTCGTATTCTGTTGAGGAAAACGCTTGCAACATACTGCATATCTTCGACATAAGCGGCTTCTTTCTGCACCATAGAAGCGAGTGTGATGACCTCATCGAGCGTCATATTCATCTCGCCCATTTTCTTATACATACGCTTTGTGATCTTCTCATTGAAGTTCGAGTACATCTTCTTTGCCGCAGCCTTCGCGTTCTCCTCCGAAGCCTTTCTCATTTTCTCGTAGGCTTCTTCGTCAGTCTCGTTTCTTCCTGCCTTGCCGCCGTTCTCCATCTGATTCACCACATAGAACTGATAAGTATCGGGGAACAGATATCCTTCAAGCTGATACAGCTTATCGGGACTTTCCTTTATCCTGCGCTCAAAATCATAGACGTTCTGAATATTCTTATAGTATTTTTCAAAATCCTCTGCGAAGCATACGTTGTATTCTTCAAGAAGCACGCCGATCTCGCGTGCAGTCATACCCTCGGTTATACGCACATCGACCGTTTTCTTCACGGTACTTTCAGTTCTTAGCATCTTCAGCAGCGTGCTGTATGACATAGTTGAACTGAGTGAGTATTTTCCGCCTATGAAATCGGTATTATTGGTGTCGGATTTTATTTTGTCATAAATACCGGCAAAGAACTTGAAGAACTTCGCGTCCTGTATTATATTGTTCTCTGCAAGGATAGCCGCAACTGTCTCTATATCCGCATCATCAGGGATCTCAACATCTATCTGGAACTCCGTCGAACCTACACCGGTGAAATCCAGCGCCCAGCGCACAGCATATGACGAAGCGAATGCAGCCGCACCGAGTATTCCGGCGCAGAGCACAAGTGCGATAAGGATATAAGCGAGAGTACGTGTACTCTGCTTCTGGCGTTCATAACCTCGTCTCAGGCGTGCAGCCGCGACTTTTTCCTCGTGTATCTCCTCACGTTCGGCTTCCATTTCCTCACGCATCGGAGCGTTACGTGACTGCGGATCGTTCACCGCGTTCATAAGCCGTGTTGCGGTCTTGTCGAATTCTTCTTCCTGCTCGCTGCCCTCAGGTATATCGAACACCTCAGGAGTATCTTCCGGCGGGAGAGCGTCCTTCTGCTGTTCCGCAAGTTCGGCAGCTTTTTCTTCCAGCGATTCCGAGAGACTTTCAGCAAGTGATGTTATTCCGGCAGAAGCATCTGCACCGACACTTTTTCTGCGGAGCGATCCGTTTCTTGATGTACGTCTTTTCTTTGTGGAATGAGAAGGCTGAGAGATCTGTTCGTCATATTCCGGCTCATCATAAACGGGAATTTCTTCCTGATGCACCGGTTCTGCTGTCACAGGAGCGGTAGGAATGCCGCTATTATCGTCAGGCTGTTCGTTATATGTTTCTTTCGGCTCAACTACCGTTTCACCGAATGTAAGGATCTCTTCAAGTGATCCGACATTGGCTTCCGGAGCCTGTGACACTGTATCTTCGTGTGTCCTGAACTGAGAAGATCTTCTGCTCTTCTTTTTTCTTCTGCTTTCGTTAGTGTAGAGGACATTTTCGAGCTCTCTGTCCTCACTGCCGGAATACACTTCGCTGTCGGTATCCGGGTTTTTCTGAGGATCTTTCCCGGCTGCCGCTGCCTGCATCTTTCCGCTGTGCAGATATGCCGCAAGGCTTTCTATATCGTTATATTCCTTTTCTTCGTTCTCGTCCAACCGGGTTCACCTCTTTTGTCCGTTATCTGTATATTCCGTTTTCGGTAACAACAACATCTGTCTTTATATCAAATTCATCTGTCGGGACTTCACCGCAGCATATCCCGTAGCAGATGCCGACAGAAAATCCCGTATAATCTTTCAGGAATCTGTCGTAGAATCCTCCGCCCCAGCCGAGCCGGAAACCGTTTCTGTCGAATCTCAGTCCGGGAACGATGCAGACCGTATCTCCGAATGAGACAATCTCTTCACCGCCGCTGGGTTCGTCAACTCCGAAACTTCCTTTTCTGAGTCCGGCAGGAGAGCCGATACGCAGGAATGTCATTTTCTTCCCCATACATAACGGTACTGCGACTGTCTTTCCATCACCGAGCATATCCGAAATGAAACGTCTTGTATCGACCTCGATATCCGATGACGCATAAACGAGGAATGTTCCGCAGTTCTTTATCTGCGGCAGAGCGACAAGATTATTATATATTTTTTCGTCGTATTCTTTCCTGACATTTTCTGACATACTCCGCCTGAGAGCGGTCATATCATGCCGAAGCTGTTTTTTAAGCTCCGACACAGCGCATAGCTTCCTTTATCTTGTCCGAAGCAGCCTTGTCCGAGAGCAGCTCTGCGAGTTTCAGCCCGAATTCTATGGCAACTCCGGCACCTCTTGCGGTAATGATATTTCCGTCATGTTCTACGGGAGCTCCGGTGAATTCGGCACCTTCGAGGAAATCCTCAAATCCCGGAAAGCAGGTAGCCTTTTTTCCTTTCAGCAGTCCCTTCCTGCCAAGAACAGAAGGCGCAGCGCAGATAGCGGCAATGTATTTTCCGTTCTGTGCGCAGTAGTCGATAGCGTCCTGCACTGTCCGGGATTTTTCGAGGTTCAGTGTACCGGGCATTCCTCCCGGCAGTACGATCATATCTATCTCACTGCTCATTGCAATATCTATTTCTGTAACATCAGGCACTACGGTAATACCGTGCGAACTGGTGATGACGTCCTCACCGATGCCGACAGTAACGACCTTCTGTCCGTTTCTTCTGAGTATATCGATAGGAGCGACAGCCTCAGTTTCCTCAAAACCGTTTGCAAGAAATACAAGTACCATTGTTATCTTCCTTTCATATGTGTACATTTTTATGAGCGGTGAATGCAGTCTTTTATTATTCCGATAAGTTCGGCATTGATATCCGATATGGCTCTCGGTTCACCGTTTTTCTGACAGTCAATGATCTTCCAGCCGTATCTTTCCGCAGTATAAAGCGCTGCTTCGCGGCATTTTGCAAGAAAAGCAGTATCTCTCTCATGTATATCCTTCTTTGACTCGTCTCCTCCGTAGCGGCCGAGCAGAAGTTTCTGGGAGATCTCGGTAGGCATATCGAGGAATATCGTCATGTCCGGCTTTGGCATACCGAGTTTATCATATTCGAGGTCACACAGCCATTCAAGGTATCCGTCCCAGAGGCTCTTATCGAGCTTTGTCATCTGATAGACGGCATTTGAGGAGACATATCTTGCGGAGATCAGCGGTACGCCGCTTTCGTAGAGCGGCTGCCAGTGTGTTTTGAAGCTCGTGTAGCGGTCAACAGCGTACATAATGCTTGCGGAATAAGCGCTCACAGATGGGTCGGATTCTCTGAAATCGCCTTTGAGGTAAGAACTGATTATCCTTCCGCTGTCGGTATCGTAGTATGGAAATGTAATGAAGCGTGCGTTTTCCAGCTTTCTTTTCAGAAGTCCGAGCTGTGTGGTCTTTCCGCTTCCGTCCAGACCTTCAATAACTATCAGCTTTTTCACCGCATACACCTTCTTACATATTAAACATTACCCTGTATGTAATACCGCACAAACAGACGCACATCGCTTGCTTGCAGATTATACCGTCATCTTGCACAGAAATTCCTTGACCTGCGCCAGCAACGACAGGAAGTCGTTCAGAAGGTTTCCAAGGGCGCGCACCGCTGCACGAAGCAGCGCAAAAGAGAAACCTTCAAAAGCCATGCGTCATTTCTGTACGATCTTACGGATAATCTGACGGCGCAATCACCGCACTCTCTTTGTGCGGTATAGCCTATATTTTACCATATTTATCCCGAACCGTCAAGTGTTTTCGACCATATTTAGGAAAAATGAGTCCGCATAATCGTAACACAATATGTTGACATATCGGAGAAAATGTGGTACAATATAATGAAAATTTACAGTACGAGGCGATGAAAATGCTTATCCTTGCAAGCAAGTCTCCGAGGAGAAACGAGCTTCTCTCTCTTATAACAAAGGATTTCATTACGGTTCCGGCAGTAGGTGAAGAAAAAGCTGACCTTTCTCTTCCGATCGGTGAGTATGTCTGTGAGCTTGCAAGACATAAGGCAGCCGAGGTCGTTTCGGAGTACCCCGATGCGGTAGTGATAGGCGCTGATACTGTAGTCTCGGTGGATAATGAGATACTCGGAAAACCGAAAGATGCTTCTGATGCAGAAAGAATGCTGAAACTGCTCTCCGGCCGTCCGCACAGTGTATTTACCGGTGTGTGCGTAATCAAGAAAGATGTGAACAAAGCATTTTTTGAGGAAACAAAAGTTCGCTTTTTTGAGCTTTCTGAACAGCAGATCACGGATTATATTAAATCGGGTGAACCCTTCGATAAAGCCGGAGCTTATGGGATACAGGGCATCGGCGCGCTGCTCGTCAGCGGCATAACAGGGGATTACTACAACGTTATGGGACTGCCGGTCGGCAGGCTGTACCGTGAAATGCTCAGATCATGTCCCGAAGTGTTGTCTTAATAACGATAGGTATTGATTTTTTATATAATAAATGGTATAATAATATAATTGCTGAACTGTGCATCAGCCGGATTTTTCCGGCGTGCTGTACGGTCAGCTGACATGAAAGGCGGTGACAGGTATTGAAGCTCATTGACGTAGGATACGGAAACAGGATAAACAGTGACAGGATCGTTGCGGTTATAGGTGCGGATTCCGCCCCCGCAAAGCGCATAGTTTCCGCCGCAAAGGACAAGAATACAGCGATCGACGCGACCTGCGGCAAGAAGACCAAGACTGTCATTGTAATGGACAGCGGTCATATCGTAATGTCCGCAAAGAGTTCCGATACCATAGATGTGTGATGTTCATAAATCTGCGATACAGGAAAATTGGTATAAAGTAATAACGGAGGGCGAATTTATGGCAAAAGGTATTCTTATAGTCGTATCGGCACCTGCCGGCTGCGGAAAAGACTCGATACTTGAACAGGCTTTAAAGAAAAACGATAATCTGTTCTACTCTGTATCGGCAACATCGCGCGCAATGCGTCCGGGTGAGACAGACGGAGTAAGCTATTATTTCAAAAGCCGTGAACAGTTCGAGAATATGATAAATAAAGGTGAGCTGCTCGAATATACCGAATACTGCGGAAATTATTACGGCACGCCGAAAAAAGCCGTTGAGGATATGCTCGAAGCAGGAAAGGACGTTATCCTGAAGATAGAGATCGAGGGTGCTGCTAATGTAAAAAAGATCTTTCCGGACTGCACTATGGTGTTCATACTGCCTCCTTCTTTTGCTGAACTTGACCGCAGGCTCCACAAGCGCGGAACCGAGACGGAAGATGTGATAAAAAAGCGTCTTGAAACTGCACGCAAAGAACTCGGTTTTGCTCATAATTATGATTATCTCGTAACAAATGCGGCTCTTGAAGATGCGGTAGATGATTTTCTGGCGGTCGTGCGTGCGGAAAAGTGCCGCAGGGAGAACCGTCCGGGCGTTGTTGAGGGGCTGCTCGCCGAATGAGCATGAACGGCGCTGAAAGTGCAAAGTATGCACTTGTTGCTGTTGAAAAGACAGCTTCTTCCTTCGATTCGCTTTTTACATACTCGATACCGCCGGAACTTGATATTCGGCCGGGAATGAGAGTCATCGTTCCGTTCGGAAGAGCCGATAAACATCGTGTCGGAGTGGTTTTCGGGATTACTGCGGAATGTCCTTCCGGCAGGATCAAAAGCATATCCGCAGCAGCCGACTGCGAGAGCTTTATCAATCCTGAAATGCTTGAACTTGCCGGATATATGCGGGAAAGCACATTTTGTACATATTACGACGCGATAAGAACGATGCTTCCGCCGGGGCTTGCGGTATATATAAATGAGAAACATTCCTTTAACCTGAGCCGTGCAAGGCTTGCACAGGCTGACGGTGAGCTGACGGAAGCCGAGACTGCGCTTGCGGAGAAGCTTGCATTATGCGCAACGGAGAAGGAGCTTGAAGAGACAATTTTATTGCCTGAAAATGCTGAGACTGTGAGATCGCTTTCCGAAAAGCGTATAGTCATGCTGCACGAAAGTGCGAAAAGGCGCGTCGGTGACGCTGTGGAAAAGACAGTGCAGATCGCTGAGGAGTTCCCCGAAAATTTAAAACTTTCACCGAAACAGACGGCTGTTCTCGAAACCTTATCTGAGGTCGGAACGGCATCGCTGAAAGAGATATGCTATCTTTGCGGAGTGACTGATTCCGTTATAAAAAAACTTGCGGAAAAGGGAGCGGTCATTATCTACGATACCGAGATATCACGATCGGACAGTGTAAACGCGGAGATCACCGAAAAGCTCTCGGATATCGTATTTTCTCCGCTGCAGCAGCGTACCTTCGACGGACTGCTTGAACTTATGGAGAACGATGAGCCGAGATGTGCGCTTCTCCACGGTGTTACCGGAAGCGGCAAGACCTCGGTGTTCATAAAACTTATAGAAAAATGTCGTGACAGCGGAAAGACCGCCATACTGCTCGTTCCGGAGATAGCGCTCACACCGCAGACGGTCGGTAAGTTCCGCAGCCTGTTCGGCAGCACGGTAGCTATAATCCACAGCGGACTGTCCCTCGGCAGCCGTGCTGATGAATACAAGCGTATCCGTTCAGGCGAAGCGCGTATAGTGATCGGTACAAGGAGCGCGGTATTTGCTCCGCTTGAAAACATCGGTATAATCGTCATCGACGAAGAGGGCGAGCATACATATAAATCGGATATGTCGCCGCGCTATCACGCTCGTGACATTGCAAAACAGAGATGCTTCCGGCACAAGGCGCTCCTGCTTCTTGCTTCGGCGACTCCCTCTTTCGAGAGCTATCATAACGCTCTTGAAGGCAGATACGCCCTGTTCGAGATGAATGAACGCTACAGTCACGCTGTTTTGCCGGAAGTTAAGATGATCGATATGCGCGTCGAAGCCGAAAAGGGAAACCGCTCGAATTTCAGTGCGGAACTCCTTGACCGCCTTGCGCTTAACCTCGACAGGGGCGAGCAGTCGATGCTTCTGCTGAACAGACGCGGATATCACACCTACATTCACTGCATAAGCTGCGGAACTGTTGGAGAATGTCCGAATTGCAGCATACCGCTGACTTATCATAAAATAAACAACAGCCTGATCTGCCATTACTGCGGGTACCGGCGGGATATGCCTGATTCCTGCCCGAAGTGCGGCAGCAGATTCATATATTCTTCCGGTACGGGAACTCAGCGTATTGAGGACGAGATAAAACAGCATTTCCCCGAAGCAAGGGTGCTTCGTATGGACGCCGATACAACCATGTCAAAATATTCGTATGAAAAGCGGTTCGCCGAATTTGCAAACAACGAATATGACATAATGGTCGGAACACAGATGATAGCCAAAGGACTGAACTTTGAGAATGTCACGCTTGTGGGAGTTCTTCTTATCGACCGCTCGCTTTATGCGGGGGATTATCTGGGGTATGAGAAGACATTCTCGCTCATAACGCAGGTGGTGGGACGTTCGGGACGCGGTGAAAAAAAGGGAGTAGCGTATCTACAGACTTTTTCTCCTGAACACTACGTTCTGGAGCTTGCGGCAAAGCAGGATTATAAAGGTTTTTATGAGCAGGAGTCCGAGATACGAAGAACTCTGATATTCCCGCCGTTCTGTGATCTGTGCATGATCGCGTTCTCATCTTCCGATGAGAAAGAGACTGCGGCTGCTGCAATGAAATTCCGTGATCTGCTGAAAGATCAGACTGAAAAGCAGGGCAGCTCGATGCCGGTAATAATCCTCGGTCCCACCTCCGGCGGACGGATAAACGGGAGCTATCGCGCAAAAATAATAATGAAATGCCGCAATAACAAGGCTTTCCGCAGTATGCTGAGGTTAGTGATGCTTGAAGCATACAAGCTGCGCGAGTTCAGAAATGTGAGCTTCTATGCGGATTTCAACGGGGAGATAGTGTGAAAAATAATATCTGTATAAAGAAAGGAAACATAAAATGGCACTGAGAAACATAGTAAAATTCGGGGACGAGAGACTCAGAAAGAAATGCCGTGAGGTGACGGAATTCAATGACAAGCTGTGGGTGATGCTCGACGATATGTACGAGACAATGAAGCAGTCGGACGGCGTCGGACTTGCGGCACCGCAGATCGGAATACTCCGCAGAGTCGTTGTTATAGATGTCGGAGAAGGCCCCATAGAACTGATAAACCCTGTCATCACGTCAATGAAGGGCAAGCAGCGTGAAATCGAAGGCTGTCTTTCATCGCCGAACCAGTGGGGATATGTAGAACGTCCCGCAAAGGTGAAAGTAACGGCATTCAACCGCTACGGGAAGGAATTCAAAGTAGAGGGAACAGAACTTCTCGCAAGAGCTCTCTGCCATGAGATAGATCATCTGAATGGGATCCTTTTCACAGATCTTGCAGACGAAATGGTCGATGTCGAAGAAGAAGAGGACGGAAAGAAGAAAAAACGCTGAGGTGACAGATCACTATGAAGATTGTTTTTATGGGAACTCCCGATTTTGCGGTCCCCTGTCTTGAATCGCTCATAAAAGCCGGTCATGATATAGCCGCGGTTTTCACACAGCCGGACAAGCCGAAGAACAGAGGACATAAGGTGATGTTCACACCGGTGAAGGAATGCGCCGTAAAGCATGATATCCCTGTATATCAGCCCCAGTCACTCCGCAGGAACAAGAGCGAGGACGCAGCCGGGGCTGTAGATACCCTTGAAAGCATTGCTCCCGACTGCATCGTTGTGGTAGCTTACGGTCAGATACTTCCGAAAGAAGTTCTTGATATCCCGAAGTACGGCTGCATCAATGTCCATGCATCGCTTCTTCCGCGTTACAGAGGAGCTGCTCCGATACAGCACTGTATAATCAATGGAGAGAAGGAATCGGGAGTTACCACAATGTATATGGCTGAGGGTCTTGACACAGGAGATATGATACTGACCGACAAGACAGCCATTGATGAGAGAATGACCGCATCTGAGCTTCATGACAGGCTATCTGAGATGGGGGCGCGGCTGATCGTTGAAACGCTTGAAAAAGTTGCGGACGGCACGGCTCCGCGTATCCCGCAGACCGATGAGAATACCTGCTATGCTTCCATGATAACAAAGGAAATGTGCCGGATAGATTTCTCTGAACCGATAAATAAGGTGTATGATCTGATAAGGGGAATGTCATCGAGTCCCTGTGCATTTACAACGCTTTCTGACAAGCGGTTCAAGGTGTATTTTGCGGAAAAGACCGACATAAAGACAGACGTACCTGCCGGAACCGCCGCGGACGACAGACTGGGTGTTTCCTGCGGAGGATATATACTCCGGCTCACAGATGTTCAGGCGGAGGGCAGCAGAAGAATGACCTCCGAGGAATATCTTCGCGGAAAGAAAGTCCCCGCCGGAACAGTTTTCGGTGAATGACCTATGAACGGACGTGAACAGGTGCTTGACCTGCTGATGAAAGCCGAAACTCAGGGTGCATACTCAAATATCGCGCTGAACGCCGCGGTATCGCGCGGTTCCGCAAAGGACAAAGCATTCATATCAGCGCTTTTCTATGGTGTTACCGAGCGCAGAATGACTCTCGATCACATCATAAGGCATCATTCATCGGTAGAGTTCGACAGAATAGAGAAGGACACATTGCAGCTGCTCAGAATGGGCATCTATCAGCTGATGTATATGGATATTCCAGAAAGCGCCGCAGTGAACGAAACGGTGAGTCTTGCCGGACATAACTCGAAAGGCTATATCAACGCCGTACTGCGTGCATTCATTCGCGGCGGAAAAACGATCGGCTATTCCGGGCTCGACAGGCTCGGAGAGCTTTCCGTAAAGTTTTCCTGCGCAAAGTGGATAGTAAAGATGTGGGAAAAGGCATACGGCATCGAAACGACTGAAAAAATGCTTGAAGCCTCCCTCGGCAGACCTCCGGTGTATGCGCGTGTGAACACGCTTGTGTGCGACGCGGACGATCTCATATACGAGCTTGCGGAAGATAACGTGCGTGCCGACAGATATAACGGAAGCGGCAATTGCCTGCTGCTTGAGAATCCCGGCAGTATCGAGGAACTCCGCGCTTACCGTAACGGACTGTTCCATGTTCAGGATATCTCCTCGCAGAAGTGCTGCGAACTGCTTGCACCGCATGAGGGAGACACGGTAATTGATCTGTGTGCTGCTCCGGGAGGGAAAAGCTTTACGCTTGCGGAGCTTATGAACAACAAAGGAAAGAGCTTCTCCTTTGACCTGTATGAAAGCAGGGTGAAGCTTATACAGAACGGTGCGCAGCGGCTCGGAACGGATATCGTTGAAGCTTATGTCGGGGACGCTTCGGTATTCAGAGCGGATATCCCTCCTGCGGACAGAGTGCTGTGCGATGTGCCATGCTCAGGACTCGGTGTGATACGCCGTAAGCCGGAGATAAAGTACAAGAAGAAAGACGACCTGAAAGATCTTCCTGAAATACAGAAAAAGATACTCGATAACGCAAAGAATTATGTGAGGAACGGCGGCAGACTGGTGTACTCCACCTGCACTCTGTTTCCCGATGAAAACGAGAATGTTGTGAATTCGTTTGCGGCGGAAAATCCCGGTTTCAGGCTTAGAGAGATGAAAAACACATTCCCGGATCAGTCCGGCGGCGACGGCTTTTTCACCGCACTGTTTGAGAAAGAATAATTCCCGTCCGTCACAGTTCGGACCGGAAAAACGGAGATGATATCCTTATGAATAAACTGACAGCCTGCATCGGTGCTGCGACAGTGTGCGTCACTGTACTGTTTTTTGCGGTGTGTATGGCGGTTGGCTTTGAATTCGGAAGTTATTTTGTATGCCTTATACTTCCGATCGGCTTTATAATGATGACAGTGGGATTCTACCACGAGAGAAGAGGGCATAACAGCGCTGCTGCACTTCTGGGAGTCATTTTCTCGGCGATATACGCGATGCTCGTGATGATCGTTTATTTCACACAGCTTACTGCTGTGCGGCTCGACGGGCTGAGCGAAGAAGCCTTGAAAATACTCGACTATAAGCGCGGAGGACTTTTTTTCAGCTTAGATTTGCTGGGCTATGGGATAATGGCGCTTTCAACGTTCTTTACGGGACTTGCTGTCAGAGTCAGGGACAAGGCGGACAAGTGGCTGAGAGCTCTTATGATGATACATGGGGTATTTTTCTTCAGCTGTCTGATAATGCCCATGACGGGGTTATTTTCCGGTATGGCAGACGGCGGCAGCAGCATTGCCGGAGTGATAGTGCTCGAATGTTGGTGTGCATATTTCCTCCCTGTGGGGATCCTGTCTTTAAGACATTTCTTTAAAAAACATGATGGGTAAAAAAGATATACTTTCAATGACTCTTTCCGTGCTTGAAACTGAGCTGACTTCGCTCGGAGAGAAAAAATTCCGCGCCGGACAGCTTTACAGCTGGCTGCACGATAAGCGAGCCGTGTCTTTCGCGGAATGTTCGGATCTTCCGAAAAGTCTCATAGAACGGCTCGGTGAAGAGTATGAGATAAAAAGGCTGAAGATCATACGTAAGCTTGAATCTGAGCTTGACGGTACGATAAAGTATCTGTATGAATTTCCGGACGGCGAGCGTGCGGAGACAGTTCTTATGAGCTATAAGCACGGAAACAGCATCTGCATCTCCTCTCAGGTCGGCTGTAAAATGGGGTGCAGCTTCTGTGCATCAACAAAAGCTGGGTTTGTCCGGGATCTTCTGCCTTCGGAAATGCTTCTCCAGATCTATGAAACTGAGCGTGACAGCGGCAGAAAGGTCGAAAGCCTTGTGCTTATGGGAATAGGCGAGCCTCTGGATAATTTTGATAATGTGATGACATTTCTCGGGCTGCTGTCGTCCGAAAAGGGGAAGAATATGAGTCTCAGGCACGTATCTCTTTCGACCTGCGGGATCGTTCCGCGTATAAGGGAGCTTGCGGATATGAAGACCGGGCTGACGCTTTCGGTATCGCTGCACGCTCCAACCGATGAAAAGCGCAATGCGATAATGCCGATAAACAGACGGTATGATACGACGGAACTTACAGAAGCCTGCAAATATTACTTTGCACAGACCGGCAGACGCATAAGTTTTGAGTTTGCGCTGATCGACGGGGTAAACGATGATAAAGAAACGGCGAAGGAACTTGTAAAGCTTCTGCGGCCGCTCTCACCGTGTCATGTGAACCTTATACCCGTGAATGAGATACGTGAGCGTGAGTACCGCAAAAGCTCAAAGGTCCGGGAATTTCAGAAATTCCTCACGGACAGCGGTATAAACGCAACCGTAAGGCGCACTCTCGGAGCCGATATAAATGCAGCCTGCGGACAGCTCAGACGTGACAGCGCCGGAAAATGACGCGGTTTGTCGATAAAACGGTAATTTGTAACCGAATCGTAATAATTTTGTAACCATTTAACAGTTGATTTATTTGAAAAAAAAGTGTATAATAGATAAGATAGAGATCAATATGCTATTAGCTGTACGCGAAAAATGATCTGCGCAGATACCGTCCGGTCCTGTAAAATGACAGCGGTATCGGGAGAGAATCGAAGAAAAGAGGGACGGCTATGAAATGCTTTTCCAGAACAGATATAGGACTCAAGCGTAGCGAGAATCAGGACAGAGTGTGGACTGAAATTCTTGAGGAAGACGCTGTTGCTGTGATCCTGTGTGACGGTATGGGCGGTGAGAACGCCGGAAGCGTCGCAAGCGATATGACTGTGGAGTTCATGTCAGACAGGATAAGAAAAGGTTTCCGGGGAAATATAAACCGGAATTTCATCAGAAATCTGCTTATTACATCAGTCACGGCTGCAAACAGCCTCGTATTCGACAGAGCTTCGAGAGAAGCGGATAAGTTCGGCATGGGAACCACCTGCGTAGCCGGTATCGTATATGACGGCAGAGCGTACATAATAAATGTGGGCGACAGCAGAGCGTATCACATTTTCGATGACAGCATACAGCAGATAACAAAAGACCATACTTATGTAAGAAAGCTCGTTGAGCGCGGCGAGATCACTGAGGAAGAGAGCCGTATCCACCCGGACAGAAACCGTATTACCCGCGCTGTCGGTGCCGAGCGCAATATAACCCCCGATTATTTTGAGATAGATCTTGAGGAGGGAAATTTCCTTCTGTTCTCGTCTGACGGTCTTCATGCATACGGCGATGATGCGGAGATCGCGGAGATAATAGTGAACAATCCTACATCAAAGGCTTGCGATCTGCTTATAGACTACGCGCTCGGAAACGGCGGAAGAGATAATGTCACCGTAGCGGTAGTTGAAGTATAAGGGAACCTCTGAAAACCCCATAAGACAGATAAAGAGATAAGTTACAGGCATTTCCGTATAAAGAGCTGGTGATGCCTTTGCACGCACATATTCAAAAAAAACAATGCGTACTGTCCTCTGAAAGGAACTGAGCTTAATGGACAAAAATATAGGAAAGAAGCTTGACAACCGCTATGAACTTACCGAGCTTATCGGCGTAGGCGGAATGGCGGATATATATAAAGCGACCGACCTTATGGAAAATCGTACGGTCGCTGTGAAGATACTGAAGAATGAATTTGCGAAGAGTGAGGATTTTCTCCGACGTTTCCGTAATGAATCGAAAGCGATCGCTCTTCTTTCTCACAAGAACATAGTAAAGATCTATGATGTAGGATTTACCGATAAGATCCAGTACATCGTAATGGAATATATAGACGGCATCACCCTGACCGAGTACATCGAGCGTCAGGGAGTCCTCAAATGGAGGGACGCCGTTCATTTCACAACTCAGATACTCCGTGCGCTCCAGCATGCCCATGACCGCGGTATAGTCCACCGCGACATCAAATCCCAGAATGTAATGCTCATGGCTGACGGAACCATTAAGGTCATGGATTTTGGTATCGCGCATTTCAACAGAGAGACTGACAAGACTATCTCCGAAAAGGCGATAGGCTCTGTTCACTATATCAGCCCGGAGCAGGCAAGGGGAGAAGTTACCGACGAGAAGAGTGATATCTACTCAGTCGGTGTAATGCTCTATGAGATGCTGACCGGCGTAAAGCCTTTCGACGGTGACAATCCGGTCACTATTGCACTCAAACATATGCAGACTCAGCCGAAAAAAATGACCGAGATAAACAGTTCTATCCCGGAGGGGCTTGAGGAGATCACAACAAAAGCCATGCAGAAGGAGCCTTCAAAGCGCTATCAGACTGCCGGCGAAATGATAAAGGATATCGAGGAATTCAAAAAGAATCCGAGCATCGTCTTTGAATACAAATACTTCTCCACAGACGGCTCAACAAAATATTTCGATAAAGTAACGCCCGAGACTTTACAGCAGCAGTCGCAGAATCAGCCACATAAGCCGAAAAAACGCTCTTTTGATGATGATGACGTTGAAGAGGGCGATGACAGCTTTGATGACGATGCCGAGGACGATGAGGACTACTTCGACGATGAGTTTTACTATGAGCGCAGAAGACGTTCTCCTGTCCTGCCGATACTGTTCGCGTTGGCAACGGCGTTCGTAATAATGACCGCGTGGCTGATATTCTCGGTAGTTACCACGAACTTTGATATAATCGAAAAATCTTCGGGTGAGGAAGTGAAGATGCCAAGTCTGCTGAATATGACTTGGGACGAGGTGCTGGAGGAATACAGCGACTTCAATTTCACACCTGTTCTGAAATATGATTCGGATAATCCGAAAAATGTCGTGATAAACCAGAGCGTAATGCCCGGACGTTCTATAAAGAAGAACCAGAATGTAGAGGTCACTGTGAGCAACGGTCCGAAACTTATCGAGGTCGGAGATTTCGTCGGCAAGAATGTAGATGATGTCATCAACAAGCTCAGCAGCCAGGATCTTAAATACAACATCACATGGACGGAGGACGATTCTGTCCAGAAGGACTGCGTTATCCGCACAACACCGGCAGCAGGCGAATGGGTCCAGGTCGGCACGACGATCAGCTGCATAGTGAGTATCGGACAGAGCAACGAGACTACCGCTGTGCCGCAGCTTGTAAAGCTTTCGGTGGCAAGCGCCGAGATGAGAGCTAAGGAGTACAATATCCTTCTTACCGAGCTTTATGAGGCAAGTAACGAGATCGAAGCCGGACACGTTATCCGTCAGAATATCGAGCCTACAACGATAGTTGACAAGAATACCGTTGTTGAGATAGTAATAAGCACCGGAGGTGCGCAGGAAAGAAGCTCGTCTATCAAGATCTCGATAAAGGGTGCCGCAAACGGCGAGTTTGAGTTCAAATACTATATTGACGGAACTCTCCAGGAAAATATGACCGAGATCAAGAATCTCAGCCTTATCGAGAGCTTTGAGTGGAACTTCACCAACAGCGAGACTCACGAGTATGCCGTAAGAGTACGCTCTATAGATACCGGAGCGGAGGCTACGTTCTTCAGCTGTATCGTAGATTTCACGCAGGATCCGCCTGCAAAGGACTATGGCGATACGTTCAACAGCAAGGTATTCAAACAGCTGCTCACAGCATCTGCGGCAGATCAGAATACAGAAGAAAATTCCGGTGAAAATAACGAAGGCAGCAGCAGTGAAGGTAATAATACCGAGAATGAGGATAACGAAAACGAAGAAAACGTGAATGGTGACGATCAGAACGGGGAGAACAATGAGGAAAACTCTGAAAATCCGTCAGGAAATATCATTGCAGAGGGCTGATAATGAAGCTTGAAGGCAGGATCGTCAGAGCGGTAGGAGGCATCTACTATACCGAGACGCAGGAAGGTATCCTGTCCTGCAAGGCGAGGGGAATATTCCGTAACCGCTCGGTATCGCCCTGCGCGGGAGATATCGTGACAGTCTCGGCTGAAGAAAATGCCGAACCGCTGATAGAAAGCATAGGCGAACGAAAGAATCTGCTTATACGACCGCCGCTTGCAAATCTCGATGCGGTGTTCCTCGTAGTCTCTTCCTGTGAGCCTGCGCCGAATGCATATTTAATCGACAAGCTTATCTCAGTCTTTGAGAGCAAGGATATCGAAACTGTGCTCATATTCACTAAAACAGATATGCTGGACAGCTCAGAGCTTGCCGGAATATACACAGGTGCCGGATACAAGTGCTTCTTCACTTCTCCGGATACGGACGCTTCGGAGATAAGGGAATACGCTTCCGGAAAGCTTACCGCGCTTATCGGAAATTCGGGTGTCGGAAAATCCAGCCTCATAAACAGGATATTTCCGGAACTGTGCGCCGAGACCGGAGAGATCAGTAAAAAACTCGGCAGAGGAAGACATACCACAAGAGAAGTCTGCCTTCACCCGCTTGAAGGCGGATATATCGCGGATACGCCGGGATTCTCCACCGTAGATATCGAGAGATACGGCAGGATCCCTAAAGAAGAGCTTGCAGGGTGTTTTCGTGAATTTGCACCCTATGCAGGCAAATGCAGGTTTGCAGACTGCGCACATCTGAAAGAGAGCGGCTGCTCAGTTACAGAAGCTCTCTCGGACGGAAAGATACCTCAGTCGAGATATGACAGCTATGCGCGTATATACTCCGAGACAGCAGCTGCCGAGAAAATTTACAGAAATTGAAAAAATGCGAAATAGAGAAAGTGAACCCCTCTTATCTCTCATTACTGAAAGGCGGATTGCTTCGCCGCAATAAGAATATTTTTCCGCTCCTTTGAGCACTATGAGCATACGACTGTATATAATCGTATGCTTTTTTTATAAATTAAAAAAAAATCCTGTCACAAATAATTCCGCAAAAACGTTTTATATTACAGAAGGGAAAAAACAAAGCCCTCAGAGAGATAGCAGTTTATTTGAAAGGTGCGGCATAATTATGTTATCATTGTATATGGCAATGCTTGATGAGCCTGAGGACAAGGCTTCATTTGAAGATGCCTACAAAAAGTACAGAGGAAAAATGATCGCTCTCTCCTACAGCATCGTAGGAAATTATCACGATGCCGAGGAAGCGGTGAGCAATGCTTTCTTCGCGATCGCAAAACATTTCCAGAAGCTGAGAAAAAAGAGTCCGCAGGAACGTGCTGCGTACTACAGCGTTGTTACAAAAAATTGTTCGTATGATATCCTTCGGGCACAGAACAGAAGAAATGAGATACCGCTTGATGAGGATATCGAGATACCCGATGACAGATCAGATGTTTCGGACGAGGTGCTTTCCGGTATCGGATATGAACGTGTACTCGATGCTATCCGCTCTTTGCCGGAGATCTATGCTCAGGTGCTGTATATGGAGAATGTGACAGGATTGTCCAAAAAAGAGATAGCCGCTTCACTCAATGAGTCGGAAGCTACCGTCAGAAAACGTCTTGAACGTGCAAGAAAAAAGCTCCGGTCGATTCTCGAAGAACAGGGCATCGAAGTCTGACAGGGCTGCAAAGAAAGTGAGATAAATATGGATAATATACTGAAAAAAGCACTCGGTGAAGTTCTTACGCCCAGATATTCGGAAGAACTCCGTGATGCATTCGATACGGGATATTCTTTCTCCGAAGAATTTGAAAGCAGAATGGAAATCCTTATCAGAAAAACCGACCGACCCGCAATATACAGATACAGAGGATATCTCGCAGCAGCAGCGGCGGTCGTTATCGCTGCCGGAAGCGCGGTTCTCATACCTGCTGTTATCAATAACAAAGTTTCTGTATCAGATCCTCTTGTAACAGTAACTGCATCAGCTGTAACACAGAATGTCATTACTGCAGAAGATGATGTTTCCGAAAATACAACAGTTACCGAAAATACAACAGTCTCTGAAAGTACAGCGACAGATACCGATACTGCGGATACCGACGCAAATGACGATACAGCAGCAGTTATAATTGATTCTGCATCAGGAACAGAGACAGTCACACAGACATCTCCTGAGCCGGCTCAGACCGAGCCGTCGGTCACTTCATCTGAAAATACATCTTCCGATACCACACAAACAGCCGACGATGCAACCATTATTGTAGATGATGATAGCGAAAAGGAAGATGACAGCGATGAAGACGAACCTATAGTTGACGACAGTGATTCTGATGTTGTAGAAGACGCACCTGCTGGCGATACGATAGTTCTGAATGTTCCGGCAGGTAAGACTATGGGAGAAGTATTCGATGAAAATTTCGGAGTATCCTTCAATGATCTTTGGGCAAATTATGCCGAATACTGTCCTACAGGTTCACACTCTACCGGCAGTTACAGCAGCTTCACTCCTGATAATGACGAATATACATTCATTCAGGACTTTGTTCACAAGCTTGGAAGTGCTGAGAGTCTCGAATACGGATTCGGTGCCGAACCGGGTGAAGCGGTGATCAATCTGCATATCGAAGCTAAGCCGCCGAAGCAGTGGAACTACAAGGAGCATTACTCGAACGGCTCATCGTGGAGATACTATGATGTGTTCTTCAACGCAGGTGACGACTCTGATGAAACTGATGATTCTGACCCTATCGAAGAAGGCGATGCAATAATACCTGCTGATTCAGACGATATTGAAATAACAGATAATGCTCAGCGGATATATCCGAGGTTCAGGATACAGGTTTATAAAAATTCCTGCGGTGTTTCTTTCAACAGTTACATTGAGTTCTTCAATGAGAAAACAAACGCGACCGATCTTTACAGCATCGGTGTCTATAAGATGAACAGGGAAGATGTAGATGCTCTGTTTGAAGGATTTGAGAAGATGTATATTGTCGGAACTCCGGCAACAGTCAGCGACATTTCCGACAGTCTTGGAATAACGGCTGATAATATAGTTCAATCATGGAGCATTATAGACAGGATATTTGATACAAATGTCAGATATGCGGATATAGCTCCCGAATTTATCGGACAGTTTTTCAGGAAGCACGGCTCGGATAAGATCACTCTGAACGGCTCGGAATCGTGGGTCGGATCGGAAGACGGTGAGCGAAGCACATATTATTCAGAAGAGTTCGAGATAAACGGTGAGGTAAGATTTACAGCCATACTGAAAGGCGGGACTGTTGTCAATGTAACTCTGAGTTCTGACGGAAAATGCTTTATTGATGACAGATTCCGCAGCTGGTACTTTAATATAACACTTGAAGATATCAAGGACGTAATGCGTGCGGTAGCAGAAAAGAACGGTTTTGAGATACGATTCTACTCAACTCTCGGTGAATATCTTGCAGGCAAGAATTTTGATAAACTGTCCTATGCGGAGTGTGTAATTGATAAAGACGACGGAAAATCGTATCTTGTCACGGTCAATGACGAAAAAGACCTCAGAAAGCTTTATGACATGATCGCTGCGGAAGCTGACAGTGCGGAGTATCTTCCCGGATTCTGGAACGGATTAGGGAATGCGGCGGCTGTCAAGGCAGATAAACACTTGAATTCAATATTACTGAAATCTGATGATGTTCTGTATATACGCACATTTTCCAACAATCACTTCCGGCTTTCCAAAGGGTTTACGGAAAGGTTCAGAAAGGCAATAGAGGAATGTGCTTCGGCGGAGTGGCAGGAGATCGATGTCGATCCTGATACAGACGATGATGATGAGCAAATAGTTGATGACTAAAGGGAACCTCTAAAAACAACAGCACTCTGATTTTTTATCGGGGTGCTGTATTTTTGTACAGTAACACTGACTTTCGGGTCTGCGTCAGCGAGTAAAAGTCTTTGGAAAGGGGTTTGGGGGAGAACCTTTCTTCAGAAAGGTTTCCCCCAATCTCAAGCGCAAGCGACCTCTCATCGTTCTCAAGCGCGATCATCGAATCTGTCACCCTGGCAGACATCGAGTTCTGCCATGCGTCTATCAATGCTTCCGAGGACTGATATCTTATCTTTGCTCCAGAGAGGTGCGATCAGCTTTGATTTATCTCCGTCACCGGTAATGCGTTCTATAACTGTTTCCGGAGGGAGATATTCGAGCTGGCGGACAACCGTTTCGATATAATCCTGCTTTTCCATCGGGTGATACTGCCCCTTTTTGTACATCTCATGGAGAAAAGTCCCGTCTATTACGTGCAGGAGGTGTATCTTGATACCGTCGGGACGCAGTTTTCCCACAGCCTGCGCGGTCTGTATCATCATTTCATCGGTTTCTTCCGGCAATCCGTTTATTATATGCACGCAGGTGCGGACATCGTACTTTTTAAGAAGAAACATTGCCGACAAGAATGACGAGTAGCTGTGACAGGTATTCAGAACATACGATGTCCTGTCGTGTATCGTCTGCAATCCAAGCTCTACTGTCGCCGGGATCCCAAGCGACTTTATAAGCTGTATCCTTTCCTTGTCGATGCAGTCCGGACGTGTTGCTACAGCAATGCTGTGAACACCGCAGTTTACAGCCTCACGATATTTCTTCTCCAGCGTATCAATGTCCGCATAAGTATTTGAGTGAGCCTGAAAATAAGCTGTTATCAGCGCATCGGGATATTTTCTGTGAATACGTTCTTTTTCACGTTCTATCTGCTCTGTTATGGAGATGCTGCTGTCCGCAGTGAAATATCCGCTGCCGCCGTCACAGAAAATGCAGCCGCCGTGACTTTTGGTCCCGTCTATATTCGGGCAGGTAAATCCCGCATCAATGACCGCTTTTACAACTCTGCCGCCGTAGGTGTGACGGTTGTGGTAATAAAGCGTGTGATAGCGCTTGTTGTCATCGGAAAATTCAAATCCCATTATATGGCTATCGCCTTTCCGTTTCCTGTCACAGCAGCTGCATCAAGAACATAGTCTCTGCCCATTACCGCACCGGATCCCTGCAAAGCGGCAGAAACGGTCTTTAGTGCGAGTTCCGGTGTGTTGTTATTTCTGCTGAGATGACCGAGAAGTATCGAAACAGTCCCTTTTTTTACAAGCTCACGCGCAAATGCCGCACAGTCGCCGTTGGAGAGATGCCCTCGGTCGGAGCTTATGCGTTTACGGAGCTGATACGGATAATTAAGATTTCTTGTCAGCATTTCCGGATCATAGTTTGCTTCAAGAAGAACAAATCTCGAACCGAGAAGATTTTCTCGTACTTCCGGAGTGACACAGCCGAGATCGGTGCAGACCGCTATCTTGTTCTCACCGTCGAAAAAAGTGTAGTCCGTGCTTTCCGCACTGTCGTGCGGTGTATGGAACGCTGTGACCTTAACATTCACAGGTGCATCTTCAAGCTCGCTTATAAGCCGCAGATCCGCACCGGCGGCAGCCTTGTTCTTCGAGACTATCATGTCCATAGTTCCCTCAGATGCAAAAACCGGAATTTTCAGCTTTTTTGTGAGCATAGGCAGACCTGCGATATGATCGCTGTGTTCGTGTGTGATAAATACAGCATTTATGTCCGAAACATCGCGTCCCGCAAGTTCAAGCCCGTCGCAAAGCGCTTTGTAGCTGCACCCTATATCAACGATGAAGCCTTTTCCGCCGCTTTCAATGTAGGTGCAGTTTGCGCTGCTCGAACTGCATATCGAAACGATCCTCATTATGACTCGGGTGTGCCGTATTTCGGCTCGCAGGTAAGATTAACACCGAGACGCTTGAATGTACGCTCATCGACAGCCGAGAGGATAACAGTCGAGTGTACCTCACAGCCTCTGAGTTTTGAGAGCTGTTCCATAGCCTTTTTGGCATCTTCGCTTGTGTTTGCGCATATAGAGAGCGCAAGAAGAGTTTCGTCGGTGTGAAGGCGGGGATTGTTGTTTCCGAGATGATTTACTTTAAGATTCTGTATAGGTTCTATAACGTGAGGGGACATCAGAAGATTCGCGTCATCAATGCCGCCGAAGTATTTGAGTGCATTAAGCAGCAGGGCAGAAGATGCACCAAGAAGATTTGATGTCTTTCCGGTGATGATAGTACCGTCCGGAAGCTCCATAGCGGCAGCGGGATTTCCGGTAGCCTGTTCTTTTGCAAGAGCAGGTGCAACTACCTTTCTCTCCTCGCAGGTAACTCCTGCCTGCTTCATCAGCAGTTCGAGCTTATACACTTCCTCGTCTGAAACCTGCCCTTTGCGGCGTCCGCATAGCCCTATGTAGTATCTTCTGATAATTTCGTCCTTTGCGGCAGCTGATACCACATCATCATCGACTATGCAGTTTCCTGCCATATTCACACCCATATCGGTAGGCGATCTGTACGGTGATCTTCCGAAAATGCTCTCGAACATAGCGTTCAGCACCGGAAAGATCTCAACATCGCGGTTGTAGTTCACAGTTGTCTTTCCGTATGCTTCAAGGTGGAACGGGTCGATCATATTCACATCATTAAGATCTGATGTGGCCGCCTCATAAGCAATGTTTACCGGGTGTCTCAGCGGAAGATTCCATATCGGGAATGTCTCGAACTTGGCATATCCTGCGTTTATTCCTCTTTTATGCTCGTGATAGAGCTGAGAAAGGCAGGTAGCCATTTTTCCGCTTCCGGGACCCGGAGCGGTAACGACAACAAGATGACGGCTCGTTTCGACAAAATCATTTTTTCCGTAGCCCTCGTCGCTCATGATAAGGGGGATATTTGAGGGATATCCGCTTATCTTATAGTGATGATATACTTTTACACCGAGAGATTCGAGTCTTGACCGGAAAGCATCGGCGGAAGCCTGATTTTCATACTGTGTGAGGACGACACTACTTACATACAGACCGAATTTTCTGAAAATCCCCAAAAGTCTAATTACATCAACATCGTATGTAATACCGAGATCGCTTCTGACTTTGTTCTTTTCGATATCGGCGGAGTTTATGACAATTATGATCTCGGCATCGTCTTTGAGCTGAAGAAGCATTCTAAGCTTACTGTCGGGCATGAATCCGGGCAGCACTCTTGATGCGTGATAATCGTCGAACAGCTTTCCGCCAAACTCGAGATAAAGTTTGTCACCGAAGTGGGATATCCTTTCACGGATATGCTCGGACTGGGTCTTCAGATAGAGGTCGTTGTCAAATCCTGTTTTTATGTGTTCCTGCATTTTTTAAGGCTTCCTTTCATATACAATAACATTAATATTATATAACAAACAACCCGGAAATTCAAGAGTTTTTAAAAAAATAGTTGATCGTTCATCATCGCGTCCGCAAGCTCAGAGTCGGAAAACTTTCGGTGCAATAAATTTCTCATATTTCCGGACAAAACTATATATACTGTAAAAAAAGGAAAAAAGAGGCAGATATGAGAAAAAGCTTTATGAAAAACACCGCAGTGATGTTTGCGGCAATGTTTATTTCAAAAGGACTCGGCGCAGTGCTGAAGATACCGCTCGGCAATATCCTCGGAGGGGAGGGAATGGGCTATTTCACCACCGCGTACAGCATCTTCACGCCTGTGCTGTCATTCGCCTGTGCAGGAATACCCACAATCCTCACGAGAAATGTCGCAGGGTATTCCGCTTCCGGCGAATACGGAAAAATACGCACCGAGCGGCGTTGCTCGCTGCTTCTTGCCCTGATCGTAGGACTTCTCGGAGCCGCGCTTATCTATATTACGGCTGTCCCGTTCGTCTGCTATATCGCAAATTCTCCGGAAAGCCTGCCCGGAGTGCTGATAATTGCACCTGCGACCGTATTCTGTTCGATAACTGCGGTATATCGCGGATATTATGAGGGATTGTCGGACGCAGTCCCCACAGCGGCTTCACAGGTGATAGAATCGCTTGTAAAGGCGCTTCTGGGTGTGGGATTGTCTTATTTTGTTTACGCAAACGGTGTGAAGCTGTTCGGCTCGCAGGAAGCGGCACTTCCGTATTCGGCGGCAGCTGCGATACTCGGAGTGACTGTCAGTGAAATGTGCGGTACGTTCTATATGTTTATCCGTTCACGCCGCAGGTCTGATAATTTCTCAAAATACCGCAAAAAAACGACTGCGGGCGAGATATATGATATATGCAAGGGAATATTCCTGAAAGCGCTTCCGGTATCGCTGGGAGCAGCTGCGGCAAATCTGCTGTCTCTTGCGGATATGTTCACGATATCGAACTGTATAGATCTTTCGTATGATATGTTTCCTGAGCAGTGGCTGGGGGATCCGTTATTATCGCGCATAACGGCTGAGACATCGGATTGCGGAACGTTTCTGTACGGCTGTTATGCCGGAATAATAATGTCGGTTTATATGCTTGCCGCAGCGGCTTCGGGAGTGGTTGCGCGCTGTGCGATGCCGCGTCTTGCATACGCAGCCGGAACATCGGACAGCAGCCGTGTATCTTCCGAGATAAAGCTTCTGATAAAGGGGACGTCGGTGATAACTGCCCCGATAACTATATTCATGGCAGTATTCTCGGCACCGGTGCTTAGCGTTCTCTATCCGGTGCGCCAGACAGAGGTGGAAGCAAGCATACCGGCACTTGCGGTACTTGGCGGCGGAGGAGTGATAGCAGGACTTCTCGGAGCGGTCTGTGTGGTTTTCAATTCCTACGGGGATTTCGGATTTCCGATAAAACTTACCCTTATAGGAGGTGCTGTTAAGCTGTTTCTTAATGTGGGGTTCATGCTGATACCGGCTCTTAACATTACGGGAGCCGCGATCTCTGCGGTCCTGTCAAATCTGGTATGTCTGGTGTATGCGTCATCAGAAGCGAAGAAGCGTTTCGGGCAGGACATCAGGTGCATCGGATATTCCGCTCCCTCGGTGTTCGGAGCGGCAGGGGGTGCAGTCGGGGCATTCCTGTTCTATCGGGGACTGGAAACCTCGCTTGGTACACTCCCGTCGCTTCTTATTGCACTTACCCTCGGCGGCATCATCTATGCTCTCATGCTGCTGATCTACGACAGTAAAGATTGTATCCGCGTTCTGAAAACCCTCAGAAACCGCTGAGACCGGTCGATTGAGCGGAGGATCGTCTGAATGCTTGAGGCTATATTGCACAGAGTTTTGGCTGAATTATAAATAAGCTAACTTCGCAATTACCCCACGCTATTTGTGCGGTATAGCCTTGATTTTTTTGAGATAATATGATAAAATAGAAAAAAAGCTGAAAGGAATGGAAAAAATGTTTGAGATCAAAGAAAAATACGGGATAGAGGATCTTCGTGAGATAATGAAGGAGCTTCGCAGTGAACATGGCTGTCCATGGGACAAAGAACAGACACATGACACCATAAGAATGGACGTTCTTGAAGAAGCCTATGAAGTTGCCGAGGCTATAGACAGCAAAGATCCGGCTTTGCTGAAAGAAGAACTCGGAGATCTGCTGTTACAGGTCATCTTTCATAGTGAGCTTGAAGATGAACAAGGCTCGTTCAACTTCGACGATGTATGCGACGGTATCTGCAAAAAGCTTGTTTACCGGCACCCGCACGTATTCGGTGAACTTAAAGTAGAAAATTCAGCTGAAGTCCTCAAAAACTGGGATATACTCAAATCAAAATCAAAGAATGAAGAAAAAGCTTCCGACAGACTCAAAAGTGTCCCGAAACTGCTTCCGGCTCTCATGCGCGCCGAAAAAGTCGGCAAAAGAGCCTCAAATGCAGGAATGGATTTCCGCTCCACAGAAGAAGTGATAGAAAGATTGAAAAGCGAAATTTCTGAGCTCGAAAATGCCATAAATGAGGGAAGTGACATAAAACAAGAGGAAGAACTCGGTGATATTTTGTTCTCTTGTACAAATTTATCAAGATTTTTGAAAAAAGATAGCGAAAAAAGCTTGACATTTGCTGTAAATAAGTTTATAATACGTTTTAGCAGGGTCGAGGCAATGCTCGAAAAAGAGGGAAAGTCTTTTTCTGAGGTATCCGCAGATCATCTCGATGAGTTGTGGGAGATTGCTAAAGATCCCGTATGCTGAGCCGGAAGGCACAGGGCAAGGCATGATCGTCCGCGCACGGCACTGCGCAGGACAAAAACCAAAATCATTAATTCATTTTTATGGAGGTTTAAAATGACTAAGGCAGAACTGATATCGGCTATCGCAGAAAAGACCGAACTCAGCAAGAAGGATTCGGAGAAGGCACTCAACGCTACAGTTGCAGTGATCACCGAAACACTCGCAAAGGGAGATAAGATCCAGCTCGTAGGCTTCGGTACTTTCGAGACACGTGCTCGTAAGGCTCGTGAGGGTATCAATCCTCAGACAAAGAAGAAAATCAAGATCAAAGCTACGACAGTTCCCGCTTTCAAAGCAGGCAGAGCTTTAAAGGATGCTTGTGCAAAGAAGTAATCCAGCGGTTATTCATAAAAAGCGGATCCGGTAACAAACGGGTCCGCTTTTGCGTATATTGTGATTTCAGATCAAAGGAGAAAATACTATGAGACTTGACAAATACCTTAAAGTATCGCGTCTGATAAAGCGCAGAACAGTCGCAAATGAAGCCTGTGATGCAGAAAAAGTCAGCGTGAACGGAAAGCCGGCTCGTGCATCATACGATGTGAAAGTCGGAGATATCATAGAAATAAATATGGGAAGAACGCCGCTTAAAGTCAAGGTCCTGAAAGTGCAGGAGGTAGTCGGAAAGGACGGAGCAGGCGATCTTTACGAGACTGTCTGAATCATCGGTGTTCTAAATCTCAATTTGCGGACATACTATAGTTATACAAGAGATTGTACGCAAAAGGAGATACTATGAACAGTAGCATAACGATAAATGACCGCGAGACAACGGTGATCACCGGTGTTAAGTCGGTTGAAAGCATTACTGAAAGCGAGATATTTGTATTTACAGAAAACGGCGATCTTATAATAAGGGGCAGGGAGCTGCAAAGTGAAGAATTTGACCCTGCGGACGGAATTTTCCGGATAAACGGTAGGATAGATTCCGTCAGCTATACGACCGAAAAATACCACCTTTCCGACAATCTGATAAGCAGGTTGTTCAGATAGGAGGTAAATATGTTTGAGAGTTTTGAAGATTCGTTTGAAATGTTCGGAATTTATGCGGCAGTGGGATTTTTTCTCGGCGTATTCTACAATATGTTCAGATTTGTAAGACTTGCATTTCCGAAGCTGAAGATCACGGGTGCAGTGCTTGACTTTTTGTTTGCGGTCATATCAGGAGTGGTGCTGTTTGCGTACTCTGTGGAATACGGGACGGGTTATTTCAGGCTGTACTATGTGATCGCCGCGGCGCTTGGATTTGCGGTGAATATGCTGACGCTTGGATTTGCAGTCCCGCCTGTTGCAAGATTTTCCGGACGCGTTTTATCGGCAGTTTTTCGCGTAATTATGGGATCAGCCCGAAAAATATTTAGTGTAATTGCCCAAACGGCGGATAAGTGTTTTGTTAAAATAGGCGAAAAATTAACGAAATTGCGCAAAAAATGCAAAAAATGCTTGAAAAAAGATGATAAACAGGTGTATAATAATGAGGATAATAAAATAGGGAAAGTATTTTACAGGAAAGGCAGTGAAGAAAGAAATGGCATTAAAGCGAAAGTCCGGAAAATCTTTTAAGCTGCCATTTATTTTTGCATTCGCTGTATTTGTTGTACTCGTATATGCGGTCGGTTCGCTCATAGCAATGCAGGTCGAGATCGCTCAGAAGTCATCTGAATATGAAAAGCTCTCCGAAAGACTGTATGAACTCAAAACCGAGAATGAGCTGCTTGAACGCTATGCCAGTGAAGAATACAGGCTCGGTTACGTCGAGGATATAGCGCGCAACGAGCTTGATTATTCCTACGGCGATGAAAAAATATACTATTTTATTCCTGCAAACTGAGAATGTGAACAAATATGAAGAATAAGAACAGAGAAGGTCTGAAAGTCGCATACCGCATAATTGCCGCAGTAGTCGCAGTCGTTATGCTGATAGGTATTGTTTACGGAAGCTTCCAGCTTTGACGCGCAGCCGGATATTCTGAGATAGCGCTGAGCGGAAATCAGGCTGATGCAACATAGAAATAAAGCACAGAGCAATTAATATGCCCTGTGCTTAATTAATGTGTCCTCAATAATTATTATGAAGAAACTGTTGATTAGTTTATCGTATCCTGAGAGTTTTGAGGAATTCTTTCTGTTCAGCAGTGATGCGGTAGCTCTCAATTGCTTTCTGTATCGCTTTGTTGTGGGTCCACTTATCGAGGCGGTGGCCGGTAATGAACGGGAGTACGGCATCGTACTGCTTGGCGAGAGCTGTTGCGAAATACCATGCAGTCATCATATTTACGTAATATTCCTCAGAGTGGACAGCTGCGGCGGCTTCGGCGTACTTTACATCGAAATCATCATCAAGAAACCACCGCATCAAGATCCCTGTTCCGTATCGTATCGTGTATGTATGACCTGATGCGTGGCATTCGGCGGCAAATGTCGGAAGAACCGGTTTTATCCTGCCAAATACCTTAGGCGCGAGCATATCGCAGGTCGCCCAGTTGTCGATATACGGGAGGAATTTCCGCACTTCGCTCAGGCAGATATCAGGGTCTTTCATACGGTTGAGAAACTCCGCATGAAGATTGTTCTCCTCAATATATTTATGGGGCAGGGAACCGAGAAATCCGCTGATATCCTTATTTTTGCAGCTCGCAGCAAGTTTCTTTATCATCGGGATCCTCACTCCGATAATGTTTTCCCGCGCAATGCCTGGAACGATCCGTGAGTGAAAATCGCCGTATTTCTTGTCCTGAAGCCTGAACAATTCCGAACGCAGTTCTTCTGTAATGTTCATACAGATCACCTGTTGCGGCTGAAAAGCACTGTCCTGCTTTTCAGGTCTATCTTTGAAACACTGATGCCGTACTGCTCGCCGTCACGCTTGCTGTCAATAAATTCGCTGTCAACGTGTTCACCGGTCATATGGTATATCTCATCAAATGTCAGGACTTCTGTACCCAGACAGTTTTCTTTGAGATAATTCCACATCTTTATGAATTTTCGGCTCATTTGTCCTCCTTTTGGGTAATGCGCTCTTCAAGACGGTCACAGATAGTTTTCAGAGCCTTTATCCGAGCGTATTTCTTGTCGTTTCCTTCAATTATCGTCCACGGTGCAAATTCAGTAGATGTAAGCTTTATCATGCGGTCAACGTACTTTTCATAGATATCCCACTTCTCGCGGTTGCGCCAGTCCTCATCGGTTATCTTCCACTGCTTTGAGGGTGTATTCTCACGCTCTTTGAATCTGCGGTACTGTTCGTCCTTGTCAATGTTTATCCAGAATTTGATGATTACAGCGCCCCACTCGTTGAGCTGATGCTCGAACTCGTTTATTTCCGCATAAGCCATGTCCGCACGCTCTTTCGGTGTTATCTTCTCGATAGGTTCTACCATTACGCGTCCGTACCACGTGCGGTCAAAGATAGTGAAATGTCCGTCATTCTCGAGACGGGTCCAGAACCTCCAAAGATAGTGCCTTGCAAGCTCGGAAGGCTCAGGTGCGGCTATCGGTTTTACCTCGTAGCCTCTCGGATCAAGAGAAGAGGCTACACGTTTGATGTTTCCGCCCTTTCCGCCTGCGTCCCAGCCCTCGTATGCAACTATCACGGGGATCTTCTTCTGATAGCAGATATTTTGCAGTTCAAACAGTCTGTTCTGGTATTTTTTGAGCTTGCGGCGGTACTCATCATCTGTCAGCGACTTATCCATATTTACCGAAGCGAGTTTTTTCGTCTTTACAAGATCGAACTGCGTCGGACTGCTTTTTATCGGAGCATACTCAGCGGGAACAAAGTATGGTTTTCCGTTTGCTTTAGCTTCACAGGCACCTTTCAGCGCTTCTGTCACCGTCCGCATTATTTCGAGCTGAGCTGCAACACCGTCGTTTGCGGCAATGATATGCCACGGAGCAGCATCGGTATTGGTTCTTGTGAGAGTTTTCTCATACCGCCTGAATATCTTGTCGTAATTTTTGTTGTTCACAAAATCGTGCTCATCGACCCGCCATTTTGTGTATTCATCAGCGGCAAGCTTTTTCAGGCGCTTCTTCTGTTCCTCTTGTGTGATGTGTAGGAACAGCTTTATGATAAGATATCCGTCATCGTGTAGCTGACGCTCGGTAACATTGATATCATCAATTCGGGCTTTGTACTGCTCTTTATTGATGCTTCCGCTCATGTAGGATTTCACGGTATCGCTGAACCAGCTTCCGTCAAGTATGAGAAACTCGCCCTGCTTAGGGAATTTTGTCCAGTAGCGGTGCAGCCATGGTTTGCGCTTTTCGGGAGCATTCGGGATACGTATCGGCTCGACATTATAGAATCTCGGATCCATGTACTTTATAAGTTTTGCGATCTGTGAACCTTTTCCGGCAGCGGCCCAGCCGTCAATTGTGATGATAACGGGGATCTTTGCGGATTTAATTCCGTTTGCAAGGTCAATCAGTTCGTTCTGCATTGCGGTGAGTTCCTCGGCAGCCTCTGATTTTTTTATGTTGGTCTGTTCAATAAGTTCAAGCATATCTGTTCCTCCTGTTAAAGCCATGTTGTCAGAATGACTGTATATATTAACATTATACTATATATTTTGTAAAATGTCAACATAAATGATACTCCTGATAATTATTTTTTATTCCATACCGGGACTTTCAGGTCATGCGTTCGTACCTTGTCACCCGCAGGGATTTCAGTTGTGGGGAGAAAATAATTATTTCCTGAAAAATAATGTTGACTTAAACTTCCGAATGTGTTATAATACATATAAGAAGATTCACAAAAATGAGAGGTGCCGGAAATGTCTGAAGAGATTGAAAAAAATGCAAAAAAGCAGGAGAACAAGATGCCGATAGAGCATGACTATGATGCACCGGCTTCGACAATGGCGAAAGTTGCAAAATATGAACTGCCTGCGTGCATATTCTTGTTTTTGCTTGCGGTTGCCATAATCGTTATGTCATTTGTATTTCATTGGAATCAGCCGAGGGTACAGGAACAGCAGACTTCTGTCTCTGCGGAAGCTGTTACCGAGAATACACAGAATTGAGTTCATAGTATGCAAAAATATGTCCGCAGATAGATTATCCGCGGACATATTTTTTGCATTATCTGTGGAACATACAGCGGAACAGCGGAACTGAAAAATTTTACAGAAAATTGAAAAAAACACTTGCAATTTACTATATGTTGTGGTATAATAATTAAGCAATGACAAAATATGGTCAGAGAAACTCTACGGAGTTTCCTGAATATACCGCAGGAGGAAACACAAAATGAAGAACGTTAAGATCACCACAACAGGTGGAATACTGACAGACAGTGAGATACAGGCTTATGTTGACAGGGGCAGAGAATTAAAGCCCGGACAGAAGCTTTTATCTCTTGATATATCGGTTGACGGGGATTATGTAGATCTTTCGTACCAGTATGAAGACAGACCGTTTGAGCGCATCAGACGTATCACAGGCTATCTTGTAGGAACTCTCGACCGTTTCAACAATGCTAAGAGAGCAGAGGTTCTTGACCGAGTTACACACGATGTTACTGACGACTGTGAAGACGTATATGTAGATGCAGTCTGAACCGTCTGTATCCGTTTAATTATTATGCATTGTTAAAGCACAGAGCATTTCAATTACTCTGTGCTTTTTCTTTTTGTATGAAACAAA
>ODAI014724048.1_pt1 | contig 38911 bp, 29 predicted proteins | sample 1539321 | NCBI WGS metagenome assembly ODAI01 (sample SAMN02144231, study PRJEB22623) | gut metagenome | biome: sheep rumen | host: Ovis aries | place: New Zealand
AAATAATCACATTTTAATATTATTTTCCCCACTTTTCTGTATGCTTTGGGCGGTGAAGTTCATAAAAGAAAAACGCAATCCGGAACAAAAGAAATAGTGTATTAGTAAGATGTTCAGAGTTCTAAAATGAAGGGATTTCTGGATTTCATTTGTTTGCCATCTCCTGACAAAATTTACTTTTCATTTCTTTAGTAAGTTCTGATTCGAGTCAGAATTTACTTTTCATTTCTTTAGTAAGTTTTGCGCCGGCATAAAGCAATTCCGCTGCACAATGATTATTGAAATTCGCTCACGGCTTTACTTCAATCAGACTGCGCCCCTCTCCTTTCCTCACCACGTGGATTTTGACAGGAATGCGTTCGCTGAGTTCCTCGCGGTGAGAGATGATTCCAACACGGCGGTTGGTCTCTCCGGCTATCTCTTGAAGCTTTTCGAGCGTTGACATAACAGAATCGAGGCTGTTCTCGTCGAGTGTTCCGAAACCCTCGTCGATGAAGAGGATGTTGACGTTCATGTCGGGACGGTTGAGCGAAGACAATGCGAGCGAGAGAGCCAGTGAAATCATGAAACGCTCGCCGCCGGACAGTACCGTGACGCTGCGCACCTGGTCTTTGTTGTAGCGGTCGAGCACGAGGATGGAGAGTTGTTCGTTGGCCTCGCTGCATGTCAGACGATAGCGGTCTGTAATCTGCTCAAGATAGATGTTGGCATTGTTCAGCAGTGGGCGAAGTATGTAGGTCTGTACCAGAGTACGGAAGCGAGTGCCACCGAAGATGCTGTTCAGACGGTCCCAGCGGGCGAAGCGCTGTCTGGCTGCTTCGAGGCTACTCTCAATCTCCTTAAGCCGTGCTACGTTCTTTTGATGAAGGTCGAGCCGGACTTTTGCCTGCGAATAGCGGCTCAGGGCCTCATCGCGCAGGTTGCCGAGTGATGCCCGTTTGTCGTCGTACGCCTGCTTGTCGGGCAGTTCAGCGCGGTCGGTTATTCCCAGTTCCTTGAAGGCAGCTTCTCTCTGTCGCCTGCAGTCGTTCATCTTTGACAGAAGAGATGTCACCTTGCCAATCAGACTTGTCCACTCGGTATTGATGTTTTGGCATGGGTAAGCCTGTGGAGCTGTCGTCGCAGTCCAGTCGGGACAGGCACGTAGGATATCTTCTCTGTAGGATGTGAGGGTTTCTGTCAGCGTATTGGTTTTTTCTTGTGCTGCCATACTGTCGCTGAGTTGTTTCCGCCGCTCGGTGTAGGTGTTGGCATCGTCTTTCAGCTGTTTGCGCAGCCGCTCTGTGTCTGTCAGCCAGTTGTCGCAGTAGCCTGCGAGCCGTGCGCTGATTTCTGCCTTTATGGTTTTGCTTTCCATAGTAAGGCTTTCGTGTTCTCTTTCTATTCTGACAATATTGTCGGCATTCACTTTCACTGCAGCCTCGGCTCTCAGTCTGGTCTTGTCGGCCTCCGTTTTTTTGTTGTCGTAGGGCAGTTTGTCTTTGATGAGGCTGTTGATTTCATTTTGCAGTAGCTCAGCCTCTCGCTGTGCGGTTTCAAGTTTAGCGATGGATGATGCCAGCCGGTCAATTGCTTCGGCGATTTCAATTGCGAACAGATGACTGACGACAGGCGACTGAAAGCCGAATTCTGCCGCCTGGTTTTCTATAGTCTGTTTCAGAGTCTCAATTTTCTTGTCGTTGCTTTCATAAAGTTTCAGGCTGCTCTTGTGGGTACCGTCGAGCTGTCTGAAACGGCCTATTGCCTGATCGCGCAGCTTCTCTGCTTGTATTAGCTGTTCGTTTGTTCGCTGCTTCTCGTCTTCGAGAGGTGTCAGCATACCCCTGAAATCGTCGTCAAGATGTATGTGGGCGATATGCTGACCGCATAGAGGGCAGTTTTCCGTATGCTCATCATAGAGTCGGTGGCGCAGTTCCTTGATTTTGTCGTCCAGGCTCATCTTCATGGTTGTAAGTCGCTGGGCGGCTTTGTCGGCCTCAAGCTTCTTCGTCTGATAGTTGGCATCAGCGTTTCTGACGGCTTCTTGTGCTGATTTCATTTCCTCCGATTCAGACTGCAGTCCGGCTTGTAGCTTTCGCTGTTCCTCTATCATGGGTTTCAGGTTGTCTATGTTTTTCTGCAAGTCGGCCAGAGCCTGCCTGCGGTCGTTTTGTTTCCTCAGTTCAGCGTTGACCGCCTGTGGGTTCAGTTCTGACCGTTGTTTGCTCAGTGCGTCTATTTGTGCTTGCCGTTTCTGTACCTCTTCGTCGGTTTTGCGTGCATGGGCTGTAGCTTCCGACAGATTTTTCTGCAGTCCTTCAGTCTTGGCCTGTTCTTGTTGTAGCGAGACGACCAAGTTTCCAGCCTTCTTCATTTTCTCAAGATACTGTTCGATCTTTAGGTCGGTTTCGCCTGCCTTTGTATAGAGTGAGTCGTAGCATGACTGCCGGCTCATCCATTCCTCCATCTTGCTGATAGCGTCTTGCTGTGTTTTTGCCTTGGCTTGCCGGTCGGCAAGGTCGGCCGTGAGCTGGCGGAATATGGTTTCGAGCGCCTGCCTTGTCTGCATGGCTTCTGTCTGTGTTTTTTCACTCTGCAGCACGACATCTATCTGTTTCAGCCTCCATTCAGTGATTTTTATCTCTCGTTCGTACTGTTCTGTCGCCTTTTGTGCTTCCGACATTTCCCTGGCAATCAGTTCCACCTGCTCGTCGGTCAGCGTGTGTGTTTTTTCGGTGTCGTATTGTGTCTGAATCTGAGCCTGTGCTTCCTTGGCTTTCTTCCACAGGCTGCTGATGGCTTCACCGTATGCGGTAAAGTGCTGTGTGTTGGTGAGTTGTTCGAGTATGGCCTCGCGCTCTTTCTTGTCGCCTGTAAGGAAATTGGCAAATTGTCCCTGTGCAAGCATTGCCATGCGTCCGAATTGCTGGAAGTCGAGTCCCACGGCATTCAGTATGGTGCGTTCCACGCTGTCTTTTGTCCAGTCGTCGTCGCCTATACGGATTTCCCATACGGGCGTCTTGTGTTTCAGTGGGCGAATGCCGGTGGTCTTGTCTCTGTTGCCGAGTCTTACTCCCAATGTCAGGCGGGCGTGATACGTCTTGCCGTCGTTGCCTTCAAATACCACCTCACTGTAGCTGCTGTCCCGCTCCGAGATGCCCAGACGGGTGTATTGCTCTATGCTTGCCACGCGGATGCTCTCGCCCTGAGCGTCGGTATATTCGTTTTTGGTGACGTTTGCCACATCGGCTATGCGAGGCGTCTTCTTGTAGAGTGCCATCGAGATGCCGTCGAGTATTACACTCTTGCCGGCACCGGTATCTCCGGAAATCAGGAAGATGGATGCCGGCTCACCCGTGATGGCATCGTTCAGGCCGTGTTCAAAGTCGATGTCTGCCCGTTCGATGGAAGCAATATTGCGGATATGTAGTGCTTTCAGTTTCATTGCTCTGTCTCCTACTTCAATTTCATAGTCTTTTGCATCTCTGCCTTTACTTCATCAAAAGCCAGGCGCACATCGTCAAGGTCGAGACCCGGATACTGATCCCAGGTGCGCTCGACGAACTGCATTGGATCGGTCATCTGCTGCAGTTCTGCCACTTCGAATACCAGCTCTTCCTTCTCTTGCTGGCCGGCTTCGTCTGTGCCAGTCCATATTATCTTGGGGTTGTAACGCCATTCGTCGCCGTAGGGTTGCAGTGCGTCATATACCATCTGACTGAAGTTTGACGGCAGGTTCGCGGTGTGGTCGAAACGAAAACGTATGTAACCACGCTCACCCTCGTTGACAAATTGCTTCAGCGATTCTACAGCTTCGTCGGCCGAGTTGAACGAAGTTCCGTCGGAGGGCAATGTGTAGAAGTGGCGCAGCTCGTCGATACGCAGCTGGCGAATGCCTACCTTGCCATTGTGACACTCTATCTCAACGAGGCTTACTGTGTGGGGATAGTTCTCGTCGCAGCTGACATGGAGCGCACTGCCCGAATATCTTACGACGGGCGATCGATATTCCACCGACGCGCTCATACAGTCGTCCTGATGGCCAAGCGTCTGGGGTTTGTGGATGTGTCCCAGCGCCAGATAGTCGAAGCCTCTGCCGAACGAGCCGGCGTCCTGAGTCTTCAGTTTGCCTATCTCGAAGTCGTGGCCGCTAACGTCAACACCTGTCACGGCCTGGTGAGCCATCATTACGACGGGCAGGCCTATGGTGTTGTCATCGCTCACTTTGTCGAGGATTGACTGTATGACTTGTCGGCGTTCGTTTGTCATGTATGGCAGAGCGACGATGTAGCCGCTTTTGAGTCTGATGATATATTGATGCTGCCATACATCAGGCGATTCGAGGCAGTTGTAGGCTGGCGGCACACCTATTATATGTACATTGGCCAGCTGCCATATCGCTTGCTCTGCCTGAATGCGCGAGGCAGAGTCGTGATTGCCTGCAGTGATGACAATGGCCATCTGCGGGCAAGTCTGGTGAAGCCTGACAAAATAGTCGGTAAAAGCTTTCTTTACCGTTGCCGACGGCTGTTGTATGTCGAACACGTCACCGCTGACCAGCAGAGCATCGGGCTGTTCCTCACGGCACCATTGTTCCAATTGCCTGAAAAACCAATGATGCTCGTCGCTGCGGTCGTAGTTCTGGTAAATAATCTGCCCTAAATGCAGGTCAGCGGTGTGAATGATTTTCATGCCTTGCGTGTCACTGTGCAATACCGCTATATGCTCAGTTCGTCAAGTACGTTGATGAGCCGTTTGTCGAAACGCTTGTCAGTACGTATGCACTCTGAAAAGGGCACATATACAATCTCGTTCATGCGGTAGCCGATCATGACGTTGCGCTGGCCCTGCAATATGGCCTCGATTGCTCCTACGCCCATGCAACTGGCCAGAATGCGGTCGCGAGCAGAAGGAGAGCCTCCGCGCTGCAGATGGCCGAGAATGGATACGCGCACGTCGAACTCCGGGAACTCGTTCCTCACGCGGTCGGCATAGTAAAGGGCGCCGCACTTCGGACTCTCCGAGACGATGACGATGCACGATTTTTTTGACTTGCGGATGCCGCGGCCCATGAAGGCAGCCAGCTGGTCAACGTCGGTTGATTCTTCGGGTACGATGGCTGCCTCGGCTCCGCAGGCGATGGCACAGTTCTGGGCCAAGAAACCGGCATCGCGTCCCATTACCTCAACGAAGAAGATCCGTTCGTGAGAGTTGGCCGTGTCGCGGATGCGGTCAACACACTCCATTATGGTGTTCATCGTAGTGTCGTAGCCTATAGTAGCGTCGGTGCCATATAGGTCGTTGTCAATGGTGCCTGGCAGACCGATGACGGGGAAGTCGTGCTCAATGCCGAAGTTCCATGCACCTGTCAGCGAGCCGTTGCCACCGATTACCACCAGCGCATCGATGCCTTGCTGCCGGCAGGTCTCATAGGCCTGCTGACGGCCTTCGGGGGTCATGAACTCCTTTGAGCGGGCCGTCTTCAAAATGGTGCCGCCACGGGTGATGATGCCACTGACGTCCTCAGTAGTGAAGTCCTTCACCTCGCCTTTGATGAGACCGTCGAAACCACGATAGATGCCCTTGATTTTAAACTGGTTGTAAATGCCTGAACGCGTCACGGCACGTATTGCAGCATTCATGCCGGGAGCATCGCCGCCCGACGTCAGGATACCAATAGTCTTAATCTTGCCCATAGTTAAAAAAATTCAGTTTTATTGTCTTTACTATATTATTTTTATGAATGCAAAATTAATAAAAATATGCGAACAAGCAAAAAAAACAATAAAAAGTTTGGCGATTTCGGGAAATTGTTATAAATTTGCGGCGAAAAATAGAAAACTGATAGCAATATGAAGAATTTTAGCGCATCTTTCTACTACTTTTATTTTTACTTTGCAGAGAACTGTGAAGCGGGAAGATGCGTATGTTAATTGAACATTAAACATTGAAGAATGAAAATTATACGAGCCCGCTTCACAAAAGTGAAGGCGGGCTTTTTTCAAGTTAGGAATAAAAATCAAAAATAAATAGTTAAGAGATAAGAGTTGATAATTATGCGGAGAATAGCGATACAAGGCGAGATAGGGTCGTTTCACGACATTGCTGCCCATCAGTATTTCGAGGGTGAGCAGATACAGATAATCTGCTGCTCTACCTTTGAGCAGGTGTATGACAACATCAGGCGCGACCCGACCGTGATCGGCATGGCGGCGATAGAGAACACAATTGCGGGCAGCCTGCTGCACAACTATGAGCTGCTGCGCGACAGCGGGACGACAGTAGTAGGCGAGCATAAACTGCACATCGAGCACTGCATCTGCTGTCTGCCCGAAGACGACTGGACAACAATCCGCGAGGTGCATTCGCATCCGGTAGCTCTGATGCAGTGTCGAAACTATCTGGCATTGCATCCTGAGCTGAAGGCTGTCGAGGCAGAGGATACGGCAGGAAGTGCGCAGTATATAGCAGAGCATCAGTGCAAGGGGTGGGCGGCCATCTGCAACTCTTCTGCAGCACGGCTCTACGGGCTGAAAGTGCTGGAAGACTGTATAGAGGATAATAAGCACAATTTCACGCGCTTTCTCGTATGCTGTGCTCCCCAGAAAGCCGACCTGCTTCGCTCGCTGGAGAAGACCGACAAGGCGAGCCTCGTATTTTCACTGCCCCATGAGCAAGGTTCGCTGTCAATGGTGCTCAGCATTCTCTCTTTCTATAAGGTGAACCTCACCAAAATCCAGTCGCTGCCGATTATCGGACATGAGTGGGAATACCTGTTCTATGTCGATGTGACCTACGACAATCTGACGCGATACCGTCAGTCAATCGATGCGCTCATTCCGCTGACGAAAGACATGAGAATATTGGGAGAATACAAGGGAGTGTGATGAATGATTAGTTAAGAATTAAGAAATAAGAATCAAGAATTATGATACAACCGGCAGAGAGACTAAGCTTGGTCAGTGAATATTATTTCAGCCGCAAGCTGAAGGAAGTGGCGCAGATGAACGCCGAAGGTAAGGATATCATAAGCCTCGCGATAGGCAGTCCCGACATGCCGCCATCGGAACAGACGATAGAGAAACTGTGCGAGGTGGCACATCAGCCAGATGCTCACGGCTATCAGCCGACGCAAGGCACACCCGAGCTGCGCGAGGCAATGGCGGGATTTTATAAGCGCTGGTATGGAGTTGAGCTCGACGCCAGGTCGGAACTGCTGCCGCTCATCGGAAGCAAGGAGGGAATACTCCACATTACGCTGGCTTTCGTAAACCCCGGCGACGAAGTGCTCGTGCCCAATCCCGGCTATCCCACCTACACGTCGCTGAGCAAGATTCTCGGGGCAAAAATAGTAAACTACGACCTGCGTGAAGACAACGGCTGGCAGCCTGACTTCGACGAACTGGAGAAGATGGATCTCAGTCGCGTGAAACTGATGTGGACAAACTATCCGAATATGCCAACGGGAGGCAATGCACGCATGGAGACATACGAGCGATTGGTGAAGTTCGCCCACGAGCATGACATCGTGGTTGTGAACGACAATCCATACAGCTTTATCATCAACGAGCATCCTATCTCGCTGATGCAGGTGCCGCAAGCAAAAGAATGCTGCATTGAACTCAACTCCATGTCGAAAAGTCATAACATGCCTGGCTGGAGAATAGGAATGTGTGCATCGAATGCGCAGTTCATCTCGTGGATACTCAAGGTGCAGTCGAACATTGAGTCGGGAACTTTCCGTGGACTGCAGTTGGCTGCAGCCGAGGCTTACCGAAACAGCGACGAATGGCACCGTGTGGCGAACATCGAACGCTACCGGGCCCGCCGTAAATATGCGGAGAGGATAATGGATGTGCTCGGATGCAGATACGATACAGGACAGGTGGGGATGTTCCTCTGGGGGCGCATTCCCGACAATTACTGTAACTGTGAGGAACTGACAGAGCGTGTGCTACACGAGGCACGAGTCTTCATCACTCCCGGTTTCATCTTCGGAAGCAACGGAGACCGCTACATCCGCATCAGCCTCTGTGCCAAGGAAGAGAAACTGAAGGCAGCACTGTGCAGAATAGAACAAATTTTCAAGATATAAATATGGAATTAGATTTAACGAAACTGAACCTTCCGAGCGACAATGAGCGTCCGTTCGTGATAGCAGGCCCATGTTCGGCAGAGACCGAAGAGCAAGTGATGACAACAGCACGTGAGCTGGCAATGAAAGGCTGCCACAATTTCCGTGCAGGAGTGTGGAAACCCCGTACCAAACCCGGCGGCTTCGAAGGTAATGGCGAGAAAGCCCTTCCGTGGATGAAACGCGTGAAGGAAGAAACGGGTATGCTGGTATCTACAGAGGTGGCAACGCCTGAACATGTGGAGCTGGCTTTGAAATACGGTATCGACATATTGTGGATCGGAGCACGCACCACAGCCAATCCCTTTGCTATGCAGGCACTGGCCGATGCCCTAAGGGGCGTTGACATGCCTGTGTTTGTGAAAAACCCCGTCAATCCTGACCTCGAACTGTGGATCGGAGCGATGGAGCGGCTCAATCAGGCCGGCATCAAGCGTCTGGGAGCTATACACCGCGGATTCTCAAGCTACGACAAAACCATCTATCGTAATCTCCCCATGTGGCAGATCCCAATAGAATTGCGCCGCCGCATACCCGACTTGCCGATTATCTCCGACCCCAGTCATATCGGAGGGCGCCGCGAACTGATAGCACCGCTCTGTCAGCAGGCTATGGATCTCGGATTCGACGGACTGATTGTCGAGAGCCACTGCGATCCCGACAAGGCGTGGAGCGACGCTAAGCAACAGGTGACGCCCGAAGTGCTCGACTATATATTGTCGTTGCTCGTCATCCGCGACGAAAACGGTACCACAGAGGGTATTACTGAACTGCGCAAGCAGATCGACTCGCTCGACAACGAGCTGATGGACGTCCTGGCAAAGCGTATGCGAGTATGCCGCGAGATAGGGCAATACAAGAAAGAGCACAACATGACAGTGCTGCAGACCGGCCGTTACAACGAAATCCTCAACAAGCGCGGAGCCCAAGGAGCACTCTGCGGTATGGATCCTCAGTTCATCGCGCAGGTGTTCGAGCACATCCATGAGGAGAGCGTGCGCCAGCAAATAGAAATCATTAACAAGTGAGAGAGATGAAAATATTGGTATTGGGTGCAGGAAAGATGGGTAGTTTCTTCATCGACCTGCTGAGCTTTGAACACGAGGTGGGGGTGTATGAGAAAGACCCCAAGCGGATGCGCTTCACATACAACTGCCAGCGTTTCACTGAGCTTGAGGAAATAAGAGAATTCCGTCCGGAACTCGTAATCAACGCCGTGACGGTGAAATACACCATTCCTGCGTTCAAGGAGGTGTTGCCTTATCTTACAGATGAGTGTATCATCAGCGACATATCCTCGGTGAAAACAAATCTGAAGGAGTTCTACGGCGAGACAGGACATCCATACGTCAGCACCCATCCTATGTTCGGACCTACGTTTGCCAACCTTCAACAACTGTCTGAGGAGAATGCCATAATAATCACCGAAGGCGACTACATGGGGCGCATCTTCTTCAAGGATCTCTACCAGCGGCTCGGGCTCAACATCTACGAATACACATTCGAGGAGCACGACAAGACGGTGGCATACTCGCTTTCTATTCCGTTCGTATCCACCTTCGTCTTTGCTGCGGTGATGAAGCATCAGGACGCTCCGGGCACCACCTTCAAGCGTCACATGAAGATTGCCAAGGGAGTGCTCAACGAAGACGATTTCCTGCTGCAGGAGATACTCTTCAACCCTTATACCCACGACCAGGTGTCGCAGATTCGGACAGAGTTGAAGGAACTGCTCGAAATCATTGACTCAAAGGATGCTGCTGGAATGAAACAGTATCTCACCAAGATTCGTAATAACGTGAAACGAGACATTGAAATAAGAAGGTAGATATGGCATTAGGAAAGTGGATAGGAGGCATCCTGGGATTCATGACTGCCGGACCGTTAGGGGCGCTGGCAGGTGTCGTTCTCGGCAGTGTATTCGACGGGATGATGGACTCGGTGAACACTGCCGACAATTCCGGCACATACGGCGACAGTGCTTTTAATGCCAAGCCTCAGTACGACGAGGGGCAACGCAACAGCTTTCTCTTCTCTATGCTTGTGCTTGCATCGTATATCATACGTTCCGACGGCAAGGTGATGCACTCCGAGATGGAACTGGTGCGCGGAATACTGCGTCAGAACTTCGGCGCGTCGGCAGAACAGCAGGGCAACGACATCCTGCGCAAGCTGTTCGACCAGCAGAAGCGCATGGGGGCATACGAGTTTCAGGACATCGTGAGACAGTGCTGCGGACAGATGGCACGCAATATGGACGAGAGCCAGCGCCTGCAGATGCTCAACTTCCTCGTGATGATTGCCAAGGCCGACAACAAGGTTGACCCCTCCGAGGTCAGTGCATTAAAACAATGTGCGGTTTGGCTCGGCATCGACGAGCGGAATATCGACTCTATGCTTGGCATGGGTGGGAGTTCGCTCGATGATGCCTACAAGGTGCTCGGCGTAAGTGCGGATGCCACCGACGACGAGTTACGCAAGGCTTACCGCAGTCTTGCCCTGAAGCATCATCCCGACCGCGTGGCGGCTCTTGGCGAGGATGTACGCCGTGCAGCAGAGAAGAAATTCCAGGAAATAAACGACGCAAAGGATCGTATCTGGAAAGCACGAGGATTATAATCGTATTAGCCGAACAGTGCGCGTAGTGCTTCCTCCACCTTGCGCACCGGGTGGAGACGGATAGAATATTTCTTGCTGTTCAGACTGCTGGCATTGTATTTCGGGATGATGATGTCGGTGAACCCCAGCTTTTCTGCCTCGGCAATGCGCTGGTCGATGCGGCTCACGGGCCGTACTTCACCACTGAGGCCTACCTCGCCACACATGCACCATCCGCTATCGATGGGTGTATCAACGTTCGACGACAGAACAGCGGCAATGACGCTCAGATCCATAGCCAGGTCGGTGACGCGCAGTCCGCCGGCAATGTTGAGGAACACGTCTTTTTGCATCAGCTTGAATCCCACGCGCTTTTCAAGCACGGCAAGCAGCATGTTCAGACGCCGCTGGTCGAAACCCGTGGCCGAACGTTGCGGTGTGCCGTAGGCGGCACTCGACACAAGGGCCTGAGTCTCCATAAGGAAAGGACGCACACCCTCGATGGCTGCACTGATGGCAATACCCGACAGTTCATCGTGGCCTTGCGTCAGAAGTAGCTCCGATGGATTGGCAACCTGGCGCAGACCGTCGTGAAGCATTTCGTAGATTCCCAGTTCCGACGTGCTGCCGAATCGGTTCTTGATACTGCGCAGTATGCGGTACATGTAGTGCTGATCGCCCTCAAACTGTATCACCGTGTCAACGATGTGTTCCAATATCTTCGGACCGGCAAGCGTGCCCTCCTTATTTATGTGTCCGATGAGAATCACCGGAACGCCGCTCGACTTGGCAAAGCGTAGCAGTGCAGATGCACACTCGCGCACCTGGCTTACGCTGCCTGCACTCGATTCAACCTCTTCGGTCTCGATTGTCTGAATCGAGTCGATGACAACCAACTCCGGCTGGACTTCTTTTATCTGGGCGAAAATATTCTCAAGCGATGTCTCGGTAAGTATCAGCACATTGTCGCTGAGCTGGCGGTTAATGCGTTCGGCTCGCATCTTCAGCTGGTGGGCACTCTCCTCGCCGCTGACGTAGAGAATCTTCATGTCGCAGATGCTGAGTACGGTCTGGAGCGTAAGCGTCGATTTGCCGATGCCGGGCTCACCACCGAGCAACACGATACTGCCTGGCACGAGCCCGCCACCGAGCACGCGGTTCAGCTCACCGTCGTGCATGTCGATACGCGGCAGGTCGTGCGACGGAATGTCCTTCAGACGAACAGGAGCGTTGCCGTTTGATGCGCGGCTGTTGCGGATGGTTGCTGCCGCGTGGCGTGCCGCTAACGTGCCGCTGTCGCTCGTGATGCGTATCTCTTTGAAGGTGTTCCACTGGCCGCAGCTCGGGCATTTTCCTACCCATTTGGGCGATTCCTGTCCGCAGTTTTCACATACGTATGCAGTCTTGTCTTTAGCCATAATTTTTATTCTTTACGGCTGCAAAGATAATAAAAATAAAGCGAAAATGCATGATATATTTTGTTGTTTCTGCAAAAAGTAGTAACTTTGCGCTGTCATGAGAAAGATTCTTGTCATATTTTGTGCAGTAGTTCTGCTATGGGCCTGCTCAGAGTCGGAGGAGCAGAAGCTTCACATTTCCAAGGAGCAGAAGCTTGCCATGGCCCGCGAAGACTCTGCCGCCCTGAAGATTGCCGTGCTGCCCACGCTCGATTGTATGCCTCTGTTTGTGGCAAAGGAACTGCATCTCTTCGATACGCTGAAGTGCGACATAAGGCTGAAGGAATACAATGGTCAGATTACTGCCGAGGATGCCTTGCGAAAGGGACAGGTCGAAGGAATGGTCACCGACCTGATACGCGGCGAGCGGATGAAGCAGAAAGGGTTTGCACTGACATATAAGATAGCGACAGGGCAATACTGGCAACTTATAACCAACCGAAATGCCAGAATACGAGAACTGAAACAGTTGGACGACAAGATGATTGCCATGGCACGTTTCTCGGCTACGCACGCCATTGCATTCAAGGCTGCCGACAGTGCCAAGATACCGGCCGAGAGAGTCTTTTTCATACAGATCAACGACGTGCCGTTGCGCCTGAACATGCTTGAGAACAATCAGATGGATGCCCTTGTGCTGCCCGAGCCGCAATCGTCGATAGCAAGGATGAATAGAAACCGCGTGCTACTCGACACCCGAAAGCTCGATATGCAGATGGGCGTGGTGGCATTCGCTACGAATGCCGTCAAGACCTTGGAAAGGAAAAAGCAGGTGGATGCCTTCGTGAAGGGATATAACGCCGCATGTGACTCGATAAACAAAAACGGACTGGGCCACTATAGTCAACTATTAGTGAGATACTGCAAGGTGAAGGAACAGTATGCCGACTCCGTAACTGCCGACTTTAAGTTCACACATGCGCAGGAGCCACGGGAAAAGGATATACAAGCGGCAGAAAAATGGATCAACAATCTGTAGGTAGAGAGCATCATGGATTACAAAGATTACGCAGAAGAGTATTATGACTGTATCGACAAACTTAAACGACGTTCATTCCTTACAGTAATTAATGCTCTTTATAATATTGACGTGCGTTTTCCCGAACTGGGACTTAGAAGCGAGATAGAGAGTATAGACGACTCATATGCGATGATGATGAAGTACTGGGCCGACGGTATTGACGACCCTCATCTGAACTCCGTCAGCGAATCGCTGATAAACAGGATGTATCGTATGTTGTCTGATTTCAGGATACATATAAATTGTAAGTACATACCCCAGTTTGCCAATGCCTACACCGTGGGGAAGAAGCACGAATACGACGAACTGTTCGCCATGCTTGAGAAGACGCTTGCCGACCAGGTGCTGCTCGAACTGGCTCCTCATCAGGAGCGCGAGAGCCGTGCCAAGACTCTGTCGGAAACATATTTCAACACGCTGGAGATGCTATTCAGCAAGATATGGACAAGTACGACGTGGAATCAGGCATTGGCCGACGACATGGAGCAGCGCCTGCATGGAGGTATGCTCGACAGTGTGGCGTGCCAGACGATAGTATCGGCTCTGATGTTGTCGCTGCAGTGTGTGTTCGATCCAAGAAAGTTCAGGCTCCTTGTAAACATCTACCGCAAGAGCACCGACAACGACGTGAGACAAAGAGCTCTCGTAGCATGGGCGCTGACGCTCAGAAACGATTTGGCTGACTTATTTCCTGAGATAAAGGCTATCGTTGACAATGTTGTTGACGACGAAGAGACGTGCAACGAGCTTGTGGAGCTGAATATGCAACTCTTTTTCTGCTCCCGTGCTGTTGCCGACAACTCTGTCATTCAGAAGGAGATAATGCCTGATATAATCAACAACAGCAACATCAGGGCGACAACCGACGGAATAATAGAGGAAGAAGAGGATGAACTCGAGAACATACTTCATCCCGAGGCTCAGGAAGAGAAGATGGAGCGGCTCGAAGAGAGCGTGGAGCGGATGAAGAATATGATAAAAGAGGGTGTTGACATCTATTATGGCGGATTTGCCAGAACGAAGGTGCTGCCCTTTTTCTCAAGAGCCATCAACTGGTTTATTCCGTTCTACGACAACCATCCGCAGGTTCGCGACATCATGAACAACGACGACTATCGCCCCTTTCTCAGTACGATACTCAACCATGGAGCCTTTTGCGATAGCGACAAATACTCGTTTTTATTAGCTTTTTCGCAAATCATCCGACGGATGCCAGAGAGTATTCTCGGAATGATGAAGAGCGGCGAACTCAGAGATGCCATGGACTTCATGCCCGACGACAACTCTGCATCGTATGTGAGACGGATGTATGTGCAGAGCCTCTACAGATTCTTCATGCTTTATAGTGGCCGGCAACTGTTGGACAGTCCTTTTGAGATGAAGGATTGGCAGTCGAGTATCGACCTTGGCACGTCGGAATTGCCATGCGAGATTCTTGCAAACAGCATGTTGCATTCAACCAGGATGGAAAGCCGTATGACCGAAATGGCTGCATTTTATGTAAAGAAGGGAGCATTAGAGTACGCCGACAGAGTACTTAACAACGTAAGCCGCGAACAGCAGGGATACAACTACTGGATTTTGAAGGGAAAGATTGGCGAAAATTATTGGATGCAGTCACATAAAAAAGGCCAGGATTTGCGGCCATGGCCGCTCGAATCATATAGCCGCGCCGAGAGTCTGGCCGACACTCATCCCGACGTGCCCGCTACTGCTGCCATTGCCCGATTGTCGTTTGCCGCCGGATACTATGACAGAGCGCTTGAGGCATTCACTGAACTTCTTGGAGTGAAGGAGACCAGGAACCGGCTTCTGGGGTGGTGTGCGTCGCTCGTCAATCTCGGCAGGGAGAGCGAGGCGCTCAATACTCTCTTCAAGCTGAATCTGGAGAATCCCGAACGTGACGACATCAATCGCGTGCTTGCAAGAGCACTTACGGCAACAGGCAAATACCGGCAGGCTCACAAGCTGTATGAAAAGCTGTGCAGTGGCGACGGTGCCGATAAGACCGACTGGCTGAATCACGCCTTTTGCTATTGGGCAGAGGGCAACAGGCGCAAGGCTGCCGAATGTCTGTACAAATCGTTAGGGACAACACATGATGATGATGCCTCTGAAGATGATTTCAGCCGTGTACAGTCATTATTGTATCCGGAAATAGAATTCCTCGACAGGCTCGGGATAGGTAGCGACGAAAGGAAGCTGATGTCGGATGCCGTAGCACTCGTCACATCAAAAAAGATATAAGCTTTCCGAAATATCCAATAAATTTGTCTTTAGCAGAACGCCAGCGATTCCACGACTCTTTGGTAAGCACAAACGACCGACGCTTGTCGCGCTCGAACAACTGCTCCAGCTCGTGAGTGGTAGCAGGGTCGATGATAACCGCGTTCTCTTCGTAGTCATGTCGTAGCGAACGGGCATCGAGATTGGTGGAACCTACAGTGCAGAAGCGTCCATCTACCATTATTACTTTTGTATGATGAAAGCCGCCCTGATAGATGAACACCCTGGCTCCGCGCTTCATCAGACGGTACATGTTGAGGAAAGCTGCATCGGGAGTAATAGGGATGTCGCTGTTGGCGGCAATCATCAGCTCAACCTTGACCCCACGGCTAATGGCACGCTTCAGTGCACGGCTGATGCATGGTATCAGGCAGAAGTAAGGATTGATGAGCTTTATACTGTCGCGGGCTGCATCGATGGCACCGCAATAGAAACGTCGCATGATGGCAGGTGAGCGGTACGGTTCGCGGTTGATGATGCCTACCATCTTGTGGCCCTGGGGCAGCTTGCCGGTGAAGTAGGAGGGGGTAGTGTAGCCACGGTAGTACTGCGGACCTGAGAAATCCTCGCCTGTCACTTTCTTCCACATGCGTCGGAAGATGCGCTGCAGCGTGTTCACCTCCTCGCCTTCGATGCGGCAGTGCATGTCGTGCCACTCGCCGACCACCTCGGTGCCTTTGATATAATAGTCGGCAACGTTCATGCCTCCGGTATAGGCTATCTTGCCGTCGATAACTACTATCTTGCGGTGGTCGCGGTGGAAATAGCAGTGAATCCATGGGAACTTTATTGGCATAAACGCATGGATATTTATTCCCAGTGCACGCAGCGAGTCGAGATGGTGGCGCTTCAGAGGTCGGTTGTTCGACATGTTTCCGAAGTCGTCGTACAATGCCCGTATCTCAACGCCCTCTCTGGCTTTTTCGGCAAGGATATGGAACAGCTCCATTGCTATCGAGTCGTTGCGGAAATTGAAATACTCCAGATGTACCGAACTGCGTGCCTGGCGTATGGCACTGAACATGTCGTCGAACTTCTCCTGCCCTGTTGTCAGGAGTTTCACATTATTGTCGTGTGAAAACGTTATGCCTTCGTTTCTCAGCAGACGCACTATAGTCGAGTCGCTTGTCTCTGCTGCTACCGACGAAGCTGTTGAGAGACAAGCAATAAAACAGACAAACCTAATACTCTTCAATTTTATTCTTAATCTTTTACCTTATTCCATTTGTTATTTTCTTACCCTTTTCTGAACTTCATCCTGTATTCCAGAGGTGTAATGCCATACTTCTCCTTGAAGATGTTGATAAAGTTGTCGGCGGTCTGGAAACCGATGTTGATGGCAAGCTCGCTCATGTTGACATCCGTGCGCTCAAGCAGCGTGCAGGCATGGCGAAGGCGCAGGTCGCGAATGTATTCCGCCGGGGTCTTGTTGGTTATTGTGCGTATCTTGTGGAACAGCGGTACGCGTCCCATTCCCATTGCCGATGCCAAGTCTTCAAGCGGGATGGCACCTCGGCTCATGTTCTGGATTACATATTGTTCCATGTTCTTCATCAGCCGCTGCTCCATGTCGTTGCTCATGCTGTAGTCGCCGATGGTCTTCTCACCGTAATACATGTTATGCAGGTTTGTCTCGCTGTCGCCTTTATTCGCCGTTGCGTCGTCGGCATGATGCCGCAATTCGTCGTCTTGATGCAGGGCTTCAGCGTCGTTAGCGCGTATCTCACCATAGCTGATAGTGGCGGTAGTCATGCTCGAATTGCGTTCTTCCAGACGGCGTGTCTCACTGCCCTCGATGACGTCTTGCAGCGACTCGGTGGGAGCCAGGCCGAGCAGCTTGTTGATGCGCATGACGGTCTCTTGTACGTTGAAGGGCTTCGACAGCATATCGTCGGCTGCCACTGTGATGTTCTGATCTTGCTGTTCTGTCTGGCTCATCACATGGTCGGTGACGAGCACGAATTTTATTCCGTCGGTTGCAGGGTCGCTCTTGAGCTTGTTGCACAGCTCGCTGCCCGTCATCCCCGGCATGTCTTGCTTGCAGATGATGATATTTGGCTTCAGATGTCCGATGTCTTTCAGCAGCGTGGCAATATCGTTGTAGATATGTATGTTGTAGATTACCTCGAGATGCTTCTTCACTATCTTGGTGAACTCACGGTTGTCGTCAACAAATGCAATGACATACTGTAGCGTAATACTGTCCTTGCGCACTCTCGGACGCAGGCTCGTGAGTTCCGTGCCGTCGATAGCGATGCTTCCATCGTCGGTGCCGGCGAGCTCCATGCGCGTATTTGCAGAGTTCTCTGCCTTGGCAACAGGGTTCTCAAGCGTTGACTGCATCTCGGTGAGTCGGGTGATAATCTGCAGCATCTGGAAGTGCAGCGCATTTAGCTGCTCCTGCGCCTCGACGGTCTGTTCCGTTTCCGACAGATTGCCGATGATGGTTGTCATGCGTGCCATTGGCTGGCGCAGGTCTTCGCTGGTCTGCTTTATCTCCTCGCGCTGTATCTTCAGCTCGTCGATGACTGTTTTCTTCCGCTTCCATATTTCGCGAATCTTGTCGATGCCAAATTTCCACATATACAGTGATACGAGGATGACAATGGCATAAAAGCAAATCATCCACCACGATAACCACCATGGGGAATTTATTGTTATGTGAAGTGTCCGTTCCTGATTGCTGATGTCGCCGTCGCCATTGATAGCTTTCACATGGAGCACATAGTCGCCGCTCGGCAGATTCTCGAACGTAACGCCGTGTGTAAGAGCGTCGCCGTTGTGCCACCGGTCGTCGTAGCCATCCATAAGATACATGAACTGAAGGCGTTCGCCTTGATTGTAGTTACCTGCCGCAAACTTAATGGTAAAGGTGTTCTGCGAGTTGTTCAGCTCGATGTGCGAGCTTTCGTTCAGTGCTTGCGGCAGGATTACGAGACCGTCGTAGCTGTGGCCGGTGAGGATCTCTTCCTCGCCTACCATGAGTTGGGTGAGCATCACTTTGGGCAGTGACGCTTTCTCGTTTTTCTGCTGGTGCTTCACCGCGTTCACACCATAGAGACCGCCCATGATCACATCGCCGCTGTTGGTGATGAATATCGCGCCTGGGTTGAACTCGTTGCTTTGCAGTCCGTCATATATACTGTAGTTGTAAAGCCCGAAGTTGTACTCGCCCGACACATGGTCGCGCTGTGCCACGATGCGGCATACTCCGTTGCTCGTGGTTATCCATATATTGTGGTTCTTGTCCTCGGTGATGCCGCAGATGTTATTGTTGCACAGACCATCCTTCTCGGTAATCTGGCTCAGCTTGTCGTTTTGCATGTTCAGGATGTTCAGGCCTTCGCGTGTACCTACCCATACAAGCCCTCTTGAGTCTTCCATCACCTGGCTTATATAGTTGTTGGTGAATGTTTCCAGATTAGTTCTGTTACCAGTCAGGATTACTTGTTCTGTGGTAGAGAGATTCAGTATTATCAGGCCCTCGTTTGTTCCGATGAACATATTGTTGTTGCTTCCGTAGAACAGGCATGTAGTGATGTTCGTCTTCAGTTTGCCGTTCTCCTTGGTGTAGCTTGAGAATGCGTTCATGCGTGGGTTGAACACCTGAAGTCCGCCGTTGGTGGCTATCCACAGGTTGCCGGTCTTGTCCTTGCACAGGTCGTTGACATTGTCGTTGATAAGTGTGCGCATACTGTCCTTGGCAACGCTGTAGAAGCTTGTCGCTCCGTTTTTCAGGCGGCTCAGGCCGTTGTTTTTGTAGCCCACCCACAGGCTGCCGTCGGGAGTGGTTTCCAGTGCTGAGATTTTCAGGCTGGCGAGCGGTCCTTCGTATCCCACGATACCTTTGTTCGACGTTCCGTACCACAGTGTGCTGTCTGCCGTCTGCGTGATGGCGCTGACATCGCCTATGAGCTTCGAGTCGAACTTGTAGATGTTCTTCCCATAGTATGCCACTCCCTGGCGTTCTGTGCCTACCCACAGCAGGTCGGTGTCGTCAACATACAGGCTGTGTATGCCGACGGCCTCGGCTTCTGCACTGCTGCCCGTCCTTTCGTTGATGCTTCTTGGACGCACGAACTCCGGCGTATGGTTGTTGACGTTCATGCGTATCAGCCCGAGGTTGTCGGTGCCTATCCAGATATTGCCGTTGTGGTCGCCTGCGATGGCATTTACTGAGCGGTCAACTCCCACGCCCGTCATTCCGAACTGCTCGCCGATGGAGTAGTTCCACGTGCCGGTCTTCTTGGAGTAAATCATGAGCGTGCCCTGGCCGTAAACCCAGATGTTGTCCATTTGGTCGGCAAAGGCTTTCAGGGTATTTGTCTTGCGCAGTCCTTTCTTGGCTGCCTCATTGTTTATCCACAGGGTGCGCTGCTGGTGCTTGATGTCGCAACATGCCAGCGTGAGGTCGTCATATACGAATACTGCACCGTCGTGACATTCGTTGATGCTCACGATGTTGCCTTGTGGTATTCCGCGTGAGTCGTTGGTATATGCGAACTCGTAGAGAAGCTGCTGTTGCATGTCGTAGGCGAAGACGCCCCGTCCGGGTACCGACAGCCACATGTTGTTTCTTGTGTCGATGTATATGACGTCAGGCTCACCATTGATGCCCATCCTTGCGAGCACTTGCCGCATGTCGCGTTCAAAGGTCTCGCTCTGCGGATGATATACGCAGTAGCCTATCTCGGTCTTCACCCACAGAGTGCCGTCGAAAGCCTCCTGAATGCTTTCAATATAGCTGTCGGGCAGCGACGAACCGTCGCGCGAGTTGCTCTGGAAGTTCTTGAACACATATCCGTCGTATCTGTATAGCCCCGACGGGGTTCCGAACCATACGAAGCCTTTCTTGTCTTTCAGTATGCAGTTTATCTGGCTGCTCGTAAGCCCGTTTCGGGCATCGAGTGTCTTGAATATGTATGCTCCCGTTGCTGCCATCGAGATAAGCAGCAGCATAATCATCAATATGTTTCTAACTTGTTTCATATCTGTCTGTTCAAAGTGCGCACGCATAGCTGTCAACGATTCCGAGCAGATGCCTGCCGGAGTCAACAACCAGCACGTTGTGTATCTTATGCCGGTTCATAATTTTCTGTATTTCGGAAATCTTGGCTGTCGGACCCACTGTCTTGGGATTGTGTGTCATGATGTCGCCCACGGTGCGGTCGAAGAATTGTGCCTGCCATTTCTCCATGGCACGGCGTATGTCGCCGTCGGTGATCATTCCCACGATGACCCCCTCTTTAATAGCCACACCCAGTCCCAGCTTGCCTTTGCTCACGTGGATGATAGCTTCGCCGAGGTGCATTTCTGGTGGGAATGTAGGTAGGTCGTCGGTCACCATCACGTCGTGGGCTGTGGTGAGCAGGCGCTTGCCGAGCGAGCCTCCGGGATGGAACTGTGCGAAGTCCTTTGGCTGGAAATTGCGTTTGTCCATCAGTGCAACGGCCAGTGCGTCGCCCATGGCGAGCGTGGCTGTGGTGCTGCTGGTGGGTGCGAGGTTCAGCGGACATGCCTCTTTGCTTACGCTCACGTTGATGTGGCATGTGGAGTATTTGGCAAGCAGCGACTGAGAGTTGCCGCTCATTCCTATGATGGGAATGTTCATGTGCAGCACCATCGGTATGAATCTCAGCAGTTCGTCGGTATGTCCGGAGTAGGATATGGCTATCACCACGTCGTCGTGGGTCATCACTCCCAGGTCGCCGTGGAACACGTCGAGCGGATTGATGAAGAACGACGGTGTGCCGGTGGATGAGAGCGTTGCCGCTATCTTTGCCCCGATGTGTCCGCTTTTGCCCACACCGGTCACAATCACCTTTCCGCGGCACTGGTAAATCAGCTCCACAGCTTTGTCGAAGTTGTCGTCGAGCAGTGGTATCAGTCCCAAGAGAGCTTCTGCCTCGTCGCGTATGCAGCGTATCGCTATGTCTTTAGATTTTTCCATACTTTTTCTCTTAGTCGTTTGTCAGCGCCTCGACAATCTTGTCGAGTTTGTCGAGCTCAAGCATGTTCGCCGCATCGCTCAGGCCCTTGTCTGGATCGGGATGCACCTCGAAGAACCATCCTGTGGCTCCGAAGGCTTTTGCTGCCATAGCCATCTGTGGCACGAAGCGACGGTCGCCGCCGGTCTTTCCGCCGGCTCCGCCGGGGCGTTGCACACTGTGGGTGCAGTCCATAATCACCGTTGGCACTATGTCGAGCATGTCGGGGATGTTTCTGAAATCAACCACGAGGTTGTTGTAGCCGTATATGTTACCGCGCTCGGTGAGCCACACCTCAGAGGCTCCTGCGTCGCGTGCTTTCTCCACGGGGTAGCGCATGTCTTTTCCGCTGAGAAACTGGGCTTTCTTGATGTTTACCGTCTTGCCTGTTCGGGCGGCAGCCACGAGCAGGTCGGTCTGACGGCAGAGGAATGCCGGAATCTGAATCACATCTACCACCTGTCCCACCGGTTCTGCCTGCCAGCTTTCATGTATGTCGGTGAGCAGTCGCAGCCCATATTTCGATTTTATGTCGGCAAGCATCTGCAGCCCACGGTCTATTCCGGGTCCACGAAACGAGCTAATGCTCGTGCGGTTAGCCTTGTCGAACGATGCCTTGAATATAATGTCCGTATTGCGTACATTATTTATATATACTATTTGCTCTGCCACCGTCTGAAGCAGCGATTCCGATTCTATTACGCACGGCCCGGCTATTATCTGTTTTGTCATAGCTCTTATTCGTCTTTTTTCTTCAAACTGCAAAAATACGCATTTTATTTCAAATAGCAATAACTTTAACTGATTATTTCGCTTTTTTAGTACAAAGTCAATGATTAGTCAGCTGTTTGAGCGGTTTTGTGTGCGGAAACATTGATTTTAATCAAGTATAGTGCGTGTTTTCTGAAGTTTTATTTGTCTTTCTTCACATTTATTCAAAAAATACCTACCTTTGCACCCGATTTAAGGATAATGCCCTTTCGGGGGCGCAAGTTAAACAATTAAAAGATTGGAAAAATGAAAAAGATTATGATGACTCTCGTAGCCGCAGCTATGGCTACAACGATGAATGCTCAGTGGTACATTGGTGGTGGTCTGGGTGTTGGCTTCGACAAGACAGCTACTCCTACTACCGCAGTTGTTAACAATCTGCCTGTAACAGTTGAGACGACTGTAAAGACCACAACATTCTCAATTCTTCCTGAGATTGGCTACAACATCAACGAGAAGTTTGCAGTAGGTGCACAGCTCGGTTATGATTACTCAAAGGTTGAGGATAAAAAGACAAACGGTTTCACCTTTGCTCCCTATCTTCGTTATACTTTTGCAAAGCTCGAGAAGGTAAACTTCTTCTGCGACCTCGGTCTGGCTTACACCTACAAAAAGACTACATGGAAAGATACTGAGTATGATGCTACACTTGGTGCTTATGCTGTAGATTACTCTACAAAGAGAAATGGTTTCAGCGTAGGTCTGTATCCTGGTGTTGCCGTTAACCTGAACGAGAAGGTTAGCTTCGTAGCTAAGTTCGGTGCTCTCTCTTACGTTTATTCAAAGGTTAAGGATGGCGGTAAGGACTCAAGCTTCAACTTCGGTGTTGACGGTAGCGACCTCCAGTTCGGTCTCTACTACAACTTCTAAAAAGAAGAAAGAGCAAATAAAATTCTTATTGAATAACAGTTGGCCATGCCTGGTTTCAGGCATGGCTTTTTGTCGTTTTTATATCTCTTTCAAATCAAGATTTACTTTTTTTTGCATTAAATTAAAAAAAAAGACAAAAAAAGTTTGCTTGTTTAAAAATAATGCTTAACTTTGCAACAGATTTAGTTAATTATGCCTTTTGTGGGCATGCAGTATTTACAAAAATAAACAAAAAAATGAAAAAGATTATGATGATGGCAGTTGCACTGTTGATGACAGTCGCTGCAAGTGCACAACCCGAAGCAGGAACATTCTCAATTCAGCCAAAGGTTGGTATGAACATTTCCAAGCTTACCAAGTTTGATGACAGCAAGGCTAAGGTAGGTTTTGCATTCGGCGTTGAGGGTATGTATCAGATTTCAGACCGTTTCGGTCTTTCTGCTGGTATCATGTACTCTATGCAGGGCGCAAAGAGAAAAGGCATCGCAGTTGATGAGAATGGTGTTTATGGTGACTATACCATGAAGGCAAAGATGAACTACATCAATATTCCTATCCTTGCTAACTTCTATGTAGTAAAGGGTCTTGCTGTCAAGGCAGGTATCCAGCCAGGTTTCCTCGTAAGCAAGAAGTGGGGTCTCGACTCTCCTTTCGCTATGGTGAACGGTATAGTTGATGGCGCTAAGATTGACGGCACAAAGGCATTCGACTTCTCTATTCCTGTAGGTATTTCTTACGAGTATGCCAACATTGTTCTTGATGCTCGCTATGCTTTCGGTCTTACAAAGGTAGCTAGTGACACTAAGAGCAAGAACAGCGTATTCCAGCTGACTCTGGGCTACAAGTTCAACCTCTAATATTCTTATATAGAATAGGATTAATACAAAGGGGATGTGCCATAACAATCGGCACATCCCCTTTTTTGTAATTCTGTCATTCGCGTCGCTCCGCGTGCCGGCATTTCCGCGATTCAGGAATTCGCGTAGCTCCGCGCGCCGGCATTTCCACGATTCATGAATCCGCTTCGCTCCCGACGACAGCATTTCCACGATTCATGAATCCGCTTCGCTCCTGACGACAGCATTTCCACGATTCAGGAATCCGCTTCGCTCCTGACGACAGCATTTTTGTTGCTATATAATCAAAAAAAATGGTGATAGTTTTGCAATGCGGCCGTTTTTTCGTAATTTTGCACCGCAAAAAATGAAGCTGACGTAGTGTTATGAAGAAGATAGCGATATTATTGTTGATGTTGACGGCCGTGTGTCACGATGTCGGTGCGGTGCTTAAGGAACGCAATCTCGACGAAACCCTTGGCGTGCTGCGCCGCGAACTGACCGACTACCACCGTGAGCTGACCGGCCAGATGGAGAATCGCCGCGAGGAGAGCCGCAGGATAGGACAGCAGCTGATGTCGATAATGAAGCGCAGCAACCAGAATGCACTGATGCTCTATTCTCAGAAACAGGACTATGTGTTCGACCTTACATACGCCTGCCATGAGGCTACCGAGCAGTACCGTTCGTTTCAGGCCGAACAGTTGCCGATAAAGAACTTCATAAAGAACTCCAGTGTTGACATTGCCCGTTACGACAGCCTGATATACAGTCTGAAGATGATGCAGACGAGCGACATGGCCGACTCTACGAAGGTGGCCCGCAACGTGTGTCTCACCCTTGCCACGAGCATCCGCAATATCCTTGAGGAGAACAATTCCAATCTTCAGGACTACATCAGATACTATGAGATGACCGAGAACCGTCTCAGTTCGCTCAACGACTATGCCAACATACGCTACAATGACATCCAGACCAGTATCTTCAGGAACGGCGGCGAAGACTACTTCACTCTCATGCGCAACATCCGTCAGAACTGGCAGAGCATGGTCGGCGTGACCAAGAAGAAATACAACTTCCGCACCGATACGTCGGAGTCGCAGTGGGGCGCGCGATGGATTGTCGGGCTCTTCGTAGTCATCCTCATCTATATTTTCTTTGCCACTGCGCTCAATCTGCTTGCCATGCGCTATCTCGTGCCAAGCCGTGTGAAGACCGAAGAGTTCAGCAAGAAGCGCAGCAGCATCACGATGGCCACCACCACGGTCACCTTTGCCATCATCCTCGGCTTCTTCATCCGCAACACGGGCCAGAACTTCCTTGCCATGGCGAGCAACCTGCTTGTGGAGTATGCGTGGCTGCTGAGCGTGATTCTCATCTCGCTGCTGCTCAGAGTGAGCGGCAGCCAGATAGGCAGCGCCTTCCGCATCTACTCGCCATTGCTCGTGGTAGGATTCTTAGTGATAGCCTTCCGAATAGTGCTTATCCCTAACGAGCTCGTGACTATCATCTTCCCTCCGATATTGCTGCTGAGCGCACTGTGGCAGTGGCATTTCATCAGGAAATACAACCATAACGTGCCGCGCTCCGACATGTTCTATACCTACATGTCGCTCACGGTGTTTGTGGTGGCTATAGTGTGCTCGTGGACCGGCTACACGCTGCTGGCTGTACAGATACTTATATGGTGGATAATGCAGCTGACGTGCATCCTTACCATCACCTGTCTGAGTCAGTGGATGAAGCTTCGCGGCCAGAGGCTTCGCTACAGCGAGAAACCTATCACTAAGACGTGGGCTTTTCATCTTGTATATAATGTTGCACTGCCCACGCTGGGCGTGCTCTCTGTGATGGTGTCTATCTACTGGGCAGCCGATGTGTTCAACCTGAGTTCGCTCTGTTGGGATGTGTTCAACCGCAACTATGTCAATCTCGACAATCTCCGCTTGAGCATCATGAGCGTGTCGGTTGTCGTGTCGCTATGGTTCCTGTTCAATTATCTCAATAAGACGGTGAAGGCCCTGATGAAGCTCCACTTCGACCATACCGACCCCTCGACAGCCGAGAGCCGCATGATGATGGCAAAGAACGTGGTTCAGGTTATAGTATGGGGCGCATGGTTCATCATCGCGTTGAAGATAATGCATGTCAGCTACACATGGTTGGTTGTAATCTCCGGCGGTCTCTCTACCGGTGTCGGTTTTGCCATGAAAGACATTCTCGAGAATATCTATTACGGCATCTCGCTGATGGCAGGCAGGATAAAGGTGGGCGACTGGATAGAAGTTGACGGCACAATGGGCCGTGTGACGAGCATCAGCTATACCAACACCACGGTAGATTCGCTTTACGGCGAGGTGATCTCGTTCCAGAACAGCCAGCTGTTCACCAAGAACTATAAGAACCTGACGCGCAACCACGGCTATGTGCTTGCCGTGATACCCTTCGGCGTGGCATATGGAAGCGACGTCCATAGGGTGATGGAACTTGTCAACGCCGCCGTGACCGCCTTGTCGCATAAGTGGGTTGACCGCAGCAAGCAGATAAAGAGCGTTGTCAGCGAGCTTGGCGATTCGAGCGTCAATTTCAAGATGTTCGTATGGGCAGAGGCTCCAAAGAAGAGCTACGTCATCAGCGACGTCGTTGCCTGCATCTACGACACGCTGAACAAGAACGGCATAGAGATTCCGTTCCCTCAGCGCGACATACATATAAAGGAGGGAGCTGTGAAATGATACTCGTAGCCGACAGCGGAAGCACAAAGACTTCGTGGGCTCTCAGCGGCAGCAGCCCCGACAGCGTCACGGTGAGAATCGAAACCCAGGGCATCAACCCGTTTCATCAGGACGCTGGCGAGATAGAGCACGTGGTCCGTTCCGAACTGCTGCCCCACTTGGATGTGGCAGGTGATGTGGATGTCTATTTCTACGGCAGTGGTTGTACCATTGAGCAGGAACCGGCGATGGAGTCGGTTCTCAGGCGTGCCATCCCCATGTGCGGCAAAGTGGAGGCACACGGCGACCTGCTTGGTGCTGCGCGTGCTCTGTGCGGACGTGAGGCGGGCATAGCGTGCATACTCGGCACAGGCTCAAATTCGTGCTATTACGACGGTCGTGACATTGCCATGAATGTCCCTGCACTGGGATATATTCTCGGCGACGAGGGTAGTGGTGCCGTACTCGGACGCATGTTCATGAATGCGCTGTTCAAGGGCGGCCTGCCCGAGACAATCCGCCGGAAATATCTCGCTGAGAGCGGTCTGACGATGGCAGACGTTATCCGCCGTGTATATCGCGAGCCATTGGCAAACCGTTTCCTCGCATCTGTCTCGCCGTTCATACATGCCAACATCGGCGAGCCGGAACTGAAGGAGCTTGTAAAAAATAATTTCCGCAGCTTTTTCCAGTCAAACATTTTATATTACGGACATGTCGGCGAGCCTCTTGGCTTTGTTGGGAGCATGGCATATTATTATAAAGAGCTGCTTACTGATGTTGCAAGTGAATATGGTTTTAACGAGTTGAAAATCATCAAGAATCCACTGGAAGGGCTTCTTTTGTATCATAATGCATAACATTGTGTAGAAATTAATTCTGATTAGAGATAAAAAAATTGTTAAATGCTTGCAGATTGAAATTTTAAGTTTACCTTTGCATCGTGAGATTTGGGTTATTTATTTGAAAACAACAAAAACGATATGATGAATTTAGGTAAGCACATACAGGAAGTTATGCGTTCTCAGGGTATGTCAGCAAGCGAGCTCGCGAAACTAATTCCGTGCGAAAGGACAAATGTGTACAACATTTTTAAGAGAAAGAGTCTTGACGCACGATTATTGATGCGTATTTCTAAGGTTTTAAACTACGACTTCTTCATCGAGCTTTCGGATATGGCATTTCCAAAGAATAAGTAAAGGATAAGTATTAAATGGAAATAGCAGGTGCAAGGGAAAAAGTTCCTTTGCACTTTTTTTATTGTATTTTCTATTTTATTTCATATTTCTTGCAGTCGTATAGTTTTTTTTTAGTACCTTTGCACCGCTTTTCGATGGAGCATACAATATTGTAATTATTATATTTTTATGAATTTCACTTTGTTGATTACCGTCATTCTGACGGCTGTGACATTGGTGGCTGGGGCTTACGTCGTTGCTAAGCTTATCGGACCTCGTAGCTACAACAAACTGAAAGGCGAACCCTTCGAGTGCGGTATTCCTACACGCGGCTCGTCGTGGATTCCCATTCATGTGGGCTACTATCTGTTTGCCATCCTGTTCCTCATGTTTGATGTGGAAACTGTTTTCCTCTATCCATGGGCGGTAGTTGTTAAGGAGTTCGGTGCGGCAGCACTGCTGAGCATCGGGTTCTTCTTGGTTGTTTTAGTGTTCGGGCTTGCATACGCCTGGAAGAAAGGAGCGTTGGAATGGAAGTGAGGAAACCAAAAATCAAGTCTCTTCCATACGAAGAGTTCAAAGACAACGCCACGCTCGAGAAGATGATCGACGAGCTTCACGAGGGTGGGGTGAATGTCGTTCTGGGCAACCTCGATGCCCTTATCAACTGGGGGCGCTCCAACTCGCTTTGGTCGCTCACCTTCGGCACCTCATGCTGCGGCATCGAGTTCATGGCTGTAGGCTGTGCGCGTTACGACTTCTCACGTTTCGGTTTTGAAGTAACACGTAACTCTCCACGCCAGGCCGACCTTATCATGGTGGCTGGAACAATCACCCACAAGATGGCTCCTGCCTTCAAGCGTCTCTACGACGAGATGGCCGAGCCGAAGTATATCGTGGCCGTCGGCGGCTGCACCATCAGCGGCGGACCGTTCAAGTCGAGCTACCACGTGGTGAAGGGAATCGATGAGATTGTTCCCGTCGATGTCTATGTGCCCGGCTGCCCTCCGCGTCCGGAGGCAATCCTCTATGGCATGATGCAGCTTCAGCGCAAGGTAAAGATCGAAAAGTTCTTCGGAGGTGCCAACCACAAGCAGACGCGTGAGGAGCGCGAGCTGAATCTTTCTAACGAAGCAATCGCCTCGGGCTGGAAGAAGAAGCCAATCGTTGTGACCGACGTTCCAGAGAATTTCATTGACGAACTAAAGAAAGAGGAGGCAGCAAAATGAAGTTAGATAACCTTATTTTCGATTTCGACCAGTTTTCCTCAGAGATGGCCAATCTCAAGGAGAAGAAGCATTTCGACTATCTCGTGACCATCGTCGGCGAGGATTTCGGCGACGAGGGCCTTGGCTGTATCTACATCCTTGAGAATACCGAAACCTCGGAGCGTTGCTCTGTGAAGATGCTTGCACGCAAGCAGGTGTGTGGCGACGGAATGTCGAGCAACGGAACCGGCGATACCGACGGCCGCGAAATCAGCTATATCCCAACGGTGTCGAAGCTGTGGAAAGTTGCCGACCTGCTGGAACGCGAGGTTTACGACTTCTACGGCATAGTGTTCCTCGGACATCCCGACATGCGCCGTCTGTTTCTGCGCAACGACTTCAAGGGCCATCCGTTCCTCAAGTCGTGGAAATACGACGACTCTTACTCTTTGGACGATGATGTGGAGCCAGACTACGGACTGGAATACTATATCGACCGTAACGGCTGTCTGCAGTCGAAGCGAAACCCTCTTTTCGCTTCCGACGACTACGTGATCAACATTGGTCCGCAGCATCCGTCAACCCACGGTGTGCTGCGTCTGCAGACCGTTCTCGAGGGCGAGACCGTGAAGCGCATCTATCCCCACCTGGGCTATATCCACCGCGGTATAGAAAAGATGTGGGAGGGGATGACCTATCCTCAGACCCTCGCATTGACCGACCGTCTGAACTATCTCTCGGCGATGATGCACCGCCACGCCCTCGTGGGAGTGATAGAGGAGGCTATGGGCATAGAGCTGTCAGAGCGCATCAAGTATATCCGCACCATCATGGACGAGCTGCAGCGTATCGACTCCCACTTGCTATATCTTGGATGTACGGCTCAGGACCTTGGAGCCCTGACGGCATTCCTCTACTGTATGCGCGACCGTGAGCATGTGCTCAACGTCATGGAGGAGACCACGGGCGGCCGTCTGATTCAGAACTACTATCGTATCGGAGGACTGCAAGACGACATCGACCCAAATTTTGTTTCCAACACCAAGAAGCTGTGCACGTATCTTCGTCCGATGATTCAGGAGTATCTCGACGTGTTCGGCGACAATGTCATCACCCACAAGCGTTTGGAGAAAGTGGGCGTCATGGACAAGGCCGACTGCATCAACTACGGCGTTACCGGTCCTGCCGGCCGCGCTGCCGGATGGAAGAACGACACCCGCAAGCGCCACCCCTACGACATGTACGACCGTGTGGAGTGGAAAGAGATAACGAAGACGGGTTGCGACTCTATGGATCGCTACATGTGCCATATAGAAGAGCTTTATCAGAGTCTCGACATTATTGGCCAGCTCATCGACAATATTCCCGAGGGTGAATACTACATCAAGCAGAAGCCGATTATCAAGGTGCCCGAGGGACAGTGGTACTTCTCTGTCGAGGGCGCATCTGGTGAGTTCGGCATCTATCTCGACTCTAAGGGCGACAAGAGTCCTTGGCGCATGAAGATGCGCCCGATGGGTCTGTCGCTTGTCGGTGCTCTCGACCCGATGCTTCGTGGCCAGAAGATTGCCGACCTTGTTACTACCGGTGCTGCGATAGATTTTGTCATTCCGGATATAGACAGGTAGGATTTAGAGTTAGGAGTTAAGAGTTAAGAATTAAGAGTAAAAAAAAATGTTTGATTTCTCAATAGTAACAAGATGGTTTGACGATTTCCTGAGACTGACACTCGGGCTCGGCGATTTCTGGTCAATCCTCATCGAGTGCGTGATTGTGGGCGTGGCCATTCTTGTGGGCTATGCGCTGATAGCAATCGTGCTGATATTCATGGAGCGCAAGGTGTGTGCCTACTTCCAGTGTCGTATCGGTCCCATGCGAGTGGGCTTCTGGGGTACGCTGCAGGTGTTTGCCGACGTACTGAAGATGCTCATCAAGGAGATTTTCTTTGTTGACCGTGCCGACAAATTCCTCTACGGCCTTGCTCCTCTGCTTGTGATTATAGCCTCGGTGGGAACGTTCTCGTTTCTTCCGTGGAACAACGGTGCCGAGATTCTCGACTTCAACGTCGGACTGTTTCTCATCACTGCCATCTCGTCGATAGGCGTCGTGGGTATCTTCCTTGCAGGATGGGCTTCCAACAACAAGTATTCCGTGGTTTCCGCCATGCGTGGAGCCGTGCAGATGATTTCCTATGAGATGTCGCTGTGCCTCTGTCTCATTTCTGCCGTCATCCTGCTCGGAACGATGCAGGTGAGCGGTATCGTCGAGGCACAGACGGGCCCGTGGAAATGGCTCATCTTCCAGGGTCACGTCCCCGCCATCATTGCATTCATCGTATTCCTCATTGCCGGCAACGCCGAGGCTAACCGCGGCCCGTTCGACATGGCTGAGGCAGAGAGCGAGCTTACCGCCGGCCACCATACTGAATACAGCGGTATGGGCTTCGGATTCTTCTATCTCGCCGAGTATCTCAACCTCTTCACCATCTCAGGCATCGCCGCCATGGTATTCCTCGGAGGCTGGGCACCCGTCAACATCGGCATAGAGGCATTCGACACTCTCATGGACTATATTCCCGGAGTTGTGTGGTTTTTCGGAAAGACCTTCCTCCTCGTGTGGATTCTCATGTGGGTGCGCTGGACATATCCCCGTCTGCGCATCGACCAGATACTGAAGTTGGAATGGAAGTATCTCATGCCGCTGTCGCTGCTGAACATCGTTCTGATGACGGCTTGCGTGGCATTGGGATGGTACATTTGACGAATGGATAATAAAAAAACAGTAAACAGTATAATTGTAAGATGAAAGAATCATATTTCGGAGAAGCGTTAGCGGCCGTAAAGACTCTCGGTGTCGGCTTGAAGACCACGATGAAGGAATACTTCACTGCGAAGTCAACCGAGCAGTACCCCGAGAACCGCAAGACCACGCTTCACATATCAAAGCGCCACCGCGGCCGCCTTGTGTTCAAGCGCAACGCCGACGGCAGCTACCGTTGTACGGCATGTACGCTTTGCGAGAAGGCATGTCCCAACGGCACCATCAAGATACTCTCAGAGATGGTGACTACCGATGACGGAAAGAAGAAGCGCGTTTTGCGTGACTATCAGTACGACCTGGGCGACTGCATGTTCTGCCAGCTCTGTACCAACGCCTGCAACTTCGACGCAATCGAGTTTACCAACGACTTTGAGAATTCGGTGTTCGACCGTAACAGTCTTGTGCTGCATCTCGACAAGGAGGTATATAAGGGTGGCTCGCTGCCCGGTCTCATCGACGGCGGTGCTCCAATTGAAATCGGAAAATTTAATACGAAGTACTAATATGGCTAATATAGTAATGTTTTGTATTCTCGCGGTCATCATTCTCGGCTCTGCCGTGATGTGCGTGATGACCAAGCGGATAATGCGGGCCGCAACGTTCATGTTGTTTGTGCTCTTTGGCGTGGCAGGCCTTTACTTCCTGCTCGACTATACCTTTCTCGGAGCTGCTCAGATAAGCATCTATGCCGGAGGCGTTACGATGATCTATGTATTCGCCATCCAGCTTGTCAGCAAGCAGACTCTTCAGGGACTGGTTGAGCGCCTGAAAGGTTCACGCGTGGTGTTCGGTGGTCTGATGACCCTCATCGGTCTCTGTACCGTGACGCTTGTTCTACTGAAGAATAATTTCATTTATGCCGCTGGCAGAGTGGCCGACGCCGAGGTGCCCATGAAGGCAATCGGAGAGTCGCTCGTCGGTGCCGGCAAGTATCAGTATGTGCTCCCATTCGAGTTCATTTCGCTGTTTCTTCTTGCCTGCATCATTGGTGGCCTGGTTGTTTCACGTAAAGACGAGGAGGAATAGTATATGGTACCTGTAGAATGTTATTTTGTGCTCAGCGCACTTCTGTTCTTCATCGGTGTGTTCGGTTTCGTCACACGCCGCAATCTGGTAGCCATGCTCATCTCCATCGAGTTGGTGCTGAATGCCGTTGACATCAATTTCGCAGCGTTCAACCGCCTGCTCTGGCCCGAGGGTATGGAGGGCATGTTCATGACGCTTTTCTCCATCGGAGTCTCTGCAGCCGAGTCGGCAGTAGCCATAGCCATCATCATCAATGTCTATCGCAACTTCCACAGCGACAACGTTAACAGTATCCAGAACATGAAATGGTAGGAAGAATCAAGAGTTAAGAGTTAAGAATCAAGAATTTAAACTATGGAATATTCATATTCGTTTTTAATACTCCTTCTGCCGTTCCTCAGTTTTGTACTGTTGGGCCTTGCCGGTATGAAGATGTCGCATAAGGCAGCAGGTCTTATCGGCACCACGTCATTAGGAATAGTGACTGCACTGAGCTATCTGACGGCCTTCAGCTATTTCACAGCCGACCGTCTTGCCGACGGCACATTCGCCACGATTGTGCCTTACAACTTCACATGGCTGCCTCTGGGCCGCCTGCATTTCGACATAGGTATTCTTCTCGACCCTATTTCGGTGATGATGCTCATCGTCATCTCCACGGTGTCGCTGATGGTGCATATCTACTCGTTCGGCTATATGCACGGCGAGAAGGGTTTCCAGCGCTACTACGCTTTCCTTTCTCTCTTCACGATGTCGATGCTCGGCCTGGTTGTTGCCACCAACATTTTCCAGATGTATCTGTTCTGGGAGCTTGTGGGCGTGTCGTCCTATCTGCTCATCGGATTCTACTATCCGCTCCATGCTGCCGTTGCCGCATCCAAGAAGGCGTTCATTGTGACGCGCTTTGCCGATATGTTCTTCCTCATCGGCATCCTGATTTTCGGCTATTACACCCAGTCGTTCAGCTTCTCGTTTGCCGGCGACATCGTGATGGGCGAGTCGGCCACGCCGTTCATCACCTGCGATGCCGCGCGTGCCATGACAGCTGGCGGGCTGCTTATCCCCACGGCTCTCGTGCTGATGTTCATCGGCGGTGCCGGTAAGAGCGCAATGTTCCCGTTGCATATCTGGCTGCCCGATGCCATGGAGGGTCCTACTCCTGTCTCGGCGCTTATCCATGCTGCCACGATGGTTGTGGCAGGTGTGTTCCAGATTGCGCGTATGTTCCCCTTGTGGATTCAGTATGCCCCCGACCAGATGAGCATCGTGGTATGGGTAGGTGCCTTCACTGCATTCTATGCCGCGAGCGTGGCTTGTGCCCAGAGCGACATCAAGCGTGTGCTGGCGTTCTCCACTATCTCTCAGATTGCGTTTATGATGGTTGCCCTCGGCGTTTGTCTGCCCAGCCATGAGCCGGGCGTCGTGCTCGACAATCATGCCCAGTTGGGCTATATGGCATCGATGTTCCATCTGTTCACCCATGCCATGTTCAAGGCGTGTCTGTTCCTTGGTGCCGGCTGTATCATACATGCCGTCCACTCCAACGAGATGGCTCTCATGGGTGGGCTTCGCAAGTATATGCCCGTGACCCACGTCACTTTCCTCATCTCGTGTCTGGCCATTGCCGGAATCCCGTTCTTCAGTGGCTTCTGCTCCAAGGACGAGATTATCTCGGCATGTTTTGCCTACAGCCCCTGGTGCGGCTGGTGGATGACCGGTGTTGCAGCCATGACAGCTTTCTATATGTTCCGTCTCTACTACGGCATCTTCTGGGGTACTGAAAACAAGGAGGCCCACGAGCATCATACTCCCCATGAGGCTCCTGCCACGATGACCGTTCCGCTGATTATCCTCTGCTGCATCACTATGGGCGTGGGTATATGGAGCACCATCGCCGGCTTTGCCGGTCTTGGCAACTTCGGCGATTTCGTCAGTGCCGCAGGCACGGCCTACACCATCCATTTCGACCCTGTGATAGCAGCTACTTCCACGGTGATTGCCGTCGTTGCCATCTGCTTGGCTACATATATATATAAAGGTGAGAGCCAGCCTGTTGCCGACCGCCTCTACAAGACGTTCCCACGTCTGCACCGTGCGGCCTACAAGCGTTTCTATCAGGACGAAATCTGGCAGTATGTCACCCATCGCATCATCTTCCGCTGCATCTCTACGCCCGTGGCATGGTTCGACCGCCACGTGGTCGATGGCACATTTAATTTCCTTGCCTGGGGAGCCAACGAGGCAGGCGAGAGCCTGCGCCCGTGGCAGAGCGGCGACGTGCGGCAGTATGCGGTGTGGTTCCTCACCGGCGTGGTAGCCCTTACGCTCGTATTACTCGCAATTTGACAATCTGGCAATTTCACGATTGTATGATTGGATAGTAAATTGTAAAACAGTAAAATAGAAAAATATAACAATGAGTATATTAACATTATTCGTAGTAATTCCCGCACTGATGCTTCTGGGTCTGTGGCTGTCGCAGAACCTCAGTCAGGTGCGCGGTGTGATGGTGGCAGGCTCATCGTGCCTGTTGGCACTGTCGATATGGCTGACTGTATATTTCATCCAGGAGCGAGCTTCAGGCAATACGGCAGAGATGCTCCTCACGTACTCCATCCCCTGGTTCAAGCCCCTCAACATAGCCTATTCCGTGGGCGTCGATGGCATTTCGGTGGTGATGTTGCTCCTGTCGTCCATCATCGTCTTCACCGGTACGTTCGCCTCCTGGCAGCTGAAGCCGCTGACAAAGGAGTATTTCCTCTGGTTCACTCTCCTCTCGACGGGTGTGTTCGGATTCTTCATCTGCACCGACCTCTTCACGATGTTTATGTTCTACGAGGTAGCCCTCATCCCGATGTATCTGCTGATCGGTGTGTGGGGCAGCGGTCCTAAGGAGTATGCAGCGATGAAGCTTACGCTGATGCTTATGGGCGGCTCTGCACTGCTTATTCTCGGCATCCTCGGCATCTACTATTACAGTGGTGCCACGACGATGAACGTCAGCGAGATAGCAGCCATGCACAACATCCCCGTAGGCGTACAGAAGGTGTTCTTCCCGTTCATCTTCATCGGTTTCGGAGTGCTTGGTGCCCTCTTCCCGTTCCACACATGGTCGCCCGACGGTCATGCATCGGCTCCTACGGCTGTGTCGATGCTTCATGCCGGAGTGCTGATGAAGCTCGGAGGCTACGGCTGTTTCCGTGTGGCCATGTATCTGCTGCCCGACGCTGCCAACGAGCTTGCGTGGATATTCCTCGTGCTGACCACCTGCTCGGTGGTATATGGAGCCTTCAGTGCCTGCGTGCAGACCGACCTGAAGTATATCAATGCCTATTCATCGGTGAGCCACTGCGGTCTGGTGCTCTTCGCACTTCTGATGATGACTAAGGTGAGCTGCACGGGAGCCATCCTCCAGATGCTCTCCCACGGTCTGATGACAGCACTTTTCTTTGCCCTCATCGGTATGATCTACGGCCGTGCCCACACTCGCGACATACGCTATCTGGGCGGCTTGATGAAGATTATGCCATTCCTGGCTTGCGGCTATGTCATTGCCGGTCTTGCCAACCTCGGACTTCCCGGTTTCTCTGGTTTCATTGCCGAGATGACCATCTTTGTCGGTTCGTTCGAGAATGCCGATACGTTCCACCGCACGTGCACCATTCTTGCCTGCACCTCGATAGTGGTCACGGCAGTCTATATCCTGCGTGTCGTGGGCAAGATTCTCTATCAGAAGGTTGACTATCCTCATTGCGATACCGTCATGCTGACCGATGCCACATGGGATGAGCGCGTCGCTGTTGTCTGCCTCATTGCGTGTGTTGCCGGTCTCGGCATGTTCCCTCTCTGGGCAAGCAATGTAATCAATGATGCGGTAGGCCCGATACTTTCGAATATAATTTAAACAGTTTAAAGAGATGAATTACAGTCAGTTTTTAAATATGATTCCCGAGGCAACTCTTGTTGCCGTCCTGGTGATAGTATTCTTCGCCGACCTCATGCTCAAGGGCGGGAAGAAGTTGGGCACGCTGAAGATGCTCACCACAGGCTTGCTCGTGCTGCAGACGGTGCTGATGTTCTTCTTGCCCGATACGTCGGAGGCATTCGGCGGCATCTACTATTCCACAGCCGCAGTCAATGTGATGAAGATAATCCTTACCGTAGGAACGCTCATCGTGTGCATCATGGCTCAGCCGTGGATTGAGAAGAACAGCCGCTACGCCGGCGAGTTCTACGAACTGGTGGTATGCACGCTGCTCGGAATGTTCGTAATGATGTCGAGCGGCAATTTCCTTATGTTCTTCCTCGGACTTGAGATGGCTTCGGTGCCCATGGCATGTCTCGTTGCCTTCGACAAGAAGAAGAAGGACAGTGCCGAGGGAGCCGCCAAGTATATCCTGACGGCCACGTTCTCCAGCGGAGTGATGCTCTATGGCATCTCGTTCATCTACGGAGCCGTCGGCACGTTGTATTTCGACGATGTGGCCACGAAGATGGAGCAGATGCTCATGCTGCGCCTCGACGCGCCGGCCGTGCTGATTATGGGACTGGTGTTCTTCTTCAGCGGTCTGGGATTCAAGATATCGCTCGTGCCGTTCCACTTCTGGACTGCCGACACCTATCAGGGCGCTCCTACAGCCGTTACGGGCTATCTGAGCGTCGTGTCGAAAGGTGCCGCCACGCTGACCCTCTGCTGCATCCTGATGAAGGTGTTTGCGCCTATGGTGATGTACTGGGAATATCTGCTCTACATCGTCATCGTGCTCTCGATAACGGTAGCCAACCTCTTTGCCATCCGCCAGTCGGAGCTGAAGCGCTTCATGGCGTTCAGCTCGATTTCGCAGGCCGGCTACATCATGCTTGCCGTTGTCGGCAATTCGGCTCTTGGCGTGACAGCCCTTACATACTACGTTCTTGTATATGTAGTGGCCAATATGGCAGTGTTCACCGTTATCAGCCTTGTCGAGAACAACGGCGGCACTACGAAGATGAGCTGCTACGATGGTCTCTATCAGACCAATCCTAAGATTGCGTTTCTGATGACCCTCGCCCTGTTCTCGCTTGCCGGCATTCCGCCGTTTGCGGGAATGTTCTCCAAGTTCTTCGTCTTCATGGCAGCAGCCCAGGAAGGTTCGTTCTGGGCGTATTTCACCGTGTTCATAGCGTTGATAAACACCGTGGTGAGTCTTTACTACTATCTGCTCATCGTCAAGGCAATGTACATCAAGAGCTCTGTTGCTCCTCTGCCTACGTTCCGCAGCGATGCCGACAGCCGCGTGGCCCTGGCATTGTGTACGCTGGGCATAGTGGCCTTCGGAGTATGCAGCTGCGTATATGAGTGGATTGCTGCGGCGAATATCTGATACTTGCCAGAGGATTCCCCTGAAAACAATATCACGCATAAAAGCCTCGCTTCACAGCGAGGCTTTTATTAAATACTCTTTAAACTAAATTAATCAACCATAAACCTTAACCATTAAAAAATATTTTTTTGACATTGCAAAGATAGCTATTAAAAAGCATTCCTGAGTTCACATTTTGACAAATTTGGTTTGGAAAACGTGATAATGACATATTTTAAACCTAAAATCACGAAAAACAAACCATCGAGAGCCGCTTTTTTCACATTTCACCTTCGATTTATTTGTATTTTCACATTTCTCATTCAACAACCCTGATGGCGATAAATCATTCCAGTAGGTTAGAAGGCGTGACGGAAAGGAACAACATGCTGACGGTTGCCGTCGGCTATCTGTTCTAAAAACACCTTCTGACCGTTTCAATCCACGCCCCCACGTGGGGGGCGACCTGACCACGGATACACTGGTCACAATGACCACAAGGTTTCAATCCACGCCCCCACGTGGGGGGCGACAATCACTGCTCGGTGCACTGGAAGACGTACAATTGTTTCAATCCACGCCCCCACGTGGGGGGCGACGACGGATGCGAGTGCGAATCTCCTCCTTCAGCGAGTTTCAATCCACGCCCCCACGTGGGGGGCGACTCATCCCTCCGTTCTGATT
>ODAI012140906.1_pt1 | contig 38888 bp, 30 predicted proteins | sample 1539321 | NCBI WGS metagenome assembly ODAI01 (sample SAMN02144231, study PRJEB22623) | gut metagenome | biome: sheep rumen | host: Ovis aries | place: New Zealand
GACCAGAGATTTGCTTGCAGCTTCCTTCAGATTCCACCTCACGATAGACACCCTTGCTGTTCAGCTATACACTTCCCACTATCTGGGCGTGTTCGGGACTTGCACCCGTTAGAGCGCGCCCATGGCGCGCAAACCATAAAAGAGCCGGCTTGCGTGTCGGCTCTTTTCTATATAATATATAATACTGTTTCGTAGCTATATAATATTTCGTAGCTGTATATTCACTCTGTCCTAAGACTTGGTCTTTAACTCCGAAGCATCACTGTTAAGGCTCTCCACCATATTGTTGATATCCTTAACTATAGCCTGATTCTGCTCACTTACGCTGTGAGTCTCGGTAGCATGCGCCGTAACCTCCTCTGTAATGGAAGATATGGTCTGTATGCTTTCTACTATCTCCTTATTGGCTGCCGCAAGCTCCGTTACAACTCCCGACAGATGTGAAGAATGATCGGTTATATTGACTACATTCTCGGCTATAGAATTAAAGCTCTCGGCAGTAGCCACGGCACACTTGCTTTCCTCAGCTCCCGTCTCGATCAGCTCATTGATGGTGCTTATCATGGTATCAACCTGTGAAGTAATATCATTGATAAGCGCAACTATATTGTCCGTTGCCTCCGTAGTCTGGCTTGCAAGTCCCGATATCTCACTTGCCACAACAGCGAAGCCTCTTCCGGCATCCCCCGCTCTGGCAGCCTCAATGGAAGCGTTAAGCGAGAGCAGGCTCGTCTCGGATGCAACATTGGTGATAAGCTCGGTTATGGTATTCATCTTGGAAGTGGTCTCCTTGAATACATCAAGAGCAGCAGCCACATCCTTACCTGCCTTATCTACCTGCTCGGTATACTTAGTCATCTGTGTAATATTCTTCTGACCCTCGGTAACAGCCTCATTAGCCGCCGTAACATTGTCATATATTACCCTGCTTGCCTCTTCCACGTTACCAATATGTGTCTGGATCTCTTCGGTCTTAACAAGCTGTCTCTGAACTGCATCCGCGGATTCTCCGGTTCCCGTGGAAACCTCATCCATGGAAGCAACGGTCTGATCGACGGAATCCTGCAGCTTATCCATCTCACTGCTCACAACAGTGATAGTATCCGACATCCTGCCGGATATATTAAGTATCTGCTCAAGTAAAGCATTGTTCTTATTCTCCTGAATGAGAAGCCTTGCTCTCCTTATCTCCTCGAACTTAATCGTTCCGTTAGATACGGCGATAAGGTAAGCCGTGATGAGGATCATAACAAGTACCTGTATCTCAAGAGTCGCCGTGATGGAATTCACATCCTCAACCTGCGTCAGTCTGACGATGGCACTTATAAGGTTCTCAAGACATACGACTATACCAAGCGCATATGTTGTCTTCTTATTATTAAAGAGTGTGACTATGATCATCATCGGAACCGCATAGGTGAATACCAGATCATTCTGTGCGGTAAAGAGTAAAAAGGTATACAGCACTCCGTAACCAAGAGCCGTAATGTGCAGCACATAAGGGGAATCATTCTGCTTCTTATAAGCGATCCAGTTTATAATAACCGGTGCCATGGCAAAAATAACAGTCGCTATTATATAACCTACCGTTCTTGCTCCCTTGAATACCTCGGCTACATAAGCCAATGAAAGAATAGAACATATTACCGTATGAGCTATTAAGGCCGTCTTGTTGGCTATAGCAAGCTCAGATTGCGCCGCAAGCGCTTCAAGCTCTTCATTTTGTCTGCTTTCATTATTCATATCCGGCATAAACCCTCGCTTTCTTTGAATACGTACATACGATTCAACAAGTTACACTTTTGTTTATTTTACCAAAAACAGCATCCTCTTTCAAGCCGTTAGGCTTATTAGTTCAAGCCCTTCATATTAAGGGATATCCTCTTTTTGACGATATCTACGGATTCAACCTCTACCTCAACTATATCCCCGATGCTCACCACATCCAACGGGTGCTTGATATATCTGTCCGAAAGCTTTGATATATGCACAAGGCCGTCCTGATGCACCCCTATATCCACAAAAGCACCGAAATCTATGACATTTCGCACCGTTCCCTTAAGCCTCATTCCCGGCTTAAGATCCTCCATACTCATCACATCCGCTTTAAGTATCGGCCCCCCTGCCTCACTTCTCGGATCTCTTCCGGGCTTTTTAAGCTCTTCTATTATATCCTTAAGAGTAGGTTCACCGACATTAAGGCTCTCCGCAAGCCTTTTGATATCTGATATCTTATTAAGAAGCCCGGGATCATTCTTAATATCTTCAAGGCTTATATTAAGACTCTTAAGCATCCTCTCCGTTACATCATAGCTTTCGGGATGTACGCCTGTCCTGTCAAGCAGATTATCAGAGTCCGGTATCCTTAAGAATCCTGCACACTGCTCGAATGCCTTCGGACCGAGCTTATCCACCTTAAGAAGATCTCTTCTGGTGACGAATCGGCCGTTTTTCTCCCTGTATGCGACTATATTGCCTGCAATCGTCCTGCTTATTCCCGATACATACTGCAAAAGTGCCGCCGATGCCGTATTAATATCCACTCCCACCTTATTGACACAATCCTCCACCACTCCTTCAAGGGAGCCTGACAGCTTCTTCTGATCCATATCATGCTGATACTGCCCTACACCGATGGACTTGGGATCGATCTTGACAAGCTCGGCTAACGGATCTTGAAGCCTCCTTGCTATGGAGGCCGCAGATCTCTGTCCTACATCGAATTCCGGGAATTCCTCGCTTGCAAGCTTGCTGGCCGAATACACACTTGCACCGGCTTCATTGACTATGACATATTTTACCGGAGTATCCACTTCCTTTATAAGCTGTGCTATTACCTGTTCGGATTCCCTTGATGCCGTACCGTTGCCCACAGAGATCAGTGTTATTCCGTACTTTTTGATAAGTGACTTAAGCTCCTTTTTGGCCTCCTCTACCTTATTCTGGGGTGCGGTAGGATATATCACCTTCGTATCCAGTACCTTCCCTGTCCGATCCACCACGGCAAGCTTACAGCCTGTTCTGAACGCCGGGTCCCAGCCAAGTACCGTATGACCTGATACGGGAGCCTGCATCAGCAGTTGTGTCAGATTCTTGCCGAATACCGTTATGGCACCGTCTTCGGCCCGTTCAGTCAATTCATTACGTATATCCCTCTCAACTGACGGTGCTGTCAGTCTGTCATACGAATCCCTTATAACCTCCTTAAGTAAAGGGGTTGTATAGACATTGGGCTGTCTTATTATTAATCCTTCAAGGTGTCGGAGTATCTCTTCCTCCGGCGCGTTGACTTTGACGGTCAACACTTTTTCCTTTTCTCCCCTGTTTATTGCAAGCACTCTGTAGCCCTGAATCTTAGCCACGCTTTCTTCAAAATCATAGTACATCTCATATACATTTCTATCATCCGTACCATCATTCTTTTTTCCTGTTGAAGCTGCCCCTGCAGTCTGCTCCTTAGTCCTTGCCTTTTCGGATGTCTCCCTCTTTTTGCTTACAAGAACCCCTTCCTTATATGTAATGTCCCTGATATATGTCCTGTATGCCGCATCATCCGATATCATCTCGGCAAGTATATCCATAGCGCCGCCTATGGCTTCCTTTACATCCGCCACTCCCTTTTTATCATCCACATACTTCCCTGCCTCGTCTTCAATGGGTCTGTCGGCATTCTGAAGGTATATATATGTCGCAAGACCCTCAAGTCCCTTCTCCTTGGCAACAGAGGCTCTGGTCTTTTTCTTCGGTCTGTAGGGTCTGTAAAGGTCATCTACGGCTGTGACCGTCACTGCCTCCTCAATGCTTTTCTTAAGCTCATCCGTCAGCAATCCCTGCTCTCCTATGGAGGATAACACCTGTTCTTTCTTCTCATCCAGATTACGGAGGTAGGTCAGCCTCTCGTTAAGTGTCCTGAGCTGCTCGTCATTAAGCCCTCCTGTTGCTTCCTTGCGGTATCTTGCTATAAAGGGGATCGTGTTACCCTCGTCTATAAGACGGATCGCCGCATCCACTTGGCTGCGGCGAACCCCTAATTCCGTTCTGATCTGTTCAGCTATATTCATATTGCTTACTCACCTTCCGTAGTATACTCTTCCTTGGTATCGTCTCTTATGATGACATCTATATTACCGCCCCTCCCCGATGCCAGCTCCATATAGAACTCCGTGAAGGTCATTCCCATATAAGGCTGTATGTACATAAGTCCTGCACCCATGCTTAAGACTCCGAGTATAAGGATCGGTATGAAGCTTATGGCAAGATACAGATATGCTGCCTTCCTGCCATGCATCATATCCCTGCTTCTTTTAAGTATCGTCTTAACATCCATATGCGGATAATCCAGTAATATATAGAAAACCTGTGATGTGACCAGTCTGACATATATTGACCCGATCAGTCCAAATATGATAAAGACAGCACTTAACAGCATTATGACAATTCCCGCGCCGAATTCCGGATTCCTCTCAAAGCTTATACCGGAGGCTGCTATCGTAACCCCGCCGTACAGATAGTCGGTAACAGTAAAGGTTATTATCGCCGGGATCATGAATAACACACATCTTATTGCTATGATAAACTGCAGTATTATGGCTTTATCGGCATATCCCTTAAAGCCCTCGAAGATATCAGTGACCTTGATAGCGTCACCGCATGCCGTCTTCATATATATGGCCCTCTCTCCGAGTGAGAAGACCGCTCCTATAAGACCCGTTATGACCATAATGGCTCCGTACATGATGATGCCGGCTGTCGAACCGGTGTCCACCAATGCCGTCGTAACTGAGCCCAGTATAAAATATATAAGCTGCACGATAAGTATGGCTCCGATTATGACCGTATACCTACCAAGCAGCTTCTCTCTTGCGATTCCTTTATAGTTACTTCTGACTCTGTAATCCATCGGAATTATCCCTTCGCATCAAAATTCATTCCCGCTAAAAGTCCCCTGTCCTTTTCCTTCAGGTTCTTCATATAGGGATTGTCCTCATTGCCGTATTTGATCTTAGTCGTGGTTGTTCCGCCGGATACGTATGTTCTTCCGCATTCCGGACATATGGAAGTATGTATTGCGACACTGGCCTGCAGCACCTTGCCGTCATTCTGGGCCGCCTTCTTATAAGCATTGGATACATGCTCGCCCTCATGAGCCCTTACGGCAGCTCCGGCCGCTTCCGGAGAAATGTGCTGTGCAGTCTGGAAGGATACGTTACACTCATCCGAACCGTCCTGATACTTCCTCTCCTTACATGTCTCACACTCCGCGGGAGATGACTTCTTACCCGGAGCAACCTTGGTCGACTCACCCGGATTGACTATAGCCTTAACTCTGCCTTCATTATCCGGACTACCCAGAGGCTTCACTGCGCCCTCCGTACCCAGACCGTTAGCAAAGGCCGCACCTGTATTAAAGCCTGTACCGCTGCCGGTACCGACTCCGGTTCCCTGATAACCTATGAAAGCCTTATATCCCGCAAAAGGGTCCCAACCTACAGGTACCATCAGACCTCCTTGTCAAGATGTGCTGTCAGACAGCTTTACCTTCAGACTCCATACTCTCCGTACTGTTACTTTTATTATAATCCAATCCGCCATCACTTGGCAATTGCGAATTGAATTGATTCCCGTAAGGAAGATTCCTGTAGGGAAGATCGAAGCTTCCATCCTGCATATCTTCCCACATATCATCGAATGTCTGGCCGTATATATCCTTGAACATACTGTTGAATTCCTGCTTAAGCGGACCGTCCGAGAAAAGCACGGTCATGGTCATTACCACTAGAAACGCATCCACCGTGATTGCCACTATTCCCGACGTTATAGCGCTTTTAGCCTTGGAATGCATCTTCCCTTCCCTGTCTCTTGATAAAAGAGCAAGTATTATTGCGGTTGAGCCCATGATAAGCGCCGGGTACACAAGCATCGTTATAAGAGATATCACCCCGACTATGCCGATCGTATATGCTGCCTTGGCCATGGAATTCACTTCCGTATAAGGTTGTATTCTCTGCCCTCCGCTTTCCGCACCGGGCTTGGGTACATACGGGCTGTTATTTTCGTTATTATCCATCTTATCCTCAGCTTTTTTCCGTTGTATTGTTGATATACTTAAGATATCCGCCGATAAAAGGGTCCAGTGCCCCGTCCATTACCGCATCCACATTACCGCTCTCTACGCCTGTGCGAAGATCCTTAACGAGCTTATAGGGCTGGAATACATATGACCTTATCTGGTTTCCCCAGCCTATCTCGGTCACTTCTCCCCTTATATCATCAAGCTTTTCCTTATTCTCCTCAAGCTTTAACATATACAGCTTGCTTTTCAACATCTGCATTGCCTTATCCTTATTCATGTGCTGGCTTCGCTCATTCTGGCACTGCACGACTATACCTGTCGGCAGATGTGTGATACGGATAGCCGATGATGTCTTATTGATGTGCTGTCCGCCTGCGCCCGAACTTCGGTATGTATCCACGCGGATATCGTCATCATTGATCTCCACATCAAGATCCGCGTCTATCTCAGGCATTACATCAAGCGATACAAAGGAGGTCTGCCGCTTCCCCTGCGCATTAAAGGGCGATATCCTTACAAGCCTGTGAACTCCCTTCTCCGACTTAAGATAACCATAGGCATTCTCACCGTTTACCTGAAAGGTAACAGACTTGATCCCCGCCTCGTCTCCGTCAAGGTAATCGAGCACTTCAATGGCATATCCCTTCTTCTCCGCCCATCTGGTATACATTCGATACAGCATTGATGCCCAGTCACAGCTCTCCGTACCACCGGCACCGGCGTTGAGCTTAAGGATGGCATTATTCTTATCGAACTCTCCCGACAAGAGCGTACTTATACGGATATCCTCAAGTTTTTCGATGAAATCATCCAGCTCAGAGCGTATCTCAGGTATCAGACTCTCATCCGCCTCTTCATAACCCATCTCTATAAGGGTCTCAATATCATCATATCCTCTTTCGAGTCCCTCTATAGCCTCCACGGTATCCTTCATATTCTTAAGATCCTTCATCTTCGCATTGGAAGTATCAGGATCATCCCAGAATCCGGGAGCCTCCATCTCTCTTTCAAGTTCTTCTATTCTTGCTTTTTTGCTATCCAGACCAAGGGACGCCTTGACTTCCGCCAGAGGCTCCTTATACTTGGACAGCTCGCCTTTCATCTGGTCCAGTTCTACCATAATTAAACCTTGTTTTAATAAACCTTATACTAACTTACGTCCGTGACACTGCTTGTATTTCTTACCGCTTCCGCATGGACAGGGATCATTGGGATATACCTTGCCCTCCATGCGCTTAACGGGCTGCTTGGCAACCGAATCATCCTTATTGGTGCCGGTAACCTTAGCCACCTGCTCACGTTCAACCTTTTCCTCCACTCTTACATGGCATAAGAGCTTCACGGTCTCTTCTCTTATCGCGTCGGTCATGGCATCGAACATCTCATAACCGCTCATCTTGTATTCGACTACCGGGTCTCTCTGTCCATACGCCTGCAATCCGATACCCTGACGAAGCTGATCCATATCGTCTATATGATCCATCCACTTACGATCTATTGTCTTAAGCAGGATCACACGCTCAAGCTCTCTTATCATCTCAGCCTGTGGGAATTCCGCTTCCTTAGCCTCGTAGAACTTGACGGCCTCTTCCTTCAACTGTTGCTTAAGTGCCGCCTTATTGCTTACATTAAGCCTTCCTCTGGTAATTGGTTCAAGGGGTATTATCGGCAGAAGCTCCGTATTAAGCTCCCTGAGATCCCACTCATCCGGCTTGTTATCCTCTCCGATAGTATTATCTACAGCATTCTCAACAATATCCGTTAAGAACTTATAGATAACATCTCTCATACTCTCACCGTCGAGAACTCTTCTTCTCTCGGCATATATGATCTCTCTCTGCTCATTGTTGACCTGATCATATTCAAGCAGATTCTTACGTATACCGTAGTTGTTCATCTCGATCTTCTTCTGAGCGTTCTCTATGGCATTGCTAAGCATCTTATGCTCGATCTCCTGCCCTTCGGGAATTCCCAGAGTATTGAACATATTGATGAGCCTCTCGGAGCCGAACAGTCTCATAAGATCGTCTTCCAAAGAGATATAGAACTTGGATTCTCCTGGATCTCCCTGTCTTCCCGCACGACCTCTTAACTGATTGTCGATACGTCGGCTCTCATGTCTCTCGGTACCTATTATCCTTAGTCCGCCAAGCGCCTTGGCTTCATCATCAAGCTTGATATCCGTCCCTCGGCCTGCCATGTTGGTAGCAATAGTGACCTTGCCCTTACCTCCGGCCTCCGCTACTATCTCCGCCTCCATTTCATGGAACTTGGCGTTCAGAACCTTATGCTCTATACCGTTCTTCCTAAGCATTGCCGAAAGCTCTTCACTGGCTTCTATAGTGATCGTACCTACGAGCACGGGCTGTCCCTTGGCATGTGCTTCCTTGACCGATTCAACTATGGCGTTTAACTTCTCGCGTCTGGTCTTGTATACGGCATCCTGATGATCTATTCTCTTAACCGGTCTGTTGGTGGGTATCTCTATGACATCCATCTCATAGATATCCCTGAACTCTTTTTCTTCCGTCAGGGCTGTACCTGTCATGCCGGCCTTTTTCTCGAATTTATTGAAGAAGTTCTGGAATGTAATGGTGGCCAGAGTCTTACTCTCTCTCTTGACCTTCACATGCTCCTTGGCTTCTATGGCCTGATGGAGACCATCGGAATACCTTCTTCCGGGCATTATACGTCCTGTGAATTCGTCTACAATAAGCACCTGATCATCCTTGACAACATAATCCTGATCTCTGAACATCAGATTATGAGCTCTTAGCGCAAGTATGATATTGTGCTGTATCTCAACATTCTCCGGATCTGCCAGATTGTCTATATGGAAGAACTGCTCCACCTTGGCTACACCCTGTTCCGTCAGGTTTAAGTTCTTATCCTTCTCATTGACGATGAAGTCTCCGGTCTCCTCCTGTACCACGCCCATGATGATATCCATCTTGGACAGATCCTCCACATCCTCACCTCGCTGCATCTGGCGTGCCAGTATGTCGCAGGCCTCATACAGCTTGGTGGACTTACCGCTCTGACCTGATATGATCAAAGGAGTCCTCGCTTCATCTATAAGCACGGAGTCAACCTCATCGATTATGCAATAGCTTAGCTTCCTAAGAACAAGCTGTTCCTTATAGATGACCATGTTGTCTCTTAAGTAGTCAAATCCAAGCTCATTATTCGTGACATAGGTTATGTCGCAGCTATATACCTTCTGCCTCTCCTCAGGTGTCATCCCGTTAAGTATTACTCCAACGGAAAGTCCGAGGAACTCATGCACCTGTCCCATCCACTCGGCATCACGTTTTGCCAGATAATCGTTGACGGTGACGATATATACCCCGTCTCCTTTTAAGGCATTAAGGTATGCAGGACAGGTAGATACAAGCGTCTTACCCTCACCGGTACGCATCTCGGCTATTCTTCCTTGATGAAGGATGATACCACCTATGAGCTGCACTCTGTAATGCTCCATATTGAGCACTCTCTTGGCAGCTTCTCTTACGGTTGCGAAAGCTTCCGGCAAAAGATCATCCAACGTCTCGCCGGCGGCAAGTCTGTCCTTATATTCCTTGGTCTTACCCTTAAGTTCCTCATCTGACATGGCTTGGAACTTCGGACGAAGCGCTTCGATTGCATCCACTATCGGGTATATACGCTTCAGTTCTCTCTGACTGTGTGTACCGAAGACCTTATCTATTATCTTACTCATAGAACTCCTTAATTAAATCCTATTTTAATATACCTCGGCTTTTTCTTCACCGTTAAGAACTCTTAAGCCACCCTGTGCAAGAGCAAGAAGCTCATCCTCACCCGGATATACGGTAAAGGGAGCGATCCACTCACACGCTTCCTTAAGGCCGGCTACTACCACCTTATCGTATGCTATACCGCCTGTGACAATGATAGCATCCACCTTGCCCTTAAGCACACATGCCATCGAGCCTATGTCCTTAGTCACCTGATATATGAAAGCGTCTCTCGCGGCTCTGGCCTTCTCGTTGCCTTCATCCACCATCTTCTCAACGTCTCTCATGTCATTGGTGCCGACATATGCGTTGAAGCCGCCGCCGCCGACGAATTTCTTATATACCTCTGCCTCCGTATACTTACCTGAGAAACACATTCTGATGAGGGCACCCGAAGGAACCGCGCCTGCTCTCTCAGGAGAGAAAGCACCGTCACCGTCCAGTGCATTGAACACATCCACCACCTGACCGTTAAGATGAGCACCGACAGATACACCGCCGCCCATGTGTACCACAATAAGTCTTAAGCTGTCATATGCCTTGGAATTCTCCTTCGCGTATCTTTTGGCAACAGCCTTCTGGTTAAGTGCGTGAAACACACTTGTACGAGGCAGTTCGGGAACACCGGAGAATCTTGCCACATCACTAAGCTCATCAACCACGACGGGATCGACGATATAGCTTGGAACACCTATCTCATCACCTATCTCACGGGCAAGTATTCCGCCCAGGTTGGACGCATGCTGTCCCTGTTTTCCTATCTCAAGATCATGCAGAAGCTCGTCTGTTACTTCATAAGTACCGCCGGGAATGGGCTTAAGCATTCCGCCTCTTCCGACTACCATGTTAAGCGACTTGATGTCGAAGTTCTTCTCCTTCAGAAGATTCATGATGATCTCCTTGCGGAATTCCTTCTGATCCACTATGGTAGCGTATCTTCCTATCTCCTCTGTGGAATGGCGAAGCGTCTCCTCAAAGAGAAGCTTCTCATCTTCAAATACGCCTATCTTGGTGCTTGTTGATCCGGGATTGATAATAAGACTTTTTATGCTCATTTTATTCTTCCTTTCCGATATTGTGTATGTACTGAATTACAGTCTGCTTGATACAAGTGCTGCAAGAGCTATGGAATTAACCTTTACATCAACGGTATCCGACCTTGATGTCAGAATTACCGGTGCCTTGGTGCCTGTAAGGATATTGCCGTTCTTGCAGGGAACCATATGAACTATGGCCTTGTATGTAAGATTACCCGCATGTATATCGGGGAACACGAGAATATCCGCATCTCCGGCAACTCTTCTGTCAAGCGCGCCCTTTTCCTCTGCCGCTTCCTTATATAAGGCGATATCGAGTGAAAGAGGACCGTCCACTATACAATCCTTGATCTCACCTGCCTCGTTCATGCGGGTAAGCTCAGCAGCATCCAATGTTACGGGCATCTTCTCATTAACAGTCTCAAGTGCCGCAAGTACCGCAACCTTAGGCATTGATACTCCGCAGGCCTTGGCTACGTCAACTGTATATTCTATCATGCACTTCTTATCCTCAAGTGTCGGATAAGGCATGAAGGCAACATCTGTGAAAAACAGCAGTCTGTCAATACCGGGTATCTCGAATACGCATACATGAGACAGGGGCTTACCTGTACGAAGTCCCACCTCCTTATTGAGCACGCTCTTAAGGAAGGTTCCTGTGGGAAGCAGTCCCTTCATATACATATCGGCCTCTCCGTCATGTACGAGCTTAACGGCCTTAAGTGAAGCCTCTACTATATCCTTCTCATCTATAACCTTGTAATCCCCGATATTCATTCCGATCTTGCCGGCGATAGAAGCGATCTCATCCGCATCACCCACCAGAATAGAATCTGCGATGCCTCTCTCCTTGGCTACCTTAACCGCTTCAAGCACAGCCTCATCCTGTGCTACGGCAACAGACAGCTTCTTAAGACCTGCCTGCCCTACCTTGGATAAAAGATCATCGAATGACTTACTGTTAGAATTGCTCATTTTACCTGTTCCTCCGCTGTGTTTTGTTTAATATATTAATTCCAAATATAACTTTCTGCTATGACGGGCGCATTTTTACCTGTTTTTAATGACACCGTAATCTATATAATATCACTATATGGGCAATTATTCAATCATTACGTGCAATTAATCCCTTCTTAACCCCTAAGGCAGTAGTTGGCACCGTCAATGCACTCTATCATATGCTTTACCGTCATATCCGTCAGAAGACAAAGCAGCTCTTCTATCCTGATATCGACCCTTGCACTTAATTCATAGAATATCTCACTTGCCGTCTTCGGCCTGTAATCCAGTACTCCAAGCACTTCCCTTTCATTGACGGTCATAAAGGACTTATCATGGTCCGCATTAAGATATCGCATGTTATCTTTATCTTGACCGTTCTCCTTTGCAGTCTTTATTTCTTTATTGCCGAATCGGCTGATTATCTGCTCGGTAAGCTCATATGGTCTGAGCGCAGGCACGGCTCCTTCACTGATAAGCCGGTTACATCCGTAGCTTAAGGAATCCGTTATGCGTCCCGGCAGAGCATACACCTCCCTGCCCTGTTCCAGAGCCATATTCACCGTAATAAGCGTTCCGCTTCTTTCTCTGGCTTCTATGACCAGCACCGCGTCCGCCAGTCCCGATATTATCCTGTTACGTCTGGGGAAATTCGCCGCCATTGCCGGATATCCGGGAGCCAGTTCGCTTATCACACCGCCCTTAGACATCAGCTCTTCGTATAATTCGGCATTTTCTCTGGGATAGCATACATCCACTCCGCTTCCCAGCACTGCATAGGAGCTGCCTCCTGCCATCAGCGCCGCACGCCCGGCTATCCCATCCACTCCTCTTGCCATACCGCTTATGATCTGAATTCCTGCCGTCGCAAGCTCTATGGCGAATTCCCTTGCCATCTGCCTGCCATAGCCCGAACAGTTCCTTGCGCCGATAATGGCAATGGATGGGATGTCATCAGCCGGCAGCTTCCCTATATAATACAGCTCCTTTGGTCTGTCACTAAGGCACTTAAGCCTTCGGGGATAATCCTTATCTCCCTCTTTAGTGTGCCCGATATCTCTTCTTATCAGTTCATTCTCTATACTCATATCCTTCTCCTTTATCCCCTGTAGCATACTGCCTCTCTTAAGTGAGCCACCCCTATATCTTCACAGCCCTCCAGATCTGCTATGGTTCTCGCCACCTTAAGTATCTTGTGATAAGCTCTGGCAGTAAGATTCATCGGATCGTATATCTCCTTCATATATTCCCTCTCATCGCTGCCAAGCCCGCAGTATTTCTCTATGCTTCCCGAAGGTATCTCGCTGTTATATCTGATACCCGTATTCTCATATCTTATCCTCTGACGTTCATAGGCTCCGGCTACCTGTCTGCTTATTTCATCACTTCCCTTTCTTCGGCTGTCAGCCGCTCCCTTTCCCTTAAGCTTTGGTGCTCCTACCACCCTGTCAGCGTCAAGTCTGGAGATATAAGTGATTATATCTATCCTGTCCTTTATCGGGCCAGATATCCTGCTTCTGTACCTTGCTATCATCGGCTCCGTGCAGTTACACAGATTGCGGTCAGGATAGTATCCGCAGGGGCACGGATTGGCAGCCGCAACGAGCATGAAATCCGCCGGATAGACGTAAGACGTTCTGGATCTTGTCACCCTTATCTCCCTGGCTTCCAGTGGCTCTCTGAGCGCCTCTATGCTTTCCCTGTTGAATTCCGGCAGCTCATCCAGAAAAAGTACCCCTCTGTGACACAGGGACATAATACCGGGTCTCGGATATGCGCCACCTCCCGTAAGAGACACGGTAGTGGCAGTGTGATGCGGTGAGTAAAACGGCCGATTCGTTATATACGGCCTGTCCTTATTAAGCAGCCCCGATACACTGTATATCGTGGATACCTCTACACTTTCCTTCTCATCCATAGGCGGCATGATAGACGGTATCCTCTTGGCTATCATCGTCTTACCCGCTCCCGGAGGACCGACCATCAGCATATGATGGAATCCCGCCGCAGCTATCGTCGCTGCCCTGATACATGCCTCCTGCCCTATGATATCGGCAAAGTCATCCTTAGTGGACGGCAGTTTGCTTCCATCCGTACATATCCCGTTATTATCGGCATATATGCCGCATATCTCTTCACCGCCCTGTAACAGATGCATAACCTTACCGACATCCTCTACCGGGATTATCTCTATACCCGATACGAAGGATGCTTCCTTCAGGTTATCGGCAGGCACCATACACCTGCGCAGCCCACTCTCCTTGGCTTTGATCAATATCGGCAGCACACCGTTCACCGCCTTCACATCTCCGTTCAGTCCAAGCTCACCTATGATAAGCATATCCTCAATCGATTCATCGGTCACAAGACCCAGCGCATTCATGATGCCTACCGCAATAGGCAGATCAAAGGCTGTTCCCGACTTAACTATATCCGCAGGCGATATATTCACGGTTATCCTGATCGGCGGAAGCTCTATACCGCAATTTTTAAGAGATACCTTGACACGTTCCCTTGCCTCCTTGACTTCACTTAACAGTCTTCCAACCATTTCAAAAGCCGGCAGACTTCTCTGCACATCAACCTCTACAGACGCAATGTAGCACATAAGACCGCATAAGCCGCCCGAATTAACAGAAGAATACATAAAACCCTCCTAATCCTTATATATGATTATCAGTAATTGGGAAATATCCCGAATGGTTCGATATGCCCTTATATATTCGATATGCTGATACTCTATCACACGCACTGTGATAAGTCAATGATCTGTATGCAAAAAGGAGAGCCGCCCCTGCGACTCTCCCTTATCGTCCTTATACCAATATGGTCTTAAAAAAGCTTATTCTCCATTGCATCCGGGTCCACAGCGAACTGTACCGCAGTCTCTTTGGATATCTTATTGGCAAAATAAATCTGCTGTATACAGTCATCCATCGTGATCATACCCATCTTACGATTAGTCTGCATGACACTTGTAAGCTGATGCGACTTACCCTCTCTTATAAGATTCTTAACCGCATTGGTCGTATGAAGCACTTCAAAAGCCGCTACTCTGCCGTTGCCGTCCGCAGTCGGCATAAGCTGCTGCGAGATGACCGCTTCGAGCACGTTGGCAAGCTGTACTCTGATCTGCTGCTGCTGATGCGGCGGGAATACATCTATCACACGGTCTACCGTACTGGCAGCTCCGATGGTATGCAGGGTCGAAAGCACAAGGTGACCGGTCTCGGCTGCGGTTATGGCTACCGATATGGTCTCAAAGTCTCTCATCTCACCCACAAGTATAACGTCAGGGTCTTCTCTTAAGGCTGCTCTTAAGGCGTTGGCGTAAGACAGGCTGTCTAAGCCTATCTCTCGCTGATTGACTATAGACATATCATGTCTGTGCAGATACTCTATGGGGTCCTCAAGAGTGATAACATGCGCGTCACGCTTATGATTGATCCTGTCTATTATGGCCGCAAGCGTGGTTGACTTACCCGAACCTGTAGGTCCGGTCACAAGTATAAGTCCTCTCTTCCTGTTATACAGATCAATTACCGACTCCGGAACACCCAAAGACTCCGGTGAAGGCACATCAGAGCTTACAAGTCGCAGCGCCATGGCGCATGTGCCTCTTTGTCTGAAGGCATTGACACGGTATCTGCCCAATTCCGGAAGGGAATACGAGAAGTCGTGTTCACCCTTTTCCGTGAATTTCTGGATCTGCTGGTCATTCATGATGCTATAGAGGAGCTCCTTGGTATCATCCGGCATGAGCCTTCCATACTCCATAGCGATCAATCGGCCGTTCACACGCATCTTGGGCGGCACACCTACTGTAATATGCACATCGGAAGCCCCAGCTTCAACCGCCACTCGCAGCACTTGTTCGATAGTAAAATTAGCCATTCTCCCTCCTTACGAGGTACAACCCCGTTCCTTTTCTTTTTCAGATATAAAAAAACCGCGTGATGACGGTCACGCGGTAACAGTTCAAAATATCCAGTCTCTTAAGCCATCTGATTAACAGCCTTACTAAGACGTGATACCTTCCTTGCCGAAGTATTCTTATGATATACTCCCTTAGAAGTAGCCTTGTCTATAGTAGCTGTGGCCTCGACTAAAGCTTCTGCAGCAGCCTTCTTATCACCGGCTTCTATGGCTGAATAAACCTTCTTAACAGAAGTCTTCACACCTGACTTGATAGCCTTATTACGCTCTGCATTGGCGTTCGATACTAAGATCCTCTTCTTAGCGGATTTGATATTAGCCAAGATCTCCACCTCCTAACAGCTTCAATGTAAGTAAGTGTAGGCAATCCGGACACGGACGTTTTGCCACACGCAAATGTTATTGTATGTCACAAAAGTCCATAAGTCAATAGGAAATTTGGATTTCTTGTTATCCGCTTATATGTAACCACCATTAGTACTATGATACCACCTATATATCTATTCAGTCCAGCAGAAAGTTAGAAAATACAATATTGCTTACATCGATCCCTCTTTCCGTAAGTCTTATCCTGTCTCCGTCCTCCATTATAATAAGGTCATCATCAATAAGCTTTTTTAACTCTCTGCCGTAAGTATCCCATATATCTTTGTTAAATCTTTCTCTCCACAGACCGGCACTCACGCCCTCCATCCTTCTTAACCCAAGATACATGAACTCCTCCATGGCAGATCTTTCATCTATATAGGTCAGATCATATCTTTTTCCCTTACCTTCAAGATATTCCTTCATGTCCGGAGTATTCCTGTATCTGTAATGTCTGTGATACGAGGAGGCACCCAGCCCGAATCCGATATACTCCCCTCCTGTCCAATAGACATTATTATGTCTGCATTCGTATCCGTCCTTGGAATAATTGGATATCTCATATCTGTGATAACCGAATCCGGTAAGTATGTCCTTTGTCATATGATACATGTCTCTCTCCGTATCCTCGTCCGGAAGCTTTGGCATAACGCTTTGCGTATCATCACTAAGCTGCGACTCATTGCCCTCATGCGTATATATGACATCTCTGTCATCTCCGTACAGTTCGTGGAATTTAGTGCCTTCCTCGATGATCAGGCTATATGCCGATATATGCTCCGGGTCATAGTTGACTATCTTGGTCAAAGTATCCTTATAACTTTCAAGTGTCTGTCCCGGTATCGCACTCATTATATCAATATTGATATTATCAAAGCCTGCATCCCTTGCCCCGTAATAGGTATTCTCAAAATCCTTAAGGTCATGTATTCTTCCAAGTATCTTAAGCTCCGGATCGGATGTTGACTGTAGCCCGATGCTTAACCTGTTGACCCCTATAGCCTTATATGCCTGCAAAGTGTTTCTGTCAGCAGTTTTCGGATTGCATTCAAGGCTTATCTCAGCATCAGAGGTAAGCATATAATTGGCCCGTATGGTATCGGTTATTCTCATAAGCTGTCCGGGAGTCAGTATTGATGGCGTTCCGCCGCCAAAGAAAAGAGTACGGACCGGTTCATCCACTATACCGGCATACGATACGATCTCATCGCACAAGGCGCGGACGTATCCGTCCCTCACCTCTTCGGAGGCCGGAAATGACAGAAAGTCGCAGTAGTAACACTTTCGTACACAAAATGGAATATGGATATAAAATGAAATCATGAATTAATTATTCCGAGTCAAGCTTAAGAACGGACATAAAGGCCTTCTGCGGTATCTCCACATTGCCGATCTGTCGCATACGCTTTTTGCCTTCCTTCTGCTTTTCAAGAAGCTTCTTTTTTCTGGTTATATCACCACCGTAGCACTTGGCAAGCACATCCTTACGTACTGCCTTAACCGTCTCTCTGGCGATGATCTTGCCTCCTACGGCTGCCTGTATGGGGATCTCGAATAAGTGTCTCGGAATCTCATCCTTAAGCTTCTCACACATCTTGCGTCCCCTTTCATAAGCACTGTCCGCATGCACTATAAAGGACAAGGCATCCACCTCTTCCCTGTTGATAAGGATATCAAGCTTCACCAGGGAGCTCTTCTCATACCCCTTAAGCTCATAATCAAAGGACGCATAGCCTCTCGATCTGCTCTTAAGGGCATCGAAAAAGTCATATATGATCTCATTAAGCGGCAGCTCATACTTAAGCAGCACACGATTAGCCTCAATGTATTCCATACCGGTCTGCCTGCCGCGTCTCTCCTGACACAGCCCCATTATGGCACCCAGATATTCGGAGGTCAGCATGATCTCTGCGGATACTATGGGTTCCTCCATATAATCTATCTCCGATGGGTCCGGCATATTGGAGGGATTGGTCAGTTCGACCATCTCGCCGTTAGTCTTCCATATACGATATATAACACCGGGAGCGGTAGTGACCAGATCGAGATTATACTCTCTCTCAAGCCTCTCCTGAATGATCTCAAGATGAAGAAGTCCAAGGAAGCCGCATCTGAAGCCGAAGCCAAGTGCGATCGATGTCTCAGGCTCATACCTTAGAGAAGCATCATTAAGCTGCAGCTTCTCCAAAGCATCTCTCAGATCGGGATATTTGGCACCGTCCGCAGGATACATTCCGCAGTATACCATCGACTGAACCTTCTTATATCCCGGAAGCGCTTCGTCGCACGGTCTGTCATCATCCGTTACCGTATCACCCACCGCCGTATCTCTCACGTTCTTAATGGATGCGGTTATATACCCCACCATTCCTGCCGAAAGCTCGTCACCCGGAATGAACTGTCCCGCTCCGAATGTACCGACCTCTACGACTTCAGCCGTAGCACCGGTAGCCATCATCCTTATACGGGTTCCTTTTCTCACTCTGCCGTCTCTGATCCTTACGAACACTATGACTCCTCTGTAGGAATCATACAGGGAATCAAATATAAGCGCCTTAAGCGGCGCATCCTCGTCTCCTACGGGTGCGGGTATCCGCTCTACTATCCTCTCAAGTACATCATCTATACCTATGCCGTTCTTAGCCGAGATCAAAGGCGCATCAGAAGCCTCGATCCCTATCACATCCTCTATCTCCTCTATGACCCTCTGGGGATCGGCGCTTGGCAGGTCTATCTTATTGATAACGGGGAATACTTCCAGATCGTGATCCAGTGCAAGATATACGTTAGCCAAGGTCTGTGCTTCTATTCCCTGCGCTGCGTCAACCACAAGTATAGCGCCGTCACATGCGGCCAGTGATCTGCTCACTTCATAATTAAAGTCCACATGACCCGGAGTATCTATGAGATTGAAGACATACTCCTGCCCGTCCCTTGCCTTATATACTGTACGGACAGTCTGGGCCTTGATGGTTATACCACGCTCTCTCTCAATATCCATATTATCGAGCACCTGCTCCTGCATCTCACGCTCTGTCAGAAGTCCGGTCTTCTCTATTATCCTGTCTGCCAATGTACTCTTGCCGTGGTCAATATGCGCCACTATGCAGAAGTTTCTGATATGTTGCTTGTCCATAAATTAATTCCTGATTATATTTCTTATAAAAGCGAATCCGTTCCTTTATCTTGAATGGCCGCCTCCGCCATGGCTTCCGCCGCCTCCGCCGCCTCCGCCGCCTCCGCCGGAGCTTCTCTCTATCCTGTGCTTGGTAACGGTCTTATGGGAAAATGTATCGGTACTTACCTTGAACTCTCCCCTGCCACCGTTTATATAGGTTCCCGCCGTTACCGTCACATCACCAAGCTTACTTCTCCAGTTGAATACAATGTATATTATGGCTATAACAAGTGCTGCAATAAATACAACGATCAGGGAGAAGGGCGGTCTCAGCCTGTCAGCTCTCTTAGCCAGTGCATCCGCTATCCTCATATACTCATAATACGGATCTGCGTCATCACTTGGAATGTCATCAAGAATATACAATATCTCATCACAATCGGAATCGGATATCCTTTCCCTTATCATGCCCGTAGTTGATATCCATGAATGGATCTTGCCGTCTCCGCCTCTGCTCCAGTTATCAACGAATACGATACTTGAACCTCCGGGATAATCGTATCCCAAATGATTATCCTCAGCAAATGCATCGGCGAACTGGTGAACCTTGTCAAGATACCCTCTCTCGGAATCATAGAGAGTGATGAAGACCATATCAACCTGACAGTCATTCTGTATCTCCATTATCCTTTCCGTAAGAAGCTGTTCCTCCTCATCCGTCATCTTATCCGCGGAATCGATCACACACAACGTATTGTCCCATGATGTATTGTGTCTCTCGGTATCTATCCCGTTTTTGGCGGATATGTATGCAACGACAGACACTATCGAGAAAACAGCCGTTATTATAAATGGTATCCTAAAATACTTAAAATATCCTCTCATTCTCTCTTCTCCCCCTTACAAGAGCGCAACCAAAAGCAGACGAAGCATACTGCCGAGTATGGCTGTGATGCCGAAAACCGTGAAACCGTAAAGCAGCACTTTCTCCTTCGATACCGGTGTCTTACCGACAACCTTACCGGTCTGTCCGTTCACATGAAACTTATAATTCTCGTTGTGATACCTGAATACATACTCCCATACCGGAAGCAGAGCGTACTCCACCCTCGTCTTTTTGGCATTTACGTCAAATCTTTTCTTCTTAACAGTTGCATAGCCGCTTATACTCTCATCCACAAGAGTCTCTACAGCAGAGCCAACCTTTTTCTCTGCTCTTTCGGCAAGCTCCTCCTCGGACCTGTTGTACTTCTCACCCAGAAAGCCCGACATATACTTCTCCTCGAAGCCCTCAAGTCCTTCGTATGCATAGGGCTCCATAAGGTCCATATACTGATCGTCCATATAATCCGAGGCATCTACGGGAACACCCTTGAAATCAGCCTCCATAACTCTGTGAATATCATAGTAGGAAGTCTCTGTATATTCATAATCACCGGAAGTCCAGCTTCTTACCTTGGTTCCCGTTCCTCTGTATTCGGAATCCGTATCATAATCATACATAAAGAATGGGACATATGTGCCTTCTATCTTACTTACGGATGCGTTGCTAAGGAAGCCTTCGGGAGTGAATACCCTTCGTCCGAACTCGTCCCTTAAAAGGTTGATGGCTTTATTCCTGCTTATCCTGAACGGAAGTATCTTATCGGGCTCATAATCGCCCTGCACTCTCTCGTCAAGGATCACATATGAGCCGCAGCTCGGACACTTCGTTGCGGAAGTATGCTCCAATACCACACTGTCCATGGGGGCTCCGCAATTGGCACAGGTCTTAATGGACTCCGTGCTGACGATCTTCTCTTCAGTATCTATCCCCTCACAATGGGGGCAGCACATAGTACCCTTATCCGGATCATATACGATATTACCCCCGCAATTCTTACATTTAAAGATCATAACCTCTCCTTTTATCACATCCTGTCAGGCGCACCAAAGCCCAACATATCTATGCAATCCGACAGCACCTTTTTGGTAAGCGCCAGAAGTGCTATATAGCCTTCTTTTTTCTCGGCATCCTCCTCCGCCAGTATCCTCACCTCGTGATAGAAGCTGTTGAACGCATTGGCTAAAGAGTATATATACGCGCATATCCTGTGAGGTGCGGCCTCCTTATAGGCTCCCTCTATAGTCTCGGCGAATCCGGTAAGGCACAGCATAAGGTCTGCTTCGCTTGCCGAATCCGGTACATTAAACTTAAGTCTTACGCCCTCCGTCTCAGGTACAGTCCCGCCGGCTTGTGCGTATTTATCCAGGATGCTCTTGATCCTGACTATCGTATACAGGATATAAGGGCCTGTATTGCCCTCGCTTGAGGTGAACTTATCCACATCGAATATATAGTCCTTTGATGCCTGATTGGACAGATCTCCGTACTTTATGGCAGCCAGTCCGACTATCCTGCTTATCTCCTTGGCTTCGGCCTCGTCGATCTCCCTGTTCTCGGTGATCCTTTTGTACATGCGTTCATTGATGTCACTTATGAGATATTCAAGACGCATCACACCGCCGTCCCTTGTCTTAAAAGGCTTGCCGTCCTTACCGTTGACCGTTCCGAAGCCGATATGTATAAGCTCCTTATCCTCATCTATAAGATGAGTCTTCCTTGCACATCTGAATACCTGCTCAAAATACAGATTTTGCCGCTTATCCGTCAGATATACTATCCTGTCCGGATCATAGGTCTTAACCCTGTCCATAATGGTTGCAAGATCCGTAGTATTATACAGAGAAGCACCGTCTGACTTAAGTATCATGCACGGAGGCATCTCCTTGGTATCCGTCTCCTCCTTGACATCCACCACCAATGCCCCGTCACTTACGCGCGTATATCCGCCATCCTTAAGATACTTGACCATCCCCGGTATGATATCATGTACATCGCTCTCCCCCTTCCACAGATCGAAATGTACATCCAACGAGTCATAATTGCGCCTCAGATCGGCTACAGACACATTGATTATATGCTTCCACAGCGCCCTGTAGCCTCTCACACCGTTCTGAAGCTTGGCTGTGGCTTCCATTGCACGTTTTTTATAATCCTCATCTTCCTTACTTTTGCCGGAGGCTGTAGGGTATATCTCCTCAAGCTCGCTTATGGTAAAAGGTGCCTCATCCGGATAATCGCCCTCATAATCCTCATCAAAGTACGGCAATTCAGGCTTGCGCTCCTTAAGCTCCGTGATCACAAGCCCCATCTGAAGTCCCCAGTCGCCAAGATGAACATCGCCAATGGTCTCATGTCCCATATATCTCGATATACGCTTGATGCTCTCTCCGATAACGGCACTTCTTAAGTGTCCCACATGCAGCGGCTTAGCTACGTTGGCCCCGCCGTAATCGACTATCACGGTCTGTCTTACGGGCACCTCGATACCGAGCTTTCCGTCCTGACAGGCGGTCATGTCGCTTAGATACTGCGCAAGCCAATCCCTCCTGATATTGATGTTCAAAAATCCGGGATTGACTGCCTCTATGGTATCAATCACCTTATTATCCTTAAGGAGTCCGGCTACCTCACCTGCTATCTGTATAGGCGCCTTGTGATAGAGCTTGGCTCCTGCCATAGCGCCATTGCACTGATACTGGCACAGATCCGGCCTGTTCGAGATGCTTACGGCACCAAGGCTTTCATCATATCTGCATTTATTAAATGCAGTTTTAACTTCTTCGCTTATTAGTTCAACAATTCTTTTCATAATATATTACTCCTACCCGGCTCCTATCCCGTTACTACCTGATTCTTACCGTGAGTCTTACCGAAGTACAGCCTCTTATCTGCGATCTCTATTATACTTCTTAGCTGCATTCCGTATCTGTACTCAGCCATACCCATTGTAACGGTCACGCCAAACTTCTCACCCTCTCTGCTCTCAAATTCAGTCTCACTGAGTCTCTTACGTATCCTCTCTACCGCATGATAGGTGTCATATCTTGCGCCATGAAGGAAAAGCAGGAATTCCTCGCCTCCCCATCTGCATGAATAATCGCCTTCTCTCACCTCATCGGTAATGATACCCGCAAGACCCACAAGCACCTCATCACCCACATCATGTCCGTATGTATCGTTGACTCTCTTGAAATTATCTATATCCATCATCACGACTGTGAACAGATCCTCGTGCTCCATGAGATTGATATCATTGGTGACTGCGGTGGTAAGCGTCCTTCTGTTCCACAGTTGCGTCAGCGGGTCGAAGCTTGCCTCTTCGCCAAGCTTCATATTCTCCTTCTCAAGCAGCACGGACATATATCCCGTCTCCAAGGCGAAGAGAAGCGAAAAGGAAAAGAGCAAAAGGAATGCAATGAAAATGTTGAAATACGATATCCCTATCCTTATCTCAGGATAAGCCGACGTATTGTAATAGACCGGAAAAAAGGGCTTAAGTATGCTGACTATCAGGTACGAAAGCATAACAAAGGCCGAGAGCATAAGTGTTCTCCCGAAGTGCCTCTCCTCGCCTGTCGGCGAATTGTTAAGATAGAATGCACCCGGAATAAGCGCAACGGTATATAACATGAATTCAAAATCAGGTCCCAGCATGAAGGTCATAAGAGCCGAATGGGCTTCGATCTCAAGAAAGAGTAATAGCTGTATCTTAATAAACTTCTCTTTCTCAACCATCACACTTCCGAGATATGAATAGAAAAACACGATAAAGACATTATAATAGCCCATTATCGAAGCCTTCATACAGAACATGCATACGCAGAATATAAAGTGGATTATAGCGGCACCGTAGCATATCAGCCTGTACTTAAGCTCATTCTCTATGAGCTGCTTGCCTTCTATTATGTGTCTGATCGTATATATCTGTTTCTTAAGTCTCTTCATATACTCCCCTATTGCAGAATCTTCCTGATCGTGAGGATATTCTGCCCGTCCCTGTACTCATAGGATACATCATCCATGGTCTTCTTGACTATGAATATACCCAGACCGCCTATTTCCCTCTCTTCGACGGGCAGAGACACGTCCGGGTCCTTTTTCTTAAGAGGATCGTATTGTATACCGCTGTCTATAAAAGTCAGCGCCACCGTCTTAGGAGCATCACTTACCTCTGCACGTACAACAACCTCTCCCGTACCCTGACTGTAAGCATAATATGCGATATTGCTCATAAGCTCATCAATCGCAACATCTATCTGCATCTGCACTTTTACCGGACACTCACACTCTTCCAGAATACTGTCCACGAATTCCGTTACCTTCGGGATATTCTCAATGGTCGCTTCTACCTTGATTTCGTTCATACCAGTCCTTTATGCCCGGATACACATTACGATGCAACAGGGCAAATCAAAACCCACATTTCTGCGTATATATTATATATGCTACGGCTTCCCGTGTCCAGTAAAATGCCTGTGATCTCTGTCAAATATTATAAAAGAGCGGACATTTACCGCCGGAAGAGATGCATTGCATCCATCTCCCGGCAGGCTGTCCGCTCTGCTTAGCTATATAATCATTCTATTGATGATCAGGCTTACTATACATTAAATCTTTCAGTGGTATCCTGAAGGCTTGTTATGCTGTTCATAACATCCAATGTCTCATCAGAGACATTGGCGCTGGATTCGGTGATGCTCTGCATGTTGCCCGATATAGCGTGTACCGCATCGCCAAGCTGCTGCTGGGCTGTGCTGATGGCATCCAGCACCCTGTTGATATCCGCTACCGATGCACTGACCTCCTCGGCTCCTGCGCCCAGTTCCTTACTGATATCGCTGTAGTAGTTTGCATCCTCCATATAGTTATTGGCCAGAGTCTCAAGATTGTCGTAATCCTTAAGCACATTCTCGTTAAGGAATCTGATGATTTGATCGCTTACCTTAGAGAGCTCGTCTATATTGACCGTTACTTCTTTGGTAAGGGCATTGACCTTCTCTATCTCGCTTCCCGTAGTGGTGCTCAAGCTGTTGATCTCATCCGCAACGACCGCGAAGCCTCTTCCCGCTTCACCTGCCCTTGCAGCCTCTATGGAAGCATTAAGCGCCAAGAGGTTAGTCTGATTCGCAATTCCCTGAATGGCTGATGCCACCTCAACTATCTGCTCAATGACCTGTATACCCTTAATGGCCTCTTCAAGCTCTGCCTTCGCCTTATTCGTAACATCCACGGCATGTCTCTTATTGGCAAGTATCTCAGGCACCATAGCCTTGACTCTTGTGATGATATCATCCGTCCTGTCACTCATCTGTCTTGTATCTTCGGCAAAAGTATCGGTTGCCTGTGTTACGTTGCCGCATATCTGCTCAATATTCTGTATGCTCTCCGTCTGGCTCTCTATACCGCTTTCGGTACGCTGCATAGCTTCATTGATCTCCGATATTCTGTCATTGATACCGCTTATCTTATCCGAAGCCGAGGTCATCTTATTCCTTATAAGCTGTGACTCATCCTGAGTCTTATGAATGGTATCTATGAATCTTGTCTCAAGCTCTGACAGAAGATATCCTATCTGTTCAACCTCAGAGCCCGCTTTTTGTATATTATCCGTACCTATTATCTTATCGGTGATAAAGGCTTTCATATTCTCCATAGGAGCAAGCTGCTGGCCTATGAGCTTAGTCATGATGAGAATGACCGCAAGTATGGCTATAACCGCTATGACTGCGCTTAATGCGATAAGCCCGACTATCGTCTGGCTGATATTACTCTTAGGCATCGCAAGACCCAGCACCCAATTACATCCCGTAACAGAAGATGTAGCGAAGTAATTACTCTCTCCGTCATAATCGCCGGTAAGAAGCACTTGACCGCCGGGAGTCGTTGTTATCGCACTTATTCCGGACATAACATCTGTTACTGCTGTTGCCGTATCCTCTCCGGGAAGGTATGACTGATTCTCATGCATGATATAATTGCCGGAAGCATCTATTAAGAATCCGTATTCACCCTTCTCATACGGAATATTGTTCACAACATCGCTTATATAATCAAGTGTGAAGTCCGCTCCGAGGACACCTGCCAGCTCTCCGTTACGGTATACCGGAGAAGCGATGGTTATACACATGCCTCCGATCAGGACATCCATATACGGATCTGTGACTATAGTGGTTCCTGCTGCCTGAGCTGCCTTATACCACCCTCTCTGAGTGGGATCATATCCATCGGGAACCGTTGCGTTCGGGTCCATCTGGATGTGCTGCTTATCTGCCATTCCATAGTACAGATTCAGGAATTCCGAGCGTCCTTCCGCCTCTGTTGTTACTATCTGCTGTATATGCTCTCTGTCATATGATGAGTCCGGAAGAGCCTTAAGTGCTGCGGCACCGGCTAAATTAAGTCCCTTCTCCATCTCTATCCATGTATTAATGGAATTCGCATATTTATCCGCATTGATCTGTAATTCAGTCGATAACTGACTCGTCAGATTCCTGCTCGATGTACCCACGATCACTCCTGTAGATACCAACATTGCCACAACCACAATAAGTATCACGGCCATGGTCAGCTTACCCTTGATAGTTCCTTTCATTTTCAGGTTCCTCCATTTTACACTCTGACCGACTATATACTTTAGCCAATCAAAACGTTAAAACATTACAGTGCTACAATCACGGATATTTTAGCACGATATATATCTGTCTTTCAATAAAAAACTATTGTATACACTGTATACATTACATTCACTTCTGTTGCATCATTCTGCGGAAATATCCGCAGAAAGCCTGCTCTTAAAGTACTCCGCCTCATTGCCGGTATTCTTCTCCCATATCATGATAACAAGCCGGTATAGCTGCCCTTTCAGAATAATATCTGAATATCCCGCTCTCCTCCCGTAGACATACAGCATATCCTCAAGCATCTGCTCTATCAGCCTTATATCATCTTCATTAAAGGTATAATATCTGCCCTCGAACACATCATTCCATATATCCCTGTCAACCTCCCTGCAGAATTCCTCTGCCAGCTCCTCCGATATCTTTACAAGGTAGTTGATATATGGTCTCTCACTCATCGGAAAGGTTCTGTGATAGAATAGTAAAGGACAACCTTTTTATTATGATATACAATTGACAATGAAGCAGACATGGGTTGTGTGCGGATAAAATTAAGAAGGACATTAATTAAAAGAAGACAAGGAGGCACAGCATGGACAGCAACAAGGACAAAAAATGGCTTTTTGACAAGGACGCGACAGGAGAAGAGGCATCCGAGGGTGTTACAAGAATAGTAAAAAGCTATACGGATGAACTTATGGTAGTGGAGAATCATTTTAAAAAGGGTGCGGTAGGAGCACTGCACAGTCATCCTCATACCCAGATCACCTATGTCATCTCCGGAAGCTTCGAATTCACGATAGGCGATGAGAAGCATGTAGTAAGCGCCGGAGATACTATGCTTAAAAAGGACGGGATCGTACACGGCTGCGTATGCCTTGAAGAAGGTATCTTACTTGATATCTTCTCACCTATGCGAGAGGATTTCGTATGACGGATAACGGGATAGAAATATACATAGACAGATTATACAGGTATGACAGGCACCTTGAGCCATGCTTTACAGGCTTCCCCCTTCCCAAAGGGCTTCTGTACGATACAGAAGGGATAAGGCTGTCAGATAACAACCGTTATCTTCCGCTTCAGAGCAGGATAACCTCGTTGTATGATGATGGGTCTGTCAGGTTCATCTTTCTCAGGTTCCTTACGGATATACCATCGGATAGCAGGCTGACGCTTAAGTTTGATATGGCATATTCCGAAGAGAAAGCGCAGGATATGGCTGATATCGCCTTTAATCCCGTTAAGATTACTTCCCTTTCCGACGGCTATGAGATACGGACCACAGGCGATAATGACGGCCTGACCTATTCATTTATGGTCAAAGACAGCTCTGACCGTATACTTGAGAGCGTCAGTGCCGGAGCGGTTACATATGAAGGCAGCCGCTTCACCGGTCCTTTACTTACAAAGGAGGGTGAGGATGTTCCGTATTCCATACGGACCGACAGATGGGAGATAGCGGAAAGCGGTCCTGTATGTGTCACGCTTAAGAATTCCGGCAGACACATATCCCCCGAAGGCAGGGATGAATACAGCTTTGAAGTCAGACTTACGGCATATGCGGGTAAGCCTTGGCTAGAAGTGTCTTACCGGATCATCAATACATCGGATGAACCCCTTAGACCTAAGTCACTGACCTTTAATATCCAAAGGAGCAATCTAAGTAGTGCCGATACCAAGCCCGATCACATCATATCATCAGACAAAGTAAGGACCTGTGTCGCCTCCTCCAATTATAAGACCGATTATCTTGTAAGCGATAAAGGCGAGCACCTTACCCGCCTCATAGACAGCGAGGGTCTGCTTAAGGAAGCCAACGAACACTTCGCCGAGGTTTTCTACGGCACATTTTTCGCGGATCATACAGACGATAAGGGAGGGATATGCGCAACCGTCTTTCAGGCGCATCAGAACTTCCCCAAGGCTGTATCCGCGGACTCTGAAGGAATAGCTCTTATGCTTATCCCTGAGTGTGATGACAAAGTCGTTCTTAAAAGCGGTATGGCAAGGGAGCAGAGATTCCTGCTTCACTTCCATGATGCGGGCGAGTCTCTTGAGGCACTAAACGACAGAAGCATCGTCTATCAGATGCCATACAGACCATATGTATCGCCCTCTGTCCATGAGGCATCAGGAGTATGGCCTGACATATTCACGGACAATACCGACCCGATGGTTGAACAGAATCTGATCGCCAGAGCAGACGGTCACTGCCGGGCTTACGGAATGCTTAATTTCGGTGATTCCTATGATGCCAACTATACTGCACAGGGCAGAGGCAAAGGCAGGCTTGTCTGGTGCAACAACGAGTACGACTATCCCCATTCCTGCGCCCTTATGTACGTAAGGACGGGCTTTCGAAGGTTCCTTGACTACAACATAGCTTCATGCAGTCATTGGATGGATGTGGATGTATGTCACTATCACAGAGACCCCCTCTATATCGGAGGACAGTGGGAGCATACGGCAGAGCATGTGACAGACGGAGTCATGGTATGCTCACATGAATGGGTAGAAGGACTTCTTGATTACTATCATTTTACCGGAGATGAACGCGGATTAAGCACCGCCATCGGTATCGGACATAATGTGCAGAGGCTTCTTGATACTCCCATGTATCAAAAGCCCGGTGAGATCAACGCAAGAGAGACAGGCTGGGCCTTAAGGACTCTTACCGCTCTCTATGTGGAGACTCTTGACGAAGGCTGGCTTCAAAAGTGCCAGAAGATACTTGATGACTTTAAGATATGGGAGGAAATGTACGGTCACTGGCTGGCTCCGTATACAGACAATACCCTTGTACGTGTGGGCTTTATGATATCCGTGGCCATAGGAAGCCTTATGAGATATTACAGGCACTTCCCCGACAATGAGCTTAAGTCCATGATGCTTAGAGCCGTGGATGATATGATTGAGAACTGCTACGTAAAAGAGTGGGGACTGTTCTATTATAAGGAGCTGCCAAGCCTTAACCGCTTAGGCAACAATACCCTTTTGCTCGAAGCGCTGGCTATCGCCTATGACTTAAGCGGTGATAAGAGATACCTTGAATACGGTATCGGCACCTTTAAGAAGGCGATAAGCGACTCGCCCGGCTACACCTCACTTAAGAAAAAGGCAGAGGACGCGGTGCTGGTGGGCAATCAGAGCAGTAAGAATTTCGCCCAGAGCATGATCCCTATAGCAAGCTTCTACAGGGCACTTATAAAGGCCGGATATGAGCAGATATCCCTGTAAATATCCCTATAGCAGTAAGAATTTCGCCCAAAGAAGGATATCCGTATAACAGATTAGTGGTTCACCGACAGGAAAGCTTTGGAATATGAAAAAAATAGATATGACAAAAGGCCCCATAATGGGTAATATCATGCTGTTCGCACTGCCTATAATATTAGGCAATGTGCTGCAATATCTCTATACCACCGTAGACACTCTGGTAATAGGCAATTACTGTGATTATACGGCCATTGCCGCCGTGGGCACCAGTTCGCAGCCCATAGAAGTGCTCTTATGCATATTCTTGGGGATAGGCACGGGAGTGAGCATACTGATATCACAGCACGCCGGAGCCGGTGATAAAAAAGGGATCAACAATGCCTGTCGCACCGCCATATCCTTCGTATACCTCAGCGGAATTCCCATAAGCATAATGGGATGGTTCATCTCCCCACTCCTGCTTAGGATAATGGGCGTGCCTTCGGATGTATGGGACAATGCACTTCTCTATACCCGTATAGTGCTCTGCAGTGCTATGGGTAATATCGGGTATAACATGAATGCCGGAATACTCAGAGGCATAGGTGACAGCAAGGCTTCTCTGTACTTCCTTATGATATCGTGTGTGGTCAATATTATTCTGGATATCACGCTCGTGGCGTTCTTCGGCCTCGGAGTCGCAGGCGTCGCCATAGCTACGGGTACTGCCATGTACCTGTCATGGTCATTCAGCATAGTATACATTAAGAGAAGGTATCCTGAGCTTGAGTTCACTATTCTGCCACATGGCATAGTACGCAGTGAACTTAAGCAGATAGTCACTGTCGGCCTGCCCATAGGACTTAATAATTCCCTCTTCTCCTTCGGACACATGGCACTGCAGACCCTTGTCAATGCCCAGGGAGCCGTATTCATGGCCGGCTGGTCGGTATCGGGAAGAGTAACGGGGCTTTCCAATATGGCCATAACCGGCATATCCTCTGCGGCTACCACCTTCTCAGGGCAGAACTTCGGTGCAGGAAGGATAGACAGATTACGGGACGGACAGGTGCGTATCCCGCTTGCGTCCGGTGCCATAACCCTAAGCGCCGGCCTGCTCTTCATAGCGCTTCGTATGCCCATCTTAAGGCTTTTTACATCCGAGGCTGTGGTCCTTAGCTACGCAGGACGCTTTGTAGCCATAATGATGCTGTCACAGTGGATGTATGCCGTATTCAACGGTATATCCTGCATAGTCAACGGTACAGGCAGGGTAAAATACACCACCCTTATCAATCTTCTCATGCTGTGGGCAGTCAGAATACCCGCAGCCTACCTTATCGCAAGATACATAAGCGGCGACCATATAATGTACTGCTTCCCCATATCCTTCGGATTCGGAATGCTGTGCATGATAGCCTACTATGTGTTCTCTCCCTCATGGAAAGCGCTTATCTTCCGGACAGAAAGACGGGCGCTTTCCTGATACATTGCACATATCCCCTGTTTTTTGTTACAATGGGTCTATGAATAGGACAGATCATAACAAGGAATTCAACGGTATAATCAAAGAGCTTGACAAGGAATATGCACTCCGTCTGTCGGATGGTGCAGACCAGCCTTTCAAAAAGAAGCTGTTACTCCATGCCTGCTGTGCCCCATGCAGTAGTATCTGTATGGACAGAGTGCGGGATCACTTCGATACTACCGTCTATTTCTTTAATCCTAATATAACAATTAAGGAGGAATACGAGTATCGCCTGACAGAGCTTAAGCGGCTAATAGGTATATATAACGGGATGCCGGACAGAGGAGCAATAGATCTTATCGAGGGCGAATATGACCCCGATGTATTCTTTACCATGGCTAAAGGATACGAGGAATGTCCCGAAAGGGGTGCCAGATGCCACTTATGCTATGAGATGCGGCTTAAGTCTGCCTTAGATACTGCCGTAAGCGGCGGATATGATTACTTCGCCACCACTCTTACCTTAAGTCCTCTTAAGGATGCCGCGGTATTAAATGAGATCGGATACAGATTAGCCGATTCCACGGATGGAAAAGTACTGTGGCTTCCGTCTGATTTTAAGAAAGAGGACGGCTATAAGAAGAGTATAGAGCTTTCGAAGCAATACGGCCTGTACCGGCAGAATTACTGCGGATGCGTATATTCAAGGCCGTGAGCGCAGAATCATCACACGCGAAGAATTGTCACATACGGAGAAGAAGATAATGAACAAATTATATGAAAATGACAGCTATATAAGAGAGTACGATACCGTAATAACAGAGAAGTTCAACACTTCAGACGGTGTCTTCATAGCCCTTAGAGACAGCATATTCTTCCCCGAAGAGGGTGGGCAGTATGCAGATACGGGAAGGATAGTCGCAGGAAGCTATGAGCTTGATGTCCTTGACGGACAGATAGGTAAGGACAGTTTGGTTGACATAACACAAAATTCAGGTGATATTCTATCCGAACTCCCGAACGGCATCTGGTATAAGATTGACTACTCTGAATCATGCAGGAATTCTTGCAATCCATTACCACCGTTATATGACGCCATTGTCATAAACTCCGAAATCCACTGTATTTTGGACTATAGCAAGCGTTATGACAGAATGCAGAATCATACAGGCGAACATATATTGACCGGAGCAGTCCATAATGACTACGGATATAATAACGTTGGTTTCCACTTAAGTGATGACGGACTGGTCACATTGGACCTTGACGGGATGCTTACATATGAGCAGATAATAGAGGAAGAGAGGAAGGCTAATGAGGTCATATACAGGAACTACCCCGTTACAGCCTCATATCCCTCTAAAGAGGAGTTAAAGGATATAGAGTACAGAAGTAAGATTGACATAGAGGGACAGGTCAGACTCATTACGATAGGTGATGAGTCAAAGACCATAGATGTGTGTGCCTGCTGTGCACCGCATGTATCTCATACCGGCGAAGTAGGTATCATTAAGGTCATATCTCTGATCAAATGGAAGAGCGGAGTACGTGTAGGGATATTATGCGGAAGACGAGCTCTTGAGTACATCAACCACAGGCAGGATATCATCATGGGGCTTACGGAGCTTATGACCACAAGTGAGGACAATCTGATAGACCATGCCCGTAATCATATGGAGGAGATAAGAGCGCTTAAGGCCAAGCTCTCCGGTGCACTGGAATCGGATATCGTATCGCGCATAGAAAAAGGTGATCCCGATATAGTAAGGACTCACCTTGTATTCGTTGATACTGACTTTCCTGTTAGTTCCATGAAGAATATCTATAACCTGCTTAAGAATAAGTACACAGGCTATGTCGGAATATTCGCGGGAACCGACACCGAAGGCTACAGATATCTCGCCGGAAGCAGGGATATCGATTCCAAGACCCTTATACCCATCCTTAATAAATGTGGTGCCAAGGGCGGCGGCAATTCCGATATGATCCAGGGTAGGGTCGCATCCGCCCGTTCGGATATAGAGGCATTGTTTACCGGCTTAAATCATAGTTGAAAGTGTAATATGATTTAACTTAAAAGTATTATATGATTTGACCGCCTTTTTGAGTAAATGATATAATGTGATATAACCTGAGTGAGAATCGAATGGTTTATCTTCGGATAACAAGTGAACATATTTAACAGAGGAGGATTAATCTAATGAAGACAAAAAGAATTCTGGCGGCAGTTTTGGCAGCCACAACAATTTTCGGTGCTTCTCTCACAGCGGCGGCTAACACATACGAACACCCGGAGAATCCCGAATTTATCGATCCGGAGACCCCGGTGAATCCCGGCTCGAACGTAACGGATAATCCGCCATCCTACATCTCAGCCGGTGGTACAGCAGCGCCCATGCCGCAGGACCCACCCAAATCCGAGGTTGAGAAGCTTGAAGCGCAGACGTCCAATACCGTAGCCGGTACAAAATCTTCGACCGCCGGCATAAATATCGCAACAACGCTTAGCGGATTTGCCGTGGCAGCACCGGTAGCCTCAATAGCATCAGGCCTTGATAAAGGAGAGGTTCCTTTTACAAAGGTCTATAACTTTGATGCCAAGAGGTCAACCGCCGCAAAACATGTCATAGATACTGTAGCTGCAGGCGCAGGTCTGACTGTCGGTAAAACGATCAATTTTGAGATGGGATCCATGAAAGGCGGACAATATACACCGGCTGAAGCGTCAGGAAAGTTTGCCGAATCAGTACCGGTTAAGCTCGGTGCAGCCGGGGGATATACCGGCGCGATACAGGTAAGTGCAAACAAAGTGAATATACTTGAGGATCAGGACACTAACCCTAATACAGTCTCAATTAATGTCGCACCTGTTCGAAGCGTTATTGCACTCGTTAAGTAATCGATCATACTCGATCAAAAAGGGCGGTAGCACAAAGCTACCGCCCTTTTATATACCCTCATATTACTGTTTAATCGCAACTGTCGCTGTTACGGACAGTTCCTTTGGCCCATGGGCTTCCGACATCACATCTGCCGTGATGATAGACTTCTTTAACCGTACCGGGTTCAGCTTCATCCGATACCGAGACCTTAAGCCTGCTGACTCCGCCACCAAGCTTTCCATCTATCATATTTACGATCTCATCTATATCGGGTAATTCGTTATACTCACTCATTCCGACCCTCCGTATTAGAGATATCCGGACCATATATTTGTCCGCTTAGCTCAGCACTCAGCCGAAGACTCAAGCGCGACCGGTGACTATTCCGCCTTATTTTTGCCTGCCTTGGGTATCATCACAAAGCAGATGATGAGCGCTATCACATAGAGCGCACCCGTTACATAGAGCACTGTCTGATATCCAACGGGATTAACGCTTGCCGTCTTGCCGTTAGATAATGTGATCTCCGTGAAGGAGCCCACATGATTGACTATATATGTAGCCATCTGATTACCCGTAAGACCTGCTATGGCCCAGGCCGATAAGCACATTCCGTGTACTGCCGAGATAGACTTCATACCGAAGTGATCTGACAGAAGCGTGGGAACATTGGAGAAGCCTCCGCCATAGCCTGCATTCACGATGATCAGAAGTCCTATGCAGAGCCATGCGATCTTATTGTTGATTCCCTGTGTAATAATGGTTGCTCCGGTGAATACTATCGATAAGATGAATATGATCTTATATATCGTATTCCTGTCCTTGAAGGTATCTGCCCATGCGGAGAAGCCAAGTCTGCCTGCTGCATTGGCTATGGCTGTAACGGTTCCGAGCAGTGCTGCCGTGGCAACAGAGAGCCCTACCGTGTTGAATATCTGCTTCTCCTGAGAGATAAGCGCAAGTCCGCAGGTGATGTTGATATAGAACATCAGCCAGATACCGATGAAGGTCTTATTGGAGAATGATGTCTTGAAGTTCTTGCCAAGAGTAGCGAAGAATTCCTTGATACCGCCCTCTGCATGCTGCTCTACCCAGTCCGAGGGCTTCCTAAGGAGCAGGTGACCGACAAACATCATCACGCAGTATACACCGCCCATGATGAAGAACATCGGAGCCGGATTATTATCAAAAGCATTAAGTATGCTCTGCATGATGGGAGTAGCTATGGCCTTGGCAGCACCGAAGCCTGCAACCGCAAGTCCCGTAGCCAGGCCCTTCTTATCCTTGAACCACAGCATAAGCGTCTTAACAGGTGATAAGTATCCCGTACCGAGTCCTATACCCATTATGCAGCCGTAGAATAAGAAGATAAGAGGAAGGGATCTTATCATGATGGCGAATCCCGTTCCTACCATACCCACGGTGAAGCATATGGTAGCTATGAGTGAGGAACGATGTATATCCTTCTCAACCACATCTCCGAGGAATGCCGCTGACATTCCGAGGAAGAATATCGCCAGCGAGAAGGCCCAGCCCACCGCACTCTTGTCAGCGCCTACATATTCGGCTATCTCTCCGCTGAATGTCGACCAGCAGTATACCGTACCGATACTGCAGTGTAAGAGCAATGCGGGGATTGCCCCTCTGATCCATTTGTTTTCCATTTTGTTACCAACCTTTCATATTATGTCTATATTATTATTTTTATGTCTTACTTAAAATAGTTCACACCGCTTTCGAAAATCTTAAGATCCTGCTCTCCGTATATATTAAGGGCAACACCCTTATCACGTCTCTCGGAATGCGCCATCTTGCCAAGCACTCTTCCGTCCGGAGAAGTGATTCCTTCTATTGCCATATAAGAGCCGTTGATATTGTACTCCTCATCCATGGATACATTACCGTAAGGATCTGAATATACCGTAGCCACCTGACCGTTTGCAACAAGCTTATCAAGCCACTCCTTAGGCGCTACGAATCGTCCTTCACCATGGGATGCCGGATTGACATATACATCTCCGAGTACAGCCTCCCTTAACCATGGAGACTTATTGGATACGACCTTGGTATATACCATCTTGGATATATGTCTGTTCACTGTATTGAATGTAAGTGTGGGCGAATTCTCATCCTGACCCGTAATGGCTCCGCCCGGTACCAGACCAAGCTTAATTAGAGCCTGAAAGCCGTTGCATATTCCAAGTATCAGTCCGTCCCTCTCATTAAGCAGCCTCATGACAGCTTCCTTAACAGCCTCATTCCTGAAGGCTGCTGCGAAGAACTTAGCAGAGCCGTCGGGCTCATCACCTGCGGAGAAGCCTCCGGGGAACATGATTATCTGTGCATTATCTATATTCCTTACATATTCTTCAAAGGACTCTCTGATATCGGCTCCCGTCATGTTCTTGAAGACCGTATCGGTGACATTCGCACCGGCTCTCTCGAAAGCCTTCCTTGAATCGTACTCACAGTTCGTACCGGGGAATACCGGTATGAATACATTTGGCTTGGCGATCCTGTTTTTACATATATATACATTATCCTTGGCATCATAGAGAGGCATATTGACCGGTTCGGTCGATCTTGTTGCCTTATAGGGGAATACCTTATCAAGAGGCTTGCTCCATATGTCCGCAGCCTCCTTAAGATCAAGCCTTACGCCCTTTAACTCTATTGCTGCCGAATCCGTCACGGTTCCCACAACATCATATTCAGCATCTATCTCATGCAATCTCGATGCATCGACCTCGGCTATGATATCACCTGTTCCGTCAATGAACAGGTCTTCTGCTTCAATACCCTCATCGAACTTAACACCCTTCATATTACCGAAGGCCATCTTGATAACCGATGCGGCGATACCGTATCTGTCAAGAGTATATGCCGACTTAATGATACCCTTCTGTATATATCCCGTTACGGAATCATACATAGCCTGTACCTTCTCATACAGCGGGATATTATAATCATCCTTCTCTATGCCGAATCTTATGAGTACATTGCCCGCCTCCTTAAGCTCAGGTGTGATAACATCTGTTATCTTGGCTATATCCACAGCAAAGGATACAAGTGTGGGCGGTACATCTATATCATTGAAGGTGCCGGACATACTGTCCTTGCCTCCGATACTCGGAAGTCCGAAGCCTACCTGTGCATCATATGCACCGAGTAATGCCGCAAAAGGCTGACCCCATCTTACAGGGTCTTCCGTCATACGCTTGAAGTACTCCTGGAAGGTGAATCTTATCTTACCGTAGTCTCCGCCTGCCGATACGATCTTGGACATTGACGATACTATGGCATATATGGCACCGTGATACGGACTCCAGCTCGATATGTACGGATCGAAGCCGTAGCTCATCATTGTCACCGTATCCGTAGCTCCCTTAAGAGTGGGAAGCTTGGCTACCATGGTCTGTGTCTCCGATAGCTGCGTCACTCCGCCATAGGGCATATATACACTGCCTGCTCCGATTGAAGCATCGAAGCGCTCCACCAGTCCCTTCTGTGAGCACACATTAAGGTCAGATAAAGTATCCTTAAGGGCATCCTCTATATTACCGGCCTCAATATCCTTCGATACCTTATCTATGGCGATCCTGCCGATAGGACATCCATCCTCATCAGGGATCGGAACCTTAACATCAGTCTCCTGATGTGCACCGTTGGTATCAAGGAATGCACGGCTTAGATTCACTATCTCCTTACCGCGCCATTTAAGCACAAGTCTGGGGCTTTCCGTAACCGTAGCCACTACAGTAGCTTCCAGGTTCTCCTCAGCCGCATACCCAAGGAATGTGTCCACATCCTTAGGGTCTACCACAACAGCCATTCTCTCCTGACTTTCGGATATGGCAAGTTCTGTTCCGTCAAGTCCCGCATATTTCTTAGGCACCTTGTCAAGATCTACCGTGAGTCCGTCAGCAAGCTCACCGATGGCAACGGATACACCGCCTGCACCGAAGTCGTTACACTTCTTGATAAGACTTGCAACCTCTTCACGTCTGAAAAGTCTCTGTATCTTACGCTCAGTAGGCGCATTACCCTTCTGAACCTCCGCGCCGCAGGTCTCTATTGATTCCTCCGTATGTATCTTGGATGAGCCTGTCGCGCCGCCGCATCCGTCACGTCCGGTTCGGCCTCCCAAGAGGATGATTATATCTCCCGGATCGGAATTCTCCCTCTTAACGCAACGTCTCGGAGCAGCACCCATTACCGCACCGATCTCCATCCTCTTGGCCACATAGCCCGGATGGTATATCTCTTTGACATAGCCTGTTGCCAGACCTATCTGATTGCCGTATGACGAATAACCTGCTGCCGCACCGGTCACAAGCTTCTTCTGAGGGAGCTTACCCTTAAGGGTAGCGGATACCGGAACCGTCGGGTCTGCTGCGCCTGTTATACGCATTGCCTGATATACATAGCCTCTTCCGGAGAGCGGATCTCTTATGGCTCCGCCAAGACAGGTGGCTGCACCACCGAGGGGCTTTATCTCCGTAGGATGTTTGTGTGTCTCGTTTTTAAAAAAAACAAGCCACTCCTCCGTTACC